>Ga0209986_10002828_pt1 | contig 15550 bp, 13 predicted proteins | sample BlataG_FD_183168 | JGI IMG/M metagenome (GOLD analysis project Ga0209986, IMG submission 183168) | Deep subsurface microbial communities from Black Sea to uncover new lineages of life (NeLLi) - Black_00105 metaG (SPAdes) (version 2) | ecosystem: Environmental > Aquatic > Marine > Oceanic >...
TGCTGCCAAGCCCCTTCTTCATCACCTCGTATACTCCAGTTGCTCCTGTCTGTCCAGAAGCGATTGTTGTAGCTCTCTTTGCAAGCTCAGGATTTCGCTCTTTCAAATGAGATAAAAATTTCTCTTTCGCGAATCCAGGGCCGAGGATGACGACTGGCTCATTTTCAATTGCGGATTCGAGTATCTGAAAAATCTCCTCGAAATAGTTGTTCTGCACACTCTTTGATTCATACATCTTTCCGGTCCCAGATCCAACAATATTACCGAGCTCTCTAACGGAGAACTGGGTGATAACGAAAACCGAGGCCTCAGTATCATCGAGCGATACGAAGTAAATCGCTGGTCTGCTGGCTTCCTGAACCGCGGACATTATCCTATCAAGCTCGTGTTTCTTCCACTCCTCCTTAAATATGGATATTTTATCTCCGAAACCGAGCAGTAACGTATGATACTGTCCGATATCCTGCGGTCCTTTCTCGATTTTGCCATGAATTCTTATTTTATCTTGGAACTCCTGAAACTCGACCTTTTCAACTCGAATACCCAGACGCATATGTTTCTTCTCTGTCCTCTCGGCACGAATCTTATCGGACTTCTCCTCCTTTCTTCTCTGGGTATCTGCCCAGATAAGATCGTTCGGCACAACTATATTTTTGAGATGCCAGAGATCGTCCAAGCTCTCCAGATATAGCTTGATTTCACCCGTGCTCTTATTCTGACGAAGTACCTTCATCGGACCTGACGGTCTATTGGTCCAGCCATATTTCCATATATCGAATATCGGGATATTAGAGACGATGAAATTGCTCCAGAGTCAAGGCATTCACTCAGCAGCTAAACCGAAATTGCAAGGCATTACAAAAGTCTTTAAATAGCGTGCAGTGGCATTACAAAGATTGTACCAGCAGGTTCAGGTGCAGGGCTATGGCGGACTTCCCACAGCTTCAGAAAATCGTGAGAGAGATTGAGGAGCATTCCAATGTTCAGGACGCTACTATCGTTTCGAGAAGCGGCATGCACATTGCCGGTGATATTCCCCGTGGCGTGCACATGGAAACTTATGTGGCTATGTCTGCAATCCTGCTCGGCGCGGCTGAGAGTGCCACATCTGAGCTTCATGATCGCCTGAAATTCATATTGGTTCAGCTCGATGGAGGCAAGTTTGTTCTCGCTCCTGCAGGCAATAGGGCACTCCTTGTGATAAGAGCAACGGATGATGCCCATCCCGAGGAGTTGGCAGAGCTGACGAAGAATTTTTCCGAGCTTATCGAAAAAGCTCTTTGAATATTTCTATCTGATGCTTCGATCACTTTTTTTCTTCGTCTAAATTGATTATTAGTAACACCAAATCGTTGTGATTAGAAACATATTTATCTTAACAATCATAAGCCGGGCGCGGAAGTGACCAGTATTGGCCCGAAATTTTACATCGGTCACGACGCTCCTCCTGTCGATGGACGATCTTAAGCGATTGCTGGAAATGAAAGATGTTCTCGCTGTAGTGGAGAACGCCTTTAGGCTGGCGGGGCTTAAGAAGGTTCAGATGCCTCCCAAGATGTATCTTTTCTTCGAGAAATACAATGGGGATTTACGATGCATGCCATCCTATATCGAGGATCTCGATCTTTCTGCGGTCAAGATCGTGAATGTGCATATGAACAACCCGAAGAAGCATGATCTCAGAACGATCATGGCCACTCTAGTTCTTATCGATCCGGCAACAGGCGCCCCTCTGGCAATAATGGATGGCACTCATATAACTGATATGAGAACTGGAGCCGCTTCCGGAATTGCTTCCAAGTATCTTGCTAGAAAGGATTCCCGATCGTTGGGGTTGATCGGTGCGGGTTTTCAGGCACGCATGCAGCTCCTGGCAATTCTCCAGACATTCGAAAAATTGGATGATGTGCGCGTTTACGACATTTTACCTGCAGCATCTGAAAATCTGGTAGCTGAGAGCACGGAGAGATATCGTGAGAGGATACGATCATTAACAGCCGTTGATAATCCAAAGGATGCAGTAGAGGGCATGGATATTGTTGTCACCTGCACTACATCCCGCAAGCCGATCGTTAAAAACTCCTGGATAAGCCCAGGGCAGCACATCAACTGCATAGGAGCAGATGCGCCAGGAAAGCAGGAGATTGAAGTAGAGATTCTGAAGAGAGCAAAGGTTGTTGTTGACAATTGGGCGCAGGCGTCACACAGCGGGGAGATCAATGTGCCATTCTCTCAGGGAATTTTTTCTGAGGATGATGTCTATGCCACCATCGGCGATATCGTGGTGGGTAATAAACCAGGTCGGGTCTCCGACGATGAAATCACCTTGTTCTGCTCAACTGGGCTTGCAATTCAAGATGTCCTGACAGCGAAGCTGGCTTTCGATGCTGCAAGAAAAAACGGTCTCGGAAAGGAGTTCGAGTTGATTCAGTCTATCTGATCTCTGATGGATTAAATATGCTCACTATATTCTCTTGAATCCTCTGCATATCCATTCTCCGATCGTCTTCTTGGCGTATTTGATGGTATCCGGTATGGATCTCCCCTCGCCCTCAACCTTCACCATTCCTTTGATAATGCTCTCTATGAGTTGCTCTTCAGTCTCGCATTTTTCCATGGTTAAATATGACCTGCCAAGCTCGAATTCCATATGTGAATCGCTGCCGGCGGTGACTGGTAGTTGAAGGGATTCACACAGAATCTTCGCCTTCTTATTTCCCACCGGGCTCGTCCGTCCGTTGAGTACCTCTACAGCATCGAATCTGCATCTGCGAACAGCCTTTGCCCCTATCCCGCTCCGCCAACGGAACGGGTGCAACGCCACGGCAATACCGCCCAAATCATGGATACGCTCCACGGTCTCCTCGGGAGAGAGATCTCTCTCTACTATTTCTCCGATGCCGAGAGCTCCAATATGCCCTTCGGATGAAGAAATTTCAACTCCACGAACTACAATAATCTCCTGCTCCTTTGCATATGTTGCCGCGGTAAGAGAGCCCTCTATGGTATTATGGTCAAGAACCGCAATGGCACCGAACCCGAGCTCCTTCATTTTCCTTGTAATTTCCAAGGGACTAAGAGCTCCATCAGATGAAGCTGTGGAGTGAATGTGGAGGTCGGCCCTCATCGGACTTTCGCTCCAGCTGAGACATCCTTATCAATCGTTATGTATGTTCCATCGGAGCACCTGAGTGCCAATGCCTTTTCTTTACTGACAAAGAAGGCGAGCTTCTTCCCACTTGCATCGGGATCGCAGTTTGCGCAGGGCAATTGCCTTCCAATATTCGCTCTTCCAGCATCGTATTTTCCGATGACCAATTGCATCTTCTGAAAATCTTGGAATGATAACTTCTTCTCCGATTGTGGATATCCGCTATTTACCGGTGTTCCAGGCGATACTTCTCTCGTTGGAACGAGAAAGGAAACAATCGATTTCATTTCGGCTGCCAGAAGCATTCCTTCGGACTTTATCCCGCGTATTGTCGTTGGCTCTAGATTGCTGACAACCACTATGCTCTTACCGGTAAGCTCCTCTGACGTATAGTGATCCTTGAGCCCCGCGACTAAATTGATCTTCTTTCCGATGTCCGCTGTTAGCAGATAGAGCTTATCGGCATTCGGATGGTCCGCTACTGCCTCGACTTTCCCAATCCTGAGGTTCAGCCGGGAGAAATCGATGAACTCGCCTTCCTCTGCTTCTACTTTCAGCTCGATTTTCTTGAACAATGGCTGCGGTTTCTCGAGGCTCTTTCCCACTAGAAGTTCCTCGGATAATGATGACCAGCCCTCTTTCTCTATTGAGCTCTCGTAGCCGAAATATTGCCAGATCATTTGAGATGAGAATGGGAGATATGGATAACCCAGGACAGCCAACGCCCTGACAATTCGCAGGGCAAGGTTGAGCGCGCTGCCACACTGCTCCTTATCCTTTCGAAGAAGCGCCCAGGGCTCTACGGCATCGAAGAATTGATTTCCGTATCTGGCGAGATCCATAAATGCTTTCAGCCCCTGCTTAAATTTGCAGCATTCGATCGATTCTGAAAGCTCCTTCTTTGCCTTGTCAATATGCTGTTCAACCTCGTCTTTCCATTCTTTCGTCGCCCTTTCTTCTGACGGTATTTCGCCGAAGTGCTTCTGGGTAAATGAGAGCACTCTATGCGTAAAGTTGCCGTAAGCGGCAACAAGTTCATTATTGATCTTGGCCGTAAAATCCTCCCAGCCGAAGTCCGTATCTTTGAGCTCTGGCATGTTTGTCGAGAGATAGTATCTGATTGCATCTGGCTGAAATTTCCGTAGCATGTCAGGGAGATCTATGCTCACTCCCGCGCTCTTGGAGAATTTCTCTCCTTCAAGGTTCATGAATTCATTTGCCGGGACATCGTATGGGAGGTCCAAACCGCCGTATCCCTGGAGAATCGCGGGCCAGATTATGGTGTGAAATATAATATTATCCTTTCCGAGAAAGTAGTAGCTCGGGACTTTTGAATCTTTCCAATATTCTTCCCATAGGCTATCGTCCCCGCTTTGCGCTGCCCACTCTTTAGATGCGGAGAAATAGCCAATTACGGCTTCAAACCACACATAGATTCTCTTTTTCTCGAACCCTTCAACGGGCACGGGAATGCCCCAGGCAAGATCCCGCGTGATAGCCCTGTCTTGAAGTCCCTCATCGAGGATATTCATTGTGAAGCTCCTGACTCGTGGTCTCCAATGCTCCTTATCGCGGAGATACTCTCTCAGCCTGTCCGAAAAGGAGGTGAGCAGAAAGAAGAAATGCTCGGTCTCTCTCAGAGAGGGAGTTGAAGAGCAAAGCTGACATCTGGCATCCTTCAGCTCCTCCGCATTGAGAGCCTTGCCGCATTGTTCACACTGATCCCCACGCGCCTTTGCGTATCCGCAGTGAGGGCATCCCCCTTCGACATATCGATCGGGAAGAAATCTCTTGCAGCTTTCGCAGTAGAACTGCAGACTAGTTCTCTTTTCGAGATATCCTTCCCTCAATAGCTTCAAGAAGATCTCTTGAACGATCTTCAGGTGGTTCTCAGTATGAGTATGAGTGTATAGATCAAAAGATGCTCCAATCCCTTCGAGAGCCCTTTTATTGATCTCGTGGAATTTAAACGCGATCTCCTCTGGAGTTGTCCCCTCTTTGTCCGCTCGGACAGCAATTGGAGCACCATGCATATCCGATCCCGATATCATAAGCACTCGGTCGCCTATCATGCGATGATATCGTGCGAAGATATCCGCTGGCATGATTGATCCTGCCATATGACCGAGATGAAGCGGACCGTTTGCGTAAGGCCATGCCACGCAGACGAGAATCTTTCTTTCCTGCATCGTCCAGGGGATTGCTGGCGGCTGACTTAAATCTAACCAATGTTCGGGCGCTTTTTTAAACCAAAGATTATCCGGGAAAAAATCGTTTTTTCAGGCCAATATTTTCCTAAGGCGCTGGATAGCAGGGTTTTATTATCATGTAATATTTCAGCAATCAGATGCGAATAGCAATATTGCTTAGGGATCGTTGTCAGCCGAAGAAGTGCAATCTCGAATGTATCAAATATTGCCCCCCGGTTAGAACTGGCTCTGAAGCTATCGTCCTGGAAGAGAAGCGGGGAAAACCGGTTATTTCGGAGCAGCTCTGTGTCGGCTGCGGAATATGCATACATAAGTGTCCTTTTGAGGCAATCAAGATCATTGGTCTACCTGAAGAGCTCGAAGAAAAGATAGTTCATCGATTCGGGCAAAACGCATTTCGGCTCTATGGCCTCCCCGTACCGAAAAAAGGTCAGGTTGTTGGCGTTCTGGGTCCGAACGGCATCGGGAAGACCACTGCTATGAACATACTCTCCGGAAGCATGATTCCGAATCTCGGAAGATACGATTCGCCTCTGGTTTGGGAGGAGGTATTGGATCATTATTCTGGTACTGAGCTCCACGATTATTTCGAGAAACTGATGGGGGAAGGGATGACCACCGCGGTGAAGCCGCAATATGTGGACAAGCTTCCGGAGCAACATTCGGGAAATGTGCGGAAGCTGTTTGAGCGTGTGGATAATACGGGTAAGATTGACGAAATATCGGAACGTCTCTCAATACGCAATATACTGGATCGAGATATTCGAAAGCTCTCTGGCGGGGAGCTGCAGCGCGTGGCGATCGGTGCTACGCTTCTGAAGGATGCGGATGTTTACTTCTTCGATGAGCCTTCTTCCTATCTGGATATCTATCAGAGGCTCGAGGTAGGGCAGATTGTTCAGGAGATTTCATCCGATAAATTCGTCATAGTCATCGAGCACGATCTCGCGATATTGGATTATCTTGCCGAGCTTGCCTATCTGATGTACGGTTCCGAGGGAGCCTTCGGCGTCGTATCGCATCCGAGGGGCGTGAGAGCCGCGATAAACGTTTATCTCAACGGCTATCTAAGGGAGGAGAATATCAGGTTTCGTGAAACCAAAATCGAGTTCGAGCCCAAGCCTCCGAGAGATGAATGGCATAGGGAGCCTCTGATTCGTTTTGATATGCTAATCAAGAAGCTGGATGGTTTTAATCTCCTGATTGAAGGCGGAAGCATTCATGTTGCTGAGGTTGTGGGTGCTGTCGGCCCGAATGCTATTGGAAAGACAACTTTCATGAGGATGCTCGCGGGCGAGATCAAGCAGGATGGCGGTGATATTGATTCGATTGCCAAGATCAGCTATAAACCGCAATACATCAAGCCGACTTTTGACGGTACGGTTCAAGAGCTCTTCCTGGATCAACTGGGCAGCACCTACGAGAGTGGATTTTTCAGGTCGGAGATAGTCCATCCGTTGAATCTGAGATTTCTGATGCATAGAGAGCTTCAAACGCTATCAGGGGGCGAGCTTCAGAGGGTTGCAATATCACTCTGTCTCGCCAGAGATGCAGATATCTTTCTATTGGACGAGCCATCCGCATATCTCGACTCCAGCCAGCGGATGTCTGCCTCAAAGACAATCAGGAGGGTGATTGAGAAACTGGGCAGATCTGCAGTGGTTGTGGATCACGATGTCTACATGATCGATCTAGTCTCTGATACGCTTCTCGTCTTTTCCGGAAAGCCCTCAGTGAGCGGAAGAGCCATTGGTCCCATGACAATGAGAGACGGGATGAACGAGTTCTTGGGGCAGATGGAGATCACTTTCAGACGCGATACAGATTCGCGCAGGCCAAGGATAAACAAGAAAGGATCAAAGCTCGACAGAGAGCAGAAGGCGGCCGGGGAATATTATTATTCATTGTCCTGAGAGGGGGAAGAGTTTTCGTCCTCACTTTTCTTCTGGTTATTTCTGAGATATTGCCATACGATAATTACAGCAACGATCACAATCACTATCACTATGAGAATATCCAACTTTTGGAAGAAATCCCTGATTCCTTCCCACCGTTCACCGAGTAAATAGCCGCCATATGTGAGAGCGAAGTTCCACGGAATTGATCCAAGAGTGGTTAAGATGACGAACCTGCCGAACTTCATCTTCGCCATTCCGGCTGGAAGAGAGATAAAGGTCCTTACAACGGGAACCATCCTGGAAAAGAATATCGCTGGATCGCCGTATCTGGAGAACCAGTTCTCGGCCATATCGAGATGTTTTTCTCGGATCAGGAAATACCTTCCATACCTCAGAATAAGAGGACGACCAGCTTTCAACCCGATCCAATAAGCGACGATTGACCCTAACAGATTTCCGATCGTTCCCGCAGCGGTGACTCCCCAGATGGAAAAATTCTGGTCGGAATAGGCCAGAAAGCCTCCGAATGGCATAACAATTTCACTCGGCACGGGCAGACAGGCGCTCTCGAGCGCCATCAGAAAAATGATCCCTGGATAAGAGAGCGACCTTATGATTTCAAGGATCAGCTCCATGCCCCATTCGATGATGCTCATCGCGGAGCCATGAATGGACGGTATAAAAAGCTTGCCGGAAATTCACGGGAAAAAATAATGTTATAATATTATCGTGGCTCCATGGAGACTCTTGATGAGCAGCTTACCCGTTTCGGTATCTAACTCGACAGTTCGGCCGGCTGAGCCGCCTGTATCTTCTGAGATAAGCCTTAATCTGCACTCCTTTATGGAATCCCGCACTGATTGCACATTTTTTTTGCCGATATCTTCCATCGCAGGATAGAGATGTTTAAACATGTGAGCTCCACCAGCTATTTTCGCTATTATCAGTACATGATTCGCACCCTTTTTTTTCATCTCTTCTAGCAATGCTTTCACAGCAATGTTTCCAAACTTTGCAGGGCCGCTATCAGCTTTTTTCCTAATGTTCTTCTCATTCGGCAGCATAACATGTGCTAACCCACCGATCTTCGTGGATGGATCCCAAAGCGCAACAGCTACACAGCTACCAAGACCAAGACAGATGAGCCTGGCCGGATTTGCTACCACGCGCATCTGAGCCATGCCTACGTGGATCGGTTGATCCATCTAGACAACTCCGAGTCTCTCTGCTATTATCCTCCTGGATTCAGGTTCTGGCAGCATGAGAAAAATACCCTCGATCTCATTCACCTCTCCCTTGAAATTGGTCATGATAACGAGAGCGGAATCCGCAACTTTGCCCAGCTGTATCAAAGGAAGATCTATCACAGCTCCAATCATGTCGTAAGCCGCAACTGGGGGAGAGGGGGTTATATCCAGTCCGATCATTTTCGATATAGCGGAAATGTACCAGCAGAGGCAGATATTTCCAACCTCACTGAGGAGCGATGCCTGGAAATCAGTTAATTCATAACCTTCAAGTTCGCTATCGGTCAGAAGTCTGACAAGCGTTTTCGCGCTCTCATCGGGGAAGAGCATTAACAGCCCTCCAGCCAGTTCTCCTTCTAGGGTTGTATATACCCCCGCCACCGCCTTCTCTGCTCCTCCCAGTGCCTCAGGCACCTGACTGAGCGGAATGAACTGAGAGTTAGTTGATTTATTCATGATATGCTCTCTCAACAGCTTCGACAACGAGGTCGCTGCATGACCTGCACCGATATTTCCTGCCTCTGTCAGAGCGTCTATCTCCATTGGTTTGAACTCTTCCTCATCATGCGTCAACAACATCACCTCTGGGCTTGCCAGTTGCCTGAATGCGAACCATCTTCATCTGCTCTCGCGCGTACTCAAACAGCCCAGGAATGTCGAGAATCAGAGCGACTTCTCCCGATCCCAGGATCGTCGCGCCACCGAAAAACGGTATTTTGCGCAGATGCTTGTCCAACGGCTTAACCACAATCTCCCGCTGCCCTAGTAATTCGTCGATTACTATTGCCCATTTCGTCTGGCCAATTGCGACAACGACGGCTCTGGATCCCTCCTCCTTATCCGAGATTTCGAGCAAGGTGGATACATATATCAGTGGTAAAATCTCGCCCCTGAATCTGATCACCTTTGACCCGCCGAGAGTGTTCACATCTTCCGGGGAGATGGAGATTGTCTCGATTATTGGATCTAGTGGGATCGCATAGACCTTATTGCTGATTTTAACCATCATTGCCAGGATGATAGCCAATGTGAGCGGAAGACGGATGATAATTCGCATACCTCTCCCCTTCGTCGATTCGATTTCCATATGCCCTCCGAACGCCTCGACTCCAGCCTTGACCGCATCCAGACCTACCCCTCTTCCGGATGTGATCGTGACTTTCTCTGCGGTGCTGAAGCCTGGCGTTGCCAAGATGCTCATGACCTCTTCATCGGTCATGCTCCTCAGCTCCTCCTTGCTGTACATGCCCCTCTCAGATGCTTTCTGGCGTATTTTGTCGGGATCGATTCCTCCGCCGTCATCCTCGACGATTATTATGACACGATTCTGCTCCTGAGCGGCGGATAGGCGGATAGTGCCCAACCTGGGCTTTCCAACTTTTTCTCTCTTCTTGGGAAGTTCAATTCCATGGTCTATGCAGTTCCTGATCAGGTGAACAAGTAGCTCTCCGAGCTTGTCAATCACACTTCGATCGAGTTCAATTTCATGTCCTTCCATGATCACTTCAATCTCCTTTTTCATCTGCTTGGAGAGATCTCGAACCATTCTCGGAAATTTCGAGAAGACTATATCGATAGGAACCATTCGAATTCTGAGGACATTATATTGCAATTCGCCGGTGAGACGATCAAGAGCCTGTACGGAATCAGTAAGCTGTTCTGAATCGATACTTGCACTTATCTCCGCCAGCCTTATCTTGGATATTACGAGTTCACCGACGCTGTCAAGGAGCTCGTCCAGACGGTTCATCTTCACCCTGATGCTACCTATTTCACTCAGCCCTTTTCCGAGGCCGATGTTTCCCTTTTTCTTGCGCTCTATTTTCTCGTCGATCCCCTCGCTTTTAAAGGAGACCTTTTCCATATCTTTAATGGCAGAGAGCTCCTTGACCAGTTGAGACGGATCAATCTTAGTCTCTATTAATACCGAGAATTTCCTTTCGAATTTTTCTGATTCTATCGTCTCCCTACCGGGCGTTATCTCAATGATTCTGCCGGCTTTCTCCAGCTTTCTGATCGCGATGAACGCTCTAGCAGCCAACATCCTACATGCGTTGGACAATTGAATTCGAAAGAGGACAATCTGCTTGTCATCTCCTTTCTTTCCCTTTTCATGAGCTTTCGTTTTTTCCGCCCTCTTCGGAGCGGCCTTTTCTTCGATTTTCTTTTTCTTTTTTGCCTTCTCCCCTTCCTTCTGAGTAGCATCCGCCGCTCCGGTAATCCCTTCCTCTAATTCCAGTTCTGACGCATCTTGCGAGTCCATATTGATTTGCTCCTCGATGAGGTCGAGCAGCTCTTGGATATCAGGTTCAGGTTTCTTCTCTTTGACAGCTTCGATCATCATCTCTAGGGCATCCACACATTGAAAAAAGATGTCGATGACTGTCGGCTCCACCGCCAGTTGTTTGGATCGTATAGCATCCAATATATTCTCCATCGCATGTGCCAGTTTCGAAGTTTCTTTGAACATCATTGTCGCTGCATTTCCCTTTATTGTATGAGCCAATCTGAAGCATTCATTGATGTTCTCGAAATCATCTGGATTATTCTCCATCACAAGAAGCTTCTGAGAGAACATCTCGAGATCCTCCTTTGTCTGCGACACGTACATATCGAGATATTTCGAGAGATCCGTGGTCATGCTGCCACCTCAAGTGCAGATAACATTGCCTCGGGGATTTTTTCAAGGGGAAGTATCTGGTCGACTATCCCAAGACGTATTGCAGCCCGGGGCATACTCCATACAAGCGAGCTCTCCTTATCTTGAGCGATTGTGAAACCGCCCGCTTCCTTGATTTCCTTGAGTCCTCTCGCTCCGTCGCTTCCCATACCAGTCAAGATGATTCCGATTGCATTATTACCGACCGTATTAGCGATGGATTTGAAAAGCATATCAGCTGATGGTCTTCCTCCCCTGATCCTTTCTCCTTTCATCAGCCTGATTTTCAGATCCTCATCCTTTCCAATTATCTCTATGTGACTGTCTCCAGGAGTTATATATGCACAGCCTTTTTCAAGGCGCTCTTCATCGCTCGCCTCCACGACGAAAATATTACTTATCTTGTTCAATCTATCAGCGAAGGTCTCCGTAAACCCTTTTGGCATATGCTGTGCGATTACTATAGGGACGTTGAGCTCTGCAGGCATGCTTGCCAGAATATGACGAAGCGCAACCGGTCCACCTGTCGATGAGCCTATTGCAATGACCTGATCGGATTCTTTCTGATAGTATTCCTTCACCCCTTTCGGAATCTGTACTCTCTTCTCCTCTCTGCCCAAGATCTCCTTTCTCGCAGACCTGAAGGCGGCCTTTATCTTTGTTATAATCTCCCACTTTAGCCTAAGAATCTCGGTGCTGCTTGTGCTCGCAGGTTTAAGGATGAAATCGAAGGCTCCCAGCTCAAGACTTCTCATAATGGCATCCGCGCTTGCCCTGTCGCTCGCGCTGAGCATCAGCACTGAAATATTCTCATCAAACTCCATGATATTTTCCAATGCCTGAATACCATCCGCCTTTGGCATGATGAGATCCATGGTGACGACCTCTGGCCTGAGCCTTTTTGCCTTCTCAAATGCCTCGATTCCGTCTTTGGCGGTGCCAACAATCTCGATCTCCTGGTCGGCTGAGAGCATATCCGATAATATCGTCCTGACGAACAAGGAATCGTCCACTACTAGAACCTTGATCTTCTTCTCCACGGGCGATCCTTCCTGTGCGATATTCCTTTCCCGGTAAGGCAGGTGGCGTTCGCCCTATTTCAGCGCGTTCTTCACTGCCTCGACTACCGCTGTAGAATCGAAAGGTTTCACTATGAAGTCCTTCGCGCCGGCTCGCAACGCTCTCAGTACCAGGGTCTTGTGGGCAAGCGCTGTTATCATAATAATCTTCGCTTCTGGATCGATCTTCATAATCTCCCTGACCGCGGTAACGCCATCCATCTTGGGCATAACTATATCCATTGTGATGAGGTCAAATTTATTATTCCCGTACTGCTCAACTGCAATATCTCCGTCGGATGCCTCGTGAACCTCGTATCCCTCTTCCTCGAGTATCTTACGCAAAATACTCCGCATGAAGACGGCATCATCTACAATAAGAATCTTCGTCATTCTCCGTCACACCTCTCCTTCCTCCAGCTCGATCCTCCCCTCCTCTGCATCGATCAACACCTTATCCAAATCGAGTATAACTATTAGTCGTTTCTCGGATTTCGCGATACCACGTATATACTCAGAATCAATTCTTCCAGCGGACATTGGTGGAGGAGGTTCTATCCGGCTTTCCGGGATTCGCACCACCTCAGAAACACTATCGACCATCATTCCAAGAACACCGTTCTTCACATCCGACACAATAATCTTTGGTTCATCGACAGAATCCGGTCTTTCGTATCCCAGCCTTTTATGAAGATCAACAACCGTAATCAGCTTTCCGCGAAGATTAATTACTCCTGAGACAAATCGAGGGGCTGCAGGAACTCTCGTGATATTACTGGCACTTATGATTTCCCTCACCTGATTGATTTCGGCTGCAAATTCCTCATTACCGATAGTGAATATCACTAGCTGGATTTCATCCTCTACTGCTTTAGTCTCCGTCTCAACCATATCGCCTACCTCTTCCTTTTGAAAGCCCCGGAGAACACAGGACCAAGTCCCTTTTTCTTCTTCTCCTTCTTGGGCTTTCTCATTGCTTTTTCTTCTTCCGGTGTCTTCTTCTCAGCCGCTCTTTCTTCAGCGGAGGGGTGAACACGAGTTGCTATTTTCTCCTTTTTAACAGCCTCGGGAGGCGGGAGGATAAATATTTCCACAGAGCTTTGCATCAGGCTTGCCAATCTCGCCAGCTCCTGCGCCGATGCCGTCATCTCCTGCATACTGGCCGTTAGGCTTTCAGTGGAAATCGAGGTTTGCTCTGTAGCAGCGGAAGTATCCTCTGCGATCTTCGCCACCTCATCGACAGCCTGTACTATGCGTTCTGCTGATACTTTCTGCTCTTCAGTTGAAGCGGTTATCTCCTGGACCATGGCTGCAGTTTCTTCAATTGTTGCGGCAATGTCCTCGAGGGATGCTAGAGAGCTGTCAATAACTGTTGCTCCCTCCGAGACTTCTCCGGCTCCACTCTCCATCTGCACGACAGCCCTTCTCGTCTCCCCGTCGATGTGATTAACCAGCTCAGAGATTTGTGCGGCAGCTCGGCCGGATCCTTCCGCCAATTTTCTGACCTCATCGGCTACCACGGCAAATCCTCTGCCGTGTTCACCAGCTCTGGCAGCTTCAATGGCTGCATTGAGCGCCAGAAGATTGGTTTGCTGGGCAATATTAGTGATTACATTTACTATCTGATTGATCTCTTGTGTTCTTTCGCCGAGCCTTCGAACGATTTCCGTCGCTCCATCCACAACAGCCTGTATTTCTCTCATCTTTTGGAGAGCTATCTGGGCAGAGTCGCTGCCTCTTTGCGCAACCTCGCTCGCCTTTCCTGATGCATCTGCCGCAGATTCCGCGCTAGAAACAACCTGCTCGACAGTGCCAACCTGCTCTCCTACGATCTTCACGATATCTTTTATCCTATCGGCCTGCTGCAACGCGCCACTTGCCATTCTCTGGATGGCGGTAGAGACCTCTTCAGTGGTCGAGTTCATCTCTTCCGAAATCGATGCAAGATTGTCAGAGGTCGAGGAGACAAGCGAGGATGTTTCCCTCACATCGGCAACAATTTCTCTGAGGTTGTTGAGCATCTTATTGAATGAGTCAACGATCCTCCGGATGTCTCCTCTGGCTCTCATTTCCACATCTTTCGATAGGTCGCCCGAGGATACCGTCTCAGCAGTCTCCTTCAGCCGATGAAGAGGAGCGAATGTGTTTTCTACCATCTCCTCGAAGGATTGCACCAGTTGACCAATTTCATCTTTCCCAACCTTAATTTCTATCTCTGGTGATAGGTTTCCATCGCTTATCTCTCTCGCTATTCTCGAGATATTGAAAATGGGCTGCGTTATTTTGTTTGAAATAATCGCCGCAGCAATTATTATTGCTGATGCGATGGCTCCCAAGCCAGCAATGATGCTGAGAAGTGTGGAGTCATAGATTTTTTGAGCATCTTCAAGGGCAATCGCTGCAACTTGAGCCCTGGTATTAACCAGCTCTCCCAATGAAATTTCGCAAAAAGTGAAGTTCTCTGTAGCTTCAAACGATAATTGGAATTTCTCAGTTACGTTACCGTGTGACACCGCGTAGGAGGTTTTAATATCATATACTGACCAATGATACAAAAGGTCGTCAATGTATCCTTCCTCTTGAGTGACCAAATCAGAGCGATCACTCCTTTCAAGCATGTCACTTAATTTTGAACTATTTGTTATGATGAGCGAATTTGCGTAATAAACGAGATCCTGCTGGAATAGCGCAGACGCATTATTCATTAATATTATTAGCTGACTCGCATCGCTCTCAGTGAGATTGAGTGCTTCAGCTAAATAGAGGGTTACAAGGACATCGCGAAAGTACACATGTGTATCAATCAGATTATCCTTCATTTCATCGAGGTGCTTAATTGTCAGCAGATTTTCATCGTAGAGCAGCTGCGCTTTGTCGTTCAAGCTATCGATGTTAGCTACCGCAATATATGCTATTATTCCAACTGGAATCAACGATGCAGCAAGAAAAATGACCAGCAACTTTCCTCTTAAGCCAAGCATCTGCACTCACCAACCCTTTTTATTATATACTCGCCACACGACATCATCTATCTTAAGGTCTATCTCAAGGTCAACTGTCATTTTGTTATATTGCCTTCTATGATATTTCATTAAGATCATGTCTTCAAGCCAGCCCTTGAGCTCTGCAGATTAAACGCCTGCTTCATTGGACTACTGATGGTATCGTTCCAAGGCTTTTAATCCATTTGGTTATGGATGTCAGTAATGATAACATTTTCTGGCACCACTCGACACATGGGAAGTGGGATTGTCCATAATCGCCATCGCTCACTGCGTTTGCGAATCTCTTGGATATTTCGCGATAGCGACATTAGCAATTCTTTTT
>Ga0209986_10002829_pt1 | contig 15549 bp, 19 predicted proteins | sample BlataG_FD_183168 | JGI IMG/M metagenome (GOLD analysis project Ga0209986, IMG submission 183168) | Deep subsurface microbial communities from Black Sea to uncover new lineages of life (NeLLi) - Black_00105 metaG (SPAdes) (version 2) | ecosystem: Environmental > Aquatic > Marine > Oceanic >...
ACACACAAAAAAAAATTTTTTTTCTCTCTCTCTCTCTCTCTCTCTCTCTCTCTCTCTCTCTCTCTCTCTCTCTCTCTCTCTCACACACACACACACGCAATTAATTAATTAATTTTATTTTATTGTACTCCAGCCCATCGTGCCATGTCAATAAACTGCTCCCCTCCAATTACATTATTAACAAACCTGATAGCCAACGTGGTAAAGTACGCTGCCCCAGGTACTTTCCTAGCAATAGTCTCATCCACCACCCTCTCCAGTCCGAATACAATCTGGTACCTGGTATTGGATGATAGTGCCATGAACATTCCCCATACAAGAGCTGTGTCCAATACCGGGGGAATAGCCACTTTGGCTGATGATGATGATGATGATGATGCTGCTGCTGCTGCTGCTGCTGCTGCTGGTTTACTTTCATACTCTCTACGAATCTTCATCAAGCTACTAGCAATGCCCTGCCCGATAAATCCACACAACATACCAGCAAGTGAATATTCCAGTCCTCTAGCTACATAGCACCCCAATCTATCTGATACAGAGTACTTGCTTGCAGCAGTGGATTTCTCAAACATTGCAGAAGGGAACTTGGCAGCCCATTTTCTGAGTCCTGCGATTGGGCCGGTGCCTGTTGGAACTTTAGCTTTTCTTCCTGCTACTGCTACAGGGGCGATGAGGGTGACGAGGACAACGTCAAGGACGAGGCCTACGAGGAGGTCAGAGAGATAGAATTCGAATTCATCCCAAAACTCATCACCGCGTTTTCTGACTTCAGCGACGGTGGCACAACCCGAGTCGATGGCGACTTCAGCTGCGATTTTGAAGAAGAAGAGTTTGTCTGCGATGAGTCTGTCTCTGAAGACAGGGAACGAGCGGACGAGGGCACTGGTGATGATGCCGCCGGTTGCGAGGGAGAGGTATCTTTGCAGGATAGCGGCTCTGAGGCCTCCTTGGGCTGCTGCTTGGGCGTAATCTGCTGGGAGAGAGACGCCTTTGGAAGCGGCGAGATCTTCTGCTGCTGAAAGGTCCAGGAACTCTTCTTCTTCATTATTATCGTCACCGTTGTTGTTGTTATTATTGTTATTATTGTTATTGCCACCGTTATCACCACCTCCAGTTCCAGAGGAAGCTCTGAGCTTTGATGTGGAGGAGTGGCTTTGTTGCTGTTGTTGTGGTGATTTGAATGGATTGAAGTGGAGGAGGGACTTCAATGAAGAGAAAGTATTCTGGAATGGAGTGGAAGAAGGGACCAGGCTTGCATTGATCTGTTGTTGTAAGGAGGAAATTGTTGGAGAGAAGGTATGAGTGAGAACCGACAGTCGGGGGAAGATGGAGAATGATGAAGACCAAGGGTTTGATAATCAGTACTGGTATAAAATCAATGGTTACCTGAGTGTATGAATAAGAAATCCTAGGGAGGTTTGTTCTTGATGGGACCTTCAGCGCGTTTTTAGGGAGGGTCAACTGATGAGAAACCATTGATGAGAGGCTATGAGAGAAAATTATGGTCGATACTTCAATCTTTGTGATTTGAATTTGCCTTACAACAGCACAGTTTTGTATGTACGGAAAGAATGGTTGCAGAGCGCATGCATGTGTTAGCCCCATCAAGGGTTTTTCATTTCGAAGAGCTCGATCGCAGGCAACGGTGACGGCTATTTGTAGGCCGTCTTGCAGTGCATATAAGGCCTTGGTGCTTAATTTGATGAGCATAAGTTAGTCTTGATTGGCGAAAGATACAAAAGAGGGGTTTATATCTTTACATGAGGTGAGATTTCCAACACTTTTACAGCATTTCTAATTATGAAAAGTAGTTCATCACTAACTATTCCAATTTAATTTCATTGCAGTCAAAAAGAAGAGAAGCCACAACTTGCGTAAGTTTTCAAAAAAATCAAAAACACGTCATTCTACGCTTGTTCTTTGATGATCATTTTTGCTAATCTTGATTACTCCCTTCCCCCTTTACCCTTCACAGTGGCGTTCGCATCAAGACACGAAAGCGTAATATTGTTGTACCGCATGACCCGCAATCCTTCGCAGACGCAGTAGTAGCCGTCGTCAACGACGCAGCCGAAGAAGCTGCTGACGACATTGACAAGACCCTCGAAATCGCCAACAAAGTCCTCGACTCTGCCGAGCTCGACTTCAACAGATACGGTGACGTCCTCTTTGAAACCGCCTTTGCTGGCGGCCGGTTAGAAGGCGGCGGCGCTGCCATCTCCACCGAAGGCAAACAGACCGAAATTTGCATCTTGGGTCGCTCTGCCGACAAAGAGGCCATCGTCCCCTTTGTCAGATGGTTCCAAATCATGATCCGCCGCCGTCCCTTCCTCATCAAGGCTCTGGAGAACACCCTGACCAAGCTCCTCCTCAGTCTCGAGTTCTTTGACGAAGAAGGTCGCAAAAAAATAGCCATTGCCACATCAAGGATCCTCGCCCTCCGTGTCGGCATCCTGGCCGACCATGTTCTCCCCATCCTCCTCGATGACCGTCTTATCATGAAGGGCACCCCTCTTGCCTTCATGACTGAGATGTTCAAAGACTACCTGTCCACAGAAACAGTAGAATCGCTGATGGAGCTGCTGCGTAAAGCCAGATTGGAAGGAAGATTGTTGGAGTTTTTCCCCCAGCAGAAGCGATCTTGGACTGATTTCAACGATCATTTCGTTGCTGCAGAGCTTCCTACTCTTGTAGAATATACTGCTAAGAAGCTGTATGAAATTCATTGCAGGGAATTAACACAGATTGTAGTTGGATCTATTGCATCTGAAGATGTGCCCAACCAAGCAGAGCTGATGACGACGGTAAAAGCCAGGAAGGAGGAATGGCAGCTGGCTGATGCAGATACAGTAAAGTCCATCTTCCTGGGTATCATTGAAGGTGTTTTATCTGGCAGCAGTGGTAAAAACCTCCAACAGACACAATTTGCTGTCCTAAAGACACTTAAACAGTACCACAAGCTGTTGGCAACATTCTGTACCAGCCCTCGCCTTGAAGCAGGGCTCCTCGCTACTGCTCAAGTGACATGTTATGAAGATTCACGGTTGTTAAAGTTGTTTAAAGACATGGTCAAAGTTATGTATGATGTTGATGTCGTGGGAGAGGATGCGGTGAGGTATTGGTATGCAAAGGGGAGTAATCCAAAGGGGAGAAATGTGTTTTTGAAGGATATGGAGCCTTTTGTGAATTGGTTGGATGAGGCTGAGGAGGAGGGAGAAGAAGAGGAGGAGGAGGGATAATTGTAGGAAGAGGAGGGAATAGAATAGAATAGAGGAGGTGTATGTGTGTGTGTACATTATGATAGATGGATGGTACACGTAAAAGAAAAAAGATTAGATAGATAGATAGATAGGCAGATAGATAAGAGCAACACACTGGGTGGCAGTCTGCTAAGCCTCTCTTCATCTCGTGTTGACTCGTGAGCGATCACTGACAGTTGGAGGGGGTGATTGTTTGAAAAAAAAGACAAAAACACATCCGTTAGACATAAAATAAACGTAATTAATTCAGATCAAAGGATGTCTTCATCTTATGAGGAACACGTAGTGGGTGGGGCAAGGTCTTTACTGTCTCCCATTCACTCAATGGCTGGAAAATCAACATTGAAGGATATCAAGACCAACAGTGATCTCGACAGTCACTTTCATAAACTGATAATCACCATACAAAGCCATATGCAGGTCTTACAACGACAAACACAAGTTAGAATTACCAAATGGCTCAAAAAGCTCACAGAAGAAACAACCAATACCGTCTGGAAGCGGAATAGGAACTCCTATGCCCGTCTTCTACACGAACAACTCAGGTCTGGTGGCAAACTTAGAGCTCCATTTGATACTCTACCTCCAGACGGTCCGCTCCCCACCCTCTCGAAGCACACCCTCTATCCATACCAAGCTACAACAACAACAATAACAACAACTCCCCTCAACAACAACAATAAAATCAATAACACCCCATCTTCCATCCAATCTAGTGCAACATCCAAGCTAGACCACTATTTAGGAAGGCACCCCACCATCACCAGTGACCATCATGATGCTCCTGAGAGGCAAAAGAATAGTAACAACAACAACAACACTAAAAGTAATACTAATACCAAGAAGCTGGAGATGTACGATACATACACCAATACTGGTCTACATACTCAGTTGGGAGCTAGTTGGGAAAGGCAACAAGAATTAGAATGGAAGCTAAAAACAGCAGAGGATGTGATCAACAGACAAGCTGCATCTCTGTACATTGATCATAGCAAGACAAGGCATACAGGCAGTACTAATGGCAGTACTAATGATATCACTCCTATGAATGGTAGGAATTATAATTATTATGTAGATACATTAGGAGGAGGATTGGAACTAACTCCAGTAACCAGTGGCGGTATTCATAGACATAGTAATAATAGTAGACAGAGATATACGTCTGCGCAGTTGGAAGAGCTCCTTACTGAATGTGAAGTCACCAGAAGACTACGACATAATCATAATCATTATAGTAGTAGTCGTAGTGGCAGTGGTAATGAGAAGAAGTCCTCCAGTAATAAGATTATAGATGATGATGGTATTGTATCAAGGGTTGAGAGGTTCAAGCAAGGCACCGAGTCGATACGACATAGACTGGATAAGATTGATGGAGGCGTGAAACCATCAAGTACTACTACTACTACTGGTACTCCTGGTACTACTATCATGTCAAAGAACAATAAGAGTAGTAAAGTGGTGATTGGAACAGAGGTAAGGCATACATTGAAATCGGCAGCTGCCTTAAAATTAAGAAGGGCAGCTATAATACAAGCAGGAGGAGAAGGTATTATATTGCCATCATCTCTCCAAGTAGATGATAATAGTAGTAAAGTTAAACCACTATCATCATCAGCAATAGATAACTGCCATCATAAACATAATCATAATGCCTCCACAATCACTGCTGACAACGTACCTGGATACAGTAGTGAGCTGATGTCTGAACTGGTGGATCTACGGAGGAGGGTGCAACATAGTATCAGTGCAGTGGCATCTCCTCTATGCACTACTATGACGCATGATGATGATGATGATGATGATGATGATGGGAAGTATAGCTTATCTTCATTGTTGTCAGATGATGGAAGTAAGAGTGGTGGTGTGAGTGGAGAGTCTTCTCCATTGTGTGATGGTGATAGTGGAGGGTTGGGAGTTTCATTGAATATGATGCTGGATGATGATGTATAGCCTTGTACAATGTAATAACAGGATAGGAAGGATTGAAGATTGTACCCGCTGTCTCAGGCATGGCGAGACAGTCGTCTCACCTCGGAGCTAGAGATCTCGGAGCGGTGGGTCAAACACCATCTGTGTAATCATGGCTTCGGGTCTTGTAAGTATTGAAGAATTTATAACAAAGGCATTTTACATTATTATATAGTATCGCTCATACACACATACATATATATACAACTTCTCTCTCTTTCTCTCTCTCTCCCTCATCTTTATCCCTGACTCTTAAGCTTGGCAATAAATTCATCAACATCAACACGTCCATCTCCACTTCGTGAAGATTTCAACAAAGACTCCACCTTGCTGATGTCCATCATCTTCTCTCCCCCCCCCACCGGCTTGCTGATGTTTGGGTCCGGGGTGGCTTGCTCATCCTTCTTCTTCTGACTATCAATATGGAAGTCCCATGTTGTCTTGTTGTCAGAAGTAGGGGAATCGTAGTAGTCTTTACCGTGAGCCTTAGGGTTGAAGTTGTGTCCTGGATTGAAGACGCTCTGCCACACATTGGTGCGAGGACCTGTGATGATGAGAGGAGGGGCGGTGAGAAGAGAAGGGGGTGGGGAAGATTGCAATTGGTGCTCGAAAATAATCAAACCCAGAGTTATACTTACTATTTGGAGTGTTGGAGGGTGAATTATCCTCAGATATGGAGCCTGGAAGTGAAAAGAAGGGAACACGTGAGAATTGCAATCTTGGGTTGGAATTGTGAGTAGGGCCTGGATCAACGTACCGGAAAGTCTCTTGAGCTTGTCGATAAATGACATGGTTGATTTCTTTGAAATTTGGGTTATTTTAAAGCTATGTTCTGGAAAATAACCGCATGTCAGACAGCATATCTCTCGAAACAAAGAGAGAGGTAGAAAGCAGATCTAGAGAGGAGCGGGGGAAGCTCAGCCTGGGCACCATCTCTCTCTCCCTCTCTCTTCTACATTTTCATCTTCTTCTTCCTCCTCCCCTCTCCCTCCTCCTCCTCATCACCATCACCATAATCTTCAGCTCTATATTTAGCAGCAGTCTTCGCCCTCAGTTCATCCAGCCCCTCCTCATCCTCAGCCCACTCCAACACTAACCTTCTCCCGTACAAATGCGCACCCTGCACTGCATCCATTGCATTCTTCGCCTCTTGTTTCGTTGCAAAATCAACAAACGCAAACCCCCTTGGCGTTCCATCAAACTTCCGAGGCAATCTAGAGCTCTTTATATGACCAAAGGGGGTGAATAGGCCCATGATGTCCTTTTTTGTGGCTTCAAATGCTACGTTGCGCACCACCATCTTTGTTGTCACTGGCAACTTATCCTTTTTACTGCTCTTCTTATTCTTGTCGGATGCAGTACCTCCTCCTCCTCCTCCAGATGATATTTGAAGAGACAGTTGGTGACCTTCTAATGCTTTACCGTTCAACACAGCTACAACTGCTCTTGCCACGTCATCAGATGAACACTCCACAAATCCATAGCCAGCACTGAGCATCTTTGGAGCAGCAGCAGAATTATTGTCATCTTTTGTTTTACCCTTTTTAGCACTAGCAGGAGTAGGAGCCTTCTTTCTTGCTATTTTAACACTTCTAAGTGTTCCACCAGCCATTGTGACTGCCTTTTCAAAATGTTTCGTCAATGCTGCTTCTTCAGTCGCAAAGGATAAGCCTTTGACAAAGATGGTGTGAGAGTCAGTGCCACCATCATCCTCGCGATGGTCGGTTGTTGGTAGCAATGCTGCGTCTGCATTAGGGTTTATAACCACCTCTTCTTCCTCATCCTCTTCTTCATTTTTCTTCTTATTATTATTAGTAGTAGTACCAGCAACATCTACATCCATAATTTCTTTCTCTCCTCCTCCTCCATTCTTCTTTGTTTTTTTTAAAGCAGCAGTAATACCACTTCCACTACCACTAAATATCCCCCGGGGAGCCCATTCCAGGTATAAAGGTACATGTTGATACCTCTTATATGCCAAGCTCTTAAATGCCTTCCTAGCATCACCTGGTTCTTCAAACTCTACCACTGCCAAGGTGTGTGTAGGAGGCAGTATAAACCTGGCCACTGGGCCTCCGTTGGTTTCAAACATGGACAGGAGTTCTTCCTCATTGGATGAATATGGCAGGTTTTTAACCAACATTGCAATATCACTCCTTACTACCTTGCCTCCACTACCACTACCACTACCACTACCAGCTTCTGCTGCAGCTTCTTCTAAAATTTGCACCACAACACCAGCCTCACCCAGAGCTCTCTTTGTCTCAGCAATGACGTGTGTCTCTCCGAGAGCCAACCTCACTGCCACATCAGCAGCCTCTCTATCCAGCAATTCGCTCTTGTTGACACCAAAATGTGCTGCTACTGCTTCCGCTACGGTATCGGATCTCATAAACAGGGAATTCCAGGCTGCTTTGTTAGTGCCAGCTGTTGATTTAAGCTGCTTTGCATGCTGAGCTTTATATCCTCCACCACCCTCAGCAGTACCATCACCATTGTCATCGTCAGTAAGGGGAGGGGGCGGACGTTGACCAGGAAGAATGTGCAGCAACCTGCCCATAAATATACTGGCATCCAAAGATTGAAATGCTGACAAGGCATCATTGGGGTCTGTAAAAGTAGCAAGAGCAAACCCTTTACTCTTCTTAGTGCCATTATCTATCACCAGGTGGACCTCAGTAAGTTGCCCATGTGGTTCTAGCAGCTCTCTGATGTCAGACTCTGTTGCGGCGTAGGAAAGATTGCGCAGGAAGAGACGGCCTGTGCCGGCTATGATGGATAGTTTGTCCCCGTTGGCTTCTTTTATTGATGATTGCTGCCTTGTAGCAGCAGTATTATTATTATTAGTATGATCTTGCTGCTGTTGTTGCTGCTGTTGTTGCTGTTGTTCTACTACTACAACTTCTTCTTCGGGAGGGGAGCCTGCTCTATCATCTTCTTCCTCGTCGTCCTCCTCTTCTTCGTCCTCCTTATTATCATTAACATCGTCAAAGTTCTTCTTCATTCTACTCTTCAAATAATCCAAGTCAGATACCTTGTTATCAACTACAACCTTCTCCTTATCGCCATCATCTTCTTCATCATCATCACCATTACTACTGCCACTATTATTATCATTATTAGTAGGAAGTTCTTCATATTCTTCATCATCATCTGACTCTACTACTGTATCACCACCAGCATTACCTTGTTGCAACAGACCAGCAGGATCATCATTAGCCCATATTGTTTGTTTATTCCTTGGTTGCATAACTTGTAGAAACTCCTGCAACTTGGGATCATTATCCTCAGGTCTACCCCCACCTCCCTTCTTCTCCTCTGATTTTTGTTGTTGCTGTTGTTTCTTGAGTCTCTTGAGTTCTCTGACTTTGAGGACGACTGGGACATCGTTGGCACCGGTGGCTACCTTTTTGATGTGAGCGCTGGTGCCTGGGGTGTACTTGCTCCAAGCTCTGGGACCATCTGTGGAGCCGTATTTGAATGCGAATTCTACTACGAGTCTGGAAGAGTCCATGTAGGATTTGTTGTGGTATTTGAGGGCTGCTGCGGCTTCGTCTGAGGTGCGGTAGCCGATAAAACCGAAGCAGCGGGACTTGCCGTCGCTGTAGAGAGATTGGCGGAGGAGGGAGATTGGTAAGTTTGGAGAGTAAGTGGAACAGAAGAATGAATTGACTAGCTGACTGATGAGTTACTTACCCAGTGCGCATTATTTTGACGTCTGTGACTTCGCCTTGGGTGGAGAAGTGTTCTTTTAATTGAGCTTCGTCGGCATGCTTTGGTATATTTTTGACACATATGCGAGAGCTCTGATAATCTACGTCGTGTTCATGTCCATTTTTTCCTTGATCTAAACCCCCTCTCATTTGAGATTTTACAGCTGCCGTCATAATTTATGGGGTTTTGAATCTAGAGATTGTTCAATATTTATTCACGTCTTATACAGGAACTGACTTAATGCCTGCACTTAGTATGACTGCTTGATTAAGTACACATAGATGTTGCATAATGTATGCAGCCTTTTGTGAATGGAGACTTTGACTGAAAGCCGACAACGAACAACTTGCAGCCCAACGACCAGCACTCTCGAATGAGAGTCGAGGGATGCTCTTCATTTTCAATTAAAGTAGAAGGAGGCATGCAAAATAAATTTGAATAAACTCTTAACTGGCTCAATAGAAAGGCCATACATTGTACCACCTCCAGTTTCCCGTTTCATTCCCTTCTTCCTGCTCCTCTGGCTCCACAGGAGGATCTTCTTTTTCCTCCTTCTCCTTCTTCCCGTCCTTCTTCTTCTCCTTTCTGCAATGGTGACACTCATCAAATTTAAAGCCCCCTCTGGTCTTATTATATTGTATCCATCCCTTGCGTGGATCATCTTTAAACATACATTCAAGATTGCTACATTGCTTGCGTGATGCTGCTGTTGTACCACTACCACTATCGTCTGTTGCATCTATTGATTGTATAGCAGATGGCTTGAATGGGTGTGAAGACACTAAAGTAGAATTATCTTCTTCCACTAGTTCGTCTTCTTCGTCGTCGTCATCATCACTATTAGTCAATACATTACTATTCCTAATAGTAGTAGTACTACTACTACTTTCTGGAGTAATAAAAGATTGTCTCTCAATCTTCATTGGAGACGGTGTGAAGGGTACTGCATCATCATCATTCACATTGATACTATTACTCTTGAATTGAGCAGTACCTGTTACGCTTTGATTCTTCTTCTTCTTCTTGGTACTGCCTTTTCCTTCTTCTTTCCTTCTACTGCCACTAGCAGTTGATATACCATCATTACTCTCTGTATCTATCTTGTCCATCAATGTGGAAGTGATGTCGTTAATAGCTGCTAGAATGTCGTCTTTATCTTCAAATATACCTGGTTCCATTAACTGGACCACTATCTCCTCTCCTTGCTGCTGCCATGCATTCAGCTTGTATTTTATACTTTGATCTTTTCTAGGAGGAGTTGTTGTTATTGATGGTGATGATGACGGTGGAGAAGGTACAGATAGCAAGCGACTTGATGCAAGGTTACTGATAGTAGTAGTAAAGGTTGACCAAGCAGTACCTAATGATGCCGGTTGTAGGACTGTCACTACTTTCTTGTCAACAGCAGCAGCTGTAGGGGCAAGTTCAAAAGACAAATTTGACAGTAAAGGTGGTGGTCCAGTGGCAGTCAAATAAACACAGTATCCTACTCCAATGGGATCATGATCAAAGAAATGTCTGTACTCCAACCTATGTGGCACTGCAATAGGCTGATCCATTTGTAGACTAGCAATATTATCTGCATGAGGGTGGACTTCAACAAAATAATCGATATGCGCTCCATCATAATACTTGACGCCATGTGGTGGGATGTTTACTGGGGGGATTTTGGCAGTCCAATTGGCACCTTTCTGGGAAGGAGGGCCATCTTGAATGTAATCTCTAAACCCGACATTCCAATCACCGCCAATAATGGCTGGGCTGGCCTTCCAATGACCTCCATCTAGTGGGCTTTTCTCACACGCATTTTGACCTACCAGCTTGATAAGAGCCTTGGCTGCATTTTTCCTATCCTCCACTTTTAATGACAGCTGCTGCTGCTCTTCTCTAATACTGATAGCTCCTCTATTGTAATTACGCCCATGGTAGGAAAGAACAGTGAGCTGGCATCTTCCATCTGCAATGAGTTTTAGTTTTGCTCCACTATACCTGCCACTCAGGTATTTTCTGTGGTATGTTTTCAATTCGGTACTAGCTGAGTTGTTACTGGCAAGCTGTACTACCTGTGCAGCTCCTTCTGATTGATAGATGTCCATTCGGAAGAGCATTCTTGGTGGGAGTTTGTTGCTATTATCCTTGTTTTGTAAGAAATCAACAAGTTTCCACTCCTTGCCAGTCATTTTTTTTAATTTTTGCTCTAGATCTTCACCACTTGATGAGAATTCATATCTGTGAGAATGATTGAGGGAAGGGAGTGAGTGAGAAGAGAGATGGAGAGAGAGTTCGTCGGGTCAGAAAGGGAGCAGGACTTACTCTTGCAGAAGTATTATGTCGGGGCACCCAGTAAAACCAGTACTGCACATACGGCATAGTAGATTAAGGAGAGCAGTCACTTGCTTCTGTTTGAAATCGAGTCTTTCAAAAGCAGCTTTGACGGTCTCATCGAATCCAGAAAGATTCTTATACAAGATCTCCTTGTTTTTTCTGTCCTCGAGTTTTTTATTCTCCCCAAGATTGACGCATAGGATGTGTCCTTGATGGAACATCTTGGTTTGATTTTCAAATGAAAGAATACTCTTTAGCTGAGGTGAGCACTTGTGGGTGTGGAAGAGACAGGCTTCGACCTCCTCTGCCTTCCTCTCTTAATGCTGCAAAGAGAAGGATATGAAGCATCCCAGGTTTGGCTGCTTCTTCTAGTAGATTCTTCACACCATGGGCATGGTGTACATTAAGAATACATGCGACAATGTCCACTCTGGATGGTGCAGCATTCACCACAGTCGTTAAATGAAAAAGTCGTGATCCCCCCTCAGATTTTTCCTGTCGACGTAGATGGGGAAGGCCATCTCTCTGACCATCATCAACACCGCAGATTTCACCAAAACAAATGCACTTGAATCATAAATCTCCAAGTGACTAAGTCTATTCAGGTCACCCAAATTGTCTCAGACAAAAGCTCTGTGCGCAATGACAGTAGGAAGTGTTTTGATTCTTGGAGGTACTGGTTATCTCGGCCAATTTGCCGTATTAGACTTTGCCAACAAAGGCTGGCAGGTATTAACATATCACAACACGCAAAAAAAGAGAAAAAAACAAATTACACCCCCATCGACCAATGCACCAACCACTTCCTCTCCTCCCTTTCTCACACAGGTCACCTACACGCACCACTCCACCAGAGCACCCAAATTCCCCACCTCCACCCCAGGCACAATCAAAGACTTCTGGGTAAACCTCTCCACAGGAGAAGGCCTCATAGACTGTCTCGCCTCCCTTCCCACTATTGACCTCATCATCAACTGTGCTGCCATCAGTCAACCGGCATTGTGCGAAAAGGACATCTCCCTGGCTAGATCAGTGAATGTTCCTACTAAGTTAATAGACCACTTGATTGCATGGTACAACACCACCAGTAGCAGTAATAATAATAGCAATCAACAGTCTTCTTTTTTTCCAAAACTAAAACCACCACTGCTTATTCAACTATCAACCGATCAAGTGTACGACGGCACTCACTCATGGTGGAAAGAAGACCACCCCACCCACCCAGTCAATGCATATGGTCAAATCAAACTAGAAGCAGAACAACTGATACAATCTCAATGGAAAGACCATGCCATCCTAAGGAGTAGTATCATATATGGCCCCCAGCCACCAGCAACCACAGTTTCAAGAGCGCTGTTCCTTCAGTTTGTTGATACTGCATTGAGAGAGAAGAGAGCTACGACGTTCTTTAATGATGAATGGAGGTGTCCGGTCTATGTTGATGATATTGTTGCCACTTGTCATACCTTGGCTTCTATACATTTGTCTAACAGTAATTATGACAATAATGGTAGTAGGTATATATCTACGTCTACTGCTCCATCTCAAGCTCAATCATCATCATCAACAACAACAATGACAGGATTCCAACATAGGGTATTCAATCTAGGAGGTCCAGAGAGATTGAGTCGAGTAGATATGGCCAAGATAGTAGCTGAAATGAGAGATTATAACGGTGATAACAGTAGTATTATAGTAGAGGCGTCAGCAGCTAGTGCAGATAGAGGGGCAGCCAGTCCCAGTGATATCAGTATGGATTGTAGTAGGATAAGAGAAGAGCTGGGCCTGGAGATGATGAGCTTTAGAGAGGGATTAAAGAAGAGTTTTCATTTGTAAATCTATAGAACTTGTGATGATGATTGATATTACGAAATTGTCCCCTTTTTTTTATTTTTTTCAGCACTGTTTATTTAAGAAAAAACCATATTACTGCTATTACTGTTCCTGATCTCCGCCAGCCAAGGCACTTTGTACTGGAATCCCAGGTTGACTATTAGTATTACCATTCTGCAATGTACCGGCCTCTAATGTAAAAGCCCTCTGCATCACATGTCTACTCAGAGGCTGGAATACCAGCTTGGCTGGTTGATGATTAGCAATGAGAGCAATATCTAAATCTGGACCCTTTCTAAATTCCTTCACTCCAGGACATCCTTTAGTGTAGTCTCCTATTTTAATACCTCCAGTAAAGGCTGCGTTGGCTTGTTTAGTCAGGCCGAATAAGGAGAGGAGGTTCGCGTCAGCGGTGGTGGTGGTGGAGGGGGGAGGAGGCACTGGGTCGTCTTCTAGAATTGGATAGGAAGAAGAGGAGGAGGACATTTGTGAGTGATAGTTTTAGGAATTGGTGTTGCTGCTCTTGTTGTTAGATGTGGGTTGCTGTTGCTGTTGATGGTATTTCTTAAGTGGTTCGTCAAAGAGGTAGATGCCTGAGCTGACGCCGATGCTGTGTGTGTGTAAAGAGAGAGGAAGAAGGGGCGGTGGTGACGTGATAGGGACGGGGAGTAGAAGAACATGGAGAATATGTAATGAGAAGGGGGTTATACAGACGATGTACATGCATAATATGATGTCACACACGTACATTGCTGCAATAAGGTAGTGAGAGAAGCCTATTCTTCTGGACATAACTGGAATCTTCACTGATCAGATCAAGAAGAACTGCAGCAACTTGTCGTCATTTCAGCCTGTGTCAATCTTTCCAATTTATGGGTATTAGATATACAAGTCAAATAAAGTTTGCCATCAAAATTGGACTCCTTTCCCATTTTTTAAGCTTTGAAGCAATAATCTCAAAGTTTACCTTTCCTCTTGATTTCCCACCATTTCAATCCATTAATTGAAACTCACTTCATAACCGACTACAATGATGAAATCCACGAGTCCATAAAAACAATTGTAGCTAGGGTTTACACACATATGCTATCCATTGTTTGAAAATCCTGTTCCAGAAATGCAACCTACTCTAGCGCAACTCATTCGCTCTGCAGCCGAGCCTGTACTCGAACTTGCTCTTATGGGTGGTGTCGGGGCCCTACTGGCCCACAAGGTAGGCGTTTATCTACTATCATTAGACTTTTAGACCCCCCACCCCCCACCCCACCCCACTCACACCCAACTTTCCCAACCAAATATAATATTATTTAACACAGAACCTCCTAGATCACTCAGGCTGCACCCTAATAGCCAAACTCAGCTTCCAATGCTTCATCCCAGCCCTTGTGTTCTCCAACCTCATCTCGGCCACATCTCTTTCCGCCATCCACCATCTCTGGCCTCTCCTCCTCAACATGACTCTCTCCATCATCATCGGCCTTTGCAACGGCTGGCTCTTCAACCGCACTCTCGACACCCCCCACCACCATAGATCCATCACAGTGGCAGCAATAGCTTTCGGTAACGTAGGCAATGTCCCTCTTGTGTATGTATACTCTTTATGTAGTGATGAAAGTAGCATGTTTTGGAATGCACTAGGTGAGGCGTGTAGAGAGACGGGGGTGGCCTATACCTCACTCGATATGATGGTTGCTACTCTGCTGCAATTCAGCTTGGCTAGCTGGTTATTGAATCCTGAGTCTCCTTTTAATAATAGTCAGAGAAAGAAGCATGCTTCAAGTTTTGATCTGATGGGGGGGGTTAAAGGAGTAGAGGAGGGGGAGGGGGAGGGGTTGTTGATTGTACAAGATAGCAAGCAACAGCAGCAGCAGCAGCAACGGCATGAAGATATAGAATTGATACCAGTTCATCATATGCTGATTAGCAAGTATAGTAATGGGGCCGCTGCCGCTACCGCTGCCACGATCTCTCCTCCTAATAATAACAATAACAGAAGTATAGATTGGTATAGCTTATTCCCACTACCAACCCAAGCATCAGTAGCAGGTATCATTATAGGCTGCATTGCACCTGCTAAATCTTTCTTCACACACACCCTGCACCCTGTATTCCAAACTCTCACTGTGCTAGGAGACGCTGCAGTACCTCTTTCAGTACCTTTATTAGGAGCAGTAATATACAGAGGACCGGGGAAGTCTGGCTTATCATACAAGACAATGGCAGGAGTGATAGTAGTAAGGTTGGTACTGCAGCCTGCTCTAATGACAGGGCTGGTGATGGGGATGCTTAAATCAGGGTTGTTGCCGGAGCTGGATGCGATGGCTGTCTTGACAATGTTGTTGGCGAATGCGGTGCCGACGGCAATTAACATGACCACATTTGTGGTTCTGTATAATCACGGTGTGCACGAGATGTCGGCAATGTTGTTTTGGGAGTACATGTGATTATA
>Ga0209986_10002831_pt1 | contig 15547 bp, 16 predicted proteins | sample BlataG_FD_183168 | JGI IMG/M metagenome (GOLD analysis project Ga0209986, IMG submission 183168) | Deep subsurface microbial communities from Black Sea to uncover new lineages of life (NeLLi) - Black_00105 metaG (SPAdes) (version 2) | ecosystem: Environmental > Aquatic > Marine > Oceanic >...
AGCCAGCGGTTGCCAAGGGCATGGTCTTTATCTCGTGCGATAATGGTATGCTTTATGGGATCAATACTGGTGATGCACAGGACGACGGTTGGTATATGTGGGGAGGAAACTCCGAGCACAATAAGTAGTTTAAATTCATTGGATTCGAAAATATACAGTAGGTTGTTGTCAGTAAGAAAACACCTACTGTCTACTGACTACTCTCTACTGTCTAAGAGTAACCTGTCCTGGATTTTCCTTTGTTACTCGTCCAATGACCGCTGCCAGACCGCTATAATGCTTCTTGAAGACATCCAGTCTTTCTTCAGACAGAACAATGATCAGTCCGCCCGATGTTTCTGAACTGAAAATCAATTTGGCAAGCAAATGATCTACATTCTTATGCACGACGCGCTCGGCAAAAGAACCGAGATTCATGGTAATACCCGGATCTTCAATGCCCAGCTTCAAAATATCAATTACCTTTTCATGAATGGGTAGCTTTGAGACCTCGAGCTCAATACCGACCCGGCTTGCTTCAGCCATCTCAACCAGATGCCCGGCTAAACCATAACCAGTAACGTCTGTAGCCGCATGAGCAGCTGCTTTTCTCATTGCCACAGAAGCATCACGGTTTAGCATGGTCATTGTCTTAAGAACTGGATTAAGATCTACTCCCTGATTTTTGCCAACCAGGACTGATTGAATAATCACGCCCGCGCCGATCGGCTTGGTCAGGAGAACAAGATCATTTGGTTTTGCCCCGGCATTAGAAATAATCTTGTCCGGATGAATATAGCCTATTACCGAAAGACCGTATCTTATTTCATTAGATACAAATGTGTGACCCCCGATTATTAAAACTCCAGCTTCTCTTGCCTTATCCTGACCACCGCGCAGTATCTCTCCCAGGGTTTCTGGATCTCCATTACCAGGAAAGCCGATGATGTTCAATGCAAGTTTTGGCTCACCACCCATTGCATAGATGTCAGAGATCGAATTTGCCGCCACTATCTGACCATAGATGTACGGGTTTCTGACGACTGGCGTGAGAATATCAATCGTGTAAACGACTGCTGAGTTCTCACTGATCTTATAAATTCCAGCGTCGTCTGCTGTATTTATACCAACCAGCAGATTCTTGTCCCTGGGTCGGTCAAGGATCACAAGTGCCTGCGCTAACTGCGCAGCAGACATCTTCGACGCTCAGCCAGGACAGGTTATCGTCTCAAGAATATCAAACTTCTCTTTCACAAAACCCTTTCTGAAAAAGAGCCGACAATGGCAACAACCATTATCAACCACTTCCTGATCGAGCGTGGGACAAGGGCATGCAATATCGGATTTTGTATCAACCGGATGATGTTGTTTGCACGGGCAAAAATATTTGCCGAATTCCCTAAGATTGTTCGTCATAAGCCTGATAACCTGAGTAACCCAATCCTGGTTAGGGTTAAAAACATAACCTTTTTTCTCGCCGACTTTGTTTAACCGGTCATAGTTCTTATTATATGCTTTGTCATTGCTCACTGAATTCATAGTCCCACCATTATATACTAAGCGAGTACTATTGTCAATGTCATAATGCCTAATTTTGTCCGATGAATCCAACTCGGCTTCATTGACAATGTATGATTTCTGGCTACACTTTCGCAGCATGCTATATGAAGAATTATAAGTACATAGACCACACCGCAGATCTTGGTATTGAGGTCCACGCCAAGACGATTGAAGAACTGTTCATAAATATTGGTATTGCTATTTTCGAAACCCAGGTCTCTGGACATTTCTTGTCGCAAAAAGAACTCAACATCAAAATCGTTAGTGAATCGCTTGAAGAACTCTTTATTGATTGGTGCCGAGAACTACTCTATCATTTCTCAGTACACAGTTTTATCCCTCAAGAATACGACATTTCCATAGAAAAATTTAGCTTATCAGCATGTCTCTCTGGTGATAAACTCGATGCAAAAAGACACAAAATAAAAACCGAAATAAAAAATGCAACTTATCATAATCTTAAAGTAAACAAGATCAATGACCTTTACAAAGCAATGATCATCTTTGATGTGTAGCCCTCTTCCGGCCTCTGTGAGCCCTCTGAATTATGACGACTGAAAAAAGTATTTATCTGCCAACAAAAAGGACATTTGTTGGTATCGGCTCATTTCAGGCACTTGCGATGTTCAGACGAGGGTTATTTTACAGCTATTTGTCGATTTATCTACGCTTTTTCCTTGGCTTGAGTGTCACAGAAACAACCTTTTTTGCAACTTTCCCCATGATTCTCAATATTGTTTTTCAAAGATTTGTCTGGGGTGTTATTTCAGACAAGTACCAAAAACGCCGTACTCTTATTATACTCGGAGAGGTCTTTGCAGCAATTAGTACTTGTTTTGTCTGGTTTCTCCACACAATACCTAATAGCACCTATACTGCTGGTTATATAATAATCCTTGGGATGTGCTTTGTCGAAATATTCTGGTCAATGTCAAACATAGGTTGGAGTGCAATAATCTCAGATCTCTATCCAGAGTATGAACGAACCGAAATTCAGGGGAAGCTCTCGAGTATCGGCGCTATTGGCAGATTTATCGGTGTTTGGATTGGCGGCCTTGCCTATGATGGATTGACTCAATATTATGAAGGCTGGGGGTTTGAAAAGGGATTGCTTTTCTTCATCGCCTCTGGAACCATGCTTATTTCAACTATCCCCATGTTTTTCGTTCCCGAGGGCGGTATTAGTGCTCTTAACGAACATAGCAAGCAAACTGCCCGTCCATCGGATAAAGTTGTGGGGATGATATCCGGTTCAAGGATCTTCTTCGCTTTCTTGTTCGCCATGGTCCTCATCAACTTCGGCAGGAATTCAATCGCGTTGATAAAAGCTCAATACCTTGTATTAAATGAAGGTTTCAATGTGTCCAGCAACCTGCTAGGTTATATTGTCAATATGCAATCAATCGCCATTTTTATCGGTGGTCTTTTTGTCGTAAAACTCTCCAAGAAATTCAGTGATACAACCTTGCTTATGTTTGGCTCAATTATCGCAGTCATACATTTGCTGGGGTTTGTGTTTGCCCAGGATTTGGTTATTATTTTCATTACTAATTTCCTCGGCGGCATTTCCTTAGTCGTAATTCTATCGTCAGCATACTCTTATGCGTCAAGGTTAATACCTCCAGAACAACGGGGAAAACAATTTGCCTTGTTCAATGCAACATTTTTCCTTAGCTGGGGTGTTGCCGGCACCCTTATTGCCGGTCCAGTTGTGGACCTTTTGCTAAAATCAGGTACAAGCCAGATCTTTGCTTACAAAATGTCATTTTTATCAGCGGCAATCTTGGTCCTGATAGGTATTTTTGCCTTCGTGTTTGTCGACCGAAAGGCACGGCAGATGAAGAAGGTATAACCATCTGTTGACTTTTTGTCATTTTTAGCTACACTAATTATTGTGAAATTGATCGAAGATATCAAAAAAGCTGAAGAAAAAGCCGAAAATTTAAAAAAGGATGCTGAGAAAAAAGGCCGCTCCATGATTGAACAGGAGCGGGGAAAAGGCGAAAAACAATTGGTTTCATTGAGTGAAACCAGAGAAAATCTCATGGAAAAGAAAATCGCTGAAGCAAAAAAGGAAGCTGACAAAAAGATAAAAAAGCTTGAGCAGGAATACAACAAAATCCTTGTTGAAATAAAGGATAAGTACAAGAAAAAAAAGGGTAAATCAATAAAAGTAGCACAGGGCATTATACTCAAATGGCCATTGTCCCAGTAGAAAAAATTCATATTATTGTCCATAAAAGTGTAAAAAATGAGTTCCTCCGTGATCTACAGAAAGAAGGGATTGTACATATAACTGAGCTGGAAGAATCAGCATCTAAAACAAATGAAGAACTCACCCGAATAAATGACGCTCTGAATCAAATCTCGGCATATAAAAAGAGAAATCCACTTTCAATGTTCTTTAGCGTGAAACGCTCGATGAGATATGAGACATTTGCACAAACAGCAGAATCCTACGATTATGGCAAAACAGTCGCCGAGCTTGAGACAGTTAAAAGCGATAAAGAGAAAAGTATTGCACGGCTACATCAAGTGGAAGAGAATATAACTCTACTTTCGCCATGGGTGCCGTTCAAAAAAGACATAAGTACTTTAAAATCATTTAAACAAACAGAGGCTTTGCCGGTAATCATACCATCAAATGAAACTCTGGAAAAACTTTCTGAAAATATCGAAAATATCCCATATTCTAAAGAACACATAAATACATCCGGTTCAGTTTCGTATGATATATACTTTGTTAAAAAAGATCAAAGCGCTCAATTGCGCGCAAAACTCATTGAAAACGACTGCGAAATAGTTGATTTTAAGAATCATACTGGAATACCAGAAAAACTCATCCGGCTGTTCGAAAAAGAAGCTGAAGAAATAAAATACCGGATCAAGACGCTTGATGAGAAAAAAATTGGATTGTCAAAAGAAATTAACAACTTAGAAACAACTTCGGACTTGCTTTCCAATGAGAACAGGAAAAAAGAAGTTGCGGAGGCTTTGCCTGAAACCGCAAGAACAACTAGTATCATTGGCTGGGTGCTCAAACGTCATTTTAAACGACTAAATGCTCTTGTCGAGAAGCACGGATTCGCCTTCTATGAAAAAATCAACCCAGACCCTGATGAACGACCACCAGTCGCTCTCCAGAATACCAGGTTCAGCAAACCCTATGAAATGCTTGTTAAACTTTACAGCATGCCCGATTCAAAGGAGTATGATCCTACTCCGTTCCTTGCGGTCTTTTTCCCCATTATGTTTGGCTTATGTATTACCGATGCTGTATATGGAATATTGCTAATCTTCATCTCACTCTATTTGTGGAACAAAGTATCGGGCGATAAGAGTCTGTTTAAAATTCTGTTTGTCGGAGGTATCTTCACCATTTTTGCCGGCGCAATGGTTGGCGGTTGGTTGGGTGATCTTTTCAATTACATCGGCTTTGCTCCACTCATACGCTTCAAAGATTCTCTTATGCTCTTTGATCCAGTTAAACAGCCAATGGTATTTATTGGTCTTGCTCTCGGATTAGGATTCATTCACATGATGATTGGTATTGCCATAGAAATAGTCGATAGTTTAAAAAACCGCGAATACGGACAAGCAATCTTTGCCAATCTCACCTGGTTTCTTCTCATACCTTCTATAGGTTTATATTTTGCGGTTTTCAATTCCTCGATAATCGCAAAAGCGATCCTGGAAATTGTAATGTGGTTTTGCATTGTGGCAATCATTATAGCCTCACACCCTGAAGGTAAACCACACGTTATTGATCAAATAGTATGGGCGTTCATTATCTGGTTTATCTGGTACTTGGTTACAAGCACAGCTGGTAAACTCATGCAATTCCAATATGTTCTCCAGATTCCACGTTTTGCATATTGGGGACTCATACCTTTGGTTTTATTTGAGATCATGCGCTTCAAAAAATCGAAAGCTGCTTTAGGCAAAATTGCATGGGGATTTTACAATCTCTACGGTATTTCAAGCTACCTTGGAGTACTTTTATCATATGTTCGACTAATGGCATTGGGTATGGTCACGGGTGTTATCGCCATCGCCATAAATAAGATTGCATGGATGGTCACTGACATCCCCGTAGTTGGTGTGATATTGGTAATAGTTATACTCATCCCGAGCCATCTCTTTAATCTTGCGATTAACACACTTGGGGGGTTTATACACACCATGCGTTTACAATACATTGAATTCTTTGGAAGATTTTACAGTGGTGGGAGTAAACCGTTTAAACCTTTTGCGTTTGAAACTAACTATGTCGAAATTGAGTAACAGAACTTTAGGTACTTTGGTATTTAGGCATTTACCCAGCCCATTACAAATGGGCTGGGTTTAGGTATTTATTACTATTAGGAGGTAAAATGGAGTCTTTTGGTCTAGCTATAGCTATTGCAGGCGGCGCACTCGCCGCTATACTTGGTGGAATTGGCTCTGCAATTGGGATAGGTTATGCTGCTCAAGCTGCAAACGGTGTCTTGAGTGAGGATCCGGAAAAATTCGGCAGTCTCCTGATTCTTGTCGCGTTACCTGGAACCCAGGGCGTCTATGGTTTTATTGGTGCATTTATGGTATTGCAGAAAATCGGAATTTTCGGCGGCGCAATTGTCGCATTAACACTTCAACAAGGACTGCAGATTTTCTTCGCGGCAATGCCGGTTGCGATAGCCTGCCTGGTTTCCGCAATTTGGCAGGGGAAAGTATGTACCGCAGGTGTTGAAATGGTTGCAAAAAGACCTACTGAAGCAGCAAAAGCGATGATCTACGGAATTCTCGTTGAGTTCTATGCTGTCTTGGGTCTCATCGTGACCATTCTGGCAGTCGTCCAGATGAAAATATAGCATGGCTACACAAAAAGTCACCGAAAAAATCCTTGCCGATGCAAAAAAAGAAGCTCAGGAAATTCTTGCTAAAAACCGTACCGCAGCGGCAGAAATCAAGAAAGAATATGATGAACGTGCCACTCTTGTGAAAAAACGAATTGAGAACGATGTGGAAGCGGCAAAGAAAATCGAATGTCTTCGGCTTGTTTCCCAGAAAAAACTTGAGCTCAATAGAAAAATCGTTGCCGAAAAAGGAAAACTTATAAATGATATTATTGATGAAGCCTTGAAAGATCTGACTGCTCAGAAAGAATACCTGAGTTTCTTAAAAGCTCTGGTAAAGCAAAGCGGTAGAAAAGACGGCGAATTGATAGTCAACAAAGTAGATTGGCAGCACCACGGCTCTGATTTGGAGAAATTCCTGAAGAGCCAGGGGTATCAATTTAAGACCACTATAAATGATAAAATCTCTGGTGGTATCATGATAAAGAAAGATAAAGTGGTCTACCATGGCTCACTAAATATAATCCGTGAACTCTTAAAAGACCAACTTACAATCGCTGTTTCCAAGGTGCTTATTTAAAGGGGGTATAAATGGCAACCAAGCCTATCAGGAATATCGGTCTTTTCGGACATGCCAGCTGCGGTAAGACAACGATCGCCGACGCACTCTTGTATCTCACTGGTGCAAACAGTAGATTCGGAAAAGTTGTTGAAAAAACGTCTGTTTTCGATTCGGATCCAGAGGAGATTGACCGAGTCTGTAGTCTTAATCTTGGGTTAGCTACATTCGACTATAAAGATGTAACTATCAACTTAATCGACACACCTGGCTACTCAGATTTTATCGGGGAGGCAATCAGCGGTATTGAGGCCGTAGATTGCGCAATCATGGTCATTGACGCAGTTGAAGGGATTGAAGTGGGGACTGAAAGACTGCTCCAGAGAATTGAAGAAAAGAATTTGCCCGTGATATTCTTTATCAATAAGCTAAAAAAGGAAAATGCTGATTTCTCCAGTGTATTTTCAGGGATCAGTGAAATAACGAAAAAAAGCATAATGCCTTTTACTATCCCCATCGGTGCAACTACTGACTTCCGTGGCGTTGTAGACATTGTACAGAGCAAAGGGTTCGGGGAAAAAGGTAAAGAAGAAAAAATACCACCCGAAGTAACGGAGAAAGTATCCGAGTATACAAATAAGATAATCGAAGCAGCAGCTGAAAATGATGACGCGCTAATGAACAAGTACGTCGAAGGACAGAAAATTGAGTTGTCTGAATGTTTCGAAGTAATAAAAAAGGGTATTGTACAGGGACGAATAGCTCTATGTCTTGTCGGTGAAGCCCTGGATCTTATCGGTATCCAGAGTCTCATAAATGCGGTCGTTGAATTCGCACCGCAACCTGATATGTTGCCAGATATTAAACTCGGTGAGCAAGAAGTGAAGCGCACTGATGATGCACCTTTTGTTGGTTATGTTTTCAAAACATCGGTTGAGCCTCATCTTGGAGAATTATGCTATGTCAAGGTGCTGTCTGGTGTTTTGAAAAGTGGTGATGTGCTGAAGAATTCAACGCAATCGAGTGATGAAAAAATAAATCAAATGTTTTTAATTAAAGGTAAGGAAAAAAAGGAAATTTCTCAAGCTTCCAGCGGGATGATCACTGGCTTTGTCAAATTAAAGAACACGCATACTTGCGATACGTTGATATCACCAAAGACAAGTGGTGTCTTACCAAAAATCGAATTCCCAGCTCCCTCAATATCAATGGCTATCATACCAAAAGCAAAAGGCGATGAGGAAAAAGTCTCAACTGGTCTTACCCGTCTTCATGATGAAGACCCGACATTCACATTCGCGTTTGATCCGGAAATCAAACAGCTCATCATTTCAGGTCTCGGCGAACTCCATCTCGACACTATCCTTGCAAGGTTAAAAAGAAAATACGGGGTAAGTGTTGAGCTCACCAAACCCAGAATCAAATACCGGGAGACATACACCAGGAAAAGTGAGGCACAGGGTAAATATAAGAAACAGACTGGTGGACACGGTCAATTCGGTGATTGCTGGCTAAGGGTTGAACCATGTGAAAGAAACTCAGGTTTCGAATTTGTAAATAAAGTAGTAGGTGGCTCTATCCCCTCGCGCTTTATCCCATCTGTAGAAAAGGGCGTGAAAGAAGCGATTGCGAATGGCTTTCTTGCTGGATATCCGGTAACTGACATAAAAGTCACTGTATTTGACGGTTCGTACCACGCTGTGGACTCCTCGGATATCGCCTTCAAAATCGCTGCCAGTATGGCGATGAAATCAAATGCTGAAAAAGGCGGTGTTGTCCTGTTAGAACCAATCTGCGAAGTGTTCGTTTTTGTACCTGAATCATTCATGGGTGATGTGATTGGTGATTTAAACAGTCGTCGCGGTAAAATAATGGGTATGGAAGGTGAAGGAAAGCTTCAGCGAATCAAAGCCTTGGTTCCAGAAGGTGAGATGTACAAGTACTCAACGAGTCTCCGATCCATGACTCAAGGTAGAGGTTATTTTGATATGAAATTCCACCATTACGAAGAAGTACCCAAAGAAATAACCAAGCGTATTATTGAAGGAATGAAAAAAGTAAAATGAGAAGCTAAGTGAGACCCATTCTCATCCAATTCGGTGAAATAGCACTGCCTTCTTATGGCATAATGCTTGTAACATCTTTTATCGCGGCTATTCTCTACGTTAGAAGAGCCGGCAAGAGATTCAATGTCTCACCGATGATTATTGAAAATCTCGCTTTTTACGTAATGGTTGGCGTTATTATCGGTGGGAGACTTCTTTATGTGATCTTTCACTGGTCCCAATACGAAAATGATTTATTAGGCATAATAAGGATATGGCAAGGCGGGATGATGTTCTTTGGTGGTTTTATCGGCGCATTGATCGCCGGCATCATCTATTTAAGAAAAGAAAAAACTTCTGTTCTCAAGGTCGCCGATATTATTGCACCGGCAATCGCACTGGGCTCTTTCTTCACCAGAATAGGATGTTTTCTCAATGGATGTTGCTTTGGCTCGCCATCGATCCTGCCGTGGGCAATTAAGTTCCCTACCCACTGCGTTGCCGGACGCTCACCGGTTGGCCAATATTCATTGCACCCGACTCAGTTATACTCTTCAATATTTGGGCTAGCGCTTTTTTTCTTCTTGAATAAAAGGTTGTACAAACCACATAAAATAGGAACTGTATTCTCTCTTTATTTGATTTTCTCAGGAGCGTTCCGTTTTGGTGTTGATTTTATCCGTTATTATGAGAACGCGGCGAATTTCTGGATCAATCAAGTAATTTCCTTTGCCATCGTAGGTATCGGCATTATCCTCTATACCAAAGCATCGCAAACAAAACATTGAAAATTGCCCACACGATTCTAAAGGCAACTCTGGACTTTATCCTCCCGCAACGTTGCATACTCTGTAATGATGAGATAATTCAAGGTATGTTATGTAATAACTGTCTCGACTATATACCAGAAGTAAAGCCAACCTTGTGCCGGTTTTGCGGCAGACCAATAAAAAAAAGAAGTCTGTGTGGATTTTGCAAAAAAGGAACTCATATTGATTATGGACGCGCATTCATGCTGTTTATTCCACCATACGATAAAATTATTCATCATTTCAAATATCGCAAAAAGACTAATCTTGCCATTTTTTTTGGTCGGGCAATGGCAAGCATTATAAAATCTCATTATTTTCTCAAAGATGCCGATACAATAGTACCTGTACCCCTTTTCTGGTGGAAGAATTTAAGGCGCGGTTATAACCAGGCAGCATTATTATCGGAAATAATAAGCCAGGAATGTAATATTAAAATGAATGACATTCTGAAACGTATTAAAAATACGAAGACCCAGACAAAATTGAATGAAGAAGCGCGTCGAAAAAACGTTTTAGATGCTTTCCGAGTCAAACAAAATGGTATTAAAGGCAAACGAGTAATACTGATTGATGATGTTATGACAACCGGCGCAACAATAAATGAATGTGCGCGCGTGCTTAAAAATGCTGGCGCTAAAAAGGTTTATTCATGCGTCGCGGCAATAACACCGGGGTAAAAGAAAGACTCGGAGAGCAGGAGAATTGGAGAAAAGGAGAATGGGAAAAGGTGAAAAGGAGTAAAATATAAATTTTCCTCCCCCTTAATGGGGGAGGAATAAGGTGGGGGTGAACGATTAACAGGAAAACTTTGGCAAGAAATTTAAGAAAAAATATGACTGAAGCAGAACCGAAGCTAAAAAGACAATCAAAGAATTATCAGAACTTAAAAGACCTCTCCTGGGTCTGGAAACACCTCAATCTCACACCGGACCAAATCTGACCTGCCAGCGTTTGTTGATTTTTAAAACGAAAAAGTTACGATATTTCATAAGAACTCTTTCTTAAAATTTATAAATAGTATTTTTGCTAATTTTTCAACAAATCCCGCCTGCTATAATTTGTTGAATTATCATCTATAACATTTGAGCATAGTTTTCTCTGAGCCATTCCAGAGCATCCTGAGTTATTTGCCATGCTTTGAGCCCGTGCCAGGCATACCAACGTGCTTCAAGATCGTCACCAATACCAACAGTATCTGGTGGATATTTCGGAATTATTTTTGTACCCAATAAATACTCAGGGACATGTGGATTTTGCTTTAATGCTTTTTTCAATTCATCGTTGGCTCGACGACTTGATCCTTCACGCCGGAAAGTTAACAGGGCGCGTCCGTAAAACCAGGTAGCATCAATGTCGCCTTTATACTTCTTAAGAAGCTTCTCAGCTGCCTTGTTATCCTTTTCCGCCATCAAGCAGTTCAGTAAAAGATAGCGCAGACCTTGATTGTCGTTCGGATTAAGACGCAGCATATCGTAATAATGTTCTATGGCTTGCTTCCTTTCCCCAAGTTCCCACAAACATTCAGCCAAACCTGTCCGGGCACGCATGTATGGTCTGGTTTCAATAAGGCCCCAGAAGTGCCCCTTATCTTCCTTAAAGGCTCTTGAGCCTAAACCTTTTTCACCAGCTATCATTCCTTTTTCGTATAATTCTTTGGCTTCATTGAGATTAGCGGAAAATTCGTTTGCTAATAAAACATAGGCGTCGGCACAATCCGGACAAACTGTTAGAGCCTGCAGAACAAGATTGATTCGCTCTGGTCCATCTGTTTCCCATGCATCATACACTATGTCCTGTGCCTGCCTGAGCTTATCTATATCCACCGGCACTAATTCATTTGTCCGACTGTCTATTTCCTTAAGAAAGGCACGAATGCGTTGTCGCTTTGATTTTTTAGCCATTATTAATCTCCTTGCTGAAATTCGATTATGTTAAGACTATTCATTTTGGGAGCAAAATCAAGTAGTGTGTTGCAACTGATAGGAATCAGCTACGTGGATACTTGACACACAATATTTCGTGTGTAGAATCTAATGGGCGGTTTAGCACGGGTTCAAGTACTAGCTCAGAGGTTGAAAAAAACTAGGGCGTTAGAACAAACTCGAATGCGAGTTGCAATCCAGAGATCTGGAGCGCCAACCTCTTTGTGCAGGCCGCCCTTGAACAAATCTGATCATGAAATCAAGTGCACGAGTGCTGTTGGGAAGAACCCGGGTTGAGGTGTGGAAGCGGGGTGAGAAATATGCACTCGAAGGTCGTGTCCAGATAACAGAATCCGATGATACCCAAGTGAAAGCCATAGTTAGCGGGACTGAAAGTTATGAGGTTTTTTTGAAATTTCTTGCCCGAGGTATCCGAAAACAATGCACCTGCCCCTATGCAGGCGGTGATGTTTGCAAACACATGGTTGCTACGTCACTTATCTGGGATAATATGCGTGGCTTTGCACCTCCAGCTGAGGACAAAGTTGAGCTGGAAACCATTCATCCCCCACCTATTTCACGCAAACAAATCGCAACATGTTATGCCCATCCATTAAAAGCAGATCTGGACATTATTAGAGTGGCTACAGATTACTACAATCTATCGCCAAAAAAACATGCTCGATTACCACGATGCCCGCGCATTGAAACGTACGAAAAAGTGCCTTTGACATTAACTGAGGTGAAAGGTGCATTAAAGCAAATGGAAAAATGGGCAAAAAGAAAGACCTACCATAATTACTTCTGTGCGGGTGAAATGGCTGCTGCGTTCAGCGAGATGCTTGACATTCTGGAAAAACGTCTTGCTTCATCTCCGCCTGAAGTAATGATCGGCATCATGGCATATTGCGTAGACTGGTACTATCGAAAATTTGAACAAATGGTAGACGGCAGCGACGGTGTGTGGATCTTCCCAGTCGCGAGAATAGGAAAGATAGTCACCCGGTTGCTGGAAAAATATCCTGAACATCCTGCCTGGCATGAGTTCAATCAAATTGTGGAAGAAATCGGCATCTGGTGGGGAGATGACCTCAACGCAGAAACGATTGCAAGGTGGCGCAACAGCAATTTAAATTAAGAATTCGACCAAATCTGACCTGCCAGCATTTGTTGATTTTTAAAGCGAAAAAGTTACGATATTTCACAACAATTTTTATATAATTGAATGAATAGTATTTTTTGTTGATTTATTACAAGTATTATGTATAATGTCCAAGAATCAAATGGGCTGGAAAATTCGACAGCGTGGCGAAGACCTTTATCATCACATGTATGCTTGGGGTAATGACCGACATCCAGTATTCAAACACCCGAATCATTATCATAAATACCTAAGTTTATTGAGTATTCATGCAAAAACATACGATATTGGCGTCATTGCTTATGCGTTAATGGAATGGCATGTGCATTTATTTATCTATGATCAACGAAATAGCATTTCTGAATTTATGATGGATCTTCATGGTGATTATGCTCAATACTATAATTGTGTAACAAAGCGGGTCGGTCATGTGTTCGGTGAACGGTTCAATAATAAAATCGTAAAGTGCAACATCTATGGTAAATGGTTATCAAGGTATATTCACCGACAGGCATTAGAAGCGGGTTTGGTGCGTGATCCACAAAACTATCCATGGTCAAGCTATCGTGTATATCTTGGCCATGAAAAGTGTACGTTTGTTAAACCAAACATTATCTTGGATCAGTTCGGTCAAGGTGGCGAAAGATCAATTAACTACAAGGATTTTGTTGAGGGTAATGATGATGGACCAGTGGACTGGAGTATGCGTTATTTTCGTTTTCGTTCAATCTCTTATCTTGTAAGGATTGCGTGTGCTGATCTCAAAATTGAACCAACTATAGCAATGAAGCCCCGGGGACGTCAAGAGCAGATATTGCGCAGCCAAGTCGTGGAGAGATTAATGAGCAGTTATGATATTAAGGCAATCGATATCGCCAAAGGGTTCGGTCTTTCGCGTTCTGCGATTACGCGGATTCTCCAGCGTGGCGTGAAATAAAGCACGACACGGCATGAATAATAAGAAGCGAAGAAACTCAACAAATCTGACCTGCTATCATTTGTTGAATTATCACCTAAAGCTTAATTTATCATCTATGACCAATGCAATCCCTCTGTCATTGTCCGGCTTGACCGGACAATCCAGCATTTTAGTTCATTCTCTCAATACACATTCGTTATCGACAAATAAAATTATAAGAGTATACTATTATGATGAAAGAAACCAGATATGCTTGTTAACTTAAACTCCATCCTTCATAAAGCCCGCCAAGGGCGCTACGGAGTCGGCGCATTCAACACGTCGAACCTTGAGATTACTCAAGCGATCATAAAAGCAGCAGAATCACTTAATGCACCGGTAATAGTCGCAACGAGTGAAAAGGCAATACAGTATGCTGGCATTGAAAATCTTTCTCAACTTGTCATTACCATGGCAAAAAAAGCATCCGTGCCTGTTGCACTACACTTAGACCATGGTAAATCATTCGAAATCGTAAAAGAGTGTATTGAACATAATTACACTTCAGTTATGATAGATGCCTCGCACCTGTCTTTTAAAGAAAATTTAAGATTAACTAAACATGTAGTTAAATACGCGCATAAAAGAGGTGTTTCAGTTGAAGCAGAGATTGGCAGGCTTGCCGGAATCGAAGACGATATAAAGGTTAAGAAAGATGAAGCAATCTATACTGATCCTGATGAGGCAAAAAGATTTGCCCATGAATCAGGATGTGATGCACTGGCAATAGCAATTGGCACATCACATGGTGCATATAAATTTAAAGGAAAACCCAAATTGCGCATTGATATATTAAAAGAGATTGCTAAAATAGTAAAAATCCCTCTTGTATTACACGGTGCATCAGGGGTTAAGATTAAATGGATAAATAGAGTAAATAAATTCGGCGGTAAACTTGCACATACCAGAGGCGTACCAGATAATTTAATTAAACAAGCAGTAAAATGCGGTATATCAAAGATAAATACAGATACAGATTTGAGGATTGCTTTTACTGCAGGAGTCAGGGAATTTTTAATAAAAAATCCAAAAAGCTTTGACCCGAGAAAAATCATCGGCTTTGCCCGCGACATGATGCAAAAAGTCGTTGAAGACAGAATAAAAATATTTGGTTCAAAAAATAAAGCATAGCCGCGCGCTATTTTCCAAAAAAGCAAGATAATAGCTTAAGAAGGAAAAAACGGCTAAAATGATTAACTATATAGATAAAGTACAATTGTTATATCATTCTTTTACTTTTGTCACTGCACGCCGAAGATGAATTTCGACTATTAATCTTTTTTTAAAATAAATTTCACGAAGATTCTTTATTTTTTATCTAAAAAAATTACTTGACTTTAAATCAAATGTAAATACAATAAAATATAAGAATTTTGTGTGAATTTATTAAGCTATATAAGGAGGAATGATGAGGAAGAAAAATAAAACAGGGTTGTTGGAATGCAAAGTTGGTGCGAGAATGTTTGAGGGTGAACGGGTGGTTGCTATTCATGTTCATGGAAAGACCATTTCTGCTATTGTTGAGGAAAGGAGCATTGAAGAGCAAGCATTAAGGGTAGATATTTGTGACATGAATAAAAAAACTAAAGAAATTCTTGTCCGCGTTCCAGGCGAAAGCTTCACTACCCGTAAAATATGGGTTCCTAAGGAAATGGTAAGGTGATACTTAGTGATGTAGATATTAAAAATGTTCTCAAACGAAAAAAATTAATAATAGATCCTTTACCAGAAGAAAA
>Ga0209986_10002832_pt1 | contig 15542 bp, 13 predicted proteins | sample BlataG_FD_183168 | JGI IMG/M metagenome (GOLD analysis project Ga0209986, IMG submission 183168) | Deep subsurface microbial communities from Black Sea to uncover new lineages of life (NeLLi) - Black_00105 metaG (SPAdes) (version 2) | ecosystem: Environmental > Aquatic > Marine > Oceanic >...
GGTTGTGATTGTTGCGGTCTTGACCGGCTGCGCGTATGCGACATATATGGAGCGGAAGCTAGTGGCCTTTATGCAGCACCGGATCGGGCCCTTGTATGCCGGACCGTACGGCCTGTTGCAACCTATCGCCGATGCCGTCAAACTGATTTTCAAAGAAGATGTGATGCCGAACAACGTTGAAAGAGTGACCTATGCTCTGGCACCCATTATCTCATTCATACCGGCGCTGCTGACCTTTGCGGTGGTGCCGTTCGCGGCGGACACAACTCTGTTCGGTCGCGAAATCAAGATGGTCATTTCTGACCTGAACATTGGTGTCTTGTTCATATTTGCGGTCACTTCGATGGGAGTCTATGGCATCGTCCTGGCCGGATGGTCCTCCGGGTCCAAGTATTCGCTGATGGGTGGGCTGCGCTCGTCGGCGCAGATGATTTCTTACGAGGTTGGTTATGGTCTTTCGATCATCGGCGTGATTCTGGTGGCCAACACTCTCTCCCTGCGCGAACTGGTTGCGCAGCAGGCGTCGGTTTTTGATTGGTTCGTCTGGAAACAGCCGTTGGGATTCCTGCTGTATCTGACCTGCGCCATAGCGGAAACAAACCGTCTGCCGTTTGACCTCCCCGAAGCGGAGTCGGAGCTGGTGGCGGGGTACCATACCGAGTATTCGTCCATGCGGTTTGCCACCTTTTTTATCAGTGAGTACGCCAGTATGTTGGCGGTGTCGGCTGTTGGCGCCACCTTGTTTTTTGGCGGCTGGCAGGGACCGTATTTACCGTCAATTGTCTGGTTCATCGTCAAGGTGTTTCTGTTTATGTTTTTCTATATCTGGCTGCGGGGAACGTTCCCACGATTCCGCTACGACCAGCTTATGTCGTTCGGATGGAAGGTGCTGCTCCCGTTAGCCTTACTGAACACGATGGTAACAGCGGCGATAGTCATGCTGTGAGCTTGAGGCTGAGGTAGAACCGAATGAAAGAGATCGTAAAAGCGCTTGGCAACGTGGTCTTCAAGATGCCCCAGGGCCTTTATGTGACCTTCAAGCACCTGTTTAAGAAGCCGGTCACGCTGGATTACCCTCGCCGGAAGAAACCGATGGCGCCCCGCTACCGTGGCCGACACTACCTTGAACGCTACGATGACGGCACCGAACGCTGCGTCTGCTGTGGGTTGTGCGCCGCCGCCTGTCCCGCCGACGCCATCTATATGGAGCCGGAAGAGAATGAAAGGGGAGAGCGGCGAGCCATTGTGTATGAGATAAACCTCCTGCGATGCATCTTCTGTGGCTTCTGCGAGGAAGCCTGCCCGGAAGAAGCTATCTTTCTTGGCCAGGAGTATGAGTTCTCCGATGACAATCGCGACTCGTTTATCTGGACCAAGGAGCAAATGCTGGTGCCGCACCCTCGAAAGGATAACCCCTTCAAACGGATCTACCGCCGGGTGCGAAAAGTATATGGAGTGACGGACAAAGGCAGATGAACCTGGATACGATAGTCTTTTTCGTCTCCGCCATTGTGGCGGTGTTCGGGGCGACGATGATGATCGCCCAGCGCAACCCGGTGGCGTCGGTGCTGTATTTCATTGTCTCGCTGGTGGCGCAGGCGGTGCTCTATATACAATTAGGTTCGGTCTTCATGGCGGCGGTGTTGATTATCGTCTACGCCGGGGCGATTATGGTTCTGTTCTTATTTGTTATTATGCTGTTGAATCTTCGCGGCCAAGAGGATCTTTCCGATAACTCCCCTCCCGTGAGTCGCTTTACAAAGTATCTTGTCTCGGCGCTGCTGTTTGTGGAGATGTGGTTCGTTGTCAAGAGTGGCTTTTTCCCCGACGCCGGTCAGGTCGGTGTCATGGCGGAGTTCCCGGGTACCTTCGGCTCCGTAGAAGAGATTGCCACGGTCTTGTTCACCCGCTACCTCTACCCCTTTGAGTTGACGTCAATCTTGATACTAGCGGCAATTGTCGGCGCGGTGGTGATGGCCAAACGCGAAAGAAACGGCGGCACGCCCTCGGCACCGTCAAAAGGGCAGGAACCGGTAAACACGATCGATGAGGTGGGTCGTTAAGATGGTCCCCATTACCGTATACCTGATTGTGGCGGCTGTGCTTTTCGGCATCGGTACTCTGGGGGTGTTGATCAGCCGCAACATCATCATCATGTTTATGTCCATAGAGCTGATGCTTAACGCCGCCAACCTGGCCCTGATCGCCTTTTCGCGGGCGCTCAACGTGGCGGATGGCCATGCTTTTGTTTTCCTGGTACTGACGGTAGCGGCGGCCGAGGCAGCGGTAGGATTAGCCATGGTGATAACGCTCTACCGCAACCGTGAAACGATAAACATCGACCGCTTTAACCTGATGAAATGGTAGGAACGTAGCGCACGATGTCGGAATACTCACAGTACCTCTTTTGGGTCCCGCTTTTCCCTCTGATCGGGTTTTTGCTCAACGGCCTGCTGCTGGGGCGTCTTCCGCGACCGCTGATTTCATTTATCGGATGCGCTTCGGTGGGACTGTCGTTGGTAGTGTCGGCGCTGTTATTCTTTGATCTGAAGGGGATGCCGCCTGAGGCGCGGCTTATTGAGCAGACGCTGTTTAGCTGGATTCCCGCCGGATCGCTACACGTGAATATCGGCTATTTGCTTGATCCCCTGTCGGCGGTCATGATTCTTGTCGTCAGCGGGGTCGCGTTCTTGATCCATATCTACTCCGTGGGTTATATGCACCACGATCCCGGGTACGGCCGGTACTTCAGCTACCTGAACCTGTTCACTTTTGCCATGCTCACTCTGGTGCTGGCCGACAACTTCGTCTTCATGTTTGTCGGATGGGAAGGGGTCGGTCTTTGTTCCTACCTACTTATCGGTTTCTGGTTTGAAAGAAAGTCTGCCTCCGATGCCGGCAAAAAGGCCTTTATCGTCAACCGTATCGGCGACTTCGGATTTCTCATCGGAATGTTTATCATCTTCTGGCAGGTCGGTTCGCTGGAATTCCGCACCGTAATGGAGACAGCACCGACGGTCTTTTTCGCCGGCGGCGCTCTTATTACCACGGCGTGCATTCTTCTGTTCGTTGGCGCTATCGGTAAATCGGCTCAGATTCCGCTGTACGTCTGGCTGCCGGATGCTATGGAAGGTCCGACACCGGTCTCGGCGCTTATCCATGCCGCCACGATGGTCACAGCTGGAGTATATATGATCGTCCGCACCAACGTACTGTACATGATGGCTCCCGACGCCCTGCTGGTGGTAGCGATTGTGGGGGCAGTCACGGCCATATATTCCGCCACGATCGGCCTAGCGCAAAACGATATCAAGCGCGTGCTCGCCTACTCGACGGTGAGTCAGCTTGGATACATGTTCCTTGCGTGCGGGGTGGCGGCGTTTACCGCCGGTATTTTCCACCTGATGACGCACGCCTATTTTAAGGCGCTTTTGTTCCTTGGATCCGGTGCCGTGATCCACGCCATGTCCAGCGAGCAGGATATACGCAAGATGGGCGGCCTGAGAAAGTATCTGCCCGTGACTTATTGGACGTTCTTGTTAGCGACACTTGCGATTTCGGGGATCCCCGGCTTTTCGGGATTTTTCTCCAAGGATGAGATCTTGTGGAAATCCTTCTCATCACAGTTCGGACACCCCATATTCTGGGTGATCGGTTTCATCACAGCCGGGTTGACCGCCTTTTACATGTTCCGTCTGGTCTATTTGACTTTTCACGGCCAAGAGCGCATGGACGAGCATACCAAGGCGCACCTGCATGAAGCACCCAAGTCGATGACAGTCCCCCTGGTAGTGCTGGCAGTCCTGGCTGTAATCGGCGGGTGGGTTGGTATACCGCACGTGCTCGGCTTCACCAATCATTTCGAGCGCTGGATGGAACCGGTTATGTCGCAGGGAGCCCGTAGCGCTGAATCACATGCCCTGGCGGCGGCAGGTGGTCACGCCGGTGTCGAGATCGCCTTGATGGTTGCCTCGGTGGCGCTGGTGTTGATAGCGATCTTCCTGGCGCGGATGTTTTACAACAAAAGGCCGGAGCTGGCTACAAATTTCCGTGAGAAGCTGTCGGGGATACACCGAATTCTGCTGAACAAATACTATGTCGATGAAATCTACGGCGCCATTCTGGTCAGGCCGGTCGTTTACCTTTCGCTTTTCTTGTGGAAAATCGTGGATGTTGTTTTTATCGACGGTCTCATCAACGGACTGGCAACGGCCTACAGCGACGTCTCACAATACTGCCGCAGCGTTCAGACCGGTCGGGTGCGAAGCTATGCCACGCTGTTTGTGATCGGGGTAGTGGTGTTGGTAGCCTACGTGGTGCTGAGGTAAGAAGTGGAAAACGATATCCTGACACTGGTGACCTTTTTCCCGTTGATTGGTGCGGTCCTGCTGCTGTTGGTCCCGCGTGCCAGACACGACAGCGTCAAGTCGATCAGCCTCATTATTGCCTTTATCACCATGCTGCTGTCGTTTATGCTTTATGCGATGTTCGATCCTCTTGCCAACGGGATGCAATTTGAGGTCAACATCCCCTGGATAACGTCGCTGGGTATCCACTACCATATGGGAATTGACGGCATCTCCCTGCTGTTGATCGTGCTGACCGCCATCCTGACGGTGCTGTGCATTCTGGCCTCCTGGAATTCCATCACCACCGGCGTCAAGGGTTACTTCATTTCCATGCTCCTGTTGGAGACCGGTATGATCGGTGTCTTCTGCGCTCTGGACCTCTTTCTCTTTTACGTCTTCTGGGAAGTGATGCTGATTCCGATGTACTTTATCATCGGCGTCTGGGGCGGCCCGCGCCGGGTGTATGCGGCGATCAAATTTGTTTTGTTCACCATGTTCGGCTCGTTGTTGATGCTGGTGGCTGTTTTGTACATGCTGTTTGCGTACCAGAACTTCTCCGGCGAGTATTCGTTTGATATGCTCAAACTTATGGAGATGCCGATCGCATACCAGACGCAGTTGTGGCTCTTTGGGGCTTTTGCCTTAGCCTTTGCGATAAAGGTTCCCATGTTTCCCTTCCACACCTGGCTGCCGGATGCCCATGTCGAGGCGCCGACGGCAGGTTCCGTCATCCTGGCGGGCGTGCTGCTTAAGATGGGCACGTACGGCTTTATCAGGATATGCCTGCCCATGTTTCCCGAGGCGACGATTGCCTACCTGCCGTACATCTGTGTGCTGGCGTTGATCGCGATTATTTACGGCGCGCTGGTGTCGATGGTGCAGAAGGATGTCAAGTCACTGGTGGCGTTTTCGTCAGTGTCGCACATGGGATTTATCATGCTGGGTATGTTTGTCCTTAACCTGGAGGGGTTCGAGGGAGCCGTTTTGCAGATGATCAACCATGGTATTTCCACCGGCGCCCTCTTCCTTGTCGTGGGCATGATTTATGAACGGCGCCACACCCGTATGATTGCCGAGTTCGGCGGCGTTGCCAAAGTGATGCCGACCTACGCCGCCATCTTCATGATCGTTACCCTGTCGTCCATTGGCCTTCCCCTGACCAACGGTTTTGTCGGCGAGTTCCTGATCTTGCTGGGAGCCTTCAAGGCCAGCTACCTGTACGGCATCATTGCCGCCTCCGGCGTGGTCTTTGCCGCCTGCTATATGCTGTGGATGTATCAGCGGGTGTTTTTTGGAAAGGTCACCAGAGAAGAGAACAAGAGCCTGAAAGACATAGATTGGCGGGAGAAGATTATCCTTGTCCCGCTGGTCCTGTTGATATTCTGGATTGGTATCTATCCCAAGCCGTTTCTTGAACGAATCGAGCCGGCTGCCAAGCAGGTCTTGCAGCAGGTTAGCCGGGCTACTACGGTTGAGATGGATGACAACTTTCACATTAGAAAGAAAACCGTGGACCTGGCAGCCGACACCACCGTTACAGTATCCTACTCAGAAGGAGAAGTACAATGAGTGACGTTATCATTTACACAAAAGACGGCTGCCCCTATTGTGCTGCGGCAAAAAAGCACTACACCGAACAGGGGGTGGCTTTCGAAGAGATCAATATCTATCAGACCCCCAGCGCCAAAGAAAAGATTCTCAAGTTGACCAAAGGTCAGCCGATCGTGCCGGTCATTGTGGACAAGGGCGAGGTGAAAATTGGCTTTGGTGGTGGATGAGGTTTTTGAGGTGAAAGCGGCGGTCGCCGCTTGAGTAGTGATATGATTGACTGGACTTCGGCAGCAATAAGCTTTGATCTGATTTACCCGGAGATTGCCCTCCTGGCAGCGGCCTTTCTTATCCTTTTGACCGGCTCGATCAAGAACCTGGGCAAGTTGAGTCCCGCTATTGCACTGCTTGGCATGGTGATATCGCTGGCGTTTGCCATCAACCAGTGGGGGCACCAGCAGTCGGGTTTCTCAGGTATGATTTCCTGCGACAATTTCGGCCTTGCCTTCAAGATCATCTTTGTCGGCATATCAATTCTGGCGCTCTTTATTGCCCATCGGTTTCTCAACGCCAAGGGAATCGCCCGCCCGGAGTTCTACGCCCTGCTTTTGATCTCTACGATGGGTATGATGGTCATGGCCAACACCACCGACCTGGTGGTTATGTTTCTCGGCCTGGAGATTATGTCAGTCCCGCTCTACGTTATGGCGGGATTTGCCAGGCGGTCGCTGGAATCAAACGAAGCCGGTATCAAGTACTTTATCATGGGGGCCTTTGCCAGCGCTTTCCTGCTGATGGGCATCGCCTTTGTTTTCGGCGCTTCCGGCACCACCGACCTGCGTCGCATTGTGGCCGATTTTCATTTCATCATTTCTCATTTCCGACTGTACATGTATTCCGGCCTAGCTCTGATTCTGATCGGTTTTGCTTTCAAGATCGCAGCAGTGCCATTCCACAGTTGGGTGCCCGATGTCTACGAAGGTGCCCCGACGCCAGTGACCGCTTTCTTCTCGGTGGGGCCGAAGGCAGCCGGGTTTGCCGTTCTGTTGCGCATCTTTGCGGTCGGTTTTACCGATATGGATATGCTATGGGGTGTCTTCTGGGTGCTGGCAGTGTTGACCATGTCGGTCGGCAACATTCTAGCGTTGAGGCAAAACAACGTCAAACGGATGCTGGCCTATTCCTCGATTGCCCACGCCGGCTATCTGCTGATCGCCCTTGCGGTCGGGGGGAGTGAGGCCGTTTCGGCGGCCGTGTTTTACCTGGTAGCCTATGCCATGTTCAATCTCGGCGCTTTTGCAGTCGTTACTCTTTTGGAAACCCGCTCTGGCTGTAAATCAGATTTACCCGAGCTGGCCGGTCTGTCCAGGTCAAGCCCCTACCTGTCGGCAGTGCTGGCATTATTCATGTTTTCACTGGCTGGCTTCCCGCCGACGGTCGGTTTTTTTGGCAAGTTTTACATTTTCGCAGCCGCCGTTAAAGCGGGATATATCTGGCTGGCTGTAATCGGCGTCATGAATTCGTTCCTTTCGGTCTACTACTATTTCCGAGTTATCAAAGCAAGCTACCTCGACCAATTGGAAGGGACCTTCATCCCGGTTACCTATTCTCCTGCCATGGTGCTGGCGCTGTTCATTACGGTGGTCGGAACTCTCGGCTTAGGCTTTTTCCCTCAGCGACTGCTGGAGCTTTCGCAGGCGGCCCTGTTCGCGTTCTTGTAGGTAAGGAGTCTCTGGTTTCTGCCTATTTTTCAGCAGGTCTACAACTCCAAAGATGTCTCATCAATCACAATAGTTGCACATTACAATGTGGTGTCGGGCGACCCCGCCCGACACTTGGTGGCGTTGAAACTGTCATGCGATGTCGCATGACAGCACCCCAAACTGCAGGGAGGGAAGTGCGATCTGTTAAGTTATGGGGGAAGTGGTTAGTCGGACGAACCCACAGCAGAGCTGTAGGGTACCCGGTGTCATTTATTTCTATCTATCGGGCGTGTGGTGCCCGATAGAGTTGCTATCGATTTGCCGTTTACAATAATAGACAAATTGCAAACAAAGGCCAAGTGGTTTTTTTTCACGAACCCACAATAAATGGTGGGGCACCCGCGCGGTGGGTTCTGTTAAGTATAGGCAGGGCTCGGAGAGACCTGCCCTACAACTCTGTTTTAAGAGCACTCCTGAACCTTGTATGTATATCCGTCCCGAAGAAACACGTTTTCTTTCAAATGATTCATTACATATTGCCCGCAGTTGCTCCCGATATGGTTCTCAGCTACCTCGCCGATACTCACGATGACTTCATAACCAGACGAACGCAGCTTCTCCACGACTTCATACCCTTCCCCTTCCCGGTATGGGTCTATGTATGAAGAAAGTCCGTTTTCAACCGCACGGTAGGTCGGATTCAGCGGGGTTATCTTAATCAAAAAGATGTTGGGGTCGAAGTGCTTGCGAAGTATTTGTGGATCGAGCGGGACCCCTTTGGGCAGAGCGCAGTTCAGTGTGATCTTGCGATCTCCTTTCTGATAGAATCGTTCTCCGTATTTAGCTATCTTCGCGAAATTCCATATGCTGGTTGGAATCAGCCAATTTCTATGTGTTTCATCCGTGGTATGGATTGAGAATTGAAGTTGAAATCTACCCATATATAAGTTATTCTTTATTTCGATAAGCCTTTCGAAGAATCTCTCGGTGCCTAAAGGAGCGATGGTCGAGATGCATGGCATCAGTCCGGGAGCGTCATAGCGCTGCGGAAGCTCTTCAAGAACCTCGAGCAGATGCAAGTTGAAAGAAGGTTCTCCCATCCTGGCAAACTGGACCTTGAATTTGCTCACCGGAATGCGACCGTTTGGGAATCTTTTTTTGACCAGGAAGTCTATCTGGGCGAACATCTCTTCTTTGGACAGTTTCCCCCGGTAATCGCCACCGGCATCGCACATCGGGCATCTCACAGGGCAGCCAAACAACGTGGATACTATTATCACCCATTTCTTTTCTCTGGGCAGCGGCGGTTGCACGGATTCCAGGAACTCCACCACCTTCCCTTCTCCCATCTCGGCGACATAAACCGTCGCGATATCTTCCCGGCCCGTGAAAGCAGAAATTTTCATAGCATCACTTCCTGCAATTTTCCGGACATTCTCATGGCCGTCATAATTCCTTCTCCAACCGCAATGGCCGTCTGCCTGAAAGTACGATTTCTTACGTCTCCCACAAAATAGAGAAGGTCCCTGCTTTCCAATTCTTGCGTCTCTTCCTTCAGTTTTTCTGATAAGAAATCAAGTTGTGGATTCCTGCCGATCGCAAATATAAGATAGTCTGCACTGAGTCTTGAAGCCCCCCCGGGACCCACACACTCAAGGAGCAATCCTTCCGAGGAATCGGCGGTAACGTTGACAATCTTGGTATGCTTACGATACCCGATCCCACCTGATTTCTTGACTCTCTCCCAAAGGAGGGGGAGACACCTGACAGCCTTGCCTCGATTGAGGATGACAACTTCGTTACATTTTCCAAGATTCAGGGCATAGTCAAAAGCGGCGTCACCGGCGCCTACGATGACCACTTTCTTTCCCGTTGCTTCTAAGATGGGGCAGATTTCATAGAATACTCTCGCCGTGACGTTTTCAGGAATCTTGATATCGGTAAACTCGCGAGCTTTGGTCCCCGATGCGACCAGGACCATTCGCGAACGACAAACTCGCCTGGACGTTTCTACATGGAACATCCCATCCTCAAAATCTAGAGATGTCACTTCCTCAAAAACAACTTCCAATAGTTGCGCTCTAAGCTGCTTCTCAAAAAGAGACACAAGATGCACACCTGAAATTCCGCCCGGGAATCCAGGATAATTTTCCACCAGGTTGGCATTTCTCAGCAGCCCTCCTATTTCGCTCTTTTCAAAGACAACAGGGTTTATCCCCTGACGTTTGAGCTGTATTGCAGCAGCTATTCCAGCCGGTCCGGCTCCAATGATGATCGCCTGTTCAGTTTCCATTTTCCTTCAGAGACGTAAGTAATTCGTTCACCAGCGCCAAAGACACAAATCCATGAGAAAGGTTCAAGAGGGTAGCCAAGTGAAAATTCTCGTTGTACGTGGCCGTTCCGTCAACAGTGAAGAACACCTCAAACCCCCGCATGAAGGCAGAACGCGCCGTGGTCTCGCAACAGAGATGTGTCATTACTCCACATATAACAACTTGGCTGACACGATTCTTTTTCAGAATGTCCTCCAGGGAAGTATCGTGGAAGGCATCATATTGACTCTTTTTGAGAACGATACCGTTGGACACATGCAACTCTTCGATGATTTCGCTTAGAGGATTCTCTTCATGAATCAAATCTTTCCACCATTTGGCCATGAGCTTGGCATTCTGAGCTGAATTGAGGTGTCTGGTGAGAATTACGGGCAGGCTTTTCGTTGTATATTCTTTAATTAGCTCCCCAATTCCGGGAATTATCGCCTGAGCGCTGGGAACATACGCATGAGAAGAATTCTCAAGGAAGTACTTCTGCATATCCAGAACCAATAATGCCGACTGGCCTGGCACAAAGACAATACTGCGCTGTTGGACCTGTTCTCTTATCTCCTGCAGCATGTCAATAGATTTTTGGTAAATCGACTCGGAAGTGAAATATGCTTCCTTCATCCAATCGCCTCTCTATTTCCTACAACATCTGACAATCTGAGGTGCTATTCCCCCCTTGTCAAGCAGCCACATGTTGGAGCCGAGGTCGGTATCCGCAGGCACCGAAGAAAGCAAGCAACCTGACAAGAGCATGATAGGAGGAGGTAGAGATATTAGACATCTTCCCTTCTCGCCGAACCGGACATGCTGGTCTCCAGTAGCTGGCCCAGCAATCCCTCCAGCACTCCAAAGTCGGCCAGCTGGGGCCGGTCTTATTTTGTTTTCCCTCATCGAATTTAATCTGTTGACAAGATAAACAAGGAGCTATTTATTGCGTCCTAAGTTAAGAGGTAAATAGCTTACTGCGTTGCAAAGAGCGGATAGAGGCCTTTGCATTAGGCAAGGAATGAAGAAAAGATGATCTTTGGGGATAGAAAAATGAAAAAAGGATCGATTTTAATTGCCGTCCTGGTTCTGTTGACTGTCAATCTCAATGTTTTGGCTCAGGATGAAGAACGCGATATCGTGGAGATGGGTTTCTTCGGCGGGTTGGGCATTCCCGGTAGTGGCTTGACAGATTGGAAAACTGGGGACCAGGAACGAGCGGCCAAGACCGGCTTTGACCTTGGTATAGACGTTGGGTATTTTCTGCGTCCCAACCTTGTTGTGGGGCTGAACTTCGTCTACACCCAGTTTCCCATCGACACCGGCGATAAGAAGTCGAGCCACAACCACCGGCTCTACAATCCTAACCTCTACGTCAAATTCCTGTTTGAGGGGGAATCAAACTGGACGCCGTATGTGAAAGGACATGTTGGGCTTGAGAACCCCAAGTTCTCAACCTTTATCGAGGATGATGTTGCCGGAAATCGGCTTCGAGAGCTTTCGTATGACCCGGCCGTTGCGCTGGGACTGGGGGTGGGGCTGATCTATTATACCGGCTATTACGGCGGAGTCTTTATCGAAGCTAACTATCACCAGGCTTTCAGCAAGAATGCCGAGGCCACTTACCTGGACAAATCCTATGAGTTTGGGGAAAACCTGAGCACGTTCGACATTCATTTCGGCATTCGCATTCTTTTCAGTTCGGGCGGCTGAGACCTGAGTCGAGTAACCACAACCCGCCCTCGGTGGCGGGTTTTTTTCTGTTTGCTCCGACGGACGGCGCCCCTTAGCTTACCGTATGCGTGGCACAAAACTGCTGGTCGTCGATGATGAGCAGGGGCAGCGGGACCTGCTGTCGGGATTTCTCTCAAAAAAAGAGTATCAAGTCTACACCGCCGGTAGCGCCGAGGAAGCGCTGGAACAGTACCACAAAATTTTCGCTCCGGTCGCGGTAGTGGATATGAAGATGCCCGGCATGAACGGGATCGAATTGCTATCTCGGCTCAAGGAGATTAACCCCTTTATTCAAGTTATCATGTTGACCGCCTTCGGATCGGTGGAAACGGCGGTGGCAGCCATGAAGGCCGGCGCCTTTGATTATCTGACCAAACCGGTTGAGGACCTCGATGAACTGCTCCTGAAGCTGGAAAAAGCGGCGGCTCAAAACCGCCTGGTGGTGGACAACCGGGTGATGAGCGAACGGCTGGCCGAGATATTTCCTACCGCCGAAATAATCGGAGAATCCCAGACCATACAAAAGGTCAAGGAGATGTTATCCCTGGTGGCGCCCAAGGAGGCCACGGTGCTGATAACCGGTGCCTCCGGCACTGGCAAGGAGCTGGTCGCCCGTGCTGTCCATGCCCTGTCGCCGCGGGCCGACAAGAGGCTGGTTGTAATTAATTGCGCCGCCTTCCCGGAGAACTTGCTGGAGTCGGAGTTGTTCGGCTACGAAAGAGGCGCTTTCACCGGCGCGGACAAAACGAAACAGGGGAGATTTGAACTGGCTGACGGAGGGACTCTGTTTCTCGACGAGATCGCCGAAATGCCGCTAACGATGCAGGTCAAGCTGCTGCGGGTCCTCGAAGAAAGAAAGATTCAACGACTGGGATCGGTTAAGGAAATCCAACTTGACATTCGAATCATCGCCGCCACCAATCGGAATCTTCAAAAGGCGGTGGCCGAGGGCAAATTCCGCGAGGATCTCTACTACCGACTAAACGTCATCATGATTCATATCCCTCCCCTAACTGAACGCACCGGCGACATCTTGCTTCTGGCGGAAAAGTTTATCAAGAAGTGCTCCAAGAAGATTGGCAAGGATGTGAAAGGAATTGACACGGAAGCGGCCGAGATACTGACCGGCTACGACTGGCCCGGCAACGTGCGCGAACTTGAGAACGTCATTGAGCGGGCGGTGGTGCTCACACGATCAGAACAGATCACGAAAAACGACCTGACCGGCCTCACCACCCGGGAGGGAGCCGTCCTGGCCGCCGGGGCCATCGCGCCCCTTTTGGAAGTGGAAAAACGTCACATCAAGCTCTGCCTTGACCAGTTGGACTGGAGTATCAGCCTCTGCGCCGAAAAACTCGGCATCCACCGCAATACCCTCAGAGCCAAGATCAAAGAATACAAGCTGTCCCGAACGTAGACGCGGCTTGAGACGATTCATCTAGCGCCAAAAGAATTGTGGGTGGCGTCAGGCGACTTGAGTTCGTCCGACAGCACGACAATTGCCCACCTCCAGGAATCTGATTGCATTGCACGTTGGCGGGCTTATATTCCCTGAGTCATCATGAGTCGGCTTCTAACAGATTTGAACGAGGCTCAGCGCGAAGCTGTCACGACCGTCTCCGGCCCGCTGCTGGTTATTGCCGGGGCGGGTTCGGGCAAGACGCGCGTGCTCACGCGTCGACTGGCCTACGTCCTGACCGAACGCCTGGCCGAGCCGTACCAGGTCCTGGCGGTAACGTTCACCAACAAGGCTGCCGGGGAAATGAAAGCGCGGATTTCCCGACTTCTGGACGGCGACATACCCGATCTGAACGTCTCCACCTTCCACTCGTTTTGCGCTCGCTTTCTCAGGCGGGAGGCTGCTGCGCTCGGCTACGACAGGTCATTTACCATCTTTGACGCCGATGATTCGGAAACCCTGACCAAAAACTGTATCAAGGACCTGGGCTTAACCGGCAGTCAGTTTACACCAAAGGGACAACTGCGAAAGATTTCGGCAGCCAAAGACCGCCTGCTTTCCGATGATGCTTTTGCCGCTTCCGCGAGCGGTTACTTTGAAACCAACACAGCCGAAATCTACAGCCTCTATCAGAAGCGTCTCCGAGAATGCAACGCCATGGATTTTGACGATCTCCTTTTCAACGCCGTCCGTCTGCTGCAAAGCAGCAAGGATATCGGCCGGAAGTACCGGCATCGCTTTCAATATATCATGGTCGATGAGTACCAGGACACCAATCACGTGCAGTACTTGCTGCTGAAAAGTCTGACCGGAGAACACAACAATATCTGCGTGGTCGGTGACGAGGACCAGTCTATCTATGGCTGGCGCGGGGCGGATATTCGCAATATCCTGGAATTTGAAAAAGACTTTCCCGGTGCCAGAATCATCAAGCTGGAGCAAAACTACCGCTCGACTAAGGTCATCCTCCAGGCGGCCTCAGCCGTCATTGGAAACAACGAGACCCGCAAAGGGAAAACTCTCTGGACAGATAGGCAGGGAGGGGAGAAACTGAAGCTGGTGTTGGTGGACTCCGCCGACGAGGAAGCCTTGCACGTGATCGATGAAATTGATCGCCGGCAGACGGAAACCAACCTAAAAGAGATGGTCGTTCTCTATCGCACCAATGCTCAGTCACGCCCTTTCGAGGAGCAGTTGCGGCGCCGCAACATCCCCTATCAAATCGTCGGCGGCATTTCCTTTTATCAGAGGAAAGAGATCAAGGACCTGATGGCCTATCTCAAACTGATTGTCAATATCAAAGATGATGTCTCATTCGAGCGCATTGTCAATTACCCGCGACGGGGAATTGGAGGCAAGACGATTGCCGACATTGCTGCGCTTGCCCGCCGTGACAGCGTCTCTGAATATGAAGTTCTGTTGAATGCTCACGAATACTCTGAGCTGTCAAGTCGACAGAAACGGTTTGAGCCGTTTGTCGGCTTGATCGAGAAGTATCGCACACAGGCTGAGACGGTCGCCATAGACCTTTTGACGCAGGAACTGGTTGACGATCTGAACCTAATTGAGGAGTTGCGTTCAGAGGACAAGATTATCGGCCAGACGAAAATTGAAAACATCGAAGCCTTTATCGAGGGCGTGGCCGAGTACGCCCGCTCCCATGTGGATGCAACCCTGGCGCAGTACCTCGCCGAAATCTCCCTGTTTACGGACATCGATACCTACAACGAGATTGATGACAAAGTCACCCTGATGACCATTCATTCGGCTAAAGGGCTGGAGTATGACACCGTCTTTATGGTCGGTCTGGAGGAGGGTTTGTTCCCGTTGCAGCGGTCATTTTCTGAGCCGTTGGAGCTTGAGGAAGAGCGACGTCTCTTTTACGTAGGCGCCACCCGCACCGGCAGGAGCCTGTGCCTCTCCGCGTCCACGATACGCCACCGCTTCGGCTATGTGAAGTCGACTCCCTCGCGTTTCATAAAGGAGATTCCTGAACAACTGCTGGAGGAGATCGATCTGCGCACCCACCGCAGTTTTGAACAGGCTGCGGTCTCAAACAGGCCGACCGCCCTTTTCTCGCATTCGTCCGCCTTAGCCAATGTCTCTGTGCAGGGAGTGCACTACGATTTTGAGGATGGCGAAGGTCTGCAAACCGGCCGGATTGTTAAGCATCCCACTTTCGGGCGGGGGAAGATCATGAAAGTTGAAGGGTATGGCGAGTCGTTGGTACTGGAAATTATGTTCTCCGGCCTGGGGCTGAAAAAGATTATGGCCAAGTATGGCAGGTTGAAGATCATCGGGTGATGGGCATAGTCGGTCTTAACACATGGTCACAGTATAGACACAAATAACCCCCCCATTGCGGGCGGCAGATGTCCACATCTGCCCCGGTGTACATTCCAGCAACAAAATAACTGAATTCCATGCGCGGTCAGGAATC
>Ga0209986_10002833_pt1 | contig 15535 bp, 12 predicted proteins | sample BlataG_FD_183168 | JGI IMG/M metagenome (GOLD analysis project Ga0209986, IMG submission 183168) | Deep subsurface microbial communities from Black Sea to uncover new lineages of life (NeLLi) - Black_00105 metaG (SPAdes) (version 2) | ecosystem: Environmental > Aquatic > Marine > Oceanic >...
CAACTCCGCCTGCCCCCCAACGGTTGCCACCAACATCTCCTTCATCGTCCACCATGTTTCTTTGCCAAACGCTCCGGTAATGATCGGCTTGCGCATGAAGTTTAACGCTAAGTAAAGGCGGTAAAGATCACCGATCTCTTCCGGCACGTCCGAGCAGATCATCGCTGTGCTCTGGGCATCCAACTGAGGGATGGTCTCAACTAATTTGACAAACTTGACGAAGTCAGCGGTTACTGGTGGGCGTTGTTCTTGCGTTTTGCTGTCGAGAATGGTGATGGCCGCCGAACCGGGATCGAATTGGACGCTATCACCCCCATAATGGACAACCGATTCTCCCTCCAGATTGTAGAGGTAGAATTCAGACGGCGCCGTTTCCAGAGCTCGCCGGACGATGGCTTCAGGGATGTGAGCGACTTTGGATTCAAAGTCGACCTCGGCGCCGGCCTCGGCTAATAGCTCAAGCGCCTCCTGGTTATGCACCCTCACCCCCGGATCCATCAACAAGCCATAAGCTTCATCGATTATCTTATTTACCAACTCGTCACTGAGGATTTTTAATTTCGGTCGCATCTGTTACTCCCAATTCGTTCTTGAGTCGTTTTCATCATCCAATGATCGACTGCACTGAAAAAAGCCCTAATGTGAGAAAGGGCATGGTTTTGAATTGATTGAATGCTTGGCTAGAAGGTCATCGCCTTTATAAACTCATTGGTAAAGTTGGGATGAGTGGTTAACTCGATATACTCAACCCTCCGGACGATCTCGGCTGTAGCTTGACGTCGCTCAGCTGAGATCAACATTTGTCTCGCGCCGGTACCAGCGGCGTTTCCAACCTGGCGAAATCGATCAACTGGCAATGCGGGAAACATCCCAACCCGGACAGCGCTGCGGATATCAAGATAAGTGCCGAACGCCCCGGCGACGATGAATTCTTCGATCTCATCATGCGCTAGACCAGCTTCCTCCAGCAGGATCTCAATGCCAGCTCGAATGGCGCCCTTGGCGAGTTGTATCTCTCCCACATCTTTTTGGGTCACAATGATATTATGCTCATGCCCGGTAGCTTTAGCCGGCATTATTAGGAACTCCACAACCCCATCATCTTCATCCACGAGTGAATGATCTTTTTGAAGTTTGCCCCGTGAATCCAGCACCCCGGCAGCGACCATCTCGGCTATAGCGTCGAGGATCCCCGATCCGCAAATACCGACTGCCGGCTGTGAGCCAACCGTGTGGACCCGAACCTCTTCCCCGAAGATCTGCACCCGCTCGATCGCTCCCGGTGCAGCACGCATACCATCATGTATATGTGCCCCTTCAAAGGCTGGACCCGAGGCGCAGGAGCAACTCAGCAACCTTCCACCCGTGGCCAAGCTGATTTCAGTGTTGGTGCCGATGTCGAGGGCGAGAACAGTTCGCGCTGAATCCCACATGTCCGTCGCCAAGAGCATTGCTACGTGATCCGCACCCACGTAGCCGGCAATATTAGGCGGCAGGTGGACATATGCCCCCGGCGCTAACATTAATCCGATCTGGGAAGCCGGAATATCCATCGGGTCGGCAACCGCCGGGACATAAGGCGCCTCTCCTAGCTGACGGACCGGTAAACCAGCGAATAAATGGTGCATAGCAGTATTGCCAACCACCACCGCTTCCACGACTTGCTCCGGTTCAGTCTCGGTCTGGTTACGGAGCTCAGCCAACATGTCATTGATCGCCTCAACCAACTTGGCTTGTAAGAGCTTTCTCCCCCCCTCATTATTAATGGTGTAAGCGATCCGGCTGACCACATCCTCGCCATAGCTGATCTGTGGGTTCATCCTTCCGGTCTTGGCAAGCGTGTTCCCGTTCTGTAAATCCACCAAATATGCAGCTAATTTTGTGGTGCCAATATCGACTGCCAGGCCAAGCAGGCCGCACTCCAACGGCAAGCCGACTATGACCTCATCCCCGCGCAGAACGAGGCGAGCTGTCCAATTCTGAGAGCGCAGAATATCCGAAAGATCTTCTAAGACCGGCAGCCCAATCACCGGGCAGGCGATACCCAGATCGTCGAGCGCCTGCTTCACCCGGCTGACGTCCGATCGAAGATCATCCAACGTTGGGGGAGTGAGTTGCATATCAAATGAGGTTACGACCGGATCTGGCTCGATTAACGTCTCCAAGCCTTCAATTTGCAGTCTCTGGGGTGCAGTAAGCGACTCAGGAGGGATGTCTATCTTCACGTTGCTCAGGGGGATCGCCTGACAGGCTAGGCGATAACCCCTTGCGAGATCCTCTGTTCCCAGCGCATCCTGCTCCTCCGAAGTTGGCGGTGAAAGCTCGCCACTAATCAATCGAACCCGGCAGTTATCACAAGATCCAATCCCGCCACATAGCGAGACTAGCTGCACTCCAGCAGCCTGGGCAGCAGTCAGCAGGTTGTCGCCCAAGTCATTGTCGACACGGCGACCTAAAGGCTCAAAATCAACTCGGATGCGCTTGGGGGTAGAACTTGATTTCTTAGGCATAGTGGTCTTGGTAGCAGCAGGTTTCACGCATGTTGCAGTAGTCACAAGCGCGGCCGGTGCTGGTGAGATCGGCTCCGAGGCCAAGCACCATGGAAATGGATTTGCGTGGGATCATCATACCAGAAGACGTCAGTTTAATGTCGATCTCACAGTCATTGAAGATATCGAAGATCTGCTTCTGGCCTTCTTCCACCGGCCAACCTACCATCCCCGGATTGAACGGGATCGTCCTCTCCATGCCCTCGGCTGCTGCCTGCTCCCCAAAGTAGTTGCAGGCATCAGCCGCCAGCGCTTCGACGGCGGCAGAACCAAGCCCGTCCAGGGCGAAGCCGTAGGATGGATCGGTGGTCATTACCTCGGAGATATGATTTTCTAACCCATCGCCAATCGTACAGAGGATAACAACTACCTGTTCCGCATGCGCCAGATGTTGGGCGATCAACGGGCCGGTCAGTGTAATCCCACCAGCCATCACCAACCGTTCGTGTTTTAACCCTTGGACAGCCAGCTTACGGCATAGCACAAGGGGTTCGAGCAAAGACTGACCTTCTTTTAACGCTCGCTGAGCGATCTCGACCAAATGAGGGCTGCGTTCACGAACCGCTTTTGGATCAGCCCCTTGACCCATCAAGACATGATCGACGTTCAACGCCAAGTTCCAATCATGCAGGGTTTGCATTCCTCAATTCACCCTTTCGGCTTACGACCACTCGGTAATTACTCAACCAATATACATCACATATTTTACGCCAGTTTGGGCACCTTTCAATGAAATACTCAAATTATGACTTTTGACACATTTCTCTCATGAACTTATAATGAGGAATGTAGTAATTAGTATTAGAGAGAATAAAAAGGTGATTAAATAATTGATACAAGATATATAATTGTAAAGGATACCAAGGAGGAGGTGCCACGCAAAGACTCGATTAAAAAAGCTCTTCAAACGATAGTATCGAAATAACCTAATAGAGGAATGAGGAGGAGAAATCCATGTCTCTAAAGAGACTCGCATGGACAACTTTACTTTTAGCGACCATCGGAAGTATGGTCCTGACAGCCTGTGCACCGGCTACGGAGCCGCCGGCTGCACCCCCAGTCGAAGATACTGAAGCCCCACCCCCTGCGACTGAAGCCCCCGCTCCGACCGAGGCCCCACCCGCAGCCCCTAAGACCGTCACCATGACCTTCTTCGAGGAACCAGACACCCTGAATTCTGCGTACTCCGGTATGTGGTATGCAATGCTGGCGTATAACATGTTCAATCCCGGTCTGTGGCTCTATGACAATAACTTGGAGCCCTCTCTCGAGATGGCCGCTGAGTTCCCCACCAAGGGGAACGGCCTCATCTCTGAAGACGGACTGACCATCACCATCCCGCTGAACGAGGATGCTGAATGGTCGGACGGCGAGCCGGTGACCGCCGACGACTTCGTGTTCACCTACGAGATGATTTTGGACCCGGCGAACACTGTGCAGTCCACCTGGCCCTACTCAGATTATCTGGAGAGCGTCACCGCACAGGACGACCATACGCTGGTCATCAAATTCAGCGAACCCTTCGCCCCTTGGGCCACCACCTTATTTGGCTACCTCATGCCCGAGCACGTTCTGAGGCCGGTCTTTGAGGCTGAGGGCACAATTGACGACGCGGAGTGGAACCGCGCGGGCGACGTCGCCAATGGCGCCTTCGTCGTCAGGGAATGGGTGGCGGCCAGCCACATTATCCTTGATGCCAACAGCAACTACTGGCGGGGCCGACCCACCATCGACGAGATCTACATCATTATCGTGCCCGACGACGAGGCCCAGATGGCCGCCATCAAGACCGGAGACACCGACATCGGCATCTTCCTCTCCTACGCCGATATCCCCACGATTGAAGCGCTAGATGACGTTGATGTGATAACTGTGCTCTCTGGCTACAACGAAACTTGGTACTTCAACCTTAACACCGATGAGACCGCAGCCAAGAATGGCCACCCCGCGATCCAAGACGTGCGCGTGCGCCAGGCCATCGCTTATGCGGTGGACTTTGACGCCATCTGTGAGGAGTTGCTGTTCGGTGGAACCTACCCGCCCGCTACAATGTGGGAGGAGACGCCTTACAACTACCCAGACGCTAATCTCTACGCGTATGATCCAGTCATGGCTAATTCACTTTTGGATGATGCCGGCTGGGTTGACACCAATGGGGACAACATCCGCGATAAGGATGGCGTGGAGCTGATCCTCACCTACTCCACCACCGCCGGTCGCGAGGTGCGGGAGCAGACCCAGGTCGTGGCCCAGCAGTATCTGGCGGACGTTGGCATCGGGATCGAGATCGCCAACAACTCCTACGACACCATGTGGAACTCCTATGGTGACGGCGGACCGGTCGCCACCGGGAACTATGATATCGCCGAATGGTCTGAAACCACCGATTTTCCCGATCCCAACACTTCGATATTTCTCTGCTCCGAGATCCCCTCTAACGACGAACCGGCTGGAGGCAACTGGTTCGGGATCTGCGATCAGGAAATGGATGCCCTCTTCCAGGCCCAAGCACTCGAGATGGACCCGGATAAACGTATCGACCAGTACCACGACATCGGCAAGATCATGACCGATAATGTGTATTGGCTTGGTGTGTGGCACGACAACGACGTGTGGACGATCAACAAGCGAACCAGCAATATCAAAATCTCTGGAGCAAATGCCTTCTGGAACTGCTTCGAGTGGGACGTCAGTGAGTAGGACGACCTGAACTAAGGAAGGAGGGAAGAGAGGAAATTTCTCTTCTCTCCTCTCCCCAAAGAAACCAGGTTTTTTAATAAAAAACCTGGTTTCTGCCAAATCCGGAAGATTGTATGCCCCGCTATATTTTCCGACGCCTCTTGCAGGCGATTCCTTTATTGCTCATCATCAGCGTCATTCTCTTCGTCCTGACCAATGAGATGGGAGACCCGCTGGCCTCTTTCGGCGGCCGGCGCCGCATCCGCTCGGATGACCGTGAGCGGTTGACCCGCAAGTTGGGCTTGGATAAGCCGATCCTGGTCCAATATGCAATCTGGCTGGTCGGCAACGATTGGATGAAAGTAGACATTGATGGGGATGGAATCCCGGATGAGTACGGCACACGCAAGGGGGTGCTGAGAGGGGACTTCGGTAAATCGTTTATGGAAAAACGCCCGGTCCTTGAAATAATTAAGGAGCGAGTCTCCAACACATTGCTGTTGATGCTGACCTGCGAAGTGGTGATCCTAATTTTTTCACTCCTGATCGGCATTTATTCGGCTCTGCGTCAGTACTCTACACTGGACTACGTCTTTACCGCCTTCTCGTTCATTGGTTATTCAATGCCGATTTTCTGGTTGGCCCTGATCCTAATGTACATTTTCGCCGTGAACTTCAAACGCTGGGGACTGCCCTACTTTCCCACAATCGGCATGTACGACTTGGCAGTAGGACGGACGGTGGGGCAGATCGCGTGGCACATGGCGCTTCCAGTGGCTACCATCTCTATCATGAGTGTTGCTGGATACAGCCGCTATGTCCGTTCCCAGATGTTGGAGGTCATCAACCAGGATTACATCCGTACCGCCTACGCCAAGGGGTTGCCCGAGCGGATGGTTATCATGGGCCACGCATTGAAGAACGCCGCGCTGCCCCTGGTGACGATCGTGGGGATGGACCTACCATTGCTTCTGAGCGGGGCGGTGGTCACCGAGTCCATCTTTGCCTGGCCGGGGATGGGACGGCTTTTCTGGAGCGCAGCCCAGGATACCGACATTCCGGTCTTGATGGGTATCCTGATCATCATTTCCGCCCTCGTCGTCATCTTTCAGATTATCACCGACATCACTTACACCTTACTCGACCCGCGCATCCATTACGATTGAGAAACAATGACCACGACAGAAGCTACCTGGGAATCCCTCCAAGAAGAAATCGAGCGACCCCCACTGACACCGACGCAGGTGGCGTGGCGCCGTTTTCGCCGTCACAAGATGGCCATGGTTGGTGTCGGCTTACTCATTGCCATTATTCTATACGTCACGGTGGGAGCTTTATTCTACTCGGAGGCGGATGCCAACCGCACCGATCTGTCTATCACTCTCTCACCACCATCACGAGATTATCCCCTAGGTACCGATGGTACCGGTCGGTGTATCTTGGCCCGCACCATATACGGTGGTCAAATATCGGTTCTTATCGGACTTAGCGGAGTGATCGTATCAGTGACCGTTGGCGTGGTGATTGGAGCTGTTTCCGGGTACTACGGAGGTTTCATCGACGCCATCCTAATGCGTTTTACCGAGGCCATGTTCAACATACCCCAACTCTTCTTACTCATCCTATTATCCAAGTTTCTCAGTGGTAAAATTCCAACTTTCAAATTACTAGGTCGCTCGTTCAGCGGCAGCGTCATCGTCATCATCGGCGTCATTGGCCTCACCAGTTGGATGTACCTGGCCCGTATCGTGCGCGCCAGCTTCCTCTCGCTCAAGGAACATGAGTTCGTAACCGCCGCCCGTTGCATTGGCTCCCGTAATATCTCAATTATCTTCGAACACATCCTGCCTAACAGCATTGCCCCCATTGTCGTCGCCGCCACCCTGGGAGTGGCCAGCGCTATCATCAACGAAGCCTATGTAAGTTTCCTGGGTGTGGGGGTTCAACCCCCAACAGCCACTTGGGGAAATATGCTGGACCAGGCTTATCACCACCTGGACAGCGAGCCCTGGATGTGGTTCTTCCCCGGTATGCTGATCCTACTGACCGTGCTGGGGATCAACTTCGTCGGGGATGGACTGCGCGACGCCCTCGATCCCCGGGCGCTCGCTGAGACCGAGTAAGAGGAAATCGTGACTCCATTGTTAGAGGTTCAGGACCTCACCACCCGTTTCTACACGCTGGATGGCGTCGTCCACGCTGTCAACGGCATCTCTTATACATTGGAGGAAGGAGAGATGCTGGGGATCGTGGGGGAGAGTGCCTGCGGCAAGAGCGTTAGCGTCCTGTCGGTATTGGGGCTAATCCCCGAGCCACCTGGCAAGATCGCCGCTGGCCGGATCATCTATGGGGGACAGGACTTACTTAAGCTCGACGATAAGCAGATGGAACACATCCGCGGCAAAGAGATTGCCATGGTCTTCCAGGACCCGATGACCTCCCTTAACCCGGTCCTGACCATCGGCCGCCAGATCGGCGAGGTGCTGATCATTCACCTGGGGATGAGCGAAGAGATTGCTCACCAACGGACGGTGGAGCTGCTGGACATCGTAGGTATCCCAAAGGCGGCCGACCGCTACGGCGACTACCCCCACCAGTTCTCCGGTGGTATGCGTCAGCGGGTGATGATTGCCATGGCATTGGCCTGCAATCCTAGCATTTTGATCGCCGATGAGCCGACAACCGCGCTGGACGTCACAATCCAAGCCCAAATAATTGACCTGGTCAAGAATCTACGCGACCGGCTAGGAATGGCGGTGATCTGGATTACTCATGACCTGGCGGTCATAGCTGAGTTAGCCGATCGGGTAGTGGTGATGTATGCCGGGTTCATCGTCGAAGAAGCCGGCATCGACACGCTGTTCGATGATCCGCGTCACCCTTACACCCTTGCCCTGCTCAGATCTCTACCTCGCGTGGACCGTAGCAGCGACGAGAGGTTGACAACCATTCCCGGCTTCCCTCCAGACGGCCTCAAGTTTCCTGCGGGCTGCCCCTTTACCCCGCGTTGCACGTACGCGATCGAACGGTGCCATATGGAGAATCCCAGATTGGAGAAAATTGCGCTCGATCATAGCATCGCCTGTTGGATTGACGTGACTACGGGAAGAGAGCGATGACAAGTGACCAGGTGCTGGTCAGCGTAAAGGACCTGAAGAAGCATTTCCCCATAACCCGCGGCACAATCATCCAGCGGCAGGTTGGTGCGGTACGAGCAGTAGATGGAGTAACCTTCGATATTTATCGGGGGGAAACATTGGGATTGGTTGGCGAGAGTGGCTGCGGTAAAACGACTACCGGACGGACGATCCTTCAACTATATCGTCCCACGGCGGGAAAGGTGATCCTCGATGGGACAGATTTGACCACCACCAAAGCAGAACCGCTGCGCCAAATGCGACATCGCATGCAGATGATCTTCCAGGACCCTTTCGCCTCACTCAACCCCCGTATGACCATCGCCCGTATCATCGGCGAGCCCATGCGTGTCCATATGCCGATCTCGATAAAAGAACGAATCGAACGAGTAAAGGAGCTATTGAACTTAGTGCACCTCAACACCCGATTCGTCAACCGTTATCCGCATGAATTCTCGGGTGGACAGCGCCAACGGATCGGAATTGCTCGCGCCCTGGCCACTAACCCCGAATTCATCGTTTGTGATGAACCTATCTCTTCCCTCGATGTCTCAATCCAGGCCCAAATTGTAAATCTATTGGAGGACCTACAAGATCGGCTAGAGCTGACCTACCTTTTCATTGCCCACGATTTGAGTATGGTGCGGCACATCTGCGATCGCGTGGCTGTTATGTATCTAGGTGTGATCGTTGAGTTGGCTGAGCGGGACGAACTTTATAACAACCCCCTTCACCCTTATACCCAAGCGCTGCTCTCCGCAGTTCCGATCCCCGATCCTAAGAAGACCCGAGCACGCCAACGGATAATACTGTCAGGTGACGTTCCAAGCCCGGTAACCCCCCCAAGCGGCTGCCGTTTTAATCCTCGCTGTCCGATCGCTGAGGCTATATGTTCCACCGAAATACCGATGAGGCGAGAAATCGAACCTGACCATTGGGTAGCCTGCCATAAGGCATGAGAGGAAGTATTCCGCAATAGTACAATACCGAATTAATTCTTCTGGACGTCGGAATCACATATCGTAAGTTCTTGATATGAGAACTCACAAGCCCAAACATCTAAAATTGTTGTCACCAATACTCGCTATTTGCGGAGCGATAGGGTTTTTCGTATATGGTGTGATCGCCATGATGAGTGAAGATCCTTTGTGGTTTCTCGGTGGGGTAACAATGACCGACCCTGAACGGATCGTAATTCGCGTCGACGGCCAGGAAACCGTGCTGACTGCTGGCTCGCTCAGCTATGATCTGATCATCGAGGCAATGAGGGAAGCGATGTCTGAGTTCAGAAACATGGCGCCTCTCTCCGCAGGTTTGAGCGAGGCGACACTGGAGGAGTACCAACATCGCGGCACCATCCTCGAGTTCTACTTCAGCCAGCCGGTGGATTTCCACATGCCTTTCAACGACTTACAGCCAACCGCCTTATTGATCCCCATCAAGGGCCGGCACGCTGGTCATGGTTATGTCTTTCGCGGCAAGAATTATAAGTGGTTAACCGGGCAGATGTGCATGAGCGACCATCAACCCCTCTTCGATGCATTGTCAACGCTGGGCTACATCCAGCAGTAGAGCTCTGCAACCAATTACAATCACCACGTAATTAACACTGACCAGGATACAACTCACACATCCAATCAACAGATTTCCACAGTCTAATTACCTGCGCAGAAAACGTAGCGCTGCCTCAGCCAGGATGGCAACGCCAATGGGTAGGCATCGCTCATCAATGTCGAAGCGTGCGTTATGGTGCTTCCGCTCATCGTTTTCAATCAAGCACCCTAGCTCGAACATTGCGCCGGGCACTTGAGATGAGAAGAAGCCGAAATCCTCCGCCCCCATCTCTTGTTTAGGGGGTTGAATGTGCTCTTCCCCCAACAAGTCAACCGCGACCTTCCGCAGCAGTTTCACCACGTCTGAGTCGTTGATCATTGGCGGGTAGCCGATCCCTATCTCATGCTTGTAATCACCCCCTAACGTCCGCGCCACCTCCAGAGCCCGCTTGATTTCGGCTTGAATCTGCTCTTGCACCTCCGGCTTCATATAACGAATAGTGCCAGTTATTTCGACACGGTCCGGAATCACATTATCCGCCTCCCCACCATGGATGGATCCAATGCTCACCACCGCTGGCTCGAAAGGTTGCAGCCGGCGAGACACAATACCATGTATGGCAAGGATGACATGACAGGCGATGTAGATCGGATCCACTACTTTGTGAGGATAAGCTCCGTGTCCCCCCTCCCCGATGATAGTGGCAACCAGGGAATCCACACCGGCTGATGAGAGCCCTTCGCCCAAAGCAATATCTCCAGTTGCAACGGTGGAACCGACGTGCAAGGCCAATACACTATCTACTCCCTCCAACGCGCCGTCCTCAACCATCCGCGGAGCACCGCTGATCCCTTCCTCATCCGCCACTTCTTCAGCTGGCTGAAAGAGGAAACGGACTGTCCCCGGGAAGGTCTCTTGCGCCAGCAACGTCGCCACACCTAACGCGATCGCAGTATGAGCATCATGGCCACAGGCATGCATCACACCAGGGTTTTGCGAGGCATAGGGGACATCGTTTGCCTCCTGGATAGGGAGCGCATCCATATCAGCACGGATTCCGATAATAGGACGTCCTTCCCCCCGATCGGCTACGACCCCGGTGCGTCCTACACCGGTGCGGACCTTGTATCCCAACGATTCCAACACCTCCGCTACCCGGGCGGCTGTGCGGTTTTCTTGAAAGCCCAACTCGGGATGCTGATGAAAGTCACGCCGCCAAGTGATGAGTTGGTCTTCGATCTTTCGGGCTCGCTCAAGCATATTCGTCTCTCCTCGTCTAGTACATGAATCCAGGATACACGATCTTCATCTTAGACACCAAAGGATTTAGTCATAGCTCTATCGGGGTTTGATCCTTTTTCTTGATAAAGTAGAATGCCTCGACTATGACACGGTCCAGGCAAGCATATCAGTGGCGAGGGCGGGATTTGAACCCACAACCAAGGGCTTATGAGGTGATTTTCTGCCCTACACCGTAGATCGTCCAAAGGACATGGATTCTGTCCGAATCCCCTGGTCGCTCCTTTCACGAAGTCGGTTGACCTCTTTATTCCTCTGAGTCAACAGCCAAGCAACTTGTACGTGCAGATTCCTTATCCTTCAGTTTGCGATGCTTGTGTTGATTCTATATCTAGACGAGCTAAAGGACAAGCGAAAGACCACAAATGACTTCGGTAGAGCCTAGTTTCAAACCCGGACCCTCAAATTACAGTGTTAGCAATTCCCTGCCAAGGATGACCGTGATGCTGTCTTTCTACAACCATATGAATGAAATGTGTGGTTCGTTCCAAGCACGGCTACCAATTTTGGCGTCAGACCGTCAAAATCCCTTCAGGAGCTGATTCACAAACCCCGCCACATCCGCTTGGGTTTCCTCATCAGGCTTACCGAACAAGAACCTGGCAACTCTTGCGGGGCCAACAGCGGCAGGATCTGTGAAGTCCCTGCTCATAATCTTGATTGCCTCGCTTCCAGGCTGGCTGTCGAGCAATGGCGCGAGGTGCTGAACTACATCAATCAGCCCACTTCCGAAATTGCGAACAACGTAATACAGGTCATAGGCGTCCTTATTCTCTCCGCGGCTGCCGAAGGCCAACGCCTTGAGAACAACGAATGCGCCAGGTCCACAGACCCAGACATCCCTCTCAGCGATCTCCCCCATTGGTGTCTTGCCCGAGAGGGTCACGCCGATTCGATCCTGGAAGGCGAGCTCAAGACCGGGGGTAATGATGGCCCCAAAGTCGGGCTCCAAATGCTTGATTGATCCACCAGCTTCACCTGGCGAAGTTTGGGGGATGAGGAAGTCAACCGTCGGCTCAATGTCCTTCCCGAGTCTCCATCTTTGTAGAGTTGGATTTCCAGCTTCGCTCACATCTGGAGCGAACCCGGCGCTTCGAAGTCGATCAACGATTTCCTGATAGCGGCTACCAGTGAAAACACCGAGAGAAAATCCGAGATCGAGATCCCGCGTACCTACGTGCCTGTCGGCTCCCTCCGGTGGAGGATCCTGGGGAATGATGAGAATGGGTACCAGACCGCCAGCGACCACGAAGTCCTCCGAGAAGTCCCCAATTTTCGTGCAGATGTACAGGCAGACAGACCGGACAAGGTCTAGCAACTGAGGGCTGTAATCCGATTCGAACGCAGGTTTTGGATTCATCTATGTTGAGACCCAAGGATCAAACGACGAATTTCCGACATCGCTTCCTTAGCTCGTTCAGGGTGTGCCTTCAGGTCCAGGTAAGCTTGAATCGGGTGGACGCATTGTATGCCTTCGACTTCATCTACTTGCCAGAAGACCGATTCATCATTTGGCACGACCAGCCAAGTGTTGGGGCCGATGTCGGATTCCCTGAAATCCAGGCTGGAGAGTGTTCTGCTGTCGATGGATTCACCAACAAAGAAGGTCACGGTGCGGAACGCCGCGAAATGCGTGTACAGCCAGGCTGCACCCAGCCCTGTGGCTGCATGCTTGATCCCTTCTCTGGATAGGGATTCGCCCAGGTCTTCTAAAAGCGCTGAACCTGATCGCGCCGGGATATGGCCACGGATCAAGGTGTGTTTTGAAAAGTCATATGATTCCACCCAGGCGTCAAGGAGCAGCTCAGGATCCTTCACGGTGACAGCCCCATCTTCGTCCCTTTCAATGAGTTCCTGAGTCTCCAGGGCACGGACGATGCGACTTACATAATCCTCTCCAAGACCTGCCCTCTGGGAAAGTTCGCGCTGGATGAAGGCCAAGCCCTGGTGATAGAGGAGAACCTTCGCCACGCGAGAACTCTTGGGTGCAAAAACATTGGTCGGCCGGCCAGGTTGCTTGAAGCGATTGGGCCGCCCCTCGATATAAATGCGGATGTCCGGCCCTGCGATATCTGCATTGCCTGACAGGTCAAGCCAGGAGATTCCAGCTTCTTGACAGCGCTTGCGGCCAAGCTCACGCATGAAGGGGACAACCAGAAGCTTCACGGTATTTGCGTGTTCGCTTTTCATTTCCCCCAACCCACGAATCCCTCTGGCCACCGAACCCACTTTACCAGATCGCTGATACTCGACCACAAATACAACATCGTTTAGCTCAATGATCGCGTTCGGTCCACCGCCCAGCTTCCGCAGACCTTTTGGCCCAGGGACAGCAAGACTGGCCTGAGATGGCTCGCATTCAAGCCACTGGCAAAGGAGCTCTACTGATTTCTGGATCGCTTGATCTTCTTTAGGAATCACCATGACTTGATTATATAACATAACTTGAAATAAATTTCAAGCTAATCCATTTAGTAAAGCCCTGAAAGGAAAATCTCCAAATCAGCCATAGCAGGATACAAAAGATCGCAAGGGACTAACGCAGTGTGTGATTTTTACGGTAAGAATCGAGAGCCTCGCCGTCGGTTCTAACTGTCCCTACCTTAGATTATTTCCTTGGCCGAACCGCCTCCAACTCCTCAACCATCGCCCGCCGTTTGCGGTGACTCGAGGTCAGGTCGTCGATGATCTCCTCGACGCGCCCGCCGTAGCCCATGGCGGTCATGCACCGCAGAAACTCCGCCGCCTTCGCGTAGACGCCCCGGTTGGTGGTGCGCTCAAGCATCTCATAGACGATGCCCTCATAAGCCTTGGATATCTTCTCCGGGAAGCAGGGCTCCAGGGCATCCCGGTACCGCTCGAGCATGGGTTCGCCAGCCTGCAGCGCGTTTTCCAGAAGCCGCTCCCACATCCCTTCGCGGGCGTAAATCTCTGGGAGCACAAACCACCCTCGGGATGTTGGCTTTAGATCCGCGATCAGAGCCTCAAGGGTTTCAGGCCACGCCTGGCCGGGTAGCGTCTCTTTGATCAGATCGTAGTAATCAAAGTCCCCGGTATCCAGAAAGAGCACCCTCGCCAGGCGAAGGATCTCCGATGTGTCCTTTTCCCTCTGGGCTACCTCCAAAAGTGTGTCGAGGTACTGCCTACGATAACCGGGCTTGGTGGACGCATGCTCTTCCAACCATTCCATACACAGGCGCTTGACCTGCTCATACTCCCCCCGCTCCAGATGATGCTCGATCAAACGCCTCCGGAATGCATGCAGGTGGATGTGATCCTGGAGAAAGCGCAGTCCCGCCTCCGCGCCGTCCTCGCGTTCGACAACCGAGAGCTTGATCAGGGCCGCCGTCTCGCGATCGCGCTCGGCGATGTGGTAGCGCAGTCCAGCGCTCTCTCCAGCGCGCCGTTCCGCCATGGCATCGAGCCGTGCGAAGACCCGGGTCCTTTCCTCCGGGCTGGCGATCATATCGGCGGCGATCTGCGCCAGCTCCCAGCCCCAATCGTAATCGCAGTAAGGTTCTACAGGAGCCAAATTCAGACAATAATCAAGAAGCGCGCGTCGCTCGTGTTCCTCAAGTTGACCGCTTGCCCCCGCCAGGATGTTGAGCGCCATGCCGATGCTGTCCCCCAGCAACCCTATGGAATCGTCCGCGTAATCGTAGGTGTTCGCCGTCGTTTCGAGCACGGCTCGGGCGATCGGCACCACCCTGTCCGCTCGGCCTTCCCTGAGCAAGGTTCCGGCGCGGGACAGGAGCGAATCCAATCCATGCGAGGCTCGCGATGCCCCCCAATAGTCGATGAAGCCGTGCCGGTCCTGGCCGAGCCGCAGCGCCTCGCGCGCCATTCGCAGGTAGACGGCTTTGTCGGGCGCACCCTCGCCGAAGCGCGCCCGCAGATCGAGGCTGATCCCCCGGTCGTCCTCCGCCAGCCCGACCAGGACCTCCACCAGCTCTTCATGCGACAAACCTTCCAGGATCGTGCGCACCTGTTTCGACTTCGAAGGTGGGATTTGGATCGCTTCACCGGTAAAGACTTCGGAGTGAGCCTCCTCGATCGCAAACAGAACCGCAATCACGTGCTTGCAGACAGGTCCCCAATCGTAGGGACAGGTGCACGCGCAGGAGAACTCCCCCTCGGAATCCCATTCGACATGAACGTCGTATTAGTCCGTGCCTTCGACCTCGGCTTTAAACGCCCTGTCGCCGGCCGGCTCCAGCGCAACGACGCGCCCGTCAAGATGATACTGTTTCCCGCGCAGCACAACGAGCGGATCGACGATCTCGTCTACGCTATCCAAGCGCACGGTGACGTCCTCCA
>Ga0209986_10002834_pt1 | contig 15535 bp, 10 predicted proteins | sample BlataG_FD_183168 | JGI IMG/M metagenome (GOLD analysis project Ga0209986, IMG submission 183168) | Deep subsurface microbial communities from Black Sea to uncover new lineages of life (NeLLi) - Black_00105 metaG (SPAdes) (version 2) | ecosystem: Environmental > Aquatic > Marine > Oceanic >...
ATGTAGGACCTATAATAGGCATTGATACGATAGGTGGCCAACATATCAATAATCCTAATGCACCAGAATATAAGAGAAAGGACTCGTACATGGAAAAGAATGAACAATTTCTGTGTATTTTTTTTTATAAATAAATATTTAGAGAGAAGGGGGAAACCCCAACCATTCTTTTTTTTTTATATATATAATCCCCTCGATGGAAGTAGAAACGCTATATACAGTTCTTGGTCTCTGTTCTACGACATGTAGTATGGCAGAAGTTCGGAGTGCGTACCGTCGGGTTGCGCGCTCCGCGCACCCCGATCGGAACAGCACTACCGATACGACACAAAAAATGGTCCGTGTGAACGAAGCTAAAGACATTTTATTAGATCAAGAAGCTCGTGTGGCTTACAATAGAAAACATGGATTTCCTTTGATATGGAGAAATAGTGAAGAGTATCGTATACAAGAGAAATTCTACGACGAAGCTGGAAGTCAAACGTTCAAAAATCATATCGAGGAAGCCCCTCCTATAGTGTTTCATAGAGACATTACTTATGGACAATGGTCAGATCCTAATTTTCGTATGAACTTGGATCTTACATTCAATCGAACGGATATTTGCACTGAATGTTTAGGGTATACTTGGAAACCTATGGAACAAGGTACTCTAGGTACCGTAAAGATCTGTACACACTGTTCTGGAGAAGGATATATTATTCAGGGATATACGTCCAAGATGTTTGAGAAGAAACGAAAGAGAATGGAAAGTACGTCAATCGAGGAATCGGCACTTCCGGTAACAGCATCGATCAAAGAATGTACTACATGTAAAGGAACTGGAGACGTACCTACGGTAGAAACAAAAGAATGTACGAAATGTTCGGGGAAAGGACAAACTCGGGAACCCGTTACATTGAATTTACGCGTACGTCCTCCCGTACACATCGATCGAGTTACAAGGACAGGAGTACTATGTATTCAAAACGCGGGAGATCGATTTCGTCGTAAACATCGAAGAGGTGATGTTCATATCATTGTCCATGTGAATCCTATCATTCAAATCCCCGTGAAATTATCTGATTATATAATTGACGATGGACACGATTGTGAATTGCAAGGATGTATTCTCACACAAAACGGATTATGTGTACAATCTTTCCCCATCGACAATTTGTTTACTCTTGGACCTGGAGATGTACAAAAGGTTCTTTCCTTTTCTCCGTCTACAGATGGAAACCATTTGGACACTACAATAACAATTGGACATGATCGAACTCTTCGAAGGTTCCGTATGATCGTTCCTACTTCTTTAAGGGAAATAGATGAAATAGAGAATGGGATAGTATCGACCATATCCATCGAAATGACCAATACGATTGGTACGGTGTTGTGGAATGGGGATCAATGGATATTACCTGAATGGGGACCTCGACATTGTCCATATTGCGACCGTCCATCGTTTGTCAATGAATATGCAAGTCATCGAAGAGATCTAAGTAGATTTATCCCTACATTTGCTCCCAGTACCTTTTATGATATAGACCGTGATATGTATACGTGTCCTTTTGGAAACGGACATGAAAATCATTCTTCGTTTGGAGATATGCGGATTACTTTTCATATAGGACGACCAGGTGAGGGGGAATCAACAATGCCCCATGCCTTTCGATTTCCATCATCATAAAGAGAGGATGTGAAAAAAATTGAATGAAAAGGAAGAGGAGTAATCCAAAGAAATAAGTGGGGTGTGGGGTAAGGTGAATGTAACTTCCTCGATGAAAATCATTTTTGGAAGATCCGTTTCTTCTCCGTTTAACAATTGTATCCCTATTTTATTCACGGTTACAAGCCCTACCTCGCGTAAGGTTTCATCAGTAGATACTCACAACATTGAAGTAAAAAATAGTATTTCTTTGTACCATTCCTTCCATCCCTCTTCTTTTCTTTCTTCATCAAATTTTTGAACTTTTAGATTTCTAAGAAATAAATAAAATTACCGCGTATTTTCTTTTTCTGTTTGTTTGACTCAGTTCGGACCGGGAGTGGTGGAGGAGGATGTTGATCAATCCGTGTAAGACGTTATTTAATGGAGAAAAATCTGCTGAAGACCCGTTTACGTTTTTGAAGGATATACCGGGCATAGAGGGATCAAATATAACGAAGAAGAAGAAGAAAAAGAGGGGGCGTCCAAAGGGAAGCAAAAATAAGAAGAAAAAACGTCCTTCCCCAAAGACAACGGTTATTCCCACAGGATTGACAGAAAATCCTTTGGATGGGTTGCCGAATGTTACAAACAATCCATCTCTTTGGACATCTTTCGATTTTCTTGATCAAGAAAAGTTTTATGATCATCTTTTAAAAGAGGTAGAAGAAGAAGAAGAAGTTTTGGATTTTGGATTTGCTCCGATCACCTTCAAGAGCTCTTTCGATTTCTTAAACACGATCAACCCGAAGAACAAGGTACTCAATTACGTACATGTTCTTTCTCGTTTGAAAAAAAAGCTTGAAAAAGACCGAAGTGATGGCGATACCAATGTTACAAATGACGACACTGATGAATTCCATTCGATGGTCGATATTCCTACGATCATGTCGCAGGATGAAATCGAGTTCATTCTTTCATGGAGTCTGAATTTATTGAATCAACATGTCCAGGATTTCGATGAGAAACCATCCAAATGTGATTTTACTACCATATTTAAGGATGATGAAGAAACGCTTCTTCCACACTTGAGTCTAGAAGATGTGTTACCCGTGGAAGATCCAGACTTTGATTTATTGCAAGCATCAATCGAACAGCTTCTCGAAGATTTGCCAGATGATATAGTACCACCGGTTGACGAATCATTTACTTATTCTTCTCCCCCTCCACTACCTTCTTCTCCTTCTCGTAAACGTATTGTTAGGTATGAAACAAAGGAAAAGAAACGGAGGCGAGGACGTCCCCGAAAACCACGCGCATTTGAAAGTAATACCTATATCGATCCAAAGGGTCAGACCTTACTTGATTCGTATTTTCAAATATAAAATGGTACCATCTTTTTTTTAATATACTTCACCCTTTTTATTTTAAGGAAGAACATTTCACATACGGCCACGAAAGGATGTACCTCTCGATCAACCCTACCGTTTCTAAGGGTAATAGATAAAAAGGACATTCCTTTTCCCTCATATGACCATGAAGGATCAATCGAATTGATGGCCAAAGTTCTTTCCATAATCGATCATGCAATTCATCTCGGAAGCTATTCAATACGAATAGAGGCACGGGTACGTTTGTATACGTAAATTGATCCATCTCGAACATCTTTACCTCCGTATAGTATTTACGGTACGAATCAGCCGGGTTGTGTGCATAAACGTGCCTTCGTCGATTCCCGTATTGGTCAAACGCGAACCAAGAATAGTGATGACAGCATTGACAGTCGATTTCTCCCATCGATAAACATGACGACCACATAAGTTTTTCCGGGACACCGCAAATCGGAGGGATATAACATCTAGCTGAACTTCTGACCGGCATAGATGGCGGAACGTGGTTTGATAGAGCTTCGATATGTACTTGACACGCATGCTGTGCGGACGCCGGAAATCGAAGCAAGTATTCGTCGCAAAGAGAAATGCCCAATAAACATGTTACATAATAATTGGTCAGGCATTTTCCAACCCATTTGGTCATAGGATGATCTATATACTCAGCATTATATTCCATGGGTCCTCCGGAAATGGAACGTAAAAAAACATCAGGAAAATGTCCTTTCCCGTATACATGCCAAACCATATATAACATACATGTGATATCCTCTATGGTTTTCAATACATCTTGATCGCAATACAACCGAGCGAGATCGTCATAGTGGAAAGGTCGAGGGAACGTGTTGATCAACCAGTAGATGTTCATCTCAAATAAAAATAAAATGAAGATATAAAAATCTCTCCTTCTCGATTTATTTGCAAATGGGCAATTTATACATTGTTTCACTTATCCACAAAAAGAAAATATGTATAAGGAAAAAAAAATTATATAGAGTTTCTTTGACTTTATTTTTCATCATTGTTTCTTTTTCATACCCCATATGGAGGAAGAGGGACTTTCAAGAGTAGGAAAATTGAAGAATCTCGTTGATTCATCGATCAAGAAACGAAAATCGTACTTGAAGAGACAACATGGTTTTCGTTCGAATCAGTTTAGTGGTGAATACGAAACCTCGATTGGGTTGGATTTCTCCATAGAATACATGATAGAATCTTTCCCTGATACTATGCTCTCTTGGCCTATCGATAAACAAGCAGAGTTTGCTACGATAGAAGTGAGGGCCAATACGATTTATAAAGAAGGATGGACGTTTAGTGGTACACAGAACTATTTTACACTGATTGTGACTATAATCATACAGTTGATTACAGCAGAGATCGATGCAGATGGGGTGGGAAATTTGGCGTTTCATGCATTGTATTCAAAAAACCCGTCGAATCAAAGGAGGGCTTGGATACTCTATTATTTCAATAGGAATTTTGCATATCTACTTACTATGTCTCGATTGGTGAAAGGACTATTGATTAGTACCGGTATTTTGTGTCTAATCACGTTTGGAATCGCTCGACCCACCGAACTGTGGTATTGGATCGTTATGGTACTGGTATTTATGATATTTATGTTTTTCTTATGGCACATCAACATTTTGTTGGGAAAACGTAAAAGCTGTATAAATCGGGTGAAATGGAAAGAACTCAAAATGGAAGATTTCACAGAAGAACAGAAAAAAAGGTTGGATAAAAAAATGTTGGATGTATGGAATGCACGTATTCTTCTCGCTCGAAACAAAAAGGATAAGTAAACGTGATTTTGGAAACCCGTTTCCCATTTTAGTAAACGTGAAAATAAAATAACGTTTACCATCGAAAGATACATCAATATCCTTTGGATCGGCCTTTCAGAATTTTTTTTCGACCCTTCTTTCAGAAAATTTTTTCCCCTTTCCCCTTTCCCCTTTCCCCTTTCGATTGGTCTTTCAGAAATTTTTTTTTGTGAAAGAGGGGTATCCCCTTTTCGAGATGACCACTCACGCGGTTTTCAGGAGTTAGTGAAACACGAAAAGTTGTGCACTATGTGTCTCTAGACTACAGAATATAAGGATTTTTTGAAAGAAAGTGCACAAGTAAGAAAATGAAAAACCAAAGAAAAGTTGTGCACCATAGACACGTAAAATATAAGTTTATATTAATTAAAAGGGTCGGTGGTTGGTGCATTGCGTGTTTGGGTGAATTGAGAATAAAAGTTTTCGCTTTCTTGTTGTTTTGACATATTCCTATCATCCGAGGTGAAATCCACGTACCGTTCCAATGGTTTTCGAACCCCGTATTCAGACACCAGGATACACCAATTGATATATCCTATTATTAATGATACGATGGTCATGGGCCAAGTGATCCAGTATAGCAACGATGATGTATACAATGGGTACGACGCAGCAGAAATCACCAAAAATAGAATCATCATAGGGATCTGAACCATGCCATAGAGTCCTCCATATATAAGAAGAATCGTGTCTTGGTGTACATGTGAAAGCCGGGTCCATATCCCAGTGAACCAATGATACGAATTCCGTCCCCGCATCTTATATGTCAATGTCGAGGAACACCATTTGAATGAAAGAAAGAGGGCTTTCACCAAATGGATTGTAAATACGAGTGTGTATATGGTCTGTAGAGACCATCCCCATACGGAAAGGGCTACAACGGTCCATGCAAAAGGTATCACCTCCAATATGGCGGCGACGAAACATATTAATGAGACCCTTCGACTCAATGCTCTTCGAAATGGAAATAAATCCTTTCCTAGCAATACATGGTCCTGTTCTTCTCCCCAATGATATTCCAATGGTGTAATCGAGATTACATCGTCGTATTCTGGTGGATGATGTACAGGAATGACCGATGGCCTTTCGACATCTTCTTCGAAAGGATCTGGTAAATCGTCAACAAACGGCGAGGTATAAAAACCTCTTCCCGCCATCGATTCTATAAATTATGAAAGTGCGGTAGGGTATTTATTCTCTTGTGTAATGACAAAAATTTTTTCACCTACTATTTTCGTACGAATTTTGTCCCGGTATACCGAAGGGTCAGCATGGTTTGAAGAATCGAGGCCCTTTTGTTGACAATTTCCTTTTTCATCTTATCTCGCATATACACTCGAGGATTTCCTATTTTTGCTCTCGACACAAATGTCGCACAGAGAGTGGCGAATATAGGGGCCATCAAAGAGTCTCGTTGAAAAATGTCTCGATTGATGTTATGCCATGATCGAGTAAGGTAGAGTCGGATGTAGGTATGTCCTTGATTGATCGCATTGATAGCCCATCCATTGATTTTGAGAACGCCCGTGTTGATAGGATTGAAGGCCCATTCTGGATTTGATGCTACGGGGACATTGGTTATTCCACCTGTCTCTGGAGGCCCACCCTCGATTTCTCGTATACGAAGATCCTCTTCCAATTCCTCGACTTCACGTTCTAACATCGCCCTTCTTTTTTCCATTTCTTGAATTTCGTTGCGTCGATTCTGTTCAAACCTCGAAAGTATATTGACCCAATAATCATATTCTGAAGATAACGTGTCGAAACGTATATCTAGTCCAAAAGCCATAGAAGCACGTCGGATCTTAATGTCTTCTTGTAGAATCGTTCGTGCATTACGGACCACACCTTCCAACTGTCTTTCCACATCCATGAATACGTCGCGTGTCATACTCATAACACGGTAGAATGTATCTTGAATTTCGCCGTTGGAGTTGTATATGGAATTCAACATACCAAAGACATAGTTGAGAGTCATCATAAAGTCGCTTAACCGTTCGGGTTCATTTGAAACGGCACGAAGTATATCTTCCTCGATGAATGCATTGAACAGGAATTCTACCGGATCCGCATCACCGGATAGTGGAAATAGATCTTCTGTACTATTTTCGACCAACGTGTTCAAAATGGTGCGCATCTTTGGGACATTTCTTTCAACGGAAAAGGGGATCCAGTTTCCATCTTGATCGTTGAGAGTCACAAACCCACTAGTCAAATCCTCCGTTTGTGTCAATCCACTTAAAATACGTATGTTACCATCTCTAATCGTCAATGCCATCGATACCAAGAAATCTAATGCAGCATATGCGAAAAGTGTCGATTTCAACACGGTCGTTTTGTCTGGGACATTACGTAAAGCGTCGTAAAAGGCAATGAATTTACGTCCTATGCGAAGGGATCTCGAAGGGGATACGTTTTTCAAGTAATGAACCACTGAAGAGAATTGTGCATACGATCGAAGTTTGGTCGTGAGAGGATTCGTTACATCTCGATTAAACGTGTCATCGATGGCTCCCAATAGACCCACATCATCTATTGTCAATTCTATGATTTCTTGATCTAACGTGATAGTATCGTCGTCGTATCCCAATCTACTGGTAATCGGTGTAGGAGCACGTAAAAGATTATCTGATCCAGGGTTTTCCGTACGTATAATCCCAATCAATATAGAAAACATAAATACATACGATCGACCCAGAGCGATTCGATACTTGTTTAAATCCTTGATTTGTCCGATGAAAGAGAAGAGCTGTTCTTCTCTTGGACTTTCCTTAGATCGTATACCAGCCACCGTTTGTACCAATAATTCTTCCGCATTTTGTAATCGGTCCGAAACACGGGAAATACGTTGTATTCTAGCCACATCTCGCCCACGAATTTGTTCTTGTATCGCTTGTGCCGTCGCCAATGCCCTCGATATAGAGGTTTTCAAAAAGGTATCTTCCACATCCAAATCCAATTCTGCGGCAAGACTGCTCAAGAACGCATAATCTGGATGTGATTCAATAACTTGCTGTCTTCGAATGACTTCATGGACAAATTCAGGTCGAAACGCAGAAATACCCAATCGACGTTCTGCTTCGTTCAAGTACCCATCTTCAGTCAATGGACGTTCAGGGTTGATACCATACTTGAATCCTTCTCCTCCTCCTTCTTCCGTGGTAAGTGATGTAGGATTTTCTGGTACCTTACTTAGGGCAACAGTTAAATACCGTTGATCTTCCCTAATCCCAGAAGGAATGACACGTAGTGTATCTCCATATTCTGTAGTGAAATATTTGTTGCGTACGGACAGTTTAGAAGGATGGTATAATGCATCGACGTCTTCCCGTCTTCGTTTGGCTTCTCTTTGAGAAAACGTAGACGAAGAAGAAGAAGAAAATGATTCTGTAGGTTCAGGACTATCGGATCCAAATGGTACAGAGTCTCGATCAATCGAGGAAACCGAATCGTCACCAAGGAATCGATCGTTTTCATCTGTATGTTCTTCTTCTTCTTCAAATTCATCCCATGCTACTTGAGCAAGGGTTGGTGCCGTTCTCTTCATACGTTCTTTAAGACGTTCACGGGCAGTGGCCATTGTTTGTTATGGTAAATAATATCCACCAAAGTGTAAAGTACAGAGTTGATAAAGATTTTTTTTTTTGGAAGAAGAAAGGAAAAAAAGGGGGACTTTACATAATGCCCAAAGATCGACGTACACGAACGTTTACATTTTTCCTCTGTTTCCATCGAGCCAACTTTCCTTCGGCCCCTTCGGGAACAAAGGTCTCGGAGACACGCATACATTGTCTACTCACATTTTTGCGTACTTGCCTCATCGATCCAATGCGTGTAGGAGAAGAATAATCTACAAACACATTGGATGCACCGTCATGTTCGGCACGCGTTCTAGATCCAGAAGAGTCGGGAAGGGAGGTCCATTTCTTATTCTTCGATTCAAAGATGTATTGATGGATATTGTCGTACGTTTTATCTTTGTTCTTCTCATTGAGTTTATCGGAATGGGGTATGATGACAACGAATTCCCATTCTGGAGAAGAACCTGTACGTCGAGAACCGTGAGCCTTTTCATCATTCGAAATGAAATCACGAATGGATATCATCGATTCCACTAAAGCATCATGTTCTTCGTCCGAAAGGATTGATGTGGATGACGATGAGGAAATTGATGATCTTATGGGTATGAGTGAAAGATTAACATCTCGAACCGCATGTTTGCTTTCTCCAGCTACATCACGTTGAGCATCGACGAGGAAATTGATGATATTGTTCTTCACGTACGAGTCGTTGATAGGTACGTATTTTCCTCCATAACTGGTCACCATTTTCCCCAGAGTAGCTGTAATGGCCAAGATGGTTCGATCGTATGATAAGAATAGATCTGCGTCGGCCAATTTGGTTCTCCCAAAGGCATGAAGACCAATCCTCTTGGCTCCTTTCATCGCTGCTGCGTGGACGTACCCAGGAGTATCATCATCAGATCCAAGTACCTTGTCAAGAACGACGACTTGTTTTTCCTTTGCAGGTAGGACACGGACTCTAGTCTTTTGTTCTTCCTCGTTCAAAGCTTTCTTATATTCTTCAGAAGCGTTGAAGATCACGGTTTTAAGGACATTTAACGTGGATTTCACCATAAGTTTCGTGGCTTTAGCCATACCTTTTCGAGCGAGTTTTTTGATCTTCCTTCCTCGTTTCTTCTTTCCGGAAACCATACCTCTAGCCTCGAAATTGAACATCGTATCGATGAACGTTCCCTGCTCGATCGTATTACGGAACTGTTCAAGGGCATCTGAGGAGACATTTGCCACATCTTTTCGAGTAGGAAGTTCTTTGGGGAGATTCTTGTGCAAATGACGCAAAAGTCCAATCAAGTAGCCTATGACCGCTTGGTAACCTACATAAATACCCTCATAGTCATATGTCTTTCCCTTTTTTGGATCTTCCAGGAAGAGAGCAACGTTTTTGGACAACGTCGTTGCGCTATTCAAAAGGTCTTGAGGTGTATCTCTGTTCTGGATGATATGGACTCCCCAGGTTCCAAACGCTGTAGATTGAGAAAAGAGATAGTTCTTTTCGATGGCAGTCAATTGAAGCGAATTGATCTTATGGACGGGAGTTTTGTCCATTTGCTTCACTTCGTAGGAAGCAGCCACAACGGCCGAAGGGAATGAGAACGTGCGTTCGGAAGAAGGAATGGTCGATATATGGTACGCCATGTTACGAATATCTTCAAACACACGAGTAGATTCGTTTGAAATGTTGGAAGAAATAGAATCGTCACGTTCGGCATGCATGAGCAAGCTAAGGATGTTACTCGCAGCATCTAGGGTCGTTCTGTCTTCGTCTCCCATCGAGGATTTCTTAAAGTGGGGACAAGAATCATTCATCTTGGATTTTTTCAGACAACAAGAACTGATTTGATCTTTCAACAGTTGTTGTCCAGACTTGCTCACCATTTTGTGCAATGCATGAACAGGTTTCTTCGAAAAATCTAATACGTCTTGAATAACTTTCCCAATCAACGATTCGCTCATGACTCGGCCCGATATAAGAAATTGATCTAAATCCTCTTCCGATTCTCCACGTACTTTCTTCTTTCTATTTTGAGGAGATTCAGAAATCTTACGCGCAAATCGCATCAAATCTTCTCCTTCATCTGCTTCTTCTTCATACTTATTCTTCGTTATTGTACGTGTTCTAATCATACGGGAATAGTTTCCAATTAGACCGGAAGAATGTATGATTTCTTCTTCTTCTTCTTCTTCTTCTTCTTCTTCTTCTTCTTCTTCTTCTACACCGTCCTGGACTTGCTTCAATAGATCTTCCGAACAATCCGAAGTCATTCTTAACTCTTCCTCCAGAGACATGGATGGATAAGAAAGGGCTTCTGCATTCGCTTTGGCCAAATCGTTTCCAATCATAGATTCAAACGAAGATCCTGCATCCGTGTAAGTCATCGAAGCAGGAACCATATCTTCGCTATCTTCCTCTTCTTCCTCTTCAGACATATGTTTCTCGGACAGAACGCGCTCACATACGAATTTCTCAAATGATGCTGCGGGAACATCGGCTGGATCATTCCCTTCTTCGCGTTGAATAGCACGCCATTCATGCCAAAGGGATTTCCCCGTACTCCCCCAAGGAAGGGACTTTTGGTTGATGATCACTCTAGCTGCAGATTCACTCATCACTCACTTGAAGGAAATACAAGTATAGTGTACATTTAGAATCGATGGTAAAATGTTTTTTTTTTTTTTAAAAAAAAATATTCCATAAGAGGAAAAAAAAATGGATTCCATATTGCTCAATGTTTTTCACTTCTTCACTATAATATTTATAATTAGGATGGAGCATTACGAACTCATCGCTCTGATACCAGAACACCTCGATGAATTAAGTCGGTTCTTCGAGGAGTATGACATAGGAAAGGCTCGCTTAGGAAAGTTTAAATTTAGAAAGAAAGGAACCAAAGTTTCAGTAGAAACCGATTTCAGTCCTCTGGAGAATACCATAAAAAGCGGAGTGGATCAATTGACTTCTATAACAAATAATGTAGAAAAGATTCGCCGAAAGGGGGTTGCAAAGGCCTTGAAGATCTATCGAGATGCTTCTGGCATTACCCGTGCACACTTGGAGGAAATTCAACGTCAGAACAGGCAATTGCAAGATGAATTGGCTGATGTGAAACGTGAATTGGAAGAATGTCTGAGAGAAAAGGGCGATACCTCTAGATTGACTCCGAAAAGCAGAAAAGTGATGGTTAAATCCGCAATTTCTCAAGTCAAGCATATTGAGGATGAATCCAAAGATATGGCGGTACTACTGGAAGAAACAAAAAAAGCGAACAATGCTGTAGAAGAAAGTGCGTCGAAAGTTATCTTGAAATCAGCCAAGGCATCCATTAATGCACTTAACCAAGCGATCGAAAATGTTCAAGATGAGGTGGAAATTAATCAAAACCTCGAACAGACTCATGAAATGCCTGCACAAATATCGGCCGTTCCAGGAGCTCCACCGGCTCCTAATCTTATCAAATTGGTACAATATACCACAGAAGATGGAGAAGTTATTCGAGGCACTCCACAACAATTTGCATCTGCCCAAGTCACAGCTGATGCATTGAAAAAGATGCGAGATAAACTCATCAAAGAGACAAGTAAGAACATTGATGCGATTCAAGATAAAAGAAGAGAAGAAAGTCCTGGTGGACTCCAGAAATCTCTTCTTGGAGCAATGAAAAAACGAAGACAATTTATTGAAACGGAAAAAAAAGTATACGCTCCTTCTTTAATCGACGATGATATGTCCAAGATACATACTCGAATGAAATTTGCTTCACTGATGAGCACCCTCGATAGCAACGAAGAACCGCCTGCCCTCTACGAGGAAGAATACGAAAGAGAGGATACGCCTCCACGTACGATTTCTGTTGTGCCACAAAAGGAAGATTGGGTTTATTGGTGAAAAAATAAATGATTTAACCATCATTTTTTACATACCACTATATATGTATATGGTAATATCAACATGTCATTGGCTTTACTTACGGACGAACACCTCGATGAACTCGCACGATTCATCGTGGAATCAAATCCAGATTTCATAGGAATTAATATTAGTGGGGCAGATATTGCACGCGCGTTCAGTAGAGTGGAGAAAATTGCGTCGAGTGCAGTGAAAGAAACCGGCAAGTATACTGAACGTGCAAGTCAATATATGGAGGAAGGTACCAACAAGGCGCTTAAATTAGGAGCAGACACTGCCAAATTTGCGGAAAAAAATTACCCAAAAGTGAAGTCTGAATTGAGAGAACAACGTAAACGAATCAATGAAACGATTAGGGTTTTGGACGATCTCGCGACGAAAGGTGCCGTTTTGACTGACAAGACGAGCAGAGCTTTACACGAGGTCAGGAAAAACATGGATTATTTACAAGACGGATTGGATAAAAATGAGGCATTGGTCAATGAAGGAATTAAGATGACCAAGGATGTGCACAATGACATGTCCAGTTCCATATTGGATGGATACAAGAATGCATCTAAATCGGTAGACATAGCGATTGTCGAGTCTAAAAGAAACGCACGTGCTGCAGAGATACTCGAGGAAAGGAATGTGATGCCTGACGTTGCCTCAGCAGAAGATGACGAACCTATAGACTCACGATGGGATAAAACCGTGAAAGTTCGACTTCCGGATGGTTCTATCGTGGAAGGAACTGTGGAAAGTCTTAGAGGATCTTCTGCTGTCACAGAAGGATTGCAGTATACTAAGGAGGAGATGCTTGAAGACGCGATGAAAACCATCAAAAAACTTAAAGGAGGAATGGCTATGTTGAAAAAACTTAATTCTGAAGATCAGGTACATTATACTGAGTATTCTTCGACTGATGTTTATTGGTGAAAAAAAGAAATTTTGTTAGAATAAATAACGACCCATATTTTGTACCACACATACACATATATGAACGAGGATACGTTTGAATATGATGCTCAAAGGGCTTGATTAGAAGCAAAGGGATTCCATCTATATTTAATAGTATGCTGGATGGGATATTGTGAAACAAAGAATATTCCCCTCTGCGTATATGTATCGCTTGAAAGGCCTTCCTCTAGGATTCATATTATAAAATCGTTGTTATTAAGAAAGGATAAAATATGTAAAACTCTACTTTTTTTATCAAACAAAAAGGAGTACTGTTGTATAATATGACAAAATAATTAATGTTTTTTGTATTTAAAAGAAACTGTTGTGGTCCATTCATTTTCATTACAGTCGATGAGCCTTCGAGACCGAGGGCGATATTCCGTACCGGACGAATGGGCACGCGAACGTTTGACTTGGGATTCTTTATACAAAGGACGGAAAAAATACAAACAGAGAATGGAGAAAGAATGTTGGGAATCTGGTATGGCATGTTCGCCTAAAATAACAGTCTACTTGAAGAAAGGGAGACAAAGGAAAAGGAAGGTGAAAAGAGTCATTGTCATTGAAGAGAGTAGTGAATGAAACGCCATTTCCTTAGAAACTTAGGGTCATGCATAAGAATCGATAGGGTTTTTTTTTCTTTTATCCACAATTACTATAAGGTATAAGATCCTTTCTCCTCAATCTTCTTGTCGTATGGACACTGGCGGTAAACCCGGTCAGACAACTCATCGTTATGTATGTGGAAAAAAATGGAAGTCAAATATATATTTGACCATTTGCAAATAAATACTCTTAAAAAAATTCATTCACTTTCACACCGATGATTCGACGAAGCGAACGTCTCGCGAAAAAACGACGTAGAGTCACCGTCTCGCGGGTATATAGAGGTCTAAATTCCGGTACACTTCGACCCGAAGACCCCGAATGTACGTTAGAAGATTGTATCGAGGATATAGAGGAATATAATGTGGAAGAGTTGTACGTGGGAGAAGAGGAGAAAGATCACCCTCTTGTAAACTATGTAATCTATCAACCCGAAGTCCCACCTGCTGGAGAGGAAGGATCTTATGGAGAACATCGAGCCATTCTTGTTCCACAAATCGAATGTGTCGAAGGACATCCTACACAGAACCCTTCTGGCCTTGCCCGATGTACCGATGCTCAGAAACTGGTATTGGAAGATTACGAATATGAACTGGATTCTACAGCGACAAGAGTCCATGGAGAACGATTGTATTCTTTACCAAGAGACAATACTTATGGGACTACGGTAGATTACTTATCCCGATCGGTACGAAACGCCTTTTCCATAATTCCTGGTAGACCCAATTGTTATTCCTTTGGATCCTCATATGATGGAAAAGGGTTCCATGGATGCAAAATTCTTGATGCATTCAGTTTGCCACAAATGTACAATCGAGCGGATACACATATCAATGCATGGGTTCAAAATACCTTTGATTCTTCGACTAGAAAACTATCGGATGGATTGCATATGGTTTCTACATCTAGGGAAGAAGCCAAGTTGAAACTCGATCGTCTGTATACTCAATTGACAGAGTTTACGAACGAACGTGCGTTTATCGAGAAGGATTTAGATGAGGAACATATCCTTGTGTACCGAGGGGATCCTATGGCAAAATTGGTATTTCTTTTCAAATCACCCAATTTCTACGATACAAAGGATGCTATAGACCCTAGGAATCCATGTCTTCCACGAACGGCTAAATCTAACACTTTAGGTATAATGCAACACGTTCTAAAAGAGAAAGTTATGGAACGGATCGGAAATTATTGTGCACATATAGAATTGGAATCTGGTATCGTTGAGAAAGCCATGGACCATATGTTACCCATATTGAACGGAAATTGTGCTTCCGATGGACATGACAGCGGGGTTGCGTTTCTGTATTGTATTCCTATATACGACCCAGAAGATTGGGGAAAAGCTAAGTATCGAAAAGAAAACGCCAGTGTGGGATTGGGCGGGTACCGCGCCAAGGCCGCTATGAGCGATTTTCCTGCCAACGTGATGGAAATCTTTATGCGATATGCTGAAATCGCTTTGAACCTCATCTCCCCAGCCATTGTAGTCTCGACTTCAGAGTTTACGACTCGATGTCTCAGTGTAGGTATGAACGCCAAGAGGATGGGATCTAGGACGACTGTTCCTAGTAAGGGGAAATGGTTTACAGTGCCTTTGACGTTGGGGGGAGGAGGAAATTTGGGAGGAATGTCTCGTCGATTCGTCAAAGGCA
>Ga0209986_10002836_pt1 | contig 15530 bp, 11 predicted proteins | sample BlataG_FD_183168 | JGI IMG/M metagenome (GOLD analysis project Ga0209986, IMG submission 183168) | Deep subsurface microbial communities from Black Sea to uncover new lineages of life (NeLLi) - Black_00105 metaG (SPAdes) (version 2) | ecosystem: Environmental > Aquatic > Marine > Oceanic >...
TTTCCCCGAGGGCGACGGGATTTTTCCAGCGGTGGTGCTGTGTCATCCACACCCTCTTTACGGGGGCTCCATGGATAACAACGTTATCCTGGCAGTGGCTTCAGCTCTGGTTGACAACTCTATCATTGCCCTCGTGTTCAACTTCCGTGGTGTAGGTGGCAGTCAAGGCAGCTTTGGCGATGGTGTTGCTGAGCAGGAGGATGTGGCAGCGGCCGTAGACTGGCTCGCCTCTCAAGGTGAGGTAGATGTAGGTGAAGTGGGATTGCTGGGGTATTCCTTTGGTGCCACCGTGGCTTTGCCTGTTGCCTGTGTTGATGAGCGAGTTAGGGCGATGGCACTTATTTCGCCGCCTCTTGAGCCGCTACAACTGTCTCAGCTGAAGGACTGTGTCAAGCCGAAGCTCATAATGTCTGGGACTGAGGATTTCGTAGTCCCACGCCGGAAAGCGGAGTTAATTGGTCGCGAGGCGGCCGAGCCAAAGCAGTTTGAACTCGTTGCTGGGGCTGACCATTTCTGGTGGGGTGATGAACTGGTTCTGGCAGAGAAGATAACGGCCTTCTTCGCCGGTTTGTTCAAGAAGGCTGGCCCTTAGAGGAAAGGGTCTCCTCTTTCTTGCTGAGGCGGGTCTGCGTAACGCGTTGAGGTTGAAGCCTGGCGGAGCGTGGACAAGCAGCCAGCTGCGCTGCCAGGGTCATCTGTGCCCGAGTTGCTTCAACTCTTGCTCTGCGTGCGCAATCAGGCTGGGGTCATCCGATAGCTCTGTTGCCCTCTCGAAATCGGCAGCAGCCAAATCGAACTGCTGGACTGATTTGTAGGCGAGGCCGCGATTGTAGTAGGCTGGGGCGAAATCAGGGTCGAGTTCGATTACCTTCGTCTGGTCAGCGATCGCCAGATCCCACTGCCCAATCTCGCCGTACATAACGCCGCGGTTGTAATAAGCTCTGGCGTAGTCGGGTTTGAGTTTGATTGCTTCGCTGTAATCAGCAATGGCCATCTCCCATTGCTCCTTGTTGGTGTAGGAGTAGCCCCGGTTGTTATATGCCATAGCAAAGCCAGGGGCGAGCTCGATGTTCCTACTTAGGTCCGCGATGGCCAGGTCCCATTGCCCGCGTGCATTGTAGAGCGATCCTCGATTGTAATAGGCGGCCGCCAGGTTTGGGTCGAGTTGCAGCGCCTTGGTCAGGTCGGCAATAGCCAGGTCCAGTTGCCCCTTCCAGCCGTAGGAAATAGCCCTGTCTTTGTACGCCTCAGCCAGTTTGGGGTCAAGCTCGATAGCCCTATTGAAGTCAGCTATAGCAAGGTCCCATTGCTCCATCGCGTTGTAGACTGCCCCTCGATGGTGATAGGCCGCAGGTAGATTTGGGTTGAGCTCGATAGCCTTGCTCAGGTCCTCGATGGCGGACTCCCATTCTCCCTTGTTGACATAAGCCCAACCCCGGTTATCGAAGGCCTCGGCATGGCTAGGATCAATCGCAATACTCTTGTCCAGGTCAACAATCGCTGAGTCCCATTGCTGTTGCGCATTATGAATGGACCCTCGATTGTAGTAGGCCACGGCCAGCCCCGGGGCCAGCTCAATAGCCTTGCTCAGGTCGTCAATTGCCTGTCCCCATTGCTCTTTCTCAGCATGGGCGTAGCCGCGGTTGTTGTAGGCCATAGCATAGTCAGGGTGAAGCTCGATGGCTTTGCTCAGCTCAGCGATCGCCAGATCCCACTGTCCGTTGTTGCCATAAGCGACGCCGCGATGGTAATAGGCTTCAGCCAGACCGGCGTCGAGCTCGATAGCCTTGTTCAGGTCGGCGATGGCCAGGTCCCACTGCCCTTTGCCCTCATAAGCCCAGCCGCGATTCTTATAGGCCTCAGCCAGATTGGCGTCGAGCTCGATAGCCCTGTTCAGGTCGGCGATGGCCAGGTCCCACTGCCCATGGTTGCAGTAGGCGTAGCCCCTCTTGCCATAGGCCTCAGCCAGATTCGAGTCGACCTCGATGGCCTTGCCGTACTCAGCGATAGCCTCATCCCACTGTGCCTGGTCACGGTAGGCGTCACCCTGCTCAAGATGCTGCAGAGCTGGGCTGGCACATGCGAACGTCAACAGCGCAGCGCAGGCGAGCAGAATAACCCTACGTCTATTTGTCATGTTTATCCTCCTCCGAGAACGTCTGAAGTAGTCTCGGCCTGAACCAGATGTGAAGTGGCGTCATGCTTTGCTGGTGGACACTCTTGCGCCGCTTTTAGGGCGGAAGTATAGCACAGTGGCTGACAGATACCCAAATCCGCTGATGGCTTCGGCTGTGCGAGGTGTCTTGCCCTGTGGCACTCTAAGCTGACTCTGTCTTGATGCCCTGTGCTTTTAGCGATGAGGCTCTCCTGTTTGGGGTGAGGCTAGACATCTGTTGCTGGGCAGGGCTCGACGTGGTCTGTTATAATACACCTTGGGCTGCGGATGGTTGGAAGGGGAAGCCGGAGGGTTGTCGACCAGGTTACTTGATTGCGGGTAATCAGCGGGGGGAGTGAGGGACAGAGAAGTTGAGCAGGGCTAAGCTGATAGTAGATGGATTGCTTGCGCTGATTCTCCGTTTTCCTGCTGGTACAGACCCAGCCAGACGTTCAGGAGGTGCATCTTGGCCAGGTTGAACATTATTCCAAGGGAGACGAAGTTCTACGACTTGTTTGAAAAGAGCGCCGGCAATTTGGTTGTGGCCGCAGGAAAACTGGCTGACCTCTTCGACAATTATGAAGATGTTGAAGCTAAAGTGGCGCTAATGAAGGATTTGGAGCACGAAGGCGACAGTATAACTCACGAGATAATGCAGAGCCTACATCGCACTTTTGTGACGCCTATCGATAGAGAAGACATCGCTCGCCTGGCGAATACTATGGATGATGTGATGGATTTCATTGAGGCGGCTGCCAGGACGGCTATGCTCTATCGCATTGCCCAACCCACGGATAGAGCTCGACAGCTAGTCTCAATCATACTGAAGGTAACATATAGACTGAACGAGGTGATGCCGCTTCTGCGCCGCCGTGACCGCTTCAAGCAGGTTCTGGAACAGTGCGTAGAGATAAACAGGCTGGAGAACGAGGCTGATGACGTCCATCACGCTGCCCTAGCTGAGCTGTTTGATAACACCAGGGACCTGCGCGAAATCATCAAGTGGCGCGAGATCTATGAACACATGGAAAGTGCTACCGACCGGGGCGAAGATGTAGCCAATGTCCTGGAAGCTGTAGTATTGAAACATGCCTGAATCCCTGGCTCTGTTAGGCCTGGTAATCGTAGTAGCGATCGGCTTCGGTGTTGCAAATGGTTTTAACGATGCGGCCAATGCCATTGCTACGGTGATCGGGACCCGTACTCTTTCCCCCCGGGCTGCCATTATCATGGCAGCCTTCTGTAATTTCGCTGGCGCTGCTACGGGCACTGCAGTAGCTATGACCATCGGCAAGGGGATTGTCGAGGCTGATGCTCTGACCCTGTCTACTATCTTTGCCGGGGCTGGAGCAATTACTATCTGGGCACTTGTAGCTACGTGCTATGGTATGCCGATAAGTCTGACTCACGGGTTGGTGGCTGGGCTAGTGGGTGCAGGGATAGCCATCTCCGGCAGTGGAACCATCGTTTGGGCGGTCCTGGCCAAGGTGATGGCCGCTGTTGGCGCTGCCCCCATTCTTGGTTTTGCCGGTGGTTTTGCGGCAATGGTCGCCATAATGTGGCTTTTCCGAAGGAGCACGCCTGCCAGGGTACAAGGTATCTTCGGAAACCTGCATATACTTTCGGCAGCCTTCGTGGCTTATAGTCATGGAAAGAACGATGGTCAGATGCCCATCGGCCTGATAACCATGGCGCTGGTGGCTTTCCGTCAAGATAGCAGCCTGTGGAATCGTCTCTCCTTACTGGACCCTGACACGTGGTGGATAATAGTGGTCTCGGCGGCCTCAATTAGTCTTGGCACAGCCGTCGGCGGTTGGCGGGTCATCCGGACACTGGGGTTGAGGATGACTACCTTGCGGCCCGTTCACGGATTTGCGGCGACAGCATCTGCCGCTACCGTTATCGAGGCTGCCTCACACTTCGGCATTCCAGTGAGCACCACACACTGCATGAGCGCTTCGATTATGGGGGTAGGTGCCACAACGCGCCTTTCCGCAGTACGCTGGGGGATAGCCCGAAGCATCGTGTTGACTTGGATTCTGACCTTCCCAGTCTGCGGTATCCTCGGCTGGCTTATCGCGTCGCTTCTGCACGTTGCCTTTTAAGGTGACGCTTCGACCTTCCATTTCAGGCGAAAGACGACAAATTCGGCTTGCGTTAGTAGAACATTAGTGCTAGAATAGGGACCGATTATGGCGAAGTTGTTGAAACTGGCTTTGGACGAGCAGAGGTATGACCTGGCCGCCCACGTCCTCGTCTATGGGCTTATCAAGGCGAAACAGGATGGCAAAAAAGGACGCCGGAAAGGGCGAAAAGCACGGGTTCTACAGTCAGGCTCTTGACGAAGCTGAGAGGCTGGAGCTTGAAGAAGCTAGGGGTATACAAGGTTTGGACGAGGAAATCGCTATACTCCGCGTCAAGCTCAGGGAACTTATGGTGACAGAGCCGGAGAGGTTTGACCTTCATTTGAAGATGGCCAATACCATTGCCAAGCTGGTCAAGACCCGCTACAACATCAGCAAAGAGCAGAAGAAGTCCCTCAAGGAAGCCATCGCCAGTGTGTTGACCGAGATTGCCCTTCCCCTCGGCGTGAAAGCTCTGATTAAGTAGACCCCACATAATACCCGTTCAGTCATTCTTGTGTCATCCTGAGCGAAGCGAAGGGCTCCCCGAGAATGATAGTAGGAGGTGAACAGTCACTTCGACTTCACGATTAGCAGCCAAGCGGATTGAGAAATTGGAATTCGAAAATTGAGATTAAGACCTTATCAGGCAGAGGTAGCCAAAGCAGTGGTCGAGAGTATTCAAGCCAATCTGGGCTTGACCTTTTCGGTCGAGATCGCCCGTCAGGGCGGTAAGAACGAGCTTTCGGCGCACCTGGAGCTATTACTGCTAACAATGTTCATGTGCGCCGGGGGCAACGCCGTGAAGTGCTCACCCACCTTCAAGCCGCAGACAATCATCTCCATGAGCAGGCTGAAGGAGAGGCTGGATGACTTTGGTTTTGGCGGCATCTGGCTGACCGAGGCCGGCTACATGGTCAGGCTTGGCAATGCCAGGCAGATATTCCTTTCGGCCGAGGAATCAGCTTCAGTGGTAGGCCATACCGCCGATATCCTGCTCGAGATTGACGAGTCGCAGGATGTAGCCAAAGACAAGTATACCAAGGAGTTCAGGCCTATGGCTTCTGCCTCCAACGTCACCACCGTCCACTACGGGACGACGTGGGATGACGGTACTCTGCTTGAAGAAATCAAACAGGCTAACCTTGAACTGGAAAAGAAGGATGGCGTTAGACGCCACTTCAGATTCGACTGGCAGGAAGTCAGCAGGTACAACCCTCACTACAAGGCCTTTGTTGAGGCGGAGCGACATAGGCTGGGCGAAGACCACCCGCTGTTCAGGACGCAGTATGCGCTGTTGCCCATTAGAGGTGGCGGCGGATTCCTGACCAGGCAGCAGATTGCTCAACTGATGGGCAGCCACCCCAGGCTTCACCGCCCCCAGGGTTGTGGGGTCATTGTGGCTGGCATTGATGTGGCCGGCGAGGAAGAACAGTTCGAGGACGAAATCTTAACTCGACCCGGCAGGGACGCTACCGTGATCACCATCGCCGAGGTCACAGCGCCAGAGACCGATCTCACCGGCAAAGACCCTCTCATACACGTGGTGGAGCATCATGCCTGGGTGGGGAAAAAGCACGCAGAGCTCTATCCCCAGATGGTAGACATAGTCAAGAATGTCTGGCGCTGCAGCCGGATTGTCACCGACGCTACTGGCATCGGTGAGCCCATCACAAGTTTCCTCCGCAAGACTCTGGGCAGCAAAGTCCAGCCGTTCAAGTTCACCCAGAAGAGCAAGTCAGAGGCCGGCTTTGACCTGCTCGCGGCTATCAATTCGGGCAGATTGAAACTGTACCAGCAGGACGGCTCTGAAGATTACAAGGAGCTTATGCTTGAACTGGAGAGAGCCAAGAGCGTCTATCGTCCTAACCAGACCTTGAACTTCTTCGTTGATCCCGCCGACGGGCATGATGACTACTTGACGAGTCTAGCTCTCGTTGTTCAGGCTGCTGCCAAATATACGCCGCGGAAAGCCAGAGGACAACTATCCAGTTTGTAGACAGTTGCTGTAAAGTGCGATAAGCGAACGAAGGGAGAGGACCTTGCCCCTCCCTTCAGTAAGACTTGGTCAAAAGTGGAATCGGAGTGACTAAATCAGGCTAGGCAGCCCTTTGGCTGCGTCCTCCATGTCACGGAGTCGGCCAGTGGTCTCCTTTATCCGTTCCTTCTGAGTCTGCGCAAAAGCCGAAGCCCGGTCGTAGTAATCCCTCACCTTCTGTACAAAAGCCAGCTGCGAGAATATTATGCTGACATCGATAGTGTTCCCTCCTCTGGGGAAGTCACCGGCTCTGATTACGGCGTTTTCCGCCAGTTCCCGGAGGTAGTCACCGAGACCCTTCGCGATATCCATACTCATGTCCTTGGCCGGGGCAGACAGGAGGTAGAGCGCTCTGCCGGCATCCTCGGGGCTGCAGGTGACGCTAAGCTCGCTCACGGCAGCGTCCATGGCTTGCATGGCTCTTAGACTTTCGTCGCTCTTTTCCTTGTAACTGATCTTGGCCAATTGCCACGGCATGCGGAAACCCCGTGGTATGTCCGCTCTGCCAACGCCGATAGCTGTCCAACCGTCGAGGGACTGCATTATGTCACCGGCGTCCAGTGTCTTGGCACCAACATGCTTGAACCTGGTTATCTCGCCGGCACACATCATGTCGTAGAAGGGGTCGGCGATTGCCGAGTTGATTCTCTGCAGGTTCATTGCCAGGCTGGCGTCTTTTCTAACGTAGCGCTGATTATCTGCCAGGAAGACACCATCGGCTACCGAATGGATGGATTTGAGACAGGTCGCCGTGTTGTAGACGCTCCTGAGCTCAGCCATCTCTTCGTGCTCGAAGGGGAGAACGACCAGAGCATAGACTGGTTTGCCTAGATAGCGCTCCTTGAGCATCTGGGCAATTATTGATATGGCGCCGGAGCCAGTACCGCCGGCACCCCCGGCGATAAGCAAGAACGCGTGGGTCTGGTAGAAACTGGGTGAGCTCCTAATAGCATCGATTACTTTGTCACCGTCTTCCCTGGCTAGTTCAGCCCCCATTTCGTTTACCTTGCCAACACCATGTCCCCAGGTCTTACGTCCGCCAATGAGGATACGATGCATGTAGTCAGTTCCGATGTTAGACAACCCGGTGAGGTCAGTCTGGTCAGTGTTTACGGCATATGTTCCGGTGACTACATCGATGCCCCATTGCCCGTGTGCTCGCTTGTTCAGGCGAACAAACTCATCAGCAACTCGGGACCCGCACTGACCCAGTCCAATAACCAATAGTCTCATGGATACCTCCTTGCTTTCCCTTCACGAATTGGTCACCTCGCTCAATGTTAAGCTATACCTACCCTGTTTGTCAAGCCTGCCTTCGTTCATTTCCAATCACCTCGCCGGCTGATAGACGCAACTCGCCAGATGATGGCGACTATCGCAATGCCAGCTACAATGATGAGTATTAGTTGCCATACCTCCATGACTCCAACCTTGAGGAGTTGGCCGTTTGTCCAGTCGCTCTCATTTTCAGCACCATCTTTAGCTTTTATCCTCCAGTAATAGTCCCCTTTGCCGAGAGCTTCATCATCGGCCAGACTGTACTCAGAGTCGGGCAAGCCTTCCTTACGGATCAGAGTACTGGAGAAATCGGCACTATTGCTTACCTCGAGGCAATAGCTGACGCCGCTAGGGTCGTCAACATCAGACCAGTCGAAAGTCGTGGTGGCTTTGCCGACAAATCCTATCCTGCTGCCGGGTTCAGGAGATATAGGGCGGGGCGTTGGTGGTGGCGTTGACTCTATGCTCAGGCCGGTTGAGGCCACAGACGCTGTGGTGTCGGTGACAGTGACAGTGTGGTCGCCGGCCTGCATCTTTGGGATCTTGAAGCTAGTCGTGAATCTGCCCTTGGCATCCGTAGTCGCGCCGACGCCTACTTGGATCCCATCGCAGTTGATGGTTATCGCTTGGTTTCCTCCAAATCCGGTACCGACAACGACTATTTCATCACCGATAGCGCCCGAGGCGGGGTTGATCTCCATTTGTGGCGAGATGACTACAGTAGTATCGCCAACGTCCGCGGCCTTGGTGGTGTTTCCTGAAGCGTCAACAGTGTGCTCACCCTTGGTGGTTGGAGGCACCTCTAGTTCACCTGACCATGAGCCTTTGGCATCGGCGGTGATGCCGCTGATGACCAGAGTGCCGTCAAAAGTGACCTGAATGCTGGCTTCGTTAGCTTCAAAGCCGACCCCGATGACTGAAAGACTATCGCCGGTGTGAATGGTGCCCCCGAGGTGACCGGAGACCAATTGCAGACTGATTGCTGGAGACACGGTGAAGGTGACTTCAGCGACGTCACCTTCGGGAGTAGCCGCTCCGTAGACATCTACCTTGTGGCTACCCTTGGCGGATGTGGGGACCGAGAAGCTGGATTGCCACGAGCCTATGAAATCAGCGCTTATTCGGGTTTTTGCCGCTAGGCCATCGTAGGTTACCGTGATGTTGGTTTCCCCACTGTCGAAGCCTGTGCCAGTTATACTCACTACAGTGCCTACCCATCCTGAGGTTGGGCTGATGCTGATTTGAGGAGTTACGATGAATATCTTGTCGTCGACATCAGTGGCTGGTGTGATCCCTTCAGCATCGATAACGTGTTCGCCTTGGCTGCTGGCCGGGACTTTGAAGGTGCTTTGCCAGCTTCCCTTATTGCTGGCTGTAACCCCGGTTTCGGCTGGGCTCCCGTCATAGGTTATGGTGATACCTTGCTCATTGCTATCGAAGCCTCTGCCAGTAAGTGTCAGGTCCGAGCCTGAGGTGCCGCGGTCGGCGCTCAGGCTGATGGATGGCAGGACAGTGAAGTCTCTGTTGAAGGAGTCGTCGCCCATCTTCAGCGTGACTTTGTGTTTGCCCCTGGGCGCTTCGGGCACGGTGAAGGTTATGGCAAGGCAACTCTCATCCATCTCGCCCTGGCTGAGAAGCTGCTCGGCTTCCCCCCAGTACAGGTAGTAATTGCCACTGCCGTAGCTACAGGCAGCGGGTATAGTGACCTGTTGGCCGACGATTCCCTGTAATGGGCTGAGCGATAGGCCGTTGGCATCAGCAGCGGTTGGTATCAGGCATACAACCAGCGACAGCAATATCAATACACTGGCCAGAGCTCCTGCTTTCATCGGCACATCCAGATGATGTTGCCAATTATCATAGCACAAAGCCAGCAAAAAACATAGGTGGTTGCCTGCTTGTCACCCTGAGCCGACGCGCTGAGCCCCGTGCTGCGAGTCCTTGCGCGCTCTTCCCTCCCTGTCATTCTGAGCCCTTCGCTTCCTGTCATCCTGAGGGAGCCCTTCGCCACCCGTCATTCTGAGCTGAAACTCTGAGTGAAACGAAGAGGTAGCGAAGAATCTCACCTCTGGCTCAGGGTAAACTCCGTGACCGAAGGCTCTATCGCTCAGGATAAACCCTGCGAAGAATCTCACGCTCAGGACATGCTCCGCGAAGAATCTCACGCGGCTCGGGACAAACTCCACCAGGTACCTGGTGCACAGGGGAAAGTCCGTGACCGAAGGCTCTATCGCTCAGGGCAGACTCCGAAAGCGCCAACGGGTGGGGTAGAAGGGGGGATTGCGGAGCATCATAGACACAGGGGAGGTAACGCGGTATTCCGGCGGTGGCCTGCTACGAGTCCTTGGACAAGGTTGCCAGGAATTCGGCATTTGTCTGGGTTTTCGCCAGGCGGTCAAGTAGTCTTTCGGCCGCCTCTGTGCCGTTCGTTGAGTCTTCAGCCAGCATGCTGACCATGCGGCGCAGTAGCCACACCTGCTTTACCGTGGTCTCATCGAGTAGCAGTTCCTCACGACGAGTGCCGCTATGCAGGATATCCATAGCCGGGAAGGTCCTTTTTTCGGCCAGACGGCGGTCGAGGTGCAACTCCATGTTGCCGGTGCCCTTGAATTCCTCGTAAATCAACTCGTCCATGCGGCTTCCGGTATCGACGAGGCAGGTAGCGATGATGGTCAGGCTGCCGCCCTCTTCGATATTGCGAGCCGCGCCGAAGAAGCGTTTTGGCGGGTAGAGGGCTACGGAGTCGATCCCGCCGGACAGGGTGCGGCCGCTCGGAGGCATTGCCAGGTTATAGGCGCGAGTTAACCGGGTGATGCCATCAAGCAGGATGACTACGTCCATGCCTGTTTCTACCAGTCTCTTGGCTCGATCCAGAGCCAGTTCAGCTACTCGAGTTTGGTTCTCCACTGGCTCGTCAAAAGTAGCGCCGATGACTTCGGCTTTCACCGAGCGTCTCATGTCGGTGACTTCCTCAGGTCGTTCGCCGATGAGACAGACCATGAGGTGAACGTCACTGTAGACGGAGGTGATGGCATTGGCAATGTGTTTCAGAATCACGGTTTTGCCAGCCTTAGGCGGTGATACAATGAGCCCACGCTGGCCCCGGCCGATGGGAGCTACCAAGTTGATGAGCCTTGTCGATAAGTACCGTGGCTCAGTCTCCAGGTTGAACATCTTGTCGGGGAATGTAGGTGTCAGAGAGTTGAAATGCCGTCGGCTCCTGGCTTGCTCGGGGTCGAGCCCGTTGATTGCCTCCACGCGGAGCAGACTGCAGTATCTTTCCCCGTTCTTAGGCGGTCTACCCTGCCCTGAGACAGTGTCCCCGTTCCTTAGGCTAAAGCGCCGAATCTGGGAGTTGGAGATGTAAATGTCGTTTGGCGCCGGAAGGAGGGTCTCCTGGCGTAAGAAGCCATAGCCCTCATCAACAGCATCCAGGATACCGCTGACGAACAGGTAACCCTGCTGCTCCGTTTGGGCTTGGACCAGGCGCATGATGAGGTCCGACTTCTTCAGGGCGCTGCAACCTTCGATTCCTTGTAGTTTGGCTAGCTCCAGCAATTCATCCCGGGTTTTTGTTTCTAGTTCAGCGACATTCATTGTGATAACCTCTCACGTATTTAGTGTATATAACGACATAAGTAAGCGCGCGATATACCAGGTTAGGATTTCCAGTCTGAGGGTCGGGACTTCCTACCATGCTCAAGTATCTGATGCGTTACATAATGTGGATAGACCCTGTCATATGCTCTTGCCTTCGCCCATGACCTCTCGCCAGTCCTCCAGGAAGCGGCTAATCCCGATGTCGGTCAGCGGATGTCTAATCATCTGCATCAGCACCTGGTAAGGAACGGTGGCAATTTGGGCACCAGCATCAGCTGCCTCGACACAGTGCTGGGGGTGCCTGATGCTTGCGGCGATTACCTGCGTCTTGATGGAATCCGGGTATTTCTTGAACACTTCAACAATATCTCTTACCAGCCTCATGCCGTTCTCGCCGATATCGTCCAGTCTGCCAACGAAAGGACTCACAAAAGTAGCACCGGCTGCAGCCGCGAGGAGAGCCTGGTTTATGGAAAAGCACAGGGTGAAGTTCACCTTTATGTTTTGCTTGGCTAATTGATGCGTAGCTTCAACGCCCTCAAGGCTGGCCGGGATCTTTATCACCACATTCTCCGCCCAGGTGGCAATTCGCCTGGCTTCGGCAACCATCCCTGAGACGTCCTGGCTCAGCACCTCGGTTGATACCTCGCCGGGGACAACAGAACAGATCTCCTGGACAAGCCGCTTGTAATCTACCTTGCCCTCCTTGGATACCAGGCTGGGGTTGGTGGTTACCCCGGTGATTACTCCTAGCCTGACTCCGTGGCGGATGTGATCGATATTAGCCGTATCTAAGAATAGGCGCATTTCATTGAAAACTCCACTGGATACCCGTCAGCTTGCTGGCGGGAGGAAAGTGGCTCGCCGTGAGGCGAGGCTGGTAGGACATTTGCCTGAATGGCTGGGCAGGTGACATAAAGGCGGCGTGGGAATAAGAAGGACAAAACGTGCCATGTGCGGTCTCAAGTAGCACCTGGTGCGGATGGCTAAACAACGGAAATATGGTCATTACTAAACCCACGAAGAGAAATCCTCCCAATTAAGCATGTTCGAAAAGCCTTAAAATGCCCCCCAGCTTGCTGGGCGGTAATTCACTGTTCCATGGCAGGTAAAGCACACAGCAGGCTCATGACAACGGCAATGTTACTTGAGTGCCCTCGACTAAGGTCTCCTTGGCAGCTCCGACCAAGCTGGCGAATAGTGGGTGGGGGAGGTCGGGGCGTGACCTGAACTCAGGATGAAACTGGCAGGCAACCATCCACGGATGGTCCTTAACTTCAACTATTTCTACCAGCCGATTATCGGGGGACAATCCACTGGGGATAAGTCCTTTTTTCTCCAGAGGCGCGCGGAAATCGTTGTTGAATTCAAATCGGTGACGGTGACGCTCGTAGACCATGGTTTCACCATAGGCCTGAGCTGCCTGCGTACTTGGCAGCAAGTGGCAGGGATAGACGCCGAGTCTCATAGTCCCGCCCATACCGGTGACCTGATGCTGCTCGGGAAGCAGGTCAATTACCGGATACGGGGTATCGGGGTCAAACTCGGTGGAGTTGACCAACTCACTGCCCAGGGCATAGCGTCCAAACTCGATAACCATGACCTGCATGCCCAGGCATAGCCCGAGGAAGGGAATCTTGTTTCGTCTGGCGTAGGCAGTCGCAGCTATCATACCTTCTATGCCGCGGTAGCCGAAGCCGCCGGGGACGATAATCCCTTGAGCCGATTTCAACAGGTTTTCATTGCCGTCCGTCTCCAGGTCTTCGGACTGCACCCACAGTATCTTCACCTCTCGGTCGTGGTAGAGGCCAGCGTGGCACAAGGCCTCGCGCACGGAATAGTAAGCATCTTGGAGTTCCACATACTTGCCTACCAGGGCAACAGTTACCGGCTCCCTTGGGGTTTTCAGCTTGGCGACCATCTGCCGCCACTCACCAAGGTCAGCATCGGTAGCGTCAAGCCCGAGTCGGTCAACGATTAGATCGCTCAGGCCAGCTTCCTCAAGCATTAGCGGTACCTCGTAGATGGTGTCAGCGGTGACCAGAGGTATAACCGCTTGCTTGTCTACATCGCAAAACAGAGATATCTTGTCTCTTGTGCTCTCGGCAATCTCGTAGTCAGAGCGGCACAGGATGACATCCGGCTGGATGCCGATGCGTCTTAGCTCGTTGACGCTGTGCTGAGTGGGCTTGGTCTTGAGCTCGTTGGTGGTGGCGATGTGGGGCAAGAAAGTAACGTGGAGGTAAAGGACATTATCCCTGCCTTCTTCGTTTCTCATCTGGCGGATAGCTTCCAGAAACGGCTGTCCTTCGATGTCACCAACCGTGCCGCCAACTTCAACAATGACTACTGAGGCGTCAGAGAGCTGGGCTACTTCTCTTATCCTCCGCTTTATCTCGTTGGTGACGTGCGGGACTACCTGTATGGTGCCGCCGAGGAAGTCTCCTCGCCTTTCTCCAGCAATAACTGCCGAGTAAATCTGCCCTGAAGTAACATTGGAGGCAGAAGTCAAATCAACATCGATAAACCTCTCGTAGTGGCCCAGGTCAAGGTCTGTCTCGGCACCATCCTGAGTCACGAAGACCTCGCCATGCTGATAGGGAGACATGGTTCCCGGGTCAACGTTGAGGTAGGGGTCGAGCTTCTGAACTGAGACCGAGATGGAGCGGCTTTTCAGAATTCTGCCGATCGAAGCGACACTGATACCTTTACCCACGGAGCTGACCACACCACCGGTGATGAAGATATACTTGCTCATAAGCTAAATGGATGCTTGTTTAGTGAAAGCCTATTCTCAAGTAAATGCCGAAAACTGAATTCGCTCGAGAGCCGGGTTTTTCGGACGTGGTGAGTATGTGTCTCGCCATAATATGGTCTTAGCCGTACGTACACGAGCATATCTTGACACGGTTCACCATGGGAGAGATTCAAACGAATGACAGACCTGAATGTAGCGGGATGCGGTTTTTCTTTATTATAAGGATCTGGGTGCAAGTTGTCAAGTTTTTGTCTCGGTTTCAGTCATGGAGACCTACACCCGGCGTACGGTGAGGGTGAGGACGAGGACTGCGATTACCAGGACGCCGCCGACGGCGATGGTTATCCAGGCCCACAGCGGAGTTGCTGGGGGTGGTGCCGGCGCTGGTTCTGCTGCCGGTGCAGCTACGGTCTGGAAGGTGTAGACGGCGCTCCAGTCGCCCGGCGCAGGCTCGAGAGCCATTACGCGCCAGAAGTAGCTGGTGCTGTAGGCCAGCGTGCCCTCGTGCTGGTAGGCGGTGGTGGTCACCTCTGCGTCGGCTACGATATCGCTGAACCCCGCGTCGTTGGCCAGGATGAACTCGTACCTCGTGGTCCCCTTGGAGGGTGACCAGCTAAAGGCCAGTGGCGAAACCGGGCAGCCGATGCAGCCGTTGTCCGGGTGCAGCAACTGCGCTCCGTAGTAAGGAGTGCTTGCCGGCAGGCCAGACTCGACGGTGAAGCTCTTGACATCAGACCACGGGCTGAGTATCATCTGCCCTGTGGCCGCCTGCCGTACTCTCACGCGCCAGTAGTAGGTGTGGCCTGCCTGCAGGGTCGGTCCTGACGCTATTGCCGACGCCTGTGCCGGAGATGCGATTGCCCCGCCAGCAGGATAATACGCCGCGGGTGATGTGGCTGAAGCGGGGGCGAAGGCGCCGGAGTCAAACACTATCAGCGTGAAGCCCGGGTCTTTGGCGATCTGTACCTGATACTGGCTGGCAAGGCAGAATTGCTCCCAGGTGAAGTCAACCTCCTGGTTCCTGCCGGACACCGGGTCACAACCTATCACGGTATCCTCAGAAGTTCCGACTGTGACTGTAACGAACTTGGTATTGCTGCCGGCCTCGTTGGCAGCTGTCAGCGTATAGGTGGTGGTGACTGTCGGTGATACCTGTTCAACACCGCGTTCAACGCCACCTGAGCTGGTGCTCTCTATAGCCGGATGTATGGTGACCGTCGTCGCGCCGGAAACCTCCCAGCTTAGGGTTGCCGATTTCCCTGGGCCAATAGTCTCCGGGCTGGCAATGAACGAATCGATTACCGGCGGGTAGGAAGCGGACAACCCGTCGGTATCATCCGTGTCGTCCAGCGAGGCGGGTGACGGAGCCAGTTCTGCAGGTACCTCCTGAGAGCCACCAACGCAACCGGACACTGCTCCAGTCAGCACGACCAATAACACTGCAATCAAGGCGCAATACCGGTGGTGTTTCTTCATATCAGCCCTCGGTCTTCCGTGTAGTATAAGTACGCAGATAAGCCCTGTCAAGCACGCTTCCACGCCCCAGAACATGCGGTGCGGGGCTTCCTAGGAAATCAA
>Ga0209986_10002837_pt1 | contig 15528 bp, 13 predicted proteins | sample BlataG_FD_183168 | JGI IMG/M metagenome (GOLD analysis project Ga0209986, IMG submission 183168) | Deep subsurface microbial communities from Black Sea to uncover new lineages of life (NeLLi) - Black_00105 metaG (SPAdes) (version 2) | ecosystem: Environmental > Aquatic > Marine > Oceanic >...
TGGATCTTGGCCAGGATCTCTTCCTTGCGGGCGATGGCCTCCAGTATGATTTTCTGCGCGGGATCGTAGGCACGTTCGTATACTTTCATGCCCGGAAGTTCAACAAGGGATGGGCGAAGATATACGTCGGCGATAACAACTGAGTCCAGGGCACTGACGGTGAGCCGTTCGGAATAGTGCGCCACGTGGCTAAACTTTAATTGGTATCTGCCCTCAGGCACGTACAGTCGGTACTGTCCGTTTTCATTGGCCAGCATCGACCGCCCGGTTCCCTCCACCCGCACGGTGGCAAACGGCACCGGCACACCGGTCTCTTCGTCATAGACTGTTCCCTTGATTACCCCGCCTGACACAACTGCCCTGGCCAGAATAAGCATGGCAAACCATAGCAGAACCTGCCTTGCCCAACCTCTCCTAATATATAAACGCTGAGAGGCGCCTTTCGTTTTCACACGTTGCATGCCTTCAGGAGTCTACAAATTCCGTGCCGTCAAGTCAATGTTGTGACTGACAGTCAATTACGAAGGTTTCCCGATTCAGTTTCGAGTGTCATTGACACACAGGGAAACAGTTTTTGTTCACGATAGAAAAGGGGATGTCGCCAATCACCAGCCCTGAAACGGTTGTCTGATTATAAACTTTCCGTCTCGAGAATTCAAGGGGGCTTGGGTAGAACAAGGGGGTCTTGGCCCTGCTGCCATTTGAACTGCTTGAACTCGGTGCCAAATTGCATATATTGGCCGGCGTGGTAAGCCCAGCCATTTTTCAATCGCGAAGGTCGATCTGATTATGACGTCGGATGCGACACGAACTAAGGGTGAAAAAGTCCTGAACGACTCGTCATCCAGTGAAGGCAAGGCTGCTCCTTCGCGCGCGGCCGTGTGGAGGATGTTCGACCGCATAGCTCCCCGCTACGACCTGTTGAACCGGCTGCTGTCGCTGAGGCAGGACGTTGTCTGGCGCAACAAGGTTGCCCGATATCTGCCCGACCGCGACCGACAGCATGTGTTGGATATAGCCACCGGCACGGCTGATCTGCTTCTTTCTCTCTTTAACAAAAGCGACCGGATACACTCCGCCGTAGGGATCGATTTGTCTCCGAAGATGCTTAAGTTGGGCCAAAAAAAAATAGCCGCCGGAAAACTGGACGACAGGATTTTTCTCATCCGGGCCGATGCCCTTCAGATTCCCTTTGCCGACGGCAGCTTCGACGCCGTCACTATTGCCTTTGGAATCAGAAACGTCGCCGACGTGCCAAAAGCGCTGGCAGAAATGCACCGGGTTCTCAAACCGGGTGGTAAAGCCCTGATACTTGAGTTCTCTTTGCCCCGAAACTGGTTGGTGCGCAAGCTCTATCCGTTTCATCTCCGGGGAATCCTGCCCCGCTTGGGAGGAATGATTTCAGGCGACCGTTACGCTTACCGCTACTTGAATGAAACGGTTGAAACCTTTCCGCACGGCGAAGAGTTCTGTGACCTGATGCAGCAGGCCGGATTTGCCGAGGTGCAAGCGGTGCCGCTAACTTTTGGCATCGCCACCATCTACCACGGTGGCAGCAGCAGCAGCAAGGTGGCAAGCCACCTTTACTTGACAAGAGAAAAGTAGACGGAGAAGAAGCAGTAGATGTCAGCAATAGTCGAACAGGACAGGGCGCTCGGCTTGGACCAGGCTAAGAGGCTGATGGCGGAAAAAATCAAAGAGCTTTATGCCTCGTTTGTCCTGACAGCACGATCTATGGATGAACCGGCTGTCGTCAGGTTTGAGATTGCCATCGACGACGTCCCACCCCTGTCATGGCTTGCTGCTCAGAAGAACCGCGTAAAAACGTACTGGTCAGACCGGGAGGGCAAGTTCGAGATAGCAGGCATCGGGACGGCCGATGTTGTGACAGGCAAGGGTGAGATTGATCACGATCTCTTGTTTACTCGTTTGAACAAGCTCCTTGTCGGCGGTAGTGAGAATCTACGTTACTACGGCGGCCTCAGATTCAGCGAGAAGAACGAAAGTATTGGTGACACGCTATGGGAGAGATTCGGCGGTTATCGGTTTGTCATGCCTCGTTTTGAATTATCTCGTCGATCCGATGCAACCAACCTCGCGTGCAACGTTGTCCTCGGTATCGACAGGCCCGGCGCAGATATTGTCCTTGACGAACTCGGAGACATTGTCTCCCTTATTGAATCGAGTGACACAGAACTCCCCAACATAAGGGCACGCTGCGACCGTCCCGACAAAGTAGGGTGGAAGGCGATGGTTAAGGCTGCCCTTGAGTCCGTCAATATAAACAAGCTGGAAAAGCTCGTGCTGGCGAGACAAACAAGGTTTGATTTTTCATCTCGGCCGAAACCACTGTATCTTCTGGAAAGATTGAAGCAGGTCACACACGGGTGCTACCATTTTTGTTTCCAACTCGACGACGATCTCGCTTTTATCGGTGCCACTCCGGAACGACTATATCAGCGCCACAAACGAACTATAAGAAGCGAGGCGGTGGCCGGCACCCGTCCCCGAGGGATGTCTAAGGACGCCGACAAAGCTCTGGGGGAACAACTCCTGCGATCGGAAAAGGACCTTCGAGAACACCAGTACGTGGCCACCCATGTGGAGAAGAGGTTGAGGCACCTGTGTGAGACTGGGATACACAAAGGCGACTTGTCGCTGTTGCAACTGGCTACAGTCCAGCACCTGATAACGCACTTTGATGGGATGCTTGCCTCCGATGTATCCGACGCCGACGTACTGGCTGCCATGCACCCGACTCCGGCGGTAGGCGGGTATCCTGTCGACCGAGCAGTGAAAAAGATAGATGAGTTGGAACCGTTTGACCGGGGGTGGTATGCCGGGCCGGTGGGCTGGATTGGACACGATGCGGCTGAGTTTGCGGTAGCAATTCGCTCCGGCCTGGTCACCGGCGACAGACTTCACCTGTTTGGCGGGGCCGGGATTGTAAATGGTTCCACTGCCGAAAGTGAGTGGCGGGAGATTGAAAACAAACTCAACAGCTTCACTAAGGTTTTCATTGCGTAATGTTGACTGAATTCTCCAACCTCAATGCTCTCTGGACAAGCTTGATTGTTGAGGAGTTGGTACGCAACCGGGTCGATTATTTCTGTCTGTCACCCGGTTTTCGAAACTCTCCCCTGACGGTGTCGATAGCCCGCAACAAGAAAGCCCACAGTGTTATCCACTACGACGAAAGAGGGGCGGCCTTTCATGCTTTGGGGTACGCGCGTGCTACTCGTCGCCCGGCAGTTCTGCTCTGCACTTCCGGGACGGCGGCGGCCAATTTCATGCCGGCAGTAATCGAAGCCTCGATGGACATGGTGCCACTGATTGTCCTCACCGCCGACCGACCGCCTGAACTTCGCCACACCGGCGCCAACCAAGTGATTGACCAGGTGAAGCTCTATGGCGGCTATGTGCGCTGGTTTTGTGATCTGCCGTGCCCTGATGCAGACATTGAGCCGGGGTATGTGCTCACAACGATTGATCAGGCCTTCTACCGGGCAACCCGCCCACCCGCTGGGCCGGTGCATATTAACTGCATGTTCCGCGAACCCCTGGCGCCGGTCGGTCCAAAAAAAGATTTCGCCCGTCACCTGTCCGGCATCAAAAGGTGGATGAAAGATCAAAGCCCACATACGGAATATATGTATGTTCACAGCGTTCCAGACGCCGAGACCGTCGCGAAAGCAACAACGATCATTAGTAAGACTGACAAGGGGATTCTGGTGGTGGGCAGGCTGCGCAATAGTGAGGAACAAGAAGCAGTCAAAATGGTGGCTTGCCACCTCAACTGGCCAACTTTTCCCGACATCTCCTCCGGCCTGCGGTTGGGAGTCACAAGTGACAATCTTATTGCCTATTATGACCAGGTATTGTTGCCAAACGAATTTGTTGAAAGCTATCAGCCTTTGACCGTACTTCACTTCGGCAGTGTCCCTACCTCTAAGCGCCTTCAGCAATTTATAGAGAGGGGTTGCATGGAGGACTATATTATGGTGGCTGGCCACCCGTGGCGGTATGATCCAAGCCACCGGGTGACCATGCGCATTGAGGCGGATGTAGAAGAGTTCTGCAAACAATTACTGGCGCTCATAGAACAACCGCGAACAAATCGCCCGTGGCTTGAGCAGTTTACTACTGCCTCAGATATCGTGGGACGAATCCTGCATGAAGTTATTGACGATGACGATCGGCTGAGCGAACCGGCCGTGGCCAGGCTGATCTCGCAGAATATCCGGCAGGATTCCGGGCTCTTTGTGGCCAATAGTATGCCGATTCGGGATATGGATATGTACGCCGACCCCCATGGCCCGGAGGTGACCGTCGCGTGCAACCGAGGCGCCAGCGGAATCGACGGCATCATCGCCTCTGCGACTGGATTTGCCTGCGGCTTGAACAAACCTGTGACTTTATTGATCGGGGACCTGGCTTTCCTCCACGATGTGAATTCACTCGCACTGCTCAAATCGGCTGCGCACCCCCACCCACTTGTTATTGTGGTGATAAACAATGATGGCGGAGGTCTCTTTTCCTTCTTGCCGATTGCGCAAGTGAAAGAAGCGTTTGAACCCTTCTTTGGAACGCCGCATGGGCTGAATTTCGATAAGGCAGCCGAGATGTTCGGCCTTGATTACTGTTGCCCTGACTCTAAAGAGTCATTTATCAGCTCCTACCTGTCAGCACAGAATGAAAACCGTTCGGCCATTATCGAAATCAAAAGTAATCGAGCGGAGAACTACAGGTTTCATCAGGCGCTGCAAGAGAAGATCATTTCCGCGCTGAACAACCTTTAGACAATCATGAACTCTCCCTACACCTTTCACAGTATTCAGGCTGGAGACAAATCAAACCCTCCGGTTCTCTTTTTGCATGGCTTCCTCGGCAGCGCCCAGGACTGGTGTGATGTCATCACCTTTTTTTCTGATGAGTATTGGTGTCTTGCAGTGGATCTCCCCGGCCACGGCAAAACGGTCGTGAATGGATCGGAAGAAAACTATCGGATGGAAAACTGCGCCAACGGACTTGTTGATTTTCTAGATAGCTTGAATATTGGTAAATGCGACATCGTTGCCTATTCCATGGGTGGAAGACTGGCCCTGTACATGGCTGTCAATTTTCCGGACTGTTTTGAACGAGTCGTACTTGAATCAGCCTCGCCCGGCTTCAAAACAAAACAGGAAAGACAGGACCGCCAGGTACACGACAATATGCTGGCCGAACGCCTCGAAACAGGTTCACTTAAACAGTTCTTAAAGGAATGGTATGATCAGCCGCTATTTGCAACGCTAAGGCAGGACAAGGAGCGTTTCGTCCGACTGTTAGTCAATCGAACAAACAACAATAAAAGTGGCTTAGCCACCTCGCTGCGTATGATGGGGGCAGGTGTCCAACCGTCATTGTGGAGGCAACTTCACAAAATACAGGCTTGTCTGCTCTTGATCGTAGGGGAAAAGGATGATAAATTCAAAAGGATTGCCGCTGAAATGGCGCCGAAGTGTCCGAGAGCGTCAATATGTATCGTTCAAGGCGCCGGGCATAATGTGCACTGGGAGAAACCGGAAGAATATGCCCGGACAGTAAAGGGTTTTTTGTCTTCATGAGAATAGTAGGTCGGGTTCCGAATCCGCCTCTGGCGGATAAGAAACCCGACAATAGGTCTGATTGCCAAGTAGCTGTCACGCGGGGTCGCATGACAGCACCACAAATAAAGAGCGAGGTAAATGATGACTGGTCTTGAGTGGGTTAAAGCTGGAAGTTTCACTGACATAAAGTACCACAAGGCGGAAGGAATCGCCAAGATAACAATCAACCGCCCGGAGGTGCGCAATGCCTTCCGCCCTCTGACTGTCTATGAAATGTCGCAGGCGCTGTCCGACGCCCGCGAAGACCCGCAAGTGGGGGTTATAATCCTCACGGGGGAAGGCGACAAGGCGTTTTGCTCCGGCGGTGACCAGAGAATCCGTGGCGACTCCGGCTACTCCGATGAGAAAGGCGTTAACCGTCTCAACGTGCTTGACTTTCAGCGGCAGATGCGTACCTGCCCAAAGCCAATTATTGCCATGGTAGCCGGCTACGCCATCGGCGGCGGGAATGTACTCCACCTGATGTGTGACCTGACAATCGCTGCGGACAATGCCATCTTTGGCCAGACCGGCCCGAAAGTCGGTTCCTTTGATGGGGGGTACGGTGCAAGTTATCTGGCCCGTGTGGTCGGACAAAAAAAGGCGCGGGAAATCTGGTTTCTCTGTCGTCAGTACAGCGCTGCCGAGGCGCTTCAGATGGGGCTGGTCAACGCTGTCGTTCCCCTTGCGAAGCTTGAAGAAGAGACGCTAAAATGGTGCCGGGAGATTCTGGCCAACTCGCCGATTGCCATTCGGTGTCTCAAGGCGGCTCTGAATGCCGACTGCGACGGCCAGGCCGGCCTGCAGGAGTTGGCCGGCAATACCACTATGCTCTATTACATGAGCGAGGAAGCGCAGGAGGGACGCAACGCCTTCAATGAGAAACGGAAGCCCGACTTCTCTAAGTTCCCTCGTCAACCGTAGGTAGCAGGATGCACTTGTGGGATTGTTGCCCAAAACGGATTTTCAAGGTCATGTCAAAGTTCAGTGGAATTGTGGTGCAGCATACAACGAAGCCCGTCATTCCCGCGGAAGCGGGAATCCAGTTGGTCAACACTGGACGAACGCACCTGTGGATTCCTGCTTTCGCAGGAATGACCACGGCACAGACTTTCTGTTATACAACACTTATGAAATAGCCTCTTATGTCTGAATCCAAACTTCGCATCTGGATCCTTGCCGCCCGCCCGAAGACGCTGTGGGCGACGGTGGCCCCGGTGCTGATCGGTACGGCTATGGCATTCGAAGCCAAAGCGGGCCATTGGCCCTCGGCGCTGGCGGCTCTGGTTGGGGCGGTGTTAATTCAAATCGGGACCAACTTTGCCAACGACTACTTTGACTTCAAGAAAGGAGCCGACCAACACGAACGCCTTGGTCCCACAAGAATGACACAGGCCGGTCTTATCAAACCAGACTCCATGAGGACAGCCACCATTATTGCCTTTTCACTGGCTTTGCTGGTTGGAATCTACCTTGTCTGGCGAGGTGGCTGGCCGATAGCGGTTATCGGCCTGCTGTCAATTCTTTTAGGGATCATGTATACCGGCGGACCGTACCCGCTTGGCTACCATGGCCTGGGAGAGATCTTTGTGCTGGTTTTCTTCGGGCCGGTAGCAGTTGGCGGCACCTACTACGTACAGGCGCTGGACATCAATTCAATCGTACTGCTTGCCGGTTTGCCACCCGGCCTCTTTTCGGTAGCGATACTGACGGTGAACAATCTTCGTGACATAGAATCCGACAGACTTGCCGGCAAAAAGACAATGGCGGTGCTCTTTGGAAGAACCTTCGCCCGTACGCAGTACTTTGTGTCAATTGCTCTTGCTTCCGTACTGCCAGTATTGTTTTGCCTCACAACGCAACGACATTTCTATTCGTCACTGACGGTGTTGGTGCTGCTGGCGGCGGTTCCTGCCTTTAAGACGTTGCTTGGCAAAACCGACGGCCCGGCGCTGAATAACGTCCTGGCCGCCACCGGAATGTTGCTGCTTTTGTACAGCGTAATCTTCTCGGTCGGGTGGCTGTTGTGAAAATTATAAGCTTCAACTTATTCAGATTCACGCTTCCTCTTGCTCGACCACTGACTGTGAAAGATGCGAAACTAACGGAGAGGTCTGGTCTGGTTATAGAACTCACCGACGAATACGGCCACACCGGTCTGAGCGAGGCTTCTCCGCTACCGGGGCTGAGCGCTGAAAATCGGACAGCCGCAGAGTCGCAGTTGCAGGCTCTGCGCCGTGCGCTGAGGGGAACGGAGATACCAGAAAACCTCGAAGAGTTGTCCGGTGGTTTTGCACACTGGTTGGAGCAATACAACCTTGCTCCATCGGTTCGGTTCGGATTTGAAACGGCGGTTTTAAACCTCATTGCCAACAGTCATCAGTTACCCTTGCGCAGACTCATTTCGGACAGGTCTCGTGATTCCATTTTAATTAATGGTTTGTTGTCCGGTTCTCCGAACGAAATCCTCACTAGGGCGGAGAAGTTTCGGCAAGAAGGATACAAGGCGATTAAATTGAAAGTGGGACGAGGCTCCTTACACGAAGATATCCAGCTTACGCGCGAAGTTCGCAGGCGCATCGGCGACGACGTCGCTCTGCGGCTGGACGCCAACCGTTCCTGGAGTATCGAAGACACTCTTATCTTTGCGCGCGGGGTTAGCGATTGCAATATAGATTACATTGAAGAACCGGTATACAATTACAGCATGCTGGTATCGATGTGCAATAAAGGGGGCTTGCCCCTGTCCGTGGCAGTGGATGAGAGCTTGCGGGAGTTGACACCGGAGTCGCTGACGCCTCTTCCGAATCTGAAAGCAATCGTGCTGAAACCGACGGTGCTCGGTTTCGAGAGGAGCATGCAATTTGGTCGCAAAGCGACTTCCATGGGAATCACCCCCGTTGTCAGCTCAGCTTTTGAAACCAGTCTCGGTTTGACGGCGCTGGCCGAGCTTGCCGCCTGCCTTAACACTACCGACGTACCGGTTGGCCTTGACACCCTTGACTGGTTTACACAGGGCTTGCTCAAACGACCTCTCCAAATCGAAGGGGGTAAATTGAACCTCTCTGAGTTGGTTGTTCGCTCCGACGAGATTAGACGAGACCTCGTGCAGGAGGTTAGGCGTGGCTGATATTCGCTGCCCATTGAGCGAAGCCGCCCGGAGATACAAGGACCTGCCGGCTCTAATCACAAACAATAATATCATAAGCTACGACCAGTACGACCGGCTTGTGGCCTCCGCTGCTTACAGGTTGAAAAACACTGGTGTCACGCCGGGCGAACGTGTGGCTATTGTTTCACCCATCACTATTGAGTTTCCGATTTTCCTGATGGCGCTGTTTCGTATCGGCGCCGTCGCCTGCCCGATCAGTCTGCGTTTGCCGCAGCAGACGGTTGCAGAGTACATCAAGAGAATTAGATGTAGTAAGATCTTCGACCTGACAAACCAACTGCATATTGATCAGTCGCTTGGCATCACGACGCTGTCCACGGCAGAGATTGTCGACTTTGCCGTCGCGAGTGCAACGCCATCAGGTGACCATTTCGTCTCATTAGATCAGGAGGCGACCATTATCGCCACCTCCGGCACCTGCGCCCGGCCGAAGGCTGTTTTGCACACCTATGGCAACCACTATTACAGCGCAATGGGGTCAAACAGGAACATCAGAGTGCAGCCCGGTGATCGCTGGCTGCTGTCGCTTCCGCTGTACCATGTGGGTGGGCTGGCGATTTTATTTCGCACGATGCTCGGCGGCGGGGCAGTTGTGATTGCGAACAAGGATGCGGACCTGCTCGATACGATACGCCGATATCAGATCACGCATCTTTCACTGGTTCACACCCAGCTTTACCGCCTCCTGTACAAGAAGCCTGCCCGCGATGAGACAAAAGGGCTCTCAGCCCTGTTAGTTGGAGGGGGCGCTATACCCAAAACTCTCATAACGCAAGCTTATGAATGTGACCAACCACTTTTCACCAGCTACGGGCTGACTGAGATGGCCTCGCAGGTCACAACCACGCATCCAGATGATTCGCTTGATAAACTGCTGACCTCCGGCAGGCTGCTTGACCATCGCCAGGTCAGAATCTCCTCCGAGGGAGAAATCCTGGTCAAAGGCGGCACGCTCTTTCGCGGCTACGTGGAAAAGGATGAGAGCTACCTTCCTGTTGACAGTGATGGCTGGTTTCACACAGGAGATCTCGGACACCTCGACGATACCGGCTACCTGACTGTCAGGGGACGAAAAGACAGCATGTTTATCTCCGGTGGTGAGAACATCCACCCGGAAGAAATCGAAGTGACGTTGTCCCTCTTAGATGACGTTAAGGATGCAGTCGTGGTGCCGATTGAAGACGATGAATTCGGCTTCAGGCCGGTGGCTTTCATCAGAACTGCAGGTAACAAGCGTGTTTACAAGAGTGACCTCGTCACCCGGTTGGAGCAGTATCTCCCTCGCTTCAAGATTCCCGTCCGTTTCTACAAATGGCCCGAGACGGCACAAGAGAGCGATATGAAACCGTCTCGCCGCTACTTTCGCGAACTGGTACTGGCGGCAAGCCACGAATTGACCGAACTTACCTGACGCCGGCGAGCTTCTTCCGTAACTTTTCAGGCAGGGGGATTTTGTCTCCGCTTTTTTTATCAACCGTCACGTGAACAGTCTTGACCTTCGCGATGACGCCATTTTGGGCATCTTTCAAAGAATACGACAGGACAAATGAGGTTTGCCCTATGTTTTCCACCTCCAACTCAACCGTCGCTCTGTCCCCCAACTGCAGGGGCTTTTCATAGTCAGCTTCAGCGTGGGCAATCAAGACCAGAAAGTCCGCTTCCTGTACGATGTGACGGAGGCTGAATCCGATCGACTCCATGAAAGCCTCGTAGGCGTCGTGGGCAAGCCTGAAATAGTTACCGAAAAAGAGTATTCCGGCGGCGTCGGTATCAGGCAGCCGCACCGAGAAATCTATAGTGAACATAATCCTAACCGTATGACTCCTTATGATAAATTTCCATACATCGACACCATATAATGCTTATATTACCGGCCAATGTATGCAAGTGCAAACGAAGCTGAAACAACAAAAACCAGAAACAGGTAAGGAGCAAGGATGAAACTCGTACACCATCTCAGCAGAGGCGTGATTTTGTCACTACTACTGTTGGCATTGGCGGCTGTCTCGGCTTTAGCAGCCGATACCGGCTCAATACCGCAGCGGTCCGACATCGAGGACAAGTACAAATGGAAGGTTGAGGACATCTTTTCCGACAACGACGTCTGGGAAGCAACTTTCAGCTCCCTTAAGGCCGGCATCGGCAGCTTTGAGCAGTACCAGGGACATTTAGGTGATGCCCCCGAAATGCTGTTGAACTGTTTGAAGCTCTCCGACAGTTTGAGCCTTATTGGTGATAATCTTTATGTCTATGCCTACCTCAAGCTGGATGAGGACAACCGAGTCAGCCAGTATCAGGAAATGGGCGACCGCATATCGGCACTGTGGGCCGAAATCGAAGCCGCGACCGCGTTCATCGAACCGGAGATCCTCTCGTTGGAGAAAGGAAAGCTCCTATCGTTTTTGAAGGACAACCCGGACCTGGGCTTGTATCGGTTCTACCTCGAAGACCTCATGCGTAAGAAGGAGCATATCCTTTCGGACAAAGAAGAGGCCCTTCTGGCGCTGGTCGGGCCGGTTGCTTCGGCGCCTTCCAAAATCTTCACCATGCTTAACGACGCCGATATCTCCTATGGGTCCATCATCGACGAAGAGGGCAACGAACTGCAATTGACCAAGCAGCGGTACTACAAACTCATGGAGTCGACCGACCGGCGCGTGCGTCGCGACGCCAATAAGGCATATAATGAGGCTTACTTTAACTACCTCAATACCCTGGCGGCAACGCTGGCGGCCTCGATCAAACGGGACTATTTCTTTATGAAGGCCCGGGGCTACAACAGTTGCCTGGAAATGTCTCTGGACAGGTACCACATCCCGGTCTCGGTTTTCCATAACCTTATCGACGCCGTCAATGCCAACCTTGCCCCTCTGCACAAATTGACCGCCCTGCGCAAACGAATCTTAGGCTACGACACGCTTTACACCTATGACCTGTCCGTGCCGCTGGTTCCGAAAGTGAAAGAAGAGTATCCGTACGAGGAATCCAGGGCAATGGTGCTGAACGGCTTAAAGCCTCTGGGAGAGAAGTACTTGCATCAGTTTGAAAACGGCCTGAATTCCGGCTGGGTGGATGTCTTCGAAACGGAGGGTAAGGGTTCCGGCGCATATCAATGGGGAACCTACAGCACCCATCCCTATGTGCTGCTCAACCATGGCGGTACCCTTGAGGATGTCTTCACCATCGCCCACGAAATGGGCCACGCCATGCACGCCGAGTACACCAATCGCAGAGAGCCGTATATCTACAGCAACCATTCCCTCTTCGTGGCCGAGGTGGCTTCCACCTGCAACGAGGCGGTGCTGATGAAGTACCTGCTGGAAAACACCCAAGACAAAAAAGAAAAGATGTTTCTGCTGAACTACTACATCAGGCAGATTACCGGCACTTTCTTTACTCAGGTGATGTTCTCTGAGTTCGAGCTGGCCATCCACGAACGAATTGAAAGCGGTCAGGCACTCTCCGCCGACTACCTGCGCAGTACCTATCGCGACATCTACCAGAAGTACTGGGGACCGGAGCTCGTCATAGAGGAGAACAGGGACATGGGCGGTATGCGGATCAGCCACTTCTACCGCCAATACTACGTTTACCAGTACGCTACCTGCTACGCTGCCGCTCAAATGATGTCACAGAGGCTGCTGGAAGGCGAAAAGGGCTTTCTGGATACGTACATGGAGTTTCTGTCGGCTGGATCATCAAAGTACCCGGTGGACATTCTCAAGGATGCCGGGGTTGACATGACCACCCCGGAGCCGATTGACCGAACGATCAAACTGTTTGGTGAACTTGTTGACGAGATGGAGCGTCTGCTTGACGAGAGCTGATGTTAGAAGAATATTCGAGACCACATGGGTTTCAACCTACTTGACTGAATTAATGGCAGAAGCACTTCGGTTTCTGCCTTATGAAGACTACGCGATAGGGGGATTATGACCGTCTCACCTTTGCAAGTCTTGTTGAGATAGTCACCACAAGATAAGCGGCGCCGGCAACAACTATGATAGTCGCACCGGCCGGGAGGTTCGAGCTGTAACTGATACCGAGGCCGAAGACTGTGAAAAGGATGCTGCAGAAAGTCGCCAGCAGCATCGTCTGCCACAGTGTCTTTGAGAAATGTCCCGCCACCGCGGCCGGAAGGGTCAGCAGCGCGATCACCATCACAATCCCCACTACCGTCACCAGAATTACCACCGTAAGAGCGGTGAGGCAAAGCAGCAGCAGGTAATAGAACTCAACGTTGATCCCTCGTACCCGGGCGAATTCCTCGTCAAAGCAGACGGCCAGAAACTGGTTATAAAACAGAAGTCCCACGGCAACAACCAGTACGTCTAACCCTGCAATCAACCATAGATCTCCGCTTGATACCAAAAGGATATTGCCGAACAGATAACTCATCAGGTTCTCGTTGTAACCCGGCGTGGCGGAGATGAAGATGATACCGACGGCCATGCCGATAGCCCATAGCGCGCCGATCACCGTGTCCTCCCTTTGTTTGGCACGCAGACTTACCAGCCCTATGAGTACGGCGGCAAGCAGGGCGGCAGCCACCGCCCCATGCATGGGGTGAATGCTTTTGAAATCGTGCACCTGCGCCAGGTAGTACGCCACTCCCATACCGCCGAGCACGCTGTGGGCGATGCCTCCGGCAAGGTAAGTGATCCGGCGCGTGACAACATAGGTGCCGACCACCCCGCAGGCGACACTGGCGAGGAGGCCCGTCAGCAGTGCATTGAGCATGAAGCGATGTTGCACCACCGCCTCGAAGAACTCATTCACACGCATCTCCCATTAGCGTTGTACTGATCGTGCCGCACCAGCCGGACCCGGCGGCCGTACAGCTCGTTCATGATTTCCTCTTCCATTTCGCTGGTCGGATGCACCGCCACCTTCCGATTAACGCAGACCACGCGCTCAACGAACTGGGAGACAAAGGCCGGGTCATGAGACACCATGACGATCGTCAGTCGCTGGTTCAGTTTGCGTAGCAGCTCAAACAACTCCTGCTCAACAACGAGATCGAGATTAGCGGTCGGTTCGTCAAGCAGCAAAAGGTCAGGCTCACAGGCTAAAGCCCGCGCAATCAGCAAACGTCGCTGCTGTCCACCTGACAGCGTTGAAAAAGAGTGCCCCTGCTTCTCCCATAGACCCACCTCACGCAGCGCCTGTGCCGCTGCTTCCTTGTCATGTTTGCGATGAGGTCCCCACCGGACGCCGTTGCCCAGTCTGCCCATCAGCACGATACCCATGACGTCAACCGGAAACTGCGGATCAAGCCGCACATACTGCGGCATGTACCCGACCCGCGGCCGCGCTTTGCCGGGCGACCGGCCAAACACGCGTACTATGCCTCGCACCGGCTTCAGTAGCCCTAACATAAGCTTCAGAAGAGTGGTCTTGCCGCCGCCGTTGGGTCCCACCACCCAGACAAATTCCTTTTGATTGATTGTAAGGTTTACATCTTCCAACACCGGCGCGTCGTTATATCTGAAGGTAAGTCCTTCGATAGCTATGACAGCTTCATCCCTCATTCACCAAATCCTCCCAGACAGAGACCATGCCAAACGGCTGCATAGAAACATCGCTGCATATGCAATTCTATCTATTCCTTCTCTTTCGCCAATCCTCGCGTGATCTTTTCAGCTATATCTTCGAGGTTCTTCAAGTAGTCCCGTGCCAATGGATCGATCGGCACAACTACGCCTCCGATTGCTTCAGCCACCGCCTCAGCGCTCTTGGCTGAGAACTGCGGCTGTACGAAGATCACCTTCACGCTGTCTTCTTTGGCTTGATCGATCAGGGCAGCAAGCCGACGGGCGCCCGGTTCCTTGCCTTCGACCTCGACGGCTACCTGTGTCAGGCCGTAGGCGTCGCCGAAGTATCCATACGAGGGATGAAAAACATAAAACTTCCGCCCCTTCAGCGGTTTCAGCGCCTGGGTTATCTTCGCGTCCACCTCATCCAGATCAGTTTTGAAAGCTTTCAGGTTCTCTTCGTATTCGGTTGCATTCACGGGATCAAGGCGGCATAGCTCTTCACACACGGTCGCTGCCTGAACTTTGACCAGCTTTGGATCGAGCCAGATGTGGGGGTCGGAACCATCGTTATGGTGCTCATGCTCCATGGTACGAAGTTGAATTCCTCGGCGGGTATCGACAACCCGCAGGTCGCTAATAGCAGTCTGAATCTTGCCGACAAGTTGCTTCTCAAACGGAAGGCCGATGCGAAAATAAGCGTCTGCCTGTGTGAGCTTGGCCATTTGCTTTGGTGTTAGTTCGAAGGTTGCCGGCGACTGTCCCGGCCCGACCAGTACCTCCACCTCAACATGCCAACCGCCCACCCGCTCGACAAAATAGGCCTGAGGCAGGATGCTGACAAACAGGCTAAGCCTGGCCTTCTCTTTCTCCCTTCCGTAAATAGAGTTGAAGCCCAGCAGACACACCGTTGTCGATATAAACAGCACACCCTTCCATAGGAAGCGCTTCATAAAGCAGATCTCCTTGTTATTTCACGGCGCCTTGTCAATCGAGTATTCGTTCTCAACAGTGCTTCCTTCTGTGTGGACGTTTCTTTGGTTGCTTGCCGCAGACTAAATGAACTTCGTGGCAATCACCACACTCGCGTATAGAGTGATCTTCGGCGAACGTGTCCCAGTGCCGCATCTGGTTTACCGTCAGAATTCCAACGCCCTTACAAAGCGGGCAGACATTCTCCAGCGCCGCAAAGACC
>Ga0209986_10002838_pt1 | contig 15527 bp, 14 predicted proteins | sample BlataG_FD_183168 | JGI IMG/M metagenome (GOLD analysis project Ga0209986, IMG submission 183168) | Deep subsurface microbial communities from Black Sea to uncover new lineages of life (NeLLi) - Black_00105 metaG (SPAdes) (version 2) | ecosystem: Environmental > Aquatic > Marine > Oceanic >...
GCGTTTGCAGCCATGTATCTGTTGTCAACTATCTTGAAGGCGCCTCCACCTCCGCACAATCTATTTCCTCGTTCTCGAACGGAAGGAATAGCCACAGAAGATGTTGAAGTGGAATCAAGAGTCGGCGGAGCAATAGTAGAAGAACATGTTGAAGAAAGAACTGAAGAGCCACCAAGCATGGAAAGCGGGGGGGCAACAACAGAAGTGCCTGAAACACCTACAAGAGATGTTGATGTGGAACCGAGAGCAGAAGAACGCGTTGAAAGAAGAACTGAAGGTTTGGCAGACACGGAAGGTTGAGTTTCCATAGCAACCTTTATAACATGAAGTCTGTGTGATAGATTTTTGTTGGCGGGTGAGTGGACCTCCACCCGTTCCGCCATATAAACCCCGGAGTAGGAGGTGAAAAATTGAGACTTAACAGTAGAGACATAGCTTTAACAGCCATTTTTGCAGCTTTGTATGCAGTTTTAGTGTTGTTCTTATCTAGTCTAAGTTTTGGACTGGCTCAAGTGAGAATTGCTGATGCGTTGATTCCAATGTCGGTCATATTCGGATGGCCTGCGGTTATGGGAGTTACTTTAGGTTGTTTGATTAGCAATGTTGTTAGTCCAATGCCAAGCATTGTCACTGATATGAGCTTAGGTGCATTAGCCAATTTTTTGGCTAGTGTTTTGGCATGGAAAATAGCGGTTCAGAAGCGTGACAGTATGATAAGCGAATTTCTCGGTTGTACAATGGCAACTCTTATGATAACTTTCATTGTTGGAACATATTTGGCGATACTGACGGAGATGGAGCTGTGGATATGGTGGTTGGGCATTTTCATTGGTTCCTTGATTAGCATCAATGTTATTGGCTTTTTGACCTTGCAGTTCATGAAAAAAGCTGGGTTGAAAGTTACATGAAGCGTTCCAGCTTCGTCAACCCTATTATCTCGTCGAAGTCTAAACCTAATGCGTCTAATACTTGGTCAAATGTCGAACGGAGGTAAGCTACGTACTTGTCAACGTCAATCTCGTTTTTTGTTGCCAACTCGACTGGTTTGACGTGTGGTTCTCTAACAACCTTCACGAAGCTTATTAGGTCGCCTGCTTTCACTTCCATTCCTCTTTTTTGGAGTATCCTTGCCGCTTTAACGTGTTGGGGCGTTGTTTTTGTGTAGCGTTCTGGTGCTTCTCCTAAAACCACGTTGAATGCTAATTCGTTTAGGTTTTCCCATTCTCTTCTCTTCAACCGCATATGACGGTTGCGGACGATTTCACACATGTCTTTTTTGGCATCTTCGAAATCTGCTGGTGATTTGACTTGTGCTAAGCGTTCTTTCATTTCGTTGAAGGCTTTTTTGATGAACAATGGTATGTGTCTTTTCTTGCCCGTTAATCCTTTAACGTCAACGCTTCCATCCTCCAAAACCCCCAAGTAATTCTTTTTTCGCGAACTGAAAACTGCATATCTGTAAACTTTGTCAACATCCAAGCTCATTTTTAATTCATGCTCAGTCCACTGGGCAAGTTCTTCAATTTGTTCTTTTGACGGGTTCTTTAAGAAAACGCTGTCAGTGTCGCCATAGAGTACTTGGATGTTGAGGTCTCTTGCTTTGTCAATTATTTGGGTTATCGAGTGTCTTCCGATGGCTGCTGTTGCTTCTGCCACTGGCGGACAATAAAGGTCGAAGGATTCTGCACCGAAAACCCCATAGCTGGCGTTTAATATGACTTTAAGTGCTCCTTGTATAATTTTGTACCAGCTTCTCAATTCTGCTCGTAAAGTTTTGTCTTTTGATTTTGGTTTGTACCATCGTACTCGCAAGTCTCTAAGTGAACCGATTAGTAGGCTTTCTAGCGCTCGTTTTTTTGTGCAAACCCAATGAGGTGTGTCAGGGATAAGGTTGTTACGGCATTCTGGATGTTGACAACGTATGGATTGGTAGCCGAGGTTCCAAACTTTTGTTATAGATGGGTATAGGCTTGGAAAGTCCATAACTGCGACGTTGAAGTGGACGCCTGGAACGGGTTCAACAACGATTGCGCCTTTGTATTTCTTGCCTTTTATGATAGCTTTTGTTGCTGTCTTACCTTTTGTGGCTAGGATGTCTGATGCGTTTGGGATGAGCATGTTTCTTCTGCGGTGTTCGCGGTGCATGAAGTTTCTTATCCATCGTGATACACCTTGGCGGCTCACGTCTTCCATGGGCATGCTACTTATTCTGGCTAGAACTAGAATGAGCTTCATAACTAGGTCGTCTTCGAAGCTTGTGAGCTTAAGAGTGATTTCGCCATCTCTAAGGCAGTATTTAGCGAGTTCTGTGTAGGTTAACTCGCCTATGCTCTTGTCCAGCTTGATCTTTTCCGTTTCAATGAGGGCTTTACCAACATCGTCAAGCTTGACGTCTCGATAGCGGTTGCTGAAGGCGTAGATTTGGATTGAACGGTTGAAGAAGAACTTGTATAGGTCGATGTGTACGCCATACTTTAGTGAACAAACGCGTCTACCAACCTCTATTGGAATTTCATTTCGTCTAAAACCAAAGTTTTCTGCCCTGTGAGTTAAATAACGCAAGTCAAAATCGTCACCGTTAAACGTGATGACGAAGGGGTAATTCCATAAAGCATCAAAAACCGCTCTTATGAGCTTTTCTTCAGAATCAAAGTATTCAAGGTTTACTTCGGCTGGGAGATGTTCAGTTCCTTCTCGAACATTCTGTCTCTTTAATAGTAAAACTCTCTTCTGTCCATCAGAGCCATAGAGCGATACACACACGACTGGGTAAGCGGCTTCGCGTGGATCAGGCATCCTTGTTGGAATTGCTGAGTGAACCTCTATGTCTAGCGCCACGCGGCGGAATTTTGGGGCTGGATATTCCAGAAGCCTAGCCCACTGCTCAATGTACTGTTGCTCTTCGGACATGGCGTCTTTGAAAATTTCACGTATGTGCTTGGTCATTCCTTCAGCTTCTTTCAAGGACTTTGGGACAAGATTGCCATTTTTAACTTCGTAAATCATTCCAGGCCAAAGGTTCCTGTCATAAATGTAGGATTGGTAATACTTTATCTTGGCTTCCCAAACTTTGATTTCCTCTGGAGATATCGGTGTTCCTGATACTTTTGGAAAGTCTTCTGGGATTATGTCCCTTATGCATCCTGCTGGGCGGCCGCCAATGGCCAGTGGGTCTTTCGCTATGACTTTTGTTACTTTCACGTTTCCATTAAGTAACGGGTCAAACTTTTCAACTATCTCAAAATGGTCGAAGCCTGAATGCTGAATTAGGCGGTTGATTTTTTCAAGTTCGTATGGTGAAAGGTTGGTTAGGCAGTATGGCATGTGTCCAGTGTTGTCATACCAGAAATAGATTTGACCTGAATTCGGTTCATAAAGTTTGATCAATGCCTTTCTAGTTTTTCCATCGTATGTGGCTGAAACGAAGTATGAAGGCGGCAAGTTTTCAGGAGCAACTGGCGGAAAAACACGTTCTTCCTTTTCTTTTGCCACGGCTTGCGTGAAGGATGGGACTTTCACTTTGGTTTCTTCTGAAGGCTTAGCCTTTGCATGAGAGAATTCGGTTAAATGCTTTTGCGCCATTTTAGTCCTTAACCTAGATTACTTTATGAACAGGATAGACTAAAATCTTTGCTACTATGCTTTGGTCGGCACCAAGTTTTGCATGAAATGATAGTGAGAGAATTGGATAGAGAAGCTTAGTGCTGCCCTTCTTGAATTCAACGTCAGAGTTCCTTCAACATAACTCAATGGTTGAATCGGGCGCGTGCTATTATGTTCAGCATAAGACTATTTAGGGGAGAGTGGTGTATTTAGATGCGGTGATGACATTTTGGTCGCATCCACATTGGTCAAAGAAGAGAAGATTGAAGAAATGATTGAGGAAAGGAAACTTGTCGTGCACGAAATCGCCATGGATCTTGAGAACGCAAAAAACATTGTTGAGAAAGATAAAACGGGGCTTTTCGCAAAATTGGGCTTCCTTAAACCCAAGCGTGAAGAAATCGAGTGTGAATCGATTCTGCTTTTCTACGAACCCTTCGTGGTTGCCAAAGCCAACTACTCACTTGATTATTATAAAAAGAAAACCTATACGATCAGAGTTGGAGATGAAGTAGGTGAAGTGATTATTTTTGATCAAATCTTAAAGCCAAAAGTTGTGAAGGAAAGGGTGAAAGGGATTCTGAAGCGATCTCACAAAGAAATCGTGCTTGACGCCCAAGAAAGAGTAATCCACGAAGCCAAGGCAAACATCGCCTTGAATAGAACAGGGCGCGAAATCGACCCCACGAAATTGCCATCTGCTTCAGCCGAGGCTAACCCTGAAAAGGTTCTGAAAGAATGCGGTGATAAAGTCAGAAAGCTTAGAGTTTCACCGGACAGTATAATAGATGTCATTCGCGGAAGGATTGTTAAGAGGCCACCAGACACTGGAAGGATCGCCAAAGAAACTTTTGAAGTAACAGAACACGCTGTTGTTTATACACCAATATACGAGGCTCGATGCCGACACTCAAAAACAGGGGAAATCAAGATCATTCCAATAAGCGGAGTCACCAGCAAGATGCTGTCTTTATGAGATAGAGATTGCGCGTGTGCATATTCTTAGTGTCCTGAATGAATTGCTTCTGCTTCAGAAGACGTTGCGTCTTTAACTTGTCTGGATTCGGGTGCTTTGCTTTTGCTAAATTCAAATTTCTATCCTCATTGTAGAAATAGAGTTCATTCTCTTCTTTCGCAAGTGGTCGTTTTTCTACAATAGCGCGTTGTTTAACGCTTAACCAAGGATCTCAACATCCAATCAATATTAATTTTTAATTCATAATCATTAAGCCCGACGTTCATATTCTTGCAGATTAGGAGAAAAAGTCTATGACTGAGCATATAAATAGAGGATTGAAGAAAATGGGAATAACGGTTTCAAAGCCTATCTTAGCCATACTATGCATAATATTCGGCCTATTGATCATATTGTTCCGAAGTCTTCTCGTATGGATAGCCGGACTGTTTCTGTTGATTCAAGGAATACTCTTGCTCACAGAGTTCATAGAACTCAAGAGATAACCGAGCCTAGAACAGGGGCTATTTTTTCCTAAATACTCGTTTTAGGAAGGCTTGACATCTTTTTTGGTGTTCTTGACGAGATCTTTGATTGTTAACATGCCTATGTCTCCTACTCCATGTTTTCTGACCGCTATTTTCTTCAATTTCGCTTCGCGTTTACCACATATTGCCATGTATGGAATTTTCTGAACTTCAGCTTCTCTAATTTTGTAACTGATTGTGGAGTCGCTTTCGTCAACTTCCGTTCTTATTCCATGAGCTAACAGTTTTCTGTGAATCTCTCTGGCATACTGTACATAATTGTTGCTGATAGGTAATACTTTCACTTGTGTTGGGGCGAGCCAAACAGGGAGATTTCCGTTGTAATGTTCGATTAGTATGGCGAAGAATCGTTCAATAGTTCCGAGAAGAGCTCTGTGAATCATTACAACTTCGTGTGGTTCTCCATCTGTTCCAGTATAGGTTATGTTGAAGCGTTTAGGTAGGTTGAAGTCAAACTGGATGGTGGAGCATTGCCATTCTCTGCCTGAAACATCCACTATGTAGATGTCGATTTTCGGTCCGTAAAACACGGCTTCTCCAAGCATTTTCCGATATGGAATTCCTTTCTTTTTCAGAGCTTTGGCCAGGGCTTTTTGAGCTAATCTCCATTCTTGTTCTGAACCCATATATTTTTCAGGTTGCTTTAGGTCTCTGGTTGAAAGATATGCACGGTATTTGTGGAAACCAAATTTCTTTAGGATGTGTTCGGTTAAGTCTAGAATTTTAGGTATTTCTTCTTCTGTTTGCTCTGGAGTACAGAATATGTGAGCATCGTCTTGAGTGAAACCTCTCACCCGCAGTAAACCATGTAACGTGCCTGATCGCTCATATCTGTAGACGGTTCCCCATTCCGCATATCTGATTGGAAGGTCTTTGTAGCTTCTCGGTTTAGACTTGTAGACTTGGATGTGGAAGGGACAGTTCATTGGTTTTACCACGTAAAGTTCCTTATCTTTTTCAAAAGTATACATGTTTTGCTTGTAATATTCTATGTGTCCTGAAATTCTCCAGAGTTCTCCACGGGCTATGTGCGGAGTGCAGACAAGTTGATATCCATTTTTCAAATGCTCCTTTTCCCAGAATTCTCTGATTATTTTGCGAACTATTGTGCCTTTTGGGTGCCAAAGAACTAAGCCGATGCCTACTTCCTCGCTTATGGAGAATAAATCCAATTGTTTGCCGAGGACTCTGATCAGCGTTAGACAGTTCTCTCTTTTTATTCTCGTTTTCTAAAAGATAATTATTCTCGGGGTTTTTAAGAGGTTTGTTTCGTTTAGGAAATTGTTTGGAGTTGTGTTTCTAAATACCCCATTCTAAACCACAAGTCTGTTAATAGCGCATTATCCTATTTATTCCTTGTTCCAGAAAACAAGCTTTGGATATAAGCAGGCAAAATAAACAGAAAAATACCCTTTAATTCTTATCTAACCTATTGCTGTTTTGAAACTATACGTTTAGGCGAGTGAAACAGAATTGCTTAAGGAAGCTTGGATGCTTGCAATTGAAACCCTAAGCTGGATGGAAATGCAAAAGCTAAGCGAACGCCTAACCTTAGCAAAAACCATCAAACAATTGAGGATAAGCGATTCCAACGCTATTAAACTTGCACATAGACTTGTGATCGAAACTGTCAGAAGACGAAACTTCATAGACAAATCCATCAACAACGCCTTAAAGCCCAACGCAATAAGCGAATTCAATTTCGGTGTTCAAGCTTTCTTGCGACTCTACGTTTACCAAACAAGAATAACCAAAAACTGGTCAAAGATCGACATCAAGGAAGCCAAAAACATAGCCAAGCTAGCCCGCTCCATTCTCGGGTGGAAAAGTCTTCAAAAAGTCGAACGTGTGCTAGGCTTGTTGCTAACGCAAGAGCCAGCTTCAATCCTTAAAGACGTAAGTGATGAAGAGAGAGTTGGACTCTTAACTTTTCATCCAACATGGTTCGTGAGATACTGCTTCAAAATTTTTGGTAGAAAAGAAGCCCTAGCCATGTTAGAAGCAAACATGCAAACACAGCCAACATACATAAGACTGAACACGCTTAAGGCGGAAGAAAACGAAATTCTGGAAAGGTTCTTTGAAGATGGAATAGAAGTTGAGAGGGTTAAACAGCTAAAACACACATACACCGTTGTTAGTACAAGGCAATCCCTAACCAAAACAAAAAGCTTCCGAGAAGGCTTGTTCTACATTCAAGACAAGGCAAGCTGTTTCGCCGCTGAAGCAGCAGACCCAAAACCTGGAATGACTCTTCTAGATGTTTGTGCTGCACCAGGAGCAAAAACCACGTATCTGGCTCAGCTCATGCAAAATCGCGGGGTTATTTACTCTGTAGATTATTCAAGACGTAGGATGGCTGTCTGGAAGAATGACGTTGCTCGTATGGATGCGAAAGTCGCCGTGCCAATCATTGCTGATGCATGTAATCCTTTACCATTAGAAGTGAAAGCAGATGTTGTAGTTTTGGACCCGCCGTGCACAAGCACTGGAGCCTTCAGAAAACTCCCTTCAGCAAAGTGGAGACTTACGCGACGTTCTGTTGATAAAATGGCTGAGATTCAATGGAAGATGATAAACAACTGTGCAGAGAACGTGAAATGTGGAGGAGCCTTGATTTATTCCACATGTAGCGTAACTGTTGAAGAAAATGAGATGCTTATTGAAAGATTTCTAAAGTGGCATCCAGAGTTTTCGCTTGTTGAGATAACGCCGAAAATAGGCTTGTCGGGTTTAAGGGGACTAAAAGAATGTCAAAGACTCTACCCACAAACTCACCAGTGCAACGGTTTTTTTATCGCAAAACTGCTAAAGGAATAGTATCTTCCAGACTAAGAGCTGTTGTCTTCCTCACCAAAGTGTTTGTCGGCTTTTTCATGGTAACTATGGTTTATACGCTATTGCTTGCATGTGCCCCGCTAATGCTAATGCATCTGTTTTCTCACATAAAGCAAGCTCGAATTGAAGTATCTTGTTAAACAAATCTTCTGAATACTCCTTTTTTACAAACAGTTCCTTTGCAATTCGCAAAGGCATAGTAACCCCTTTACCAAAGATCTTTTCCACTTGAAATCCATTTCTTTCTAGCAATGTTCGAAACTCGTTTGGAGTCCATGTGTGAATTTCAACTTGACACGTTTAGTCATGGTATTGTATTTTTTGCGAAGCAGAATGTTCAATGCGTTATTTACTTTGTCTGGGCTTGGTTTTTCGGGTAAACAAGCTAACGATTGAACATAGCGATTTTGTGCGGAAATGATTAATCGAGCTTTCCTCTTTAGAACTCGCTTCAATTCTCTTATGAGGCTGTCAGGTTGTTTGAAAAGGAAAAGAGTGTGCTCGCAAAGAATCATGTCAAAGGTTTCGTCTGCATAGCCCGTTTTTGTGATGTCGCCCTTTTTTATGGTGATTTTATGTTGGAGTCCTTCCTCTTTCACTTTTTCGGCGGCAATCTTTAACATCTTTTCTGAAACATCCATTAAAACCACTTTACAGCCTTTTCGCGCCATCCTGATTGCCCAGCGACCAGTTCCTCCACCAGCATCCAGAACCAAAGCGTCAGGGTCAAGAGGAACATGTGGTTCGATGTATTTCCAAGTAATCGCATCAAAGAGTTTGAAGTATAACATGTCAAATGTTGAATCGTAACTTGATGATCTTTTGTCATAATACTCTTCAATCGTCATGTCTTCGCCTTCACTATACTATCTACAGTATTTGCAAATCCTTGCTTAATATTACGTATTTCTCGATTTCTCCATAAAGCATAAAGTTTCCGAAATTATCTTTGCAGCCTGGATTGCTGAAACTCCTTGGTCGAGGTTTGGTGCGACTTCAGCAACGTCAAAGCCTGTTACGCGGTTATCGCATATGTTGTATAAAATATCCAGCAAAGTATGCGTTTCAAGTCCTTCTGGTTCCGGGTTCTGCACTGCTGGAGCATATGCTGGGTCGAGAACATCCATGTCAATAGATAGGTATAGGTTCTCATAATTTGCAAGTTCTTCCTTTAACCGCTTTACAGTTTGTTTAGTTCCTTCGTTTCTGATCTGCTGTGCCGTAAAAAATTCTATCCCAGCCTTTTTTGCATAGTTCAGCTCTTCTTTGCAGACCGCTCTGGTGCCGACCTCAATTATTTTTGCTGGCTTTACTTCTTGGTTTATTCTCCGCATGAAGGTTGTATGAGAAAGTTTCAGTCCTAAAAACTCGTTACGCAAGTCAAGGTGTGCGTCAAAACTGACTATTGCCGTTTTTGAGGCTTTTTTTCCTAAGCCTTTTAATATGCCTAACGTGATTGTGTGTTCTCCGCCAATGGTTACTGGTGTTTTTCCCGCTTCCAAGATGTCTTTGATGACAAGCTCCAGCCTCTCCAATGTTTTCTTTGTGTCTGTGGAAATGTGTAAATCGCCCAAATCATGCAGCTGCAAGTCTTCTATGTCTATGCCTGTGCGGAAACTGTAGGTTTCAATGTTCAAGGAGGCTTGTCGAATGGCGTTTGGTGCAAATCTCGCTCCAGTTCTGTATGTGCTTGTGGCGTCGAAGGGAACGCCTAAAATTATGTAGTGCGCCTTTTCAAAGGATGTTTGGAGACCACTGAAAACGTTTGAGTGGGACACAAAAAGTTCATGATAACTCATTTTGTTACTCCTTCTTTTTGCAGTTTGCTTATCTTGCCAGCTGGTTCTAAACTTTTTCGCTTGCTATCAAGAGGGTTAACAGATCAAAAGTTGAGGAGAAAGCTAAGCCGAAAAGAAGGGCTGAACCAAGATGGAAGGGAGTGAAAGGCACCACGATTCACCGTTATACTATTATACGCGTGGTTGAAATATTAAAATTCCGAAAAATAAAGTCTGGAGCGAAGTCTTTTAAACATTAAATTTATTAACGTTGTTGTTAATGCATTTAGGTTAAAAGGCGGTTTGTGGATGTCACTTAGGTCTAAGCTCAAAGTAGAAAGTGTTGGTATGTTTGCAGCTTTCCTCTTTTATGCAATTGTTGGAATACTATGTTTTGCTGTATTGGCAATAGTTGATTTCAGCTTCATTCACATAGGCATAATCGGCATACTAAGCCTAATAACCGCCTACGGATTGCTTAAAAGCAGAGCTTGGACCCTCTGGGTTGTCATAGCCCTCTTATTTATAGCCACAACCTTTTCAGCATACACGCTTTACTTCGCCTTCGAGAAGGATCTGCTTCTTGACGTAGGCATGATCGCCTATCTTATCTTCACGTGGGTTTTCACGGCTTACACTGCAGCAAAGAGAAAGGCCTTAGAAAGCTAGATCACGGTACTCGCAAGCGTTCTATATCGTCGTAAGAACGCTCTAACTAAGTTCTTTTTGGAGAATTTCCCGCATTTTTATTGCATCTACATCTGGAACTGGACTCTCGCTTATTATCACCGGTCTTAGCTTGAACTCCACTATAACCTTTGCAAACATCGTGAAGTCTGGGCCATATTGTGCCTTGTCCATTGTGTGATGGCGTCTTTCACCCTTATCCGTGAACTCAACCTTTGTAAAGTGGCAGTGCATGTTTTTAACAGCATCTGTCCCCAATCGTCTCTCAATTTCTTCCACAACCTTGCGGAAATCCTCAACTTTTTTGAAGCATCCTCTACATCTCGCGTGTAAATGCGCCCAATCAATTACAGGCTGCGTTTGTTCAACCTGTTCGCATAAACCTAAAATTTCGTCTAAACTTCCAAATTGAGAAATCTTTCCCATGGTTTCCGGGCCAAGTTTAACATTTCTAATTCCCAGAGTTTTCATGGTTCCAACAACTTCCCTTATAGCTTCTAAGCAATCTTTGAAAGCTTCTTTTGGCTGTCTCTTGCCATAAAACCCTGGATGGAAAACTACAACGTGAGCTTTCATCCATTCCGCCGCTGTTGCGCACGCAATTAAGCGGCTTTTACTGGCTTCAATAATTTCTCTTTTTCCACAGAGATTTATGAAATAAGAACCATGGAGACTCAGCCAAACATCATGTTCCTCAGCTTTTAGACCAAGCTCCTCAGCTTTCTCCCTTCTAATCTGTGGTTTTGCACCCCAACGGACGGCCTGATACTCAAAAGCGTCAAGTCCTTCATCCGTCAGAAGTCGGGGAACATCGGCTAATGTTGCCTTCATAGTCCTAAATGATAGAGGAACTCCAGCTGGACCAAATCTCGGCCGGTCAGCCATTTCCAGAGGCCTCTTAACGCCTTCTGCTTTTCTTGTGTCGATAAATTTTTCGTTTACGTCCTCCGTAAAGAAGAGCTGTCAAGGCAGAAACCCAAGCGGCAACGTTTTGAAAAACTAGATATTTTCCAGCGTGATCTAACTCAACCAACGGCTTTATCAGGCCCCCAAGGCTTAGGATGAAATCTCTGAATGCCGGTGCAATAGACAGCAAAGCGTTGTTTGCGGCTGAGCAAATCCAACCAATAGGCGCTAAGGCTGTTGCAATGCCTTTTCCAGAGTCGCTTATCCATGTCACAGAGCCAAGTAACCAAGAATCGTTTCGGTAGGCGTTTGACACTGTCCAATAGATTAGTTGCGGGTATGTCAAGACAGACACGAGAAGAATTAACGCTCCGAAAACTAACAGCACTGCTAAGGCGCTTTTTATTGTTGCTCTTGCAAAATGTATTTTCTGCCAGAGATATGCAACGCCTCTAATCCTTAACAACGCGGACTTTAGTCCCCCAAAGAAGCCTCTTATTTTTCTTGTCAGCTTTTTCACCTCTTTAAACCCTCGTTCTTTCCTATGTTTGGAAACAGACTTGACCTTTCCTTTCCATTTTTCGGGTGGTTTTACGGCAACATGCCTCGTTAGATACGTCCAGCTGGATACAAGTGCAATTATTACCGCGATTGGAACCATGTGAAATAGTGGACTAATTGTTATTGTTACAGTCCAATCAGTACTTGGAAATTGAGGACTCCACTGTTGCAGCGTTTCATCTTTGACGCCGAGGTTTATGGCGTAGAGGACAACAACATATTCGATCAATGTGGCTACTATTAGGAATAGGAGTATTGCCGTTAGACCTTTTAGTGTCGTCCATTGGAAGATTAAACGTTTCGGAGGCTTTTTTGTTGACAACTAATTCACCGTTCACTGTTATGTTTTTATGAGTTTGTATTGTGCAGGGAATATGAGAGTTCCCATTAAAAAATGTGACTGTGAATAGTGCATACTGATTTTAATTCTGAATTGTTAAGCCTTAAACTCTTTATTCCCGCGGCAAATACGTTTGTTCAGATTCCAGTAGGGCTGTGCAAAACTATGGAAAACCCATTCTAAAAAGAGGCCACTTTATGGATGCGTCAAAACACATCAAAGTGAATTTTTTAATGTTGCTGCAAGCGCGCGCTAAGACAAATAGTATTATATTTTTGAAACACGCACTTTTGTTTATAGATAAAATCTAATCTGGGAAAACAATGCAGAAGACGGGTAAACCAAAACGGGCGGAACTTTACAAGGATCGTAATACGCAAGCTTTTCTAAGCAAATTTCTAAGCGGTGAAATAGGTGAACTCGAACCGGTTTATGATCCTAAACTTGGTTATCGGTATCCAGTTGTTGAGGCAATTGTTGGCGACGCCGCAGATGTAGAAGATTTCTTGAATAGCCTTTGTGAAGCTGGAATATTGGAGCGAAGGCTCTACGATAAGATTATTTATTGTCCAAAATGTGGTTCCGCAAACATTTCTGTTCATTATTGTTGTCCATACTGCAAGTCATTTAACATCCAGAAAAGCTCCTTAGTTGAACACGTCAAATGCGGGTATATGGACATAGAAGAAAACTTTCGCAAGGGAAACAAGCTTATTTGTCCAAAGTGTCATGAAGAATTGAAAAAACCTGATGTTGATTATAGACAGGCTGGAACATGGTGTACTTGCAAAAATTGTAACAAAAACTTTGACATCCCTGTTACCGCACATTTCTGCAGAGGGTGCCATGCAAATTCGGCTTTCGAAGATGCAGTGATTAAAGACGTTTACGACTACAGCTTGAAAGAAGAAATTAGAGAAGAAGCTGAAGTGGGCTGGGTTATAATTGAGCCGATAAGAGAGTTCCTGCGAGAAAATGGATTTGAGGTTGAAAGTCATGCCTTTCTGAAGGGCAAGTCTGGTGCAAACCACATGTTTGACATAGTAGCCTACAAAGGAGATGTGAAAAGAAAAGTAACAGTGATTGATTTGGCAATCTCAACAGAAGATGCTGTGCCGGAGCAGCCAGTAATAGCATTGTTCGCTAAGATATTTGATGTGTCTCCAGACAGTGCCTACTTGATTGCAATTCCAAAAATGAGTGAGAACGGAAAGAAAATGGCGGAATTGTACAACATCAAAATTGTAGAGGCGAAAAACCAGAAAGAAGCCGTAAAAGCATTGAAAGACAAGTTGTTTGAAAAAGAGTAATAAATGAAAGAAAACAAGAACAATTATTCAGTTTGATGGCCTGTCAAAACTCCTGTGTTTCCTCTTTCCGTGACTACCTTAACTGTGTATGGCTTGTTTGGTAAACTTATGTCGTTGCGAATATACGATTCTGTGTCTCCAGAATTGACAAATATATTCACGTCGTATCTTTGATGACTTGTTGAATTGTTTACCCATAAAGAAACTAAATGAGAAGTTAAAGACCCATTATTCTGAAAAGTAAACTTCATCCCATTGATTACGACCCTAACAGCCAAGAAGTCAATGTCAATAATTGTTTGATTACTGTCTGCTCCTTCATCAATAATCTTTATATATACTGTGCCATCGTCATGCACATAACTGCTCCATTTATCAGTGAAGTTTACGGCGTAGTAGTCCCACCCTGTTGCGGGCGTGTGACCTGCGGTAGAGTTGAAGCCGCTGTCGCTGTAGGTTGATGATGACCAGTTATAGGCTTTCAGATACCACTTTTCACCGGTGTCGCTAGATCTGTACCTTATTTGTATTTCACCAGTCTGAATGTAAGTTAGAGGATAGGTGGAGATGTCTATGACAAAAGTGCCATCAATGTCAAGCCTGTTATCGCTTTGGCTCTCCTCCGTGCCGAGAGAAGCTGAAGGCTCTGGGTCAGTGATGTAACGAATAAGGATATCATCAAAGTAGGTTGTGTCACTTGTTCTCGACCCCCCAAACCCAACTTCACCGTAGCTTCTAGCAGTTCCACCACCGAAATTACCATCAACTGTCCATGTATTGGGCTCAGTTGTTCCAACTTGCCAGACCTTAACTTTCCCAAGTTTGCTGACGGGATCAATTACCCTGAACCTCATGTAATACCAAGTGTTTAATGACCAGCTGTAAGTTCCCCTTGTACCCCAAGAACGTAGATCATTCAAAAGGTCTAGGCTACCTCTATCGTCACGGAACAACGCGCAGTACCCGCTGCCCCTTGAAGGATCAGTGTTCATGCAGCAGGATAGCCCCATTCTGCTCAGATCGCCCCCCGCAAAAGAAGTTACGTTGATTTTCACCAGCATATCAATATCAGTGTTAACGTTGCCTAGTGCAGTGATGATTAATTTGTTTGGGTCTCCAGCTGCACCAACATTCTTGAGCTTGTTTGTTTCAATTGACCAAGTACCACCCCCAGTCTTTGTGCTGTAAGAGGCTTCTATGGTAATGTCTGGATTACCCACTCTGTTGAAATCATCAAACCACAAATATACATTGCTTTTATTCGCTGGTGGGCTTACAGCGCCTGGGTTATCATAGTACACATAGTAGTTGTTGTCGCTTCCACTGGCAGGAATGTCAGTTTGGATTTTGAACCAGACCTGCGTCGATCCAGTATTCATGTCTATGACGTCACGATCTATTTCAACCCAAGAAGCCCCATTCCAACAAACAATTCTCAAGTCGTTCCCATTCGAAAGCATTTTGCCCGAGGAGACCAGGGAAGCCGTATCCATTGTCAAAAGAGTGGAATAGCCGGAACCAAGCGTGGATGCCAAGTTATTTGTGATCGTTATTTGTCTACGATAACTGTAGTTCACGTCCCACCAATTCAAACCCTCCGTGAAACTTTCATATTGATCACCCATGCCTTGTGTGTCTGTAAATGTGCCACTTATGTGACTGCCTGCGTTCACTATATACTCGCTCTGAGCCACAAACCACGAAGAATTGGTAACACGAGCAACGCCAGCAATTTCCAAGTTTTCTTGCATTCTTTCCCAGTCAAATTGGTTCATCTGGTAGCTCCAGAGCACCACATTCGCAACTATAACTACTATTAGGACTAGGCTTAGCATGACGACTATCACATTGCTTACTCCACGCCTATCGCGTTTAAGGCGCTTTATAATAGCCTCCAACATGCGTCCCCCTATTTGTAACAACATCTACGTAATGTAGGCTGCCTGAAGACCAACTGTATGAAATGTTGAGCCAGTCATGCTCATCTATTTCTAAATTGAA
>Ga0209986_10002839_pt1 | contig 15527 bp, 14 predicted proteins | sample BlataG_FD_183168 | JGI IMG/M metagenome (GOLD analysis project Ga0209986, IMG submission 183168) | Deep subsurface microbial communities from Black Sea to uncover new lineages of life (NeLLi) - Black_00105 metaG (SPAdes) (version 2) | ecosystem: Environmental > Aquatic > Marine > Oceanic >...
GGAAATGAACAGAATTTGCTTAGAAGTGTAGTTAAATTAAAGAGTGAGCAGAGCATATCGTAAAAGTGATTTGTGTCAGAGATGGTGTTGGTGGAGGCTTAGGTGGCTAAGACAACATTTGAGGAGATAAGCGCTGCAGACTTCTTCTATAGGAACAGAGAAATAGCGGGATTCACAAATCCCTCTCGAGCCATTTTCGCAGCCGTAAGAGAACTTGTGGAGAATTCTTTAGATGCCACTGACACCCTTAAAATACTACCAAACATCTATGTCAGACTTTCCTATGCAGATGAGGCAGATGAAGAAAGAGACGTTTACAAGCTCAGAGTTGAAGACAATGGCATAGGAATCCCGCCAAGACATATACCGTCAGCCTTTGGACAAGTGCTTTACGGCTCAAAATACAAGCCAAAACAGCAAAGAGGAACCTTCGGCTTAGGCGGAAAAATGGCGATTCTATATGGACAAATCACTACGCATCAGCCTGCCCGAGTAATCTCAAGCACTGGCCGATCAAGAATCTACGCGTATAAGCTTAGGATCGACATTCAGAGAAACAGACCGCTCATACTTGATAGAAAGGTTCTCATAAATAAAGAAGGATGGTGTGGAACGATAGTTGAGTTCAGTCTTGAAGGCGATTATAGTAGAGCTATGCCCAAAATTCTGGAATACTTCAAACAGACCGCAATGGTCAATCCATACGCAAACATGACTTTTATTGACCCTAAAGGCAGGTTATACAAGTTTACAAGAGTCACTGAGGAGATGCCTAATCCACCAAAGGAGACCTTACCACACCCATATGGTGTTGACGTAGAACTTCTCCAACGCCTTATACAAGTAACCCCTTACCGGAACATGCTTGAATTCCTGAAAAACCATTTTCACAGAGTCGGTGAAATCACCGCGAACAAGTTCTTGGCATTCAGTAACATAAGTCCATCTAAGAATCCTAAAAAGCTTACCCACGGGGAAGTTGTTAGGTTAATGCGCATGCTAAGAAAGTTCAGGGAGTTCTTGCCGCCAAACGCAAGTTGCTTGTCACCTTTGGGTGAGGAGTTGTTGGAGGTAGGTGTTCTGAAGGAGTTGAAGCCTGAGTTTGTGGTTGTCCATCAACGTAGTCCGTCAGCCTATGCTGGTCATCCCTTCATTGTTGAAGTGGCAATTGCTTATGGGGGGGATATTCCTAGGAAAGGAAACTTCCTGATTTATCGTTTTGCCAACAGAATCCCATTACTTTATGACGAAGCAAGCGATGTCTCAACAATAGTGACAAACTCGATGAATTGGCGAAGATATAAGGTTACACCTGATATGCCGATTGCTATAGCAGTACATATTTGCAGCACCAAAATCCCATACAAAACTGTTGGAAAGGAATTCATCGCTGACAGACCAGAAGTCAGAAGAGAAATAGCCAACGGACTGCGAGAGGTCGCCCGTCGGCTTCAACGCTTTCTAACTAGAAAGGAGCATGTGCACAAAGAGCAGAAAAGACTTGATGTCTTCAGCAGGTATTTGCCGAAAATAGCCCGTTTTTCAACTCAGCTTGCTGGTAAGGAAAAAAATCCGGATATAACAAAGCTTTTGAGAAGTGTGAAGAAATTTGGAACGTAGAAAACATAAAGGTATCATGATAGAAAGGAAAAAGGAAGTTTTAGCGAGTTTGGAGAGCCTTGGGCTTGAGGTTTACGAACAGATGGATAGGGGATATTTTCCTTCAATAGAGATGCCGAGTCGCTCAACAGAAAACATTTGTTATGATCCCCAAGTGAGACAGTATATTTTGGGTGATAGAAGAGTTCTCAGGAACGCCCGCAACATGCGTCATATAAGACCTTTCACACAGCTTGTTTGGACAGCGTTGTTTTCCCGAGAACTCAATTCTCAGCGTAAAACGTCGACCCTAAGGGATGTTTATTATTCTGCGCAAGCGTACGAGATGAAATTCAAAGATCAGCAAGAATCGAACAATATCATAACGGATCTGGAAACGGTTTTAGGATTGTCTAGAGAAGAATTCAATATCTTTCCAGAAGAACGTTCAGCAGTTTTCGGCGACCTGACAATAGAATATACGGTGCGTGGATATGAAGGGAAAACGTTGAATCTAACCTCTCATCCAGACGGCGTTATGATTGGACCCGCTCTAACATCATCGGAGTTCGTGAATACGACAGCGGATAAGGTCATAGCCATAGAGAAAGGCGGCTTGTTCACAAGGTTCGTAGAGGAGAACGTGCACAAAAAGTTTAATGCAATACTTGTTTTAACGGCTGGACAAGCCCCAAGAGCAACACGCCACTTCATTAGAAGGCTTAACAGAGAATTAAACCTTCCAACTTATATCTTTACAGACGGCGATCCATGGGGAATGCACATAGCCATGGTTATAATCTCAGGTTCAGCAAACGCTGCGCACCTAAGGGAACTAACTACACCCGATGCTAAATGGAGCGGAGTCTGGGCAACAGATATTATCAAGTATAAACTGCCGACGTATCCGCTGGACGAAGTAGACATAAAGAGGCTTTATGAGTTACAGAAGGACCCACGATATAAGGATCCATTGTGGCAGAGAGAGATTAAGACATTTTTGAAGATAAAGAAGAAGGCCGAGCAAGAAGCCTTCAGCAGATACGGTTTAACTTATATTGTAGATGAGTACCTGCCCACTAAACTTGAAGAAAGTAAGTGAACATGAGGAAATTTAAAATAACCGTATGTTACTTTATGTAAAAGCACATAAAAAGGGAAGAGTTAGATTTGAGCGAAGAAGGCGGTTTTGGATTAGTTGCTGCTGAAAAATTCTTTGGGTTAATACTTATTATTGTCGGTGCCCTAGCGACCTATTTCACATTTATAAGTGCCCAAGCATTACGTGATTATACGGGATTTTTCGGATTTCTAAGCATTGGCGTATTAGCATTAGGAATAATCTTGACAATTGCAAAGACTGAATAAATTCTTTTGCTCTTTAAAAGCCAACGGTTGTGCCTAGAACAAACTTTTCCATGAATAGCACGCACGACAGTGCTGAAAAAGCCATTAGGGTCAGTTAGAAGCCTTTTTAGTTGATTTAACATTCTAGCATTTTGACCTATCCTTGCTGTAAGTCCTCGCGCTGTTTAACATATTTGCAGTATGCATTCTGTTTTGAACGCAATTATAGTTATTCTCTTTTTTCAACAACTATTCTGCAATTCGTGGCCAAAGCAGCTATTGCACCTAGAGCCGCAAGCCAAGGAGCCAGAGCAACGCCGATGATGCTTATAGTTATTGGTATTTCAAGTAGAACCTTTCCTTTTTCGTCCTTAACAATTATTCTAGTCACGTTTCCTTCATGAAGTAGTTCTCTGATTTTTTCAACAAGATTGTCAGCGGAAACAGAGAATTCCTCTCTAACCATTTTGGCAACGGGAGTGCCACATACATAACAGAACTTATCATTTTCCTTCAGTTGCGCTCCACATTTCCAGCAATAGAACAAACTTTTTTCACCTCTCTGCACAGAGCTTTCCTGCGCTTTAAAAAATATTACGGATAAATAGCTGCGTTTATTAGATAATAGGGTATTCTTGTTAGAGGAGATGCAGATTATGCCTGTTCGTCAACCAATTGTATGTGTGCTTGGTCATGTTGATACTGGCAAGACTTTGCTTCTGGATAAAATACGCAAAACGAGGGTTCAGTCTCGTGAGGCTGGAGGGATTACGCAACACATCGGTGCAAGTTTTTTCCCTGTTGACACACTCAAGCAGCTGGTTGGTCCTTTGCTTTCAATGGTTAAAGGGGAAATTGAAATTCCAGGATTGCTTGTTATTGACACGCCTGGACATGAAGCTTTCACGAACTTGCGTAAGAGAGGTGGCGGTGTAGCTGACATAGCGATATTGGTTATTGATGTTTTACGGGGTTTTGAGGAACAGACTTATGAGTGCATAGAGATTTTAAAAGCTCGCAAAACCCCTTTTTTGGTCGCTGCAAACAAGATAGATCGGATACCAGGCTGGAATTCCTATCCGGATACACCGTTCTTGAAGACTTATCAGATGCAAGGTCGCTATGTTAAGGAAGACTTGGATAATAGGATCTATGATATTATTGGCGCTTTTTCTCGTTTGAAATTTGGAACTGACCGCTTCGACCGTGTGAAAGACTTCACAAAGACTATTGCAGTTGTGCCTACAAGTGCAAAAACTGGTGAGGGTATAACTGAACTTCTTATGGTTCTTGTGGGTTTGGCGCAGCAGTATTTGAAGAGGCGCTTGCAGACGACCAAGGGACCAGCTAAGGGCACGGTTCTGGAGGTGAAAGAAGAGGCTGGTTTAGGTTTGACAGTTAACATTATAATTTATGATGGGATTTTACAGAAAGAAGACTTAATTGTCGTTGGTGGCAAGGAAAGACCGGTTGTTACGCGGATACGGGCGATTCTGGTTCCTAAGGCTCTAGATGAAATTAGGGATCCGAGGGACAAGTTTTCTTCTGTGAATTCTGTTTCTGCAGCGGCTGGAGTAAAGGTTGTGGCTCCTGATCTAGAAGGAGCCTTAGCTGGTGCTCCTTTATATGCTGTTCCACACGGTGAAGAGCTGAAGAAGTATACTGGTCTTGTTTCTAAGGAGATTGAGAGAATTAGGATTGCTACGGATATTGATGGTGTTGTTTTGAAGGCTGACACTTTAGGCTCGTTAGAAGCTATTGCTGAAAGTTTAAAACGCAATGATGTGCCGATTCGGTTGGCTGATGTTGGTGATGTTTCGAAAAGGGATGTCGTTGAAGCAGGTGTTGTGAAGGAGAACAAACCGTTCTACGGTGTGATTTTAGCCTTTAACATTAAGATTTTACCAGATGCCGAAGAAGAAGCGTCAATTAGGGGCGTTCAGATTTTCCATGACAAAATAATCTATCACTTAATGGACGACTATCTATTATGGCTTAAGAATCAACAGGAGGCAGAGATTGAGCAAGAGTTTGAGAAGCTTGTTATGCCGGGAAAAATCCGCATTTTAGAAGGATATGTTTTCCGTAGGGCGAAGCCAGCTATCGTTGGTGCCGAAGTCTTGGCTGGAAGGATAAAGCCGAAATGCAAGCTTGTGAGGGATAAAAATGGAGAAGAAATTGGTGAAATACAACAGATTCAAGAAAAAGGAAAAACACTGTCAGAAGCTCAGCAAGGGATACAAGTGGCAATATCCATGAATAAGCCAATAGTTGGAAGACACATTTTCGAAAAAGACATATTGTTTGTGAAGGTACCAGAGGGTCATGCAAAAGTGTTGCTGACAACTTTTATGGATAGGTTGACGTTGGAACAGCAAGATGCATTAAACGAATACGTGAAACTAATGAGAAAGAAAATGCCGTTCTGGGCTGCATGAAAACTAGGTTGAAAGTCTAGTGTATGCTGTTTCTGAGTACGCAAGCGCACGTATCACAGTGGAAGCTTTTTCCCGATTTCTGTTTTCTTTGCTTTTTCATAGATGAGGATGGCGGTTGCCATATCTTCTATGGCCAAGCCTAGGTTCATGGACAAAATGCGTTCTCTGGAATTTTCACGGCCAAGTTTCTTGCCGCTCACGATTTCATCCAAATCCGCATACACGTTGGGTATGCTGGAAAAGTATCCCAGTTTCCTATAGTGTGCCAGTTGGTTGCGGTCATCAGTGCAAAATTTATCCATGGAATGCATAGCCTCTGGTTTCCAGTACGAATCGAAATCTAAGGGACAAGCAAAACCTCCGTCTTTAAACCATGATTCATCGATTACAGGCTGCGGATTTTTCAAAATTGGGCCAGCGGTCACTACTAGGTCACAGTTTTCAACAGCCTTTCGAGGCGAGGAAACGGGAACAATTTTCAGTCCATGTTTAGCAGTCATCTCGTCCACATACCTCTGCAAGTTCTCACTGCTAGTATCGTAGGCTTTCACTTTTTCCAAGTTCTTACAAACCATCATCAAGGCTTCGAGGTTGCTTCTGCCCTGAACACCGCACCCAAGAACACCCAAGACTCTTGAGTCTGGCTTAGCCAAGTATCTAGCCGCAACTGCAGTTGCGGCTCCAGTTCGTTTGGCTGTTATCCATGTGCAGTCCATAATGCACTTGGGAACACCGGTTTCAGGGTTGTTCAAAATAAGTAGTCCCGATATGTACGGTAGGCCACGCTTGACGTTTTCCGGGAATCCGCTCACCCACTTAACGCCTGCTGACCTCATATTAGGTATGTAAGCGGGCATAGCGTGGATGAAGGCGTCCTTTTGGGGGTGGATGCCAGGCTTGGGCGGCACCTCAGTTCGTCCTTTCGCTTTCTCAAGGAAGGCTTCTTCAACAACTTGGATGATCTTCTCCATAGGAATGTTTAGTTTCTCTACGTCGTATCTAGAAAGGTATAGAACTTCAGAGGAACTCATTGTAGACACTTGATCCCTCTAACCGGTCAAGGTTGCCATTTTTCGATTCTGTACTGTAACTTGTAGAAAGGTAATGAATAAATTTTACTAGTGCTGGCATTAGGCAGCCCGCGCTGCGATCTCCAAAGTTTACTCTGGTTTTTCCAATATATCTTACACAAACACCTGAACTATGAGATAACAGCTTCTTTTCACCACAAATCAAACATTTCCCCATAAACTGACCATACAATATAAACTTAGCAAATCCTAGCAAAACTCTTCTAAATACAGGGCTTCAAACACACAGAGATGTAGAGTTAACCACCGCTAACAGGCGGTAATATGGCTAAGACATCTCCGTCAGTAAGCTTTGTCTTCAATCCATCGAGTGTAGTTATGCTGCGACCATTCAGAAGCAACAGCAAGTAGCTTTGTATTTCTCCGGTTTTCCCATCAAAAACATATTCAGCAAAATTCTTGTTAAAAATCTCAGTCAAACGTTCTAGCACTTTCTCGATATTGATCTCTTCGTTGTCTTGAAACGCTATGCATTCCACCTTTTTTCCAACCAATTCCCGCAGTGCAGCAAAGAAACGTACATACACATTCAAAAGCCCAACCTCTCCAACAATTCAGCCGCCAGTATCAGCATATCCAACCAGAACGTCATAATTTGGATTTAGGGATTCATCTTTTATGTTCAGAAGTATTCTGCCCCCACAAATAAAGACAAACGTGTCCAGCAATCCCTCATCTAACTCTCCATGATGCCTCAACTTATCCTTAAATATGCCTAAAAGGTTTCCATATTTGGCACCATCAGGAATATGGATGGTGTCTACTTTTCCAGATGATCCGAAATATTTGGCTATTCCGCGGCTTAGGTATCGTACTTTAACTTCCACGATTTATGTTCACACGCCTAGAGCTTTCATAATAGGTTAGGTTTAGTGTTAACTCTGTAAAAACTATTATGCAGCAAACCCTAACCTAGGTTTATAGAATGAGGTTTCAGGATGAACGCGTCATCATCCAAGCTGGAGCGGTATGAGAGACAGATGCTGATTTCTGGCTGGGGATTGAAGGGACAGAAAAAACTGAAAGATGCAAAAGTCGCTGTCGCCGGCGTAGGCGGATTGGGATGTCCAGCATCACTATATCTTGCCGCTGTTGGCATAGGAAAAATAGTTCTCATAGACAAGGGAAAATTCAAATGGAATAATCTAAACCGACAAATCCTTTGTTGGCAAAGAGACATTGGAAGATTTAAGGCAGAAGTAGCTAAAGAAAAGCTTGAAGCACTAAATTCCGAGATTGAAGTGAAAACAGTGATTGCGGAAATCACCAAGGACAACGCACCTAACTTGATAGGAGATGTTGATGTGATTGTGGATGGATTAGATATGTGGAAAACAAGATTCATAGTAAATGAGTACTGCGTATTACACGCGATACCTTTTGTTCACGCCGGCGTCTCATCAATGCATGGGCAGATGACTACAATAGTCCCAGGTAAAGGACCTTGTTTGCGATGCATATTTCCAAAAAATCCGCCGGAAGCGGAAATGATCCCAGTGTTAGGTGCCACACCAGCATTATTCGCTTCATTACAGGTTATGGAAACCGTTAAGCTCATCATCGGAGTAGGTAGACCCCTTATTGGAAGAATGCTGTTTGCAAGTGGAGAGGAAATGGTGTTCGAAACAGTGGAAATCAAGAGAAACATTGAATGCCCCGTCTGCCGTAGCCTGTAGAAAATATGAGTAGACTACGTTAGGCTTCTTCTCGCTACATATTGAAAACCGCTTCCAACGGAGGTAAAGGTTTATATTTCAGTGTTTTTTTCCTTATCAGGAATTAATATTCTAGCTTTAATGGAGGATTTGTATGGCTTACTTAACAACAACCGCGTCTGGACAACCAGTTTTAATCCTTAAAGAAGGTACAACAAGAAGTAGAGGAAAAGAAGCTCAAAAAAACAACATAATGGCAGCCAAGATAATAGGTGAAGTATTGAAAACTACGCTTGGACCCCGCGGCATGGATAAAATGCTTGTAGGCGGTTTAGGAGACATAACGATAACAAATGATGGAGCAGCAATCTTAGATGAAATAGAAGTAGAACATCCAGCAGGCAAAATGATGGTTGAAGTTGCGAAAACACAAGACGACATGGTAGGTGATGGAACAACAACTGCAGTGGTTCTTGCAGGAGAACTCCTGAAAAAATCTGAAGAACTCCTAGAACACAATATTCACCCAACAGTGATTGTAAGCGGCTACCGAAAAGCTTTGCAGAAAGCATTGGAAACCATGAACAGCATTGCAACACCAGTAAACGTTGAAGACCGCGAAACACTGAAAAAAGTTGCATTAACATCTATGGGAAGTAAAGCTGTAGGTCCAGCAAAAGAACACCTAGCAGAAATAGCAATAGATGCCGTAAAACAAATCGTTGAGCAGCGCGGAGAAAGAAAAATAGCAGACATAGATAACATACAAATCATAAAAAAAGAAGGAAAAAGCCTATTCGAAACTAAGCTCATCCAAGGTGTAGTAATAGATAAGGAAGCCGTCCACTCAGGCATGCCCAAAAAATTAGAAAGCGCAAAAATAGCCCTACTAGACTGCCCACTAGAGATCGAAAAAACTGAAATCAGCGCTGAAATAAGGATAAGAGATCCAACACAGATGAAAGCTTTTCTGGATAAGGAAAGTCAAATGTTGAAAGACATGGTTGAAAAGATCAAGGCTGTAGGAGCAGGCGTTCTCTTCTGTCAGAAAGGCATAGATGACCTGGCACAGCACTTCCTATCAAAACAGGGGATACTTGCAGCAAGAAGAGTGAAACAATCAGACATGGAGAAACTGGCGAGAGCTACAGGAGGAAGAATCGTTACAGACTTAAATGATTTGAACCTTGAAGACTTGGGCGTAGCAGGTATCGTTGAAGAACGAAAAATAGGCGAAGACAAAATGATTTTTGTTGAGAAATGTAAGGCCCCTCGCTCAGTCGCCATTCTCATTCGCGCTGGACTGGAAAGAATGGTAGACGAAGCAGAAAGAGCCATGCACGATGCCCTGTCAGTCGTGTCAGACGTAATAGAAAACAACAAAGTAGTACCAGGCGGCGGCGCAGTAGAAGTTGAAGTAGCCAAGGAACTTAGGAAATATGCCACAAAAGCGGAGGGAAGAGAACAGCTAGCAATTCAGGCGTTTGCTGACGCCTTTGAGATTATACCGAAAACCCTAGCTGAAAATGCTGGATTGGAATCAATAGACATAATCGTGGAATTGAGGGCTGCTCACGAAAAAGCAGACAGCCAATCCATGGGCGTAAATGTTTTCAAAGGCAAAGTTGAAAACATGTTTGAGAACGGTGTAATTGAACCACTTGTAGTTAAGGAGCAAGCAGCAAAATCAGCCACAGAATCAGCGTCAATGATACTACGCATAGATGATGTAATAGCGTCAACAAAACCAAAATCGCCAGGGGGACCGCCAGGCGGACCTGGAAGCGAAGAATACTAGAAGCACCTCTATTTTTTTCTATTCACTGCAATTTAGTTGGTAGAACAGCATATCATAATCCACAAGTGGAATAGCTTATTAATATTTCATGAGGAGAATGGGTAACTCTTCTTCATGAAGAGAGAGGAGTAAGGAAAGGTTACTAGTATGCCATTCTCCTCACACATCAGGTAAGTCATGCTGCTTGCTGGTTTATATTAGTAGTTTTTGTACATTCTGAGTTTAACCTTTAACTCTTAAGTTTAATATCACGATTTACGTTAAGATCACGTGTACTATCAACGGTTGTAGGGCTACCATAAGCGTTATTTGAAACATCAACCATAAGATAACTAGGGGAGAAGGAGAATGGAAACAGAAATCTTAGTTTCCACTAGTCAGTCTAACTGCAAACATAGAAAATATGGAAGATACACACAGAGAAAATTTGACATACTCAACGGATTTGAGATAATTGCAACCAGATGCTGCAGATGCTACAAAATCCTTGAGCTACAAATAGCAAAATTGACTTCCCCTTCATGATGGAATGGGGGTTCTTCCCAAACTTCATTAGTTCTTTTTGGTTCAGCTGTTACTTTCCATGTTTCTCATTTCGGGATTGAACGTGTAGTAGTTGTTTAGAGGGTTATAAAGTATGCCAGGATCATGAAGACGCCTGTTAATATCAAGATTAGGGCTAATCGCGTAAACCCTTTAGGTTTCCATCTGTCTTTCTCCAATGTTTCATCAGGGCCAAGCATGTCTTTACCGGATAAAGCTTCAGTTAAAGCGGACAAAATGGCTGCTCTTTGGCTCCAAACGTTGATTCCTCCTCTACCTAGCAGGAACAAGAGACCTATGATAAGAAACAGTATACCTTCAATAAACATGGCGTCAACCGGTGAAAGCATAGGTGTAGTAAACAGCTGAACATTAACAAAGTAGAAAACTACAGTGATAATCATTGAAATACATGAGAACACTGCCAGATTCAATAAAGCCTTTCCAAGTTTCACATCAATTATCTAGCAGTTAACAGATTAATAAAGGTTAAAAGAGTGTTTCATGTGAAGCCCTTGAGTGCGTGCTATAATTCTACGCCTTCAGACTTCCGCTGGAATCCCCACTGCGATATCGCTGAACCTTTTAGAATCATCAACATGCACGACGTAGTAGCATCCTGCACAAGCTATGGAAAAGATCCTGCTAGTCTATTTGGAGAATCCCCCCAGTAGATACGCGTGAACACACAAGTATTCTAGACCTCACAAAGCTTCACAAGAAATATTTGGTAAGCTGCTTTGTTTCATAGGAAACATTTACTCATAGTGTTCAAAGATTTTAGAGCAATACCATGAAAAACGAGAGACATGACAATGCAGTTATAAGGAGATTTCATATGTGTGCCGTTTCTAGATAGAGGGTGGTTTCTGATTCTGTTTATTGTTTACGCAGAATATAGGTGGGACGAAAATATTTTTGGTTTGAAGAATATCATGCAGATCTTCTGAAGATTCATGTTTCTTCAAGAGCACATGCAGCCGTCCTTCGTGTGGGTTGTAGCATGTGTAATGCTTGATAATTTCTTTGTAACGAGGTGAAATGGAAAGAAGAGGATTTGAGGGCAGTAACCTTACTTCCAGTATCTTCCAATGTTCCATTTCCATAACATTTCTTTCATACTGCCTAGGAATCGTATAAACATATACCTGTTTCAGACTCCAAGGAAGCTTGCCTACGCTCTGTAGTTGCCGTATTTCCTCCCATTCCTCATCATTAGATGTGATCAAGCAGTAGAACAGGGTCTTTCGCATAACATTTACTGCAAAGCTGCAGTTCATAAAGATTTCTTCAACAAAGAATACACAGTCCGTATATTGTCTCGATAATATGCCCAAATAGCAGAAGGTCTATCGTAAATGTTACTTTGAAGTTAGCCTCAAGGAGTCTAGTTGGTCAGATTATTAGCGCGCGCGGGAGATGACGCTTCCCACCCAACATCTATGATAGAGGAAGACTAGTAGTACAAGAAGACAAACTAGAACGTCCTATGTGCGTATGACACTTATGGAGCTTCTATATGCAGTGAGCTCAGGGTCAATATGTTATCTAGTCATGGCTCTCTTGAATACTGGTACGGCGATTGAGATCATGATTATTCCAAAGATTATCAGCACGGAGAACTCAGTGGCTATCATGGAGACGTCTGCTCCAAGCACCATAACTTTTCTCAGGGCTGTGGCAGCATATGTAAGTGGGAGAGCTTTTGAGATGTTTTGCATGTACCAAGGCATCTGCTGTGTGGGGAAGAAGACGCCGCTGAGGAGCATCATTGGGAACATTAAGGCCATCATTACCATCATGGCTGTCTCTTGGTCTTTTGCGAAGGATGTTATTACAATGCCGAGGCCGACGAAGCTGAAGACGCCTACTAGGAGTAGCGCGAAGATCAGTAGAATGCTGCCGTGGATGGTTACGCCGAACAATGCCACGGCTAAGGCGAGTATAATTGTTCCTTGAAGCATGCCTCTGGCTGTCTGGGCAAGCGTTTTTCCAAGTATGACTGCAAATCGGCTGACTGGAGCCACCATCATTCCGTCCAGGGTTCCTACTTCTCTCTCGTGGGAGATTGCTGCCGGAAGCCCGGTCATGACACTCATCATCACTGTCATCGCCATCAATCCTGGGGCTATGAAGTCGAAGTAGCTGAAGTCTCCTGTAACAGCTCCTTCTGTTTGAACATTGTAGGGTTTCACCATCGCAAGGGAGTTGCTAGCATTGACTGCTGGCGGTCCTTGGATGTTCTGCTGTGCAAACCCTGTGCCCATCTGTTCAAGCACCTCTTTCAACGCGATCTGCAAGAGCATCGACGTCTGGGGATTAGTCTGGTCAGTTATGATTGTAATGATTCCCTGCTTCCCTGTCATGAGGTTTGAGGTGAAGTTGCTGGCAATTACTAGCCCTCCTTCAACTTCGCCTTCTTGAATCATACTTCTTACTTCGTCTAGGGTTGAGGCGTTCGTGATAGTCATCATGTCTTTGATGTCCTCCATAGTTCCTAGGGCTGCGATGAGTGCTGCACTTGCGCTAGAGTAATTGCCATATCCCTCGTCCTTATTTACAAGAGCAACTGATACATGGCTAATGGATGTGCTTGAAGGAAACATGAATCCAGCCATGGTCATCATGAGAAGAGGCATGAGCACGAGCATAATCAGCATCATTCTATTCCTGAGCAGCTCCATCAAGTCCTTCCAAGCAATCATGAGACTATGGGAGACAAGACTTTTAGCACTCATTCGACTCACCTCACCCTCGACCTAGCCATGTGATGCCTATGTCTTGCCATTGGAATCTTCCGGTTTGCATTATCCCTAACTTTGTGTCCGGTGATGTGGAGGAAGACGTCTTCAAGAGTTGGTTCAAGGTTTTTTACCGAGCTTATTTTGCCCTTCTCAGCCCTCACAGCATCGATAATGGTATCAAACGCCTCGTCACCATTAGCGTGAACCTTGATATGAGTAGAGTCATCCTGAGAAACAGAGCTGACGCATTCTAGGGACCGTACCAACGAAACCATGTTTGTGGTGAGATTCGCAATCTCCAGCTCCAAAACAGTTGTATTGGCTCCCGAAACAAGCTTCTTCAAATTTGCTGATGTATCCAATGCAACGATCTTCCCATGGTCTATAATACCTATTCGATCGCAGAGCATGTCAGCCTCAACCATCATATGTGTTGTCAAGATGATTGTCGTTTTGTTCTTTCTATTAATCTTCTTTACAAACTCCCTAATCTCGACAGACGATTGGGGATCTAGACCCAGTGTGGGTTCATCCAGCAGCAGCACCTCCGGCATGTTAAGCAATGCCCTTATCACATTCATCCTCTGCCTCATACCCGATGAGAACGTTCCCACTTGAGAGCTCTTCCAACTACTTAGCTGAACCAGCCCCAGCAGTTCGTCGATTCTCTTGTTGAGAACTTCCTTTGGGACGTTGTAGAGTTTTCCGAAAAACCACAGGTTCTCCTTTGCCGTTAACCGGTCGTACATTATTATCTTTTCGGAAACCAAGCCTATGAGCTTCCTCACCTCGCTGTCGTCTTTCACAATGTCGTAGTCGCCGATTGTTGCCGTGCCCTCCGTGGGTCTTGTTAATGTAGCAAACATTCGTATTGTAGTGGTTTTTCCGGCTCCATTGGGGCCAAGCAAACCGAATATCTCGCCTCTTTTTACGTTAAAGGAAATATGATCCACAGCAGTTAATCCGTTAAATTTCTTCGTGAGGTTTCTGGTTTCAATCATCACATCGCCTACCAAGTTAGACACCATGTTCACGCATATCACATCCAGCTTCTATTCGTATCTCAATGCCTCCACTGGTTTAAGTTTCGAAGCTCTCCAAGCTGGGTAGAGTGCAAAGATTACGCTGACTATTACGCCGAAAGCTAGAGCACCCAAGAATACTGTTGGAGTTAAAATGGGAGTTATGGCCATTCCATTTGCGGTTGCAGCGTGATTTCCTTGTCCTACACCGGCGAGTCCTCCTCCACTGAAGACTATGGCAACCAGGTTTGCCAAAAGCCAACCTGAAGCTACGCCCAGTACCGCACCCATCAAGCCAACTATTAGAGCTTCACTTAAGAAAATCAGAAGCACCGTTCGACTTTTCATGCCCAACGCTTTCAGTATACCTATCTCTCTTGTACGCTCCATCAAAGAAACAATCATAATATTCATTATACCTATCCCAGCCACTAGAAGTGAGATCCCAGCAATTCCAGCTAAGAAAAGTTCTATGGTGGAGAAAATACTTGACATAGTGTTAAGCACAGCTGTTGAAGAAATCACTGAGACTTGGTCGCCGAAAGCCTCTTCTATAGCCTCAGAAACACTCTCAATCGTTGTTTCATCATCGTTTTCTAACTGCACAATTATTGTATGACATTCATTAGTTCCAAAGAACGTTTGAGCTTGCGAAATTGGAATGTAAACACTAGAATCCGAAGGCCCGATGCCGAAGCCTCCAATCTCCATAAGAACAGCTGTAACACTGCCAGCATAAGTTTTGTTTTCGAACGGGAATATGGTTGTGTTGGTCCAAGTGATTTCAACGGTGTCATTTACATTGCAGAACAATGTTCCATTATCCCAAGGGTCACTCACCCGTTTTCCAACAACAACCGTTTCATTTTCCGGATTTAAGGGTATTCCTTCTCCTTCAGCTACAAAGGTGCTACTGTAAATGTTTGCATATTTCGTGAAATTCACACCTATAACAGTAAACATGAACTCCCCTTCATCAGATTTAACGTAGCATGACTTTTGAATTACCGCCGCTGACATCTCAACCTTTTCCATTTCATCGATTATCTGTGTATAATTAACTAACAGTTCGAAATCAGTTTGAGCTGCGGGTCCTCCGCCAGGACCCATGCTGAGGCCTCTCCCAGTGGAAACAATTAGTGTATCGGTTGCGAATCCTGTTTGAAGCTGCCCGGTTATAGCACTTTGTAGACCTTGGCTTATTGAAAGCAAAGCAACGATGGCTGCTATGCCGATAACTACTCCTAATGTTGTCAGGCCTGCACGAAGTTTTCTCAATCGTATTGCACT
>Ga0209986_10002840_pt1 | contig 15525 bp, 35 predicted proteins | sample BlataG_FD_183168 | JGI IMG/M metagenome (GOLD analysis project Ga0209986, IMG submission 183168) | Deep subsurface microbial communities from Black Sea to uncover new lineages of life (NeLLi) - Black_00105 metaG (SPAdes) (version 2) | ecosystem: Environmental > Aquatic > Marine > Oceanic >...
CAAACTCCAGAACTTTGTAAGATAGCTGTTAAACAAAATGGAGATGCTTTACAATATGTAAAACTTCAAACTCCAGAACTTTGTAAGATAGCTGTTAAACAAAATGGAAATGCTTTACGATATGTAAAAGTTCAAACTCCAGAACTTTGTAAGATAGCTGTTAAACAAGATGGATATGCTTTACAATATGTAAAACTTCAAACTCCAAAACTTTGTAAGATAGCTGTTAAACAATATGGAGATGCTTTACAATATGTAAAACTTCAAACTCCAGAACTTTGTAAGATAGCTGTTAAACAATATGGAGATGCTTTACAATATGTAAAACTTCAAACTCCAGAACTTTGTAAGATAGCTGTTAAACAAAATGGAGATGCTTTACAATATGTAAAACTTCAAACTCCAGAACTTTGTAAGATAGCTGTTAAACAAAATGGAGATGCTTTACAATATGTTGATAAACGTGTTTTTGATAAACGTGGAGAAGGTGAATAAAGAATGAAAATAAACAAATTTATACTATACAGTAACCTAACATTATTTGTATTAATATCAACAATGATAGCTGTTAATGTATATGTTTTAATGGATGCAAATTCAGCTTTAGATTATCATAATGCTTTATTTCAAAGAGCTAGTTTATATGATACTTCAAATTATATTGATAGTAAAGTAAATGGTGTTTATTTTCAGCCAAATTATTATTGTGTATGGACTAAAGGAAGAAGTGAAAGAGAAATAAACAGAACTGATTGGCATGAAAACTGCCATGACTTAGTTTATCTACAACATGAACACTTTTGTGGAGATGTAGAAGAATGAAAAAAAGATATTATTTATTAATAACTTTAATTATCATATTTAGTATATTGGGTTTTAAAGTTAGTCCTAATAAGTTACAACTATATAGTAGTTTAGAAAGTATTATAAAATTAATAATAAAACCCTTAACACTATTAAAATGAAGATACACGAACTAATGAAAGAATTGGATAGTAGTTTATTTGATTGGTATATTATAGGAAAGAAAAGATATAAGATTAAAGAAGGAAATATAAATGGAGAGATATTACATATAACATTAGTTAAGGGTGAAATAGATAGTTCGTCTAGGCAATCAATGTAGGATATGCTCTCTTTTATACCCAAGCTACATTCTACCTCCGATTGAATGGAAAGCTATATTGATTGGGACAATGTAACCTCTGAAACGGTTACTATCTGGGTGGTAGGGGGTAAGAACTAGCTTCTTGCTCTCTACCTTTTTTTAAAAGAGATTGGTGTGTTCATGGCAAGGCGAGAACTAAAAAAACAAAGTGACAAGAAAGTAAATTTTTATTTAAGTATTGTGGAGTTCATCAGTCAAAACAAAAGATTACCTGATATGTTTAATTCTCATCAAGCTATGAACTATTATTTAAAGCCACTTAAAGTTGCTTCTGCCGTGTATAAATTATCCTTTGGTACTTGGGATGTGGATTGGGATAAGTTTAATATTTTCTATACTAAAGAACTAAAAAAACAAAGCGACAAAAAGGTAAAAAAAACTAAGCAACAAGCTCCTATTATAAGGGGTCACGGCTATCAATTTTGGCTAAGAATACCAGAAAGAATATCATGGAGAAATAGAGAAACAATATTAAACAAGTCAAACAAAGTATATAAGAAACTAAGTAACGGAACTATCAAAAGCAGATTTCTAGGAAACAAAGTTTGGTTTTGTGAAAAAGGAATAGTTATTTACTTCTCAGAAGGCAGGTCATTCTATGAGGATTCAGCAGACCAAGCAGAGAAGGAAGCTATATATTACTTTAAACGAATATTAAAAAGGATAGAGAACACTATTAACTTAGACCTATCATATAAGGGTAAGTATTTATTTACTATGGATAAAGCCCACTATGGTAAGATTCAAGATGAATTAGCAAAGCATTGTAATAAAGATAATCAAAAGATAAGATGTGTTCTAAACGGAAAGGAATGGTTAATCATAGATAACTCGTTTAATCTAAATGAATTAGAAACTACAGCAAAGACTTCTAAAAAGGATATGGATAAAGTTGTTATGCCATTTATGAATGACTTAAAAGAACATTTTGATAAAACAGGAGAAAGTATAACTATAACTCCTTTGTTAAAATTAATGAAAGGTATTATGAGTAATCAAGTAGTCTTTGATGCAAACATGGCTTCACACATTTCAGCAGTTAAAAAGTTAGGGGATGCAGTAGATGAACTAACAGAACAAATAAAGAGAAATAGATAAATTAAATAATTAAGGATATACTTAAATTCTGCTATTATTCCGACTTCTACGAAACATTTATATAGTAATAAGTATATACATAGTATAGGAGGTAATGAAGATGAACGAAACAATACAAACAATGGCTCAACAAATAAACGCAAAGGAATTAAAATTTGCTAGGTTTACATTACTAGCAGATGATAAGAAGAATGAAGTTACTGTAAAGAAGGGTGTAAAGTACCTAAGAATCAGATACAACTCAGGTAGCGACTTATATGATATACAGAAAGGTAAAATAAAGAACTTTGATTTAGTTGAAGAAGATTGGGAACAAGGTTACTACAATGACCAATTAAGAAGTGTTATTCAAGACTACTTCAAGTTTGAGTATGTTATGGATTCTTTTTTAAGAAAGTCTCAGGAGATAAACTTTACTAGGGGGGTGAATTGTTAAAATGACTTACGAAAAAATAAAACTACACCATGAAAAGATAGTTAGGCAAGTTAAGTTTGCTAACCTTAACAAGAATGGCTCTCTTGAAGATTACAAAGCAGAAGTAGAAAAAGGATTTAGTGCAAATATATTAGAAAATAAAAGTATAGGTAATTGCAGTAACAATGGAATTTCACATTGGTGTGATAGTGTGTTGATTGTATCAGATATTAAAGAGTGTCAAATCTTTGATATAACACCAAAAACAGTATTAAGAAGCCCATTAGTAGTAATTAAAAAACGAGGGGATTATGTCTATGCAGAGCCTTTAGATGCACCAGATAGTAATAATGTTGGTTGGATGATGGGTGGTTCATTTATTTATTCAAGTGATTCAAGATTTAGAGATTATTTTAATGGCTATCCAATACCATTACATGATAGGCAAGAAACACAAGAAGAATATGAGATGATGTCAAGATGAACGAAGATGAAATATATTGGCAAAAACAAGAAGAACAATCTTTTGAAACAGAAGAAGAATTATTAAAATGACAGAAACAAAACTAATAAATAAAATAAAATGTCCATTTTGTGGATATAGTAAAGAGATTCGTAGAGACATCTGTAAAGAAGCAGATGGAACTAAGTTAATTTATTATAGATGCAAGAGTTGTGGATTTCATTGGGATAAAGGTGAGAGAGAATGAAAATGTCAATTATGAATCAATTACTTTTCAATAAGATTGCTACAATTATTGTAGCAGGATATGTTATGGATTTTGTAACAATGATTCCTTCAATAAGGATAAAGTGCTTAGATAAACGCAGTATAAAAGGACATGAATTTGAAGTATTACAAGCATTAGAAGGGGAATATATTGAAAAGGTGAATGAAGAATGAGCAGAGAAAAACCAAAAGAATTATATATTGCAAAAGTTACTAAATTTGGTAATGGTGCTAAGATTAAAGCATATAAAAAACAAATAGGCAAGGAGGTAATTGTAATGACAAAAGAAAAACTAGATGAATATAAGAAAAAAGTAAAAACAGAATTAGATTTGAGTAAGAGTGATGAAAAGAAAGTTGTTGATTTTTGGGTAGAAAACGAAATGTAAATTAAGGGTCTCTATAATTTGTTTCAATACTACCCCCCTCACTAACTACTTTTTTATTATTCCAATCACTAGTATCAACTATTATATGTGAATCAGTTATTTTTCTTGCTCGTAATGTGTTTTCATTTATCCTATCACCAGCATTAGTTATTACTGTTGATGGTACAAATCGACCTTCATCACCATGTAAGAATCTATTAACATTATGCACTACTGCTAAATGTGTATATTTTTGTGTACCCAATAAATGAATATCATACCCTGCTTTTTTATATCGTTCTATTACTTGTTTATTTTTTTTATAATCTGAAAAAGTTATATCTAATGTAACATCTCTTGATTCTTTAATACTTTTATCAATACCTTTTTTTAATAGGTGTTTACCTTCTCTATGTAATTGTCCTGCGTGTGCCAACTTATATTTCTTTAAGGGTGATTTATCTCGTGTAGATAGTTCTGCTTTAAAGTTATCATTATCTAAATGAACTGTTGGTTCATGTATTCTTTTCTTCATTACAGAAGTTTTACCACTAGTAGCAATACCTGCTAATACATATAAATCTGGGTCTTTCTTATCTATTGTTTTTTTATTTGAAAATGTTTTATTTATTATTGTCTTATGAAACTTTTTTCGTTGTTGTGTAAACTTACCATTCTTACTATATTTACTATATGTATCTTTTCCTTTTATTGCATCTTGTTGTATTTGTCCTAATTTATTTAGTTGTGATACTTTTAATTTGTTTCTAAGAAGTCCATCTGCTTTTATATTAGCACTAAATAATTGTTTGCGTGTGCTTTTTAATGGGTATTTTTTCTTCATATTATTATAATGTATATAACATATTAATATATTTATAGATAATACAATATATATTTTACAGATTAATATAATTTATATATAAAAAACTTATACATAAAACAAAGATGGTGAAAATAAGATTTCTACAAAATGTATTTAGGCTTACAATACCTATTGATATTGCTAGGTTAGTTCGTCTAAAAAAAGGTGAGGATGTAACAATACTTCCTGATAAAAACAATAAAGATTTAGTTATTAAAAGGAAAAGAAGATGAAGAATGAAAAACCTACAAGAAAAAAAAGAGTTACTAACATCAAGAGGTATCTTAGAACAAAACATTGAAGGAGAAAAAGTATTGGGATATTATACAGATTATAAAAAAACAAAGATGCTAACTAAAATAGAAAAAGAAGAATTAGAAAGATTAAACAAATTAATTAATATTAATGGAGGAATTGAAAATGAACATGAATAAACATCTAATACAAAAGATTTTCGGAAGTTTAATTGCAGTAGGTTATATATTTGTAATGATGACAACTTTTAGAGAAATATCTTTATCGGTTGCAGTTGCTTTCTTTAGTGTATTAATTTGGATGAAGTTAAACAAAATATATGCAAGACAAGAGTTTATTGCTAGAGATATTAATGAGATGAAGAAACAATGAGTAAACCAAACATTTACAGTGAGTATGATTGCCCTTTAGGTAAATCAACAGCTAAAGTACATAGTAAAAATGTTACAGGGAGATACTGTAAGAATAATTGTAGTGCATATAAGAAAGGGAGGTGTCCAAAATGGAATTAGAAAGAAAACAATTTATGTTGAGAATAAGGTTTATTTGGTCTAATTATTTAGGAAAGATGATAGTAAAAAAATACTATTATGGATTTATGGCTAAAAGAAAACTAAAAAAGAATATAAGAAAGTATGAAAAAAAGTTTGGTTCTCCAATATTTTCTGAAATGAAATGTGAGAAATCAGAAGTAATCTGGGAATTTTTAACATCAAATCTATCTTTACTAATGGAAACAGAAAAAGAAATGAATGAAGGAGTTATAAAAGAATTAGAAAGAAAGATGAAAAGAATCAAAATAGATAAAGTGAGAAGTGCTTTAAACAAATTCAAAGGAGTAGAAGAAATTACAAGAGAAACCCTAGTAGAATCATTAAAGAAAGATTTAAGTGAAAAGCTAGGATATTTTATGGAGTTTGAATACTTCTTAGATGGGAAAGAAATAAACCCACATGATAAAACTACATTTCAAGCATTAGAGAACAATCAATAAAATGAAATCTAGGAAAGAGAGGTTTGATAAGATAAAAGAGAGTTTAGTTAGGCTTTTTAATCCTAAAAAGTGGACTAAAGAAGAAAAAAAAGAATTTAAAACTTTAGTCTTACTAACTATTCTTATTGCTAGTTCTTTTTTTTATCTAGGTAGAGTTTATGAATGTAATAAACAAGATGGGGTTCTTGGTTCATACAAAGATGATTCATTTGTAACTAAATATGTATTTCCAGAATGTAAGTTTAATACAACAATAGAAGAACCAACGAAAAGTGAGTTTGAGATAGTCCAAAAAGTAAAAGATATAATTTATAAAACCAAACAATGAACAAAATAAAAGATTTGGGAATTGTAATCTTCTTTAGCTTAGCAATTAGGTTCTTTTTACCTTACTGGAATGTAATATTTGAAGAAAAATATCATTTTTTAGGCACTAGAGTTCCTTACTATTTTCAACCAGATTCATACTCTTTTTATATGGAATTAAGACCTTACCTAAGTGAGTGGTTGATTTATTTGTTACCTATAATCTCTTTGGTTATAGGATTGGTAGTATTTTATGTAACCTTAGTAAAGCTGAAAGTCAAAACACCAGTTTTAGGCACTATAGTATTATCTCTTTTTCCAACATTTTTCAGCATGAGTTACTTTGGTTACATAGATACTCCACCTTACATATTTCTATGTATGGCTATACTTAACTACTCTGTAATCTCACTTTTGGGTCATTATGATAACGGAACATGGAAAAACTGGTATAATCTAATTTATTTATGGGGTATTATAGTTATTTACAAGGTTTTAGCTATAGTTTGGAATCAACAAGGTGTTTATATGGTTGCTTTTGTTCTATTCTTTGCTGTAGGTATCTCTCTGATTAGAATAATAAGATATAAGGTTCTTTTCTTCTTTTTGGGTTGTGGGTTCTTCTTTTGGAAAATCTATGGTAAAATGGCTTACTTTCTCGTTTATAGTGCTTACATTCAAGAGCTAGAAAGAACAAATTACTTACTTTTTTACTTCTTTACTGCTTTAGTATTGTTTTCAATCATCATGTTAATTTTAAATAAAAGAACAATGGTTGTAGAATATCTTTCAGTTTCTTTTATTATTTATTGTACTCTCACTATTCTAATGAAAAGATTTAGTTATTTTAGTATCATATTTGGAGTAATGATAATATTCATAGCAATATCAAAACATCAATTAAGATTCATGGAATTAATAATGTGGTTTGTTTTATTAGTTTCTTTGATTCATGTTTCATTTGTATTTCAAGATAAAGTTCCATTTATGGAAAGAGAATTACAGGCATCACTAGAAGGTTTAGAAGATAGGGAAATTATTGGGGATTGGGGACATGGACATATATATGAAGCATTTACAAAAGGAAAAGTAACTTACAAAGCAAAAGCAGATATTGAAGCTTATGAGATTTGGATAGAAGCTTTAGATACAGGAAATTATATTTTATTTGATGATATAGCAAGAACAGACGATTATTATGTTATCATAACAACTTTAGACACAGATAAAATATATAATTATAGTGATTATTTTGTAGAATCAAGTTTTGTAAGAACAGAAGATAAATCAATGATTGTTTTAAGGAGAAAGTAAAAGAGTTGGTAACATTGGGACAGAAAGAACTAGAAGGGATATTCAAAGAGAAACCTCTTAAACATTTCAAGAAGAAACTGTTAATAAAATTATATCCATATAGTTTACAAAGTTTCAATAGAAGTTTATGTAGATTAATGAGGGATTTTAAAGTAATTAGATTGGTAGATGTAGTAAATAATAGGAATATTCATTATCTTTATGTAAATAAATCAATGAGAAAAGAAGTTAGGGGGTGTTACAAATGACTGAATATATTTTAATATTTGTGATGTTAATGATTAGTACATGGTATTTATTAAGGGATTAAAATGAATGATTCAATAGAAGAATTAAAAGAATTTTGGTGGGAAGACAAATGAAAATAAAGAAAAATAGGAATACTGAAGAAGCAATATGTAAAGTTTGTTTTCAAAAGTTTGAAAGAAGAACTAAAAAAGCAAATGGAAGAAAGATGGCATCAGGGGTAAGAAGATTGTGGAACTATATTTGCAGGTAATGAATGTAAGAAGTGTGGTTCTAAGAATTATAAGGAGGAAATTAAAATGAAGATTTACTTTAAAAATAGAGAAACACAAACATTAGATTTACATGAAGTAAGCTTTTGGAGTTTTACTAAATGTACTATGTTAGCACAACTAACAATAACAGGAATTGTATATTTAACTTTATTTGTAATAGGATTTGGTTTAGGGATTATAGGTTGGATATGAGATTAAAGATATTAAAAGGAAATAGGGTTTTAGTAGATAACATCAGAATACTTAGAAAAGATGAACTATTTGAATACCTCAATGAAGAATTTGATAGAAAGAACAATATACATTCAATGGAGATACCATGAATAAAGAAATCAAATGTAAATTCTGCAAAAAGAAGTTTAAAGAAAGAAAAGTATTTTGTAATAGGGATTGTCAAAGAAAATATTATACTATCTGGAAAGATGGTTATAATAAAGGATATAAAGCAGGTAAAAAATGCAAACAATAATCTACATAAGAACAAGCACAACTGAACAGAATCCAGAGAATCAATTAGAACAATGTTTAACTTTAGAAAAGGAAGGAAACTATGAAGTAATTGAAGATAAACAAAGTGCTTGGAATGAAAAGAAGCATAGGCATGGTTTTGATAGACTTAGGAGATTAATTAAAGCCAATAGGGTAAAGAATATCATTGTTTGGGATTTAGATAGGTTATATAGAAACAGAAAGAATTTGATAGCTTTCTTTAAGTTATGTAAGGCTTATGGTTGTAGGATACATCCATTTAGACAACAATGGTTAGAAGAACTAAACAATATGCCTAAACCTTTCAATGAAATGATGTATGATTTAATGCTTCAAATTATGGGATGGATAGCAGAAGAAGAATCTACTAAGAAATCAGAAAGAGTTAAACAAGCAGTTAGAAGGGAAGGTGGAATAACTAAATCATATAAAGGAAACAAATGGGGAAGGAAATCTATATCTAAACAAGCTATTTCTAAAGTACTTGAACTAAATAAACAAGGTTATAGCATAAGAGATATTGCAAGTATGGTAACTTATACTGATAAAAATAACCAGCCCAAGAATTTAAGTGTTGGGCTTGTTCATAAAATATTATCCAATTCTACGAAAGAAAATACTAGTTAAACAGCTATTCAACTAAGAGTTCTTTAATGAACAGCTTATTTGTTCTTATCTATGTGTTCTTGTATGGACATAGCATAATCTCTTACTCTTTGTGCTAGAGCTTTAGCTGTGGGGTCATTAGTGAGTTCCTCAATACCATATCCATTAGCATATTGAGTAATACTAACTAAATAATCTACCACTTGCTGTGCTGATATTGTTAGTTCCTTTGAAGGTTGTTTGCTTTCCTGTGTGTTCAATTCCCCTTCCTGTGTTGATTTCTTTTCCATGTTTTCCATCTTTATTTTCCTCCTTATTTGATATTATTTCTATATTAATCTTAACTCTTTTACCTATTTGGTTTGCATCTAATCTTATATCTCTTATCTGAATCCTACCATATCTATATTTAATGTTACTTCGTTTGTTTGTTACAGTGTGTTCTCCAATTAAATAATCATTATGTACTAACCACACTTGTTTGTTTGAAACTATTGCATTTGGCATTTTTTTACCTCATATGAACTTGAAATACACCCCTTTACTACGCTTTTACTACACCTATCCACAATCCTTTATAGTTAGTTAGTTATATTAAACATCTATATCTATAAAATCACCGACTTTCCGAAGATAAGAAGAAACTGTTGCAGGATGTATATCTAATTGTTTGGCAATCTCTTTATTTTCAGTTCCTTTCATCTTCAATTTTAATATTTCTTTAAACTTCCTTTCTCTTTCTTCATTCTTCTTGTTACCCTTACCATACTTCTCAAGGAGTTCACCAACCTTATCTTTTGTTTTTTCGTTCTTTAACATATCATAGTAACTAGTGAGTTCTCCTTTATATTCTCTTAGTGAAGTAGGGAACTCTGATACAGGTTGAACCCCACACTTAACCCTTTTCATGGTTCTTTGCTCATTTATACTTAATATGTCTTGAAGCTTCTGTTGGTTATAACAGTTGAATATACACTGCCCTTCCTTATAATTCTTAGAACCACACTTCTTACATTCATTACCTGCAAATATAGTTCCACAATCTCTACACACATTATCTATTCTTTTCAAAGCATGAAACCAAAAGGTTACTGAGTTTCTAGCGAACCTTGTATATAAATCAAATATTGAAGGCATTACAACACAAGTGAATACATATTTTTCTCTAATGATTTGATAAGTTTGATATAAATCTGTTAAAACCTTTTGCCCTGTATTTCCCTTATCAAATATATCAGAAGCTTCATCTAATCCTGCAAACCCCATTGGTTCTGCTTTTTTTAAAGCTTTAAGATAAGTAATAAATGATACACCAAAACATGATTTATCTGGAAGTTGTCTATGAAAGTATTTAAACCAGTAATCTAAAATATTTAAAAAGATACCCCTACTTTTACCCCTACCTTGTTTTCCTGTTATGATTATAAATACAGGTTTTCTCTTTTCAAGACTACTCCAACAAACCTGCATGGTTCTACCCATCTTACTACTAGGTTTAATTCTAGGTACTTTCCATTTGTTCTTTTCACAGAACTCTTTAAATTCTTCATCAATCATAGGATTCATTTTCTAAATCTTCCTCAAGTTTAAGCTTTTGTATATCTAACTTCCTTAATCCAGATTTCTCAGTAAATGTATTCATTTCTTTAGTACATATCCATAGTTGTTCATAAGTAGGATTTTTTGTTTTACCTTCAAGATATGAATCTAATAAATCAACTACCTTCTTTTGTTCTTCACCACCATGTGCTTCTAACTTATCTCTTATTTCTAAGTATAACATTATTAAAGCTTCTGTCCATTTAACTAATCCAAACTCATAAGATTCTTTCCTAACTTTAGCAATAGTAATATATTTAGTTGCCATTAAGTTTAAATCATCTGTATATGCGAAGATTCTTCTTTTTACAGCATAGAAATCTGCATACATGGCATTGTCATCATTGACACTTCTATGTTGAAGATTAGTTCTTTTTGCCATTTTTATTTTGTTTTTGTTTCAAAACATTATCTTTTACATTAAACAATTTAATAACAAAGGTTTTAGGAATTAATCTTAAATCCTCATAAGTTATATTCCAAAATGTTCCAGTTACTTTAATGTTACTATTAATCATTTCTTTAACTAAATCTAAGTCTTTTTGCATTTAAGTTCACCTACCATATTTTTCTTTTAATTCTTTCAACTCTGGGAAAGCTTCGTTTCTTTTCCAAACAGGTTTAAGAGAAAACTTATCATAAACCTTTCCCTTATATTCAAACAACAAAACATCATCATCTAATTTGTTTCTTTTCCTTTTGAAGTATTTTTTATTGTTTCTTTTAGTTCCCATTTTTATCACAGTATTTTAGGTGCAATTTGATTAATAGTTGTAAAGTTTCCGTAAGACATAAAAGCTATACCAATACAAACAATACCAATAATTCCAATACCTAATAAGATATAAATAAGTAACTTCCTTAAATCATCTGAGTTCTTTCCAACAATTAAAGCTTTCTTAACCATATTATCTGCAAGAGTTGTAGATAAGAACTTCTGTTCAAACTTCTGTCCATCTACTATATAACTTCCAAACTCATTACAGTTTACAGCCCTTATACCATAACTAGTTTCTATGTAGATATGTTTAGGGTCAATACCTATCAACCTATTCTTTTCCCCTTGAACTCTAACACTAATAGTATTTTCTTTAATATGATAAAACCCTTCGTAATAATTCCGTTTATCATCTAAATACTTAATTAGAACTTTACCACTCTTTCTAGCTACTAATGATTTTAATTTAAGTAAAACATTATGTCTTGTAAGAAAAATAATTATTGTTTCGATTATCCATACAGTAGCAAAAAATATTACTAAGTACAAATATACTTCTTTCGTTAATGCCATTATAAAACACCCTCCATTTAATTAAATAATTTACCTTTAACCTTATCACCAAATGTATCTCTTTGTTTATTAAGACTAACTTGTTGTGACCTCACTCTAGTAATCAATAACTTCTGCTGTTCACCATCTTCACTCCTTCTAAAGTTTAAATTAGATAATACAACATTAGCACAAAACTTAGAAGATTCAGGTAAACCAGCTTCTGTACAATCTATTTGAAATTGAAGATACCTATCAAGTTCCTTTATCTTTTTTAGGTCTTTAATAGTACCAAGAACTAAATCAGGTTTGTTTAAATCTGGGTTTAATTCACTAGCTTGTAAAGTTAATATAACTCTTTTAAGTGCAAGTTCATCTTCAAGATAACTCATTTGTTGAGAAGGGGAAGTAGAGTTATTATCTTCTACTGCTCCAATCAATGCTTTTTCTGTAGCAAAACTATTTATATCTTCCTCATTAATTTCATCATTCATTTAAACCACCATTATAATTAATATTCATCTCTAAATTCAGCTTCCTCTCTTTCTTTCTTTTTAGCAAAAGATGAATCCAAATATAACCACAATGCAAATACTGTTAATACAGTTCCTACAGCTTTAGTTACTATTGGATTAAATAATTCATAAGCTTGTACTGATAAGTTTATTGGCATACTCAATCCTTGTATCCATGAATATAATCCTAAGATAACAAAGATAGTTGCAGATACATATCCTAAAACTATATTTTTTCTTATAGTTAAATATAGTATAAAAAAGATTAGACCTAAAGCTATAAATATTAAAAATACCTTATAGTCTAATATTGATGTATCCCCAAAGTACACATTTTCATTTAATACATACATACCAAATGTAGAGTATCCTGCTTCTCGATTATCCAAACAGAATACTATTGCTTGATACTCACCAACCACCGTTGTATTAGGTAGAGTATAATTATGAAAAGCACCATTATTAGTCATTAACTTATTATTAACTAAGTTTGTAGAATTTGGATAATTGATTGTAAGGTTGCAGGTAGCTAACGCTGAGCAAGGCGCTCCATTATTACTACAGGGTACTTTCAAATCAATAGATTCTCCTTTCTTATAGAAGAAACTAGGTTCAGCTAAAGCTATTCCACTAAACAATAAAATCCCAAACAAAATTAATAATAGTTTTTTCATTTTATTAACCTCAATCTGTTGATGTGTTTTCCTCCCTGATTTTCTCAATATCTTTTTTGATACCAAATCCATCTTTAACAAACTTTAAAATAGTTTTCTTACCAAATAAAGCTACTAAAACTAATACTCCTAATATAATTCCTATTTCACCTAACCCTATCATTTTCTTTGACCTCCGTCCATTTAGTTATAAAAAGTCCTAATTCCATACTACCATAGAAGGGTATAAACATAAAAAGTTGTGATACCACATCTGGTGGTGTAATAAAGGCTGATAATGTAATTATTACTAACATAATTATTAATCTGTTTTGTTTTAAATATTTAATATTTAATATACCTAATTTACTTAATGTAGGTATAACAATTATAATTTGCATGGCTAATGCTAATATTATGCTTGTTGTAATTATAAACATTATTACACCATTTACTCCCCACATAGGTTGAGCAACTTGGTATTTTAATAATGTACTTAGTACCATTTTAGAGAATAATAATAATCCAAATAGTAACCCAAATAAAGCTAATCCTAAACAATATAATATATTATGTGTTATTGCTTTTCTTAATTTCTTATTTAAAACTGGTTTACAAAACCTATATAATGAAAATAATATAAAAGGTAATGATAATACTACTGTAATACAAGTACTTAATGTAATCATTGTATTTATTGATTCAAATGGTGATAATGTAACTATTTGACTTGATAATTGATAATAACTAATTAACCCTTTAATTATGTATGGTGCAAAACTAAGTGAAACTATGAAAATAAGAATACATGGTATTAAAACCCATGTAAACTGTTTTCTAAGTTCTTTCAAATGTTCACTTATTGTTTGTTGCTTTTGGTTCATCTTTCTTTACTTCTGGTATTTCTTTTTTTACCTTTGGCATATTTATCTTATTTGTAAGATATTCGATTATACCTTGTTTTGCTATGCTTTGTGTCTGTTCTTTTTCAGCCATGTTCTTGTGTGCTATTCTCTTTTGTTCATGGTCTTGTACTTCTTTAATCAATATTTCTCTATCTTTGTTCATTTGCTCTATTTCCATCTTCTAACCCCCATAATCCATTCTATTGGTATTGTGTTATTAATATTTACTTCCCATTTCATTTTGGTTGTAATTCCTCTATCTCCTCATACTTCTTATCCAATCCATTTGCTGTTCGTATTGTATCTATGTCTGTTTCAAATTTGTCTGTTACTACATCTTCTACTTTAACATCTCTTGCTTGTATGAATCTTTCAATAGCTATCATAGCCATTTCCTTTACTTTTGATTCTGCTCCAACAGGAACATCTTTAATTGTTACATCTGTCATTTTAAACCTCCTATTATTTATGGTGCTGTTTTTGCTGTTATAATTCCTTTAGTTACAGTTATTGTATTTCCATCTGCATCTACAAATGTAGTATCTATTCCTGCTGTTGCTCCAGCAAAATAAGCATCTGCATATAAATTTTTAAATGCATGAGTAGCATCACCTAAGTCTATATCCGAATCAGTAGTAGGTGCTAACTTACCGTCTGTTAAGGTTATCTGTTCCGTAGCACCAATGTTAAAATCTATACCATTAGTTCCACCACGAAGTTGTAAATGGTCAGTTGCTGTGGTTTCGTCTGATTGAACTACTAAACCTGAACCTGTATGGGTTATGCTTCCGTCATCACCAGCACCGAAGTAGAGTTTTTTGGAGTCGGCAGGTATTTTAATATCGCCAGCCGAAGTAATACGCATCCTTTCTGTTAGCACATTGGAAGCAGGTGTTTTTAACACCAAATACCCATCAGTATTTCCGCTTGTTGCACTAGATTTTCTACCTTCAATAGAAGCAAATATTCTATTGGCTGTATTTCCCGTAGTAACAGTTCCGCCTAATGTTATAGAACCACCCAAATCAATGTCTTGTTCATTTGTTGATGCTATATTTAATATTCCTTCAGTAGAATAAGTTGGGATAATATTTACTTTTCTAATATCCACTGGTGCTTCGGGGGCAGTTGTTCCTATGCCGACTTTGCCATCTTCTAATATCCTCATTCTATCTGTTAATAAGCCACCATTAGGTCTAGTTTGAAAAGTTAAATAACCGCCATATTGCCCATCAATTGCATTAGTTTTCAAACCCCCAATCATAGCCCAAGAACTGAGTTGAGTTGTTCCAGTATATTTACCTGAAAAAGCAATTTTACCTCCAACGTCAGCCGCTACTGCCGCAGTATCTCCTAATCTTAAAGTTCCTACAGTTGCTCCTGTAGTTCCATATACATCTAATAAAGCCGAAGGTGCAGTCGTCCCGATACCGACTTTGCCTGTACTACCGTCA
>Ga0209986_10002843_pt1 | contig 15507 bp, 9 predicted proteins | sample BlataG_FD_183168 | JGI IMG/M metagenome (GOLD analysis project Ga0209986, IMG submission 183168) | Deep subsurface microbial communities from Black Sea to uncover new lineages of life (NeLLi) - Black_00105 metaG (SPAdes) (version 2) | ecosystem: Environmental > Aquatic > Marine > Oceanic >...
TGCCCAAATGCCCGGCGTGATTCAGCGCTTCGTAAGTCATGCCACAGGTGAGGCACCCATCGCCGATGACAGCTACCACGTGGTGATTACCGCGAGCAAGGTCGCGGGTCAGAGCCATGCCCAAAGCTGCTGAAATGGAGGTGCCACCATGTCCCGTAGTGAAAGCATCGTGAAGACTTTCATCTCTATCAGGAAACCCTGAGAGTCCCTGGTATTGGCGAAGGGAGTGAAATTGCTCCCTTCTTCCTGTTAACATCTTATGAACGTAACTCTGGTGTCCCACATCCCAGATTATCTTGTCTTTCGGGCTATCAAATATCCTGTGCAAGGCAACAGTAAGCTCCACCGCTCCCAGATTGGATGCTAGATGCCCTCCGTTTTCACTAACCCGGCTTACCAATAACTCCCTGAGCTCGGAACAAAGTTCACCTAGTTCATCTTGGTTTAGCCCCTTAACATCGCCGGGGGCGTTTATTTTGTCCAGTATCTTAGACACCTCACTCTCCCACTTTAAATTATAACAAATTTTACTCTTATGTATGCTCCGGCCACTAAGATTGTTGTGCTAAGCTCGCAACAGACGATTAAATATGCCCTTGAATCCGCCTGCCTTTCCCTTGATAGCAGCATAGTCTATTTCGCCAAGCATCAAGTGGCATATAGCTCTCCACGCTCCGTCACTCCGGTTGAACATTCCAAACGCCAAACGAGGGAAGCGGACAAAATTTTTTGACAACGTACGCGCTATTCTCAACTCAGACATTATCGTCTTCTCTACAATCTGTTGGTAATCCTGCAACCCCACTTTGCCCCTCGCTAAAGAGTTCTCAATCACTGGTGCGGCAAGCTGGGCACTCTGGATGGCGTTATAAATTCCCTCACCCGTTAATGGGTCAGCAAGCCCAGCCGCATCCCCCAGAAGCAAGGCTTTATCTTGCCAAACAAGCCTCCCTTTTGTACACGTTGGTATCAGGTGGCTACTTGACCTGGCGATAGTGTAACTACCAATACTTAGTGAATTTAGAAACTTCTGATGGTGGCGGTCCAAATGTCTTGCCTTGGAGGCAAGACATCCAGCTCCAATAGAGAGATGGTTACGCTTGGGAAACACCCAGGCATAACCCCCAGGAATGCACCCCAGGTCTATCTGGACCCGCGATTTCCATTTTACCATCTCTTCCTCGGGCACAACAACTTCTGACCCTATTCCTGCAATATATTCGATGCTCCTTTCCATGCCCAGCTCTCTTGCCACTACGCTATAAGCCCCATCAGCCCCGACCACAAGTCGGGAGCGAAAAATGTTGTCAGCAGTGGAAATCTCAACCCAATCAGCGCTCACCTGTATTTGCGTTACCTTCTGACCATCCATAAGCACAGCTCCCAGTTGCTGTGCCCTCATCACCAAAAAATAGTCAAATACATCGCGCATCACGGTATATATCAGTGGCTGACTATATTGTCCCAGATAAGGGCTGCCGAGATTAAAAGTAAAGCTAACCTCATAAATTACGTCTTCCGCTACCTTGGAGATATCGAAATCCAGAAGTTTTGCCGCCTTGCTGGTGACTCCGCCAGCACAACACTTATAGCGGGGCAGTTTCTCTTTTTCCAAAACTAATACCCCGATCCCCCTTTTCGCCAGCTCGTAAGCCAGTGTCGCCCCAGCCGGACCAGCACCAACAACGATTACATCGTGGCTTTGTTTCAAAGACCAAACACCCCCAACAAGCGAAGCAATGCAAACCTATTTTCAATTATATCACCTCGAATGCATATCCATTGTACTCGTTCATATGATTAGTGACACTTCTTTTTTTCGTCATTGCGAGGAGCGATAGCGACGAAGCAATCTCTAAGCGAGATTCCTCAGTCCAACTATAGCCGGCTCCAGGTTCGCAATGAGATTGCCGCGCCTTCGGCTCGCAATGACACGGAAGGTTATTACCCGATGTTACAAACATATAAAGTGTCACCCATCTATCTGAACTAGATCAGACCCTTTTACTCTTTAGGGATATTCTCTATCAACAATTTTTTCATTGCTTAAATTCCCTTGAGCACATTTTGAATGAATTATGCTTAAGGCAATGTGGGACTGCACGGATTGGAGAAAGCTTTATTATTAAGTCATGCTGATTTGTTGTAAATAATAGAAGCGGTTATAACAAGTAAAGGTTGCCTGGCAACCTATCCCCCTGCTCCCTTCCCTGATGGGGTGAATTTTCCCCCAACAAATTGACACAACCGCGCCGAATAGGTGCTTGTCACTTCGGAGTTCTTCACTCCGTTGGGGCGACCTCTCTAGGTATTCTTGGCGGACAGCTCACATGCCTTCATCACTATTCATTTTGTAGCTCTCTGCCTCGACTGGAGACAACAATAAAAGAGCCGACCGTGCCTGACATTAAGTGGCACGGTCGGCTCTTGGCCATAGCAGGTGTGATGTCCTATGCTAGAACTGGTGTCTCACACACCTGATACCAATTAGCAAGTTTCTCCATATAATGCAGCACTCTACATCTCCCTAGTTCCGCCATATGTCCCCTGTAGCTTCAACTACCCAAACAACGGGGTCAACCAGGAGCTCCCTGACCAGAGTCCTCAAAAAGCTACTTCCTGATATGAAATCCGCTATGGGAGGGCTAAGCTGGTAGTACAGGGCGACAAATTGAGAGCCCACGGTGCTTTCCAGCAACACCACATCCCGGAACTCTCGCAGCACATCGATCTGTTCAGCAATCGGAGTTCCGTAGGCCGCGGTGGCGATAAAACAGCCCAGCGAACCTGAAGGCCCCTTAGTAGAATCGGTGGTGGTTATCTCTTCAAAGTTAGCCGCTATGGAATAGTCGCCGTTCATGGTGACGGTAGTTGTGGCAAAGTCGGGGTGGGTGATGCTGTCGCCGATCCAGCTGACGAACTCATAGCGGTCATCTGGACTAGCCACCAGGTTAACCACCGTGCCAGCCTCATAGTCAGAGGTCCCCTCACTAGGGCTGGTTACTGAACCTCCGGCGGTGCTCGAGATGGTGAGGGTGTATTCTTCACCCCCCGGGTTCTCCTCAGTGTCAAAATTGGCGGTGATCTTGTAGTTGCCGTGCACAGTAACGGTGGTTTCAGCGGCATTGACATCGGCAATGCGGTGTACCTCGCCAGTCCAGTTGACGAACTTATAGCCAGCATCTGGACTAGCCACCAAGTCAACCACCGTGCCACAGACATAGGGGAACGCTCCTTCACCAGGGGTGGTTACCGAGCCGCCTTCGGTGCTGGAAATATCGAGGCGACAGCCAGCGGGGCTTGATACAACATATCCGGGGCCTCCTGGATCGGTGATTTGTCCGGGAATACTATCTGCATCTCCTGGGAATACACCGTCTGTAAGCGTGATCGTTATGGTGTTGTCGCCGTCATCGCTGCCAATGGGCAACGAATACCACAAGCCAGCGTGGTATTTCCACCATTTAGCGCCTAGTGGCAGCATGGGCCCTGGCAACACAATGGTTATAGTTATTGTCTGTCCAGAGGTGAGTCCTGTGACGTTGAACGAGAACACTCCATGTGGAAGCACTAGGGCGCCAGGAGGCGTTGCCACTGCTGTAAGGCCCTCAATGTTGCCTGCACTGGAGGTAAAGGAAGCCGTGCCCGTGCCAGTGGCAGTTCCAGTTGACTTTGTGGGGGCATACTGCTCACCTAGCCACGGGTCGTAGTCCACGCCGAGGCCCACACCGTCACCGGTGCCGGGCCCCTGCACTGATGGCCCGGTGACTGAGCCCCACCAGTTGTTCTCGGCGTCCAAGGTGTGCGCGGGACCACCACCAGTGTCGTAATGCGAGACAGCGGCCTCGTAGCCTGCCTGGCCTGTACCGGTGTTGCCCACAAAGTTGTTGAAGTGAGCCTCATTGTTATCTCCAATAGTTGAGCTCATGCGAATGGCGTAGGTATTGTTCAGTATATCGTTGCGCACGATGACGTTGTAGTCAGAACCGGTTTCAGGCCGGACACCTGTGTGGGAGCCAGTAATGGTATTGTACTCGATCGTACCGTAGTGGCTATTGTGCAGGGCAATTGCATTCTGCAGATCAGTGATAGTGTTATGGGCGATTACGATGTTGTTGCCGGCGTCATAGGTGCCGATTCCGGTGCCCCTGTACTGATCCCCACTGTATCCGCAGGCGGTAACCGTGTTGTATGTGGCCGAGCCCACGATACCAGCCAGGAAGAATATGCCATTGGGAACCTGCACACCCGACACGCCTGGACCGGTAACGGTGTTGTGGTTGAAGTCGACTGTCAGGTAATCTCCGCAGCCGTAGATACCGCCCCTGTTGTAGTTGGTGACTGTACAGTGCTTGACCTCTACCGTAGAAGCAGCGTTGGTGTCGTCGGAGGCCCATATTCCAGTACTGCGGGGAGTCATAGACGAGGTCTGCATGTTCACCACGGTCACGTCGTCTACGGTGCCGCTGGTCTCAATATATGCGATACCAGCGATTCGACCGCTTGAGGCAAGCCCTGCAGGAGCAGCATCGACATTTACACCATCGACCTTCAGGTCTTTGATGGTAACGCTCAAACCGGGGGCGTCAGCCCACACGATGGCCGCCATATCCAAGGTGCCACTAATCCACGGCGCAGTCTCAATCTTGGTTAATTTATCCTCGTTATCGGGCTGAATGATAGTGGTATCCCCGGCACCCTGTAGCGTCAGGCTTTTATCTATCACCACCTGCTCATCATACGTCCCCGCTGCCACACTGATGGTGTCGTACGGATCAGCGGCGTCGATGGCAGCCTGAATGGTAACGTAATCTGGGTCTGGGTTAGTGTTGGTGGCATAGCCAAGCGCGTAGTTGCCACTTGCGTCCTTTCCCGAGAACCACATCTTGTAGACGCCGTCAACTTCAATCACCATTGGGCAATAGGAACGTTCAGCTCTCCAAGATACGCCGTCATCCTTGTGGAAGATGGGATTATTGGCGTCTCTGGTCCATGTCAATCCATCTGTGGATGTTGCATGACCTATACCATGATTCACACCAGAAGTTCCACCACTATACCACATGTGCCATTTTCCACCGTCTTCTTTTATGACAGTGCCGAATGAGGCGTAACAACTATCCCAATCGTCTGTATTTCCATGTGGGCCGTCATTGCCTCTTGGTAAGACTTTCCCATACAAATTCCAGTTTCTGCCATCTGAGGAGTAACCCAATCCAATTTCCTCAAAATTTAAATCGGTGGCATCAAAATACATCACAAATGAATAATCAAACGGGTTAGGTCCTGTATTGGTTGCCGTCGGGTTGTATAGGACATCTATTGGACCGTAAGATGTCCTATTCCACTCCCCCCACAGAGGAACCCCTGTAAATAAATTTCCAGTAATTGCTTGATCATTAAACCAGTTAAACCCATCTGGCGATTCTGCATATCTAATAGGTTCAGGTTCCACAGGTTCCACATACAACATTCCGGGCCCGTCCCAATACCACATGCGATAGTACATCGTGGCGCTACTGGGATTGTCCCCGCTGTTAGCTCCAGTAAATCCGTCAGGATAATACTCAACGACTGCATGGTAGCCGTTAGTCATTACGACGCCTTGGTCAGTCCAATTGATCCCATCACCAGATGTTGCGAGGGCGGTTTGTGCCCCAGAGGTGCCGTACCACATCTTGTATTTGGCAGAGTGACCATGTCCTGAAAATTCATTTACATCATAGAGAACACTTGGGTAGTATGCTTTAGGCCCTGAATCAACTCCTTGTCCGAAGATCGAATTCTCTGCATATTCTGTCCACTTGCTCACATCCAGAGTGGCTGGGTCTTGCGCCGCAGCTGGCACGGCTGCCACCAGGCTGAAGCTCAGCACCAGCGCTAGCGCTATCAGAATACTAAATATCTTTTTCATTTTCCCCTCCTCTCGTGTTCACTTTTCCGCTCCACCCCAGAAATATCTGAGGTGTCGCTCCTCGCCCAAGACCAACCCGTCTCCCCTGTGTGGGAGAAACTCCATGGGCAAGAATAATCGCTCTAATCTGTTAGCCACCACCCCCTGCTTTCCCATCCCCTGCCAGTGGGACAGACTAAACAATAACGTAAATCGGGTGATGCTTCCCGAGTCATCGCCAACATCAAAGAAGAGACCTGCTGCCGCAGGTCTCTTCCTACTTTAGTTTATATTCCCTATCTTGCCCCCCACAATATCCGTGGCTTTCCTCAGCCACGCCTGGTCGAAGTAGCGAACGCCGCTGTTATCGGTGAAGCTCAGCGATGATAAAACTACACGCCTCATCTAGCTCAGCAACCACCTCTTGCCCATACTAAGCCCCTTTGCCACCTGAGTCGGGCTCTTTGCCCGGCCACACTCGTAAGTGAAATCTTATATACTATTTATATACTATAGTAATATTAGGATAACACCTCCACGAACACTTCATATTAGAATAACAATTCTTCAAAAAAAAGTCAATACCAAAACGGATATTATTTATCAATAATTTATTCATTGCTTAAATTCCATTGAGCACATTTTGAATGAATTATGCTTAAGTCAATGTGGGACTGCACGGATTGGAGAAAGCTTTATTATTAAGTCATGCTGACTTGTTGTAAATAATAAAAGCTGTTATAATAAGCGAGCAAAGTTCACATGAAATAATCATGCGAGGCTAAAAGTATGAAGGTAAGTTCAGAATCTGGAAATCTAGCTTTGAGATTGTGGTTCATGATACACCGGACCCACGAGATGCTTAAGATGTGCGAGGACCGAGTATTTGGTGAATACAAGCTTACTACGGAGCAGTACGTAGTGCTTGTGACTATAAAATACCTCGGTGGTCCTGTAAGGCCAACTGACGTAGCCCGGTGGTTAGGACGTAGCCCGAACAGCATCAGTATGATGGTCGACCGCATGGTCAAAGCTGGTCTGCTCAGAAGGGTAAGAGACAGGAAGGACCGCAGGGAAGTACGGCTGATTATCACCAGCAAGGGGGAGGAAGCCCTTAAACCGGCAGTTATGGCAGGCTTGGAGTTTATCCAGAAAACCCTGTTGCCCTTATCATATGATGACAGGCATACCTTGATGAGGCTGCTCGATACGCTACAATACGAGGCATCTACCTATCTCAATCCCGGAGCGGATATAGAGGAAATAAGGAGAAATGAGGCCAAGAGCCATGACAATTTAATGGAACGGCTGATCCAGTACACTTCGCTCTCCGCTCCCGATGCCAAACGTCAGGGTGGTGAGAAGGGGAAGATCATATGATGAGGGCAGTTCACCTTACTTGTACTAGCTGGCGTAGAGCAATTCCGCAGGGTTCGCAATAATCCCGGTAGAACGGACCATACTCCCCGTTTCAACCCACAGGTAAAACACCTTAGCCACCGCTGTCATTAATGTGCTGTACCCCGGTACATGGTAAGGTACGTGTCAAATCGACAAATAGGTGTGGCTGAACGATATGTTATATAATCTAGTAGAAATCTAAAAAGGCGGCAGGGAATTGTCAGGCCAATTTTACGACGTCATCATAGTAGGAGCGGGGCCAGCCGGAAGCTACATAGCTTATGAACTAGCCTCATCAGGTCACGATGTCGCTGTTTTTGAAGAAAAAAGTGCGTCGAGACTCGATGTCTGTTGCACAGGAATAATCAGTACCGAATGTTTCCAGTCCTTGAACCCCGGCACAGATGGGATATTAACCAGGGTAAACTCGGCCAAGTTTTTCTCCCCTTCAGGAAGATGCTTAAGAGTGCAAACTGAAAATGTTCAGGCTTACGTTGTCAATCGGCTTTTACTTGATAAAGCGCTAGCCTCTAAAGCCCAATCCCGGGGGGCACAATATTTCTTCTCCTCCCCAGTCATTGACATTATTCCTGGGAGGGATAGCATACAAGCTGAAACTTTGTGCTCCGGAGCCAGGGAGATATTCAGTGCTAGAGCTGTGATTCTGGCTAACGGATTCAGGCCCAAGCTGCCCCGGAAGCTAGGTCTGGGCAGAATCAAGAACTTCCTCGTCGGTGCTCAGGCCGAAATTGAAGCGAAAAACATTGATGAACTCGAAGTATACTTTGGTCAGGAAATAGCACCAGGTTTGTTTGCCTGGCTCGTGCCCACTTCAACAAATAAAGCATACGTTGGTCTTTTGGCAACATCTCAGGCCAAGCTACATCTGCAAAAATTCCTCAACAATCTCTTTTGCCAGGGTAGAATAACAAGTCGGGAGGTGGAAATCGAGCAAAAGGCTATCCCCGTAGGAACTTTAGCTCGCAGCTACGGAGACAGGATACTGGTTATTGGGGATGCGGCCGGACAGGTAAAGCCAACTACCGGCGGAGGAATATACTTTGGGCATCTTGGTGCCCGGATAGCTGCCGAGGTGCTTGACGAGGCTCTCAGCAGTGATAATTTAACCGCTGGCCAGCTTTCGCGCTATCAAAAGCAGTGGAAGGCAAAAATGGGCAAGGAACTCTCCCGTGGCTACTGGGCTAGATGGGCTTATGCCAAACTAAGCGACCGCCAAATCGAGGGAATATTCAACGTGTTGAATTCCGATGGCATGGCTGAGGCTTTGCTCAATTCCAGCAATTTTTCCTTCGATTGGCACAGCAGGTTAATTCTGGCTGTCCTGAGACATAGCTCCGCCTATCCCTTGCTGAAAATCAGGCATCTCCTTTCTCGTGAGGCTGGTTCATGATTCAAACAAATTATCCTCCCCAGCATGTCGCCATTATCATGGACGGCAATGGCCGATGGGCAAAGAAACGCCATTTACCCCGGCTTGCCGGGCACAATGCTGGCAGAGAGAATATTCGCCCGGTGGTAAAGATTTTTGCCGATTATGGAGTAAAATACCTGACCCTTTATATGTTCTCCACAGAGAACTGGAACCGGCCGAGGATAGAGGTCGCAGGCTTACTCAGTCTTCTGGCAAAGAAGATTGACCAGGAAACTCAGGCTTTTCATCAAGAAAATATCCGACTGGTACATCTGGGCAGGCTGGACAGGCTGTCTCAGAAACTGAGAGAAAAGGTGCGGGCAGCAGTTGAACTCACCAAAAATAATACCGGTCTTACGCTTTGCCTCGCCTTCGATTATGGGGGACGTGATGAAATTGTCCAGGCAGCCAGACGTATCGCCAGCGCTGGTATTCCCAGCAACAATATAGATGAGTCTGTGTTTGTCCGGTATCTATATAGCACTGACATTCCCAACCCTGACTTGGTCATACGCACTGGCGGTGAGAGCCGCCTGAGCAACTTTCTCCTCTGGCAGGCTGCCTATAGTGAACTTTACTTCACTCCAGTGTTATGGCCTGATTTTGGTCTTAAAGACGTTGAGGAAGCGCTTTCTGAATATAAACGCCGCCAGCGCCGTTTTGGCAAAATATGAGGCGCTTAACAACCACCCCATGACAAGAGGCGAAAGGCTCGCATGACACCCCATTTCTTGTCATTGCGAGGAGCGTAGCGACGAAGCAAACTCAACGAGATTCCTCGCTCACGCTCGGAACAGGCTCCTCAACCTCGAATATCTAAAGTGATTCTCGTCGCAAGCAGTGGTATAATCAGTATGGGATAAAAATCCAGGCGCGTTTTCAGAGGAGACATGGCAGTTTTACAGATTCGCACTTTGCCCGACCCTGTGTTGCGGCAAAAGGCCAAAAGAGTAACCAAAATCGATGACTCCATTCAAAAGTTAATCGATGACATGATTGATACGTTACACTCTGACCCAAACAGAGCCGGCCTCGCTGCCCCGCAGGTAGGAGTGTTGCTACGCGTAGCAGTCATCGAGGTGCCAGAACAGGAACTGCTCACCATGATTAACCCTGAAATAGTAAAAAGGGAAGGTGAGCGAATAGTTCAGGAAGGCTGCTTATCCATACCTGGCTACTTTGGGGAAATAAAAAGAGCGGTAACAGTGAAAGTCAAAGCGCGAGACCAATACGGTAAGGAATTTCGCCTCAAAGCACAAGGCCTTCTGGCTCAGGCTCTTGAGCAGGAAATTGAGCATCTCGATGGCATTCTATATATTGACCATCTAGAGAGCCCGGAAAAGCTGTTTGAGACTGAGGCTGTTCAAAAAGCGTAGTTGCCCCTTCTGTCATTGCGAGGCGTGTTCTCCCTTCGTCATTGCGAGGAGTGAGATTCCTCCCCTATGGTTCGGAACAGGCTCCGCAATCTCGGTGGAGCTATTGAGGGCTGAGATTGCGAGCCCCGACTTGTCGGTGCTCGCAATGACAAGAAAGCCTGATGAATCACGCAACTAGGAAAATATGTAGTAGATTGGGAGGGAGTTAGAGGGAGGAGACAACCGAGCCTGAGGCTCGGTTGTCTCCGTTTTATCTTTCTATGCTGCTTGGCGCGCTTTGCGCCTTCTTCTCCACCAGACCACTCCCCAGATAATCAAGCCAATCGCCACTATTATGACAATGATAAGCCACCAGGTGATAGTCCGTGACGTTGTGAACTCACCGCTCAAGCCGGCAACCTCCACCTCATGTTGTCCATAATCCATTTCGGACAGGATAAAACTCACCTGCTGGCTCTGTCCTGCACCCAGTGTCACTATTTCGGTATCTACTGCTTCTCCATCTAGCTTTAGCTCAACAGTATCGGTGCCTCCCTGCCCACCGTCGTTGGCTATGTTGGCGCTAATGGTAACGCTTTCCCCAGTCTTGGTCACGAAGGTGACAGTTTCCCATATCCTTTCCACGCTGGTCACGATGCTCAAGCCACTGGGCACAAAATGGGCAGGTGGGGGAGGTGTCGGAGCAAGCTCAACCAGTACGGCAAATATGGTGAAGTGTCTTAGCGTGGTAGATATAGTCAGCATACCGTCTCGCTCGCCTTGTGTGCTCTTCAGTGGTACCCAGACTCCACTAACACCATCATAATAAGCAACAGTTAAGGTTCCCTCTAGAGCATTCTCAGGCAATTGATCGAAGCACAGTGTCAGGATGATATCTTTGTTGAAAACAGCGCCCGTAGGATTTATTTCAACAGCCACAATCGCTATAGTATTCTCGGGAAGAGGAGGTGTCTCCTCAAGCTCCCTGATTACTATCAGGTAATATGTCTCTCCATCAACAGTGGGCGCATTAGTCCCCTGCTCTAGCCACAAGCTGTGACAGCCATCGGGGCTAGGCCCAAGTAAATCTAACGATAGCTCGTCATTGCCGAGAAGGCGCCGCGTGACGTTATTTCCATCCCAGTCCACCGTAAGATATTTAATGGGGGGACAACCACCGCCACCGCCACCACGCGGCGGAACTCTAGCATACCATGTCTTGTAGGCGGTGTCATTTACTGAAGTGTTACCTGTCACCTCGCATCTCACCGTGCTTGTTCCACTCTGGCTGGAGGTAATTTCGGCAGTTGCCTGGCCCCCGCCATTAGTAATACCCCCCGGTGTGCCGGAGAAGTTGCCAAAACCGCTTATGTTCCAGGTCAGATTCACAAATGGCATCGGGTCATCAAATTGGTCGTAGAGCGTGGCCGTGATTACATGGAACGTGCCTACAAGATTGGTGTCTGTCTTAGGCAAAAGCACTAAGCTTAGAGCAGGATTTACCGTGACGTTCGTGCAGCACGGATGTTCATTGCCCAAAGAGTCAATCACGTTTACACATACTTCGTAGACTCCGGTTTCGTTAAAGACGTGGGTTATATTGGTGAAGGCAGTATTATTGAACGATGCTAACTCTGTCCCATTTACCGTCCATAACCAATCGTACGGTGGGACTCCTCCACTGGCTCCGGCCGTGCCGTTAATTGTATTACCCACCTTAGTCGTGGTGGGACCGACATCGCACTCCATGGTTAGACGTTCATTTACCGTGACGTTCGTGCAGCACTGTTTTTCATTTTCCGGTTCCGAAGAGTCAGTCACGTTGACACATACAGTGTAGTTCCCAGCCTTGGTGTAGGCGTAGGTCGGGTCTTCCTCCGTGCTGTTGCCAACACCGTCACCAAAATCCCAGGCATAGGAGTAATTCCCAACACCTCCACTGGCTACGGCCGTGAAGTTAGTTACATGACCTACCTTCGTCGGGTTAGGGCTGACATCGCATGTGAGGTTCAGAGCCCCTATAATCGTGACGTTCGTGCAACACTGTTCCTTATTGTCCAAAGAGTCAGTCACGTTGACACATACAGTGTAGTTTCCGATTGTGTTAAAGGTGTAGGTGGTATTCTGATCCGTCTTTACCCCTGTCCCATTTACCGTCCATAACCAGGAGTAAGGTGGGACTCCTCCACCGGCTGCGGCAGTGAAGTTAGTTACATGACCTACCTCGGTCGGGTTGGGACTGATCACGCACTCCAGGCGTAGAGGTGGATTTACCGTGACGTTCGTGCAGCACTGTTCCTTATTGTCCAAAGAGTCAGTCACGTTGACACATACATTGTAGAGCCCATCAACAGTGAAGTTATGAGTGGTATTCTGGCCCCCCGGTACCGGTACCCCATTTACCGTCCATAACCAGGTGTAATTCCCAACACCTCCACTGGCTCCAGCGGTGAAGTTAGTTACATGACCTACCTTGGTCGTGTTGGGACTGACCCAGCACTCCAGGCTTAGAGGTGGATTTACCGTGACGTTCGTGCAGCACTGATCCTTATTGCCCAAAGAGTCAGTCACGTTGACACATACATTGTAGAGCCCATCAACAGTGAAGTTATGAGTGGTATTCTGGGCCCCCGGTACCGGTGCCCCATTTACCGTCCATAACCAGGAGTACGGGGGGACTCCCCCACTGGCTGCAGCGGTGAAGTTAGTTACATGACCTACCTTGGTCGTCTCGGGACTGATCCAGCACTCCAGGCTTAGAGGTGGATTTACCGTGACGTTCGTACAGCACTGTTCCTTATTGCCCAAAGAGTCAGTCACGTTGACACATACATTGTAGAGCCCATCAACAGTGAAGTTATGAGTGGTATTCTGGCTCCCCGGTACCGGTGCCCCATTTACCGTCCATAACCAGGTGTAATTCAGGACGCCTCCACTGGCTTCGGCAGTGAAGTTAGTTATATGACCTACCTTGGTCGTGTTGGGACTGACCCAGCACTCCAGGCTTAGAGCCTCATTAACCGTGACGTTCGTGCAGCACTGTTCCTTATTGTCCAAAGAGTCAGTCACGTTGACACATACAGTGTAGTTCCCGGCAGTAGCAAAGATGTGGGTGGTATTCTGGGTCGCCGCTACCGGTGTCCCATTTACCGTCCATGACCAGGAGTATGATGGGACTCCCCCACTGGCTGCAGCGGTGAAGTTAGTTACATGACCTACCTTGGTCGTCTCGGGACTGACCCAGCACTCCAGGCTTAGAGCCTCATTAACCGTGACGTTCGTGCAGCACCGCGTCCAATTGCCCAAAGAGTCAGTCACGTTGACACATACAGTGTAGTTCCCGGCAGTAGCAAAGATGTGGGTGGTATTCTGGGTCGTCGCTACCTCTGTCCCATTTACCGTCCATGACCAGGAGTACGATGGGACTCCCCCACTGGCTTCGGTGGTGAAGTTAGTTACATGACCTACCTTGGTCGGGTCGGGACTGACCCAGCACTCCAGGCTTAGATCCTCATTAACCGTGACGTTCGTGCAACACCGTTTCCAATTGTCCGAAGAGTCAGTCACGTTGATACATACAGTGTAGTTTCCGCCAGTGTCAAAGATGTGGTTGGTATTCTGAGTCGTCGCTACCTCTGTCCCATTTACCGTCCATGACCAGGAGTACGGCGGGTTTCCATCACTGGCTGCGGCAAGGAAGTCAGTTACATTACCTGCCTCGGTCGGGTTGGGATTGATCAAGCACTCCAGTTTTAGAGGATCTGGCTGAGCTCTCGCTGGCGGGAGATTGGCGGCGAGCACCGCCGTCATGACCAGCATGAACACGATGACTAAAGAAAATATTATCCTCTTCACACCAATCCTCACTGCCAAGACTGGAGTAGCGCTCTTATCATTAATATGATCGGGATATAGACAACTTAACAAAGCACACACCTATTTGTCAATACCTCCAAATAAGTCCTGGCTAAGAGGTCGTGTAACTAGCTTCTCGGGCAAAACGATGTGGACGGGTGATTCCTATCGGGCTAGCTGGCTGTTATATTTACTATGGACAATGAGGCAGAGATGGACTCCGCCACTACGATTAGTCATTGCTTCGGCTGACTGAAGTCAGCCGAAGCGAAGTGGAGGAATAGATAAGCATTGCTTTTGTGAGGCCTTAGCTCCAGGACAAAACAGCAAAGCTATTCCAGGTGCAAATAAGAATCATACACAGGTTCAACGGCTTCAATAATCCGCCCCGCTTAAATAAGATCAGGATCATGACTATTTCAGCAGCAATCAGCCCCTTAACCAGCATGCTGCTACCAAATCTCATGTTAATGAAGGGGTTAAGCTCGTAACTCCCAAGCCCTAAGGCGACCCTCGTCAACCATGCATCCAGAATATTCAGCCCAATAAAACCAACGCAGAGCAGAATGCCTTTGATTAAATCAGCATCAGCAAGCGTCGCCCTGAGCCGTTCCATTTAACTCACTGCGGCTTTCTTAAATATGGCACTCCCTCCCGTGGAGGGAGGGAGTTAGAAGGGAGGGGGATAACCGAGCCTGAGGCTCGGTTATCCTTCCTGTGCTGCTCTTTGCCTTCTTCTTCTCCCCCAGACCACTCCCCAGATAATCAAGCCAATTGCCAGTATTATGACAATGATAAGCCACCAGGTGATGGTTCGTGACGTTGTGAACTCACCGCTCAAGCCGGCAACCTCCACCTCATGCTGTCCATAATCCATCTCGGACAGGGTGAAACTCACCCACTGGCTCTGTCCTGCACCCAGTGTCACTATTTCAGCATCTACTGTTTCTCCATTTAGCTTTAGCTCAACAGTATAGGTGCCTTCCTGCCCACCATCGTTGACTACGTTGGCGGCAATGGTAACGCTTTCCCCAGTCTTGGTCACGAAGGTGACAGATTCCCATATCTTTTCCATGCTGGTCACGATGCTCAAGCCACTGGGCACAAAGTGGGCAGGTGGTGGGGGAGGTGGCGGAGCAACTTCGACCAGTACCGCAAATATGGTGAAGTGGTTTAGCGCCGTAGATAGGGTCAGTTCTGCCACACCACTTGGTCCGCCTGCTTCACTCTCCATTGGTACCCAGACTCCATTAACATCATCATAATAAGCCATGGTTGCATTTAGAGCATTCTCGGGTAATTGATCGAAGCCCAGTGTCATGAAAATATCCCTGTCGAAAACAGCGCCCTCAGGAGTTACGTTAAAGGCCACAATCGCTATAGTATTCTCTGGAAGAGGAGGTGTTTCCTCGAGCTCTCTGATTACTATCAGGTAATATGTCGTCTCTCCATCAACAGTGGTGGGTGCGTGAGTTCCCTGCACTAGCAACAAGCTGTGACTACCATCGGGGCTAGGCCCAAGCAAATCTACCGCTAGCCGGTCATTGCCGAGAAGGGGCTCCGTGGTGTTA
>Ga0209986_10002844_pt1 | contig 15507 bp, 15 predicted proteins | sample BlataG_FD_183168 | JGI IMG/M metagenome (GOLD analysis project Ga0209986, IMG submission 183168) | Deep subsurface microbial communities from Black Sea to uncover new lineages of life (NeLLi) - Black_00105 metaG (SPAdes) (version 2) | ecosystem: Environmental > Aquatic > Marine > Oceanic >...
ATGCAATGGGACCATGTTTTGCTGCAGCTGCAGAATATCCTTCAATGAATCTACAAGCTACTTCTTTTAACTTTAATCCACCTTCTTTAGCTGTACCAATTGATATCCCACGAGCTAAAAAGAAATAACTCGAATGTTTCTCTAAATCTTTTACAATTTTTCTAATTAAATTAATATTATTACTTAAAAAATTCTCAATTATTTGAGGTGTTGATTTTAAAGCCTTGTAGTAGTTTTGTATTTCACTTTCTGGTTCTATTTTTCTCAATTTTGCAATCTCCAACGCGATTAATGCAAGTGTAAGTACTTAACAAGAGTAAGTTTTTGTAGCAGCGACTCCAATTTCAGGACCAGCTTGTGTAATTATAAAGTGATCTGAATATCTTGTAATTGATGATCCTACAGTATTAGTTATCGATAAAATTTTTAAATTTTGTGCTTTTTTGGCCCAGCGAATAGCCTCAATTGTATCTATTGTCTCACCTGATTGTGAAACTGCAATTATTACTGAATTATCCCTTAAACAATTTGTTAACTGACCTTTTAACTCAGAACACTCAATTGCCTGAATATATTTACCTAAAAATTTGGAAATAATAAATTTTCCAGCTAAGGAAGCAAATAGTGAGGTTCCAGCACCAGTAATATAAATATCATTGGCAGACAAAAGTATTTGGGCAAAAATTTTAATATCTTCATTCGAAATCTTCAATGTTCGTTTCAAAGCTTCAGGCTGTTCATATATCTCTTTTAACATAAAATGTTTATATCCTCCCTTTTCTGCTGCATCAATACTCCACTCAATTTGTTGAGATTTCTTTTCAATTTTCTCTGAAGTATTCATATCATAAAATTCTACCTCTCCTGCTTTTAAAATCGCCATCTCACAATCCTCCAAAATGTAATATGTTTTTGTTAATGGCAGAAAAGCTGGAAAATCTGATGCACAATAGGTCGTTACTCCAGGTTCAATCCCAATTATAATCGGAAATTTTTTCTTACAGCAATAATAGTATCTGGGAGATATAAGCTTAGAATGGCTAATCCATATGACCCTTTACAGATTTTTAAAGCTTCAATTATTGAATCCTTAAAGTCTAACCCTTCCTTCATTTTCTCTTCAATTAAATGTGGAATAATCTCTGTATCTGTGTCAGATTTAAAATTATGCCCCCTTTGGATGAGTTCTTCTTTTAGAGTCATAAAATTTTCAATAATTCCATTATGTACTACTGCTATTTTATTTGAACAATCTAAATGTGGATGACTATTCTCTTTAATTGGAGCACCATGGGTGGCCCATCTGGTGTGTGCAATCGCAATATTTCCTGGAAAATCATCTAATTTTATTTTTTTATGAACATCATTGATTTTTCCAGAATCTTTTTTCACAAATATTTTTCCGTTAAATTGTGAGGCAATACCTACAGAATCATATCCTCGATATTCCAATCGTTTAATTCCTTCAAGTACAATACTCCCTATAGGGGTATCTTGATTTGATATAACTCCAAAAATTCCGCACATTATTTATATCTCAAATTAATTAGATTATTAATAGTAAAATAATAAATAAAATAAAAGAATTTAAAAATTCATGGGTTTTAAAAAATTAGCAACTACAAATCATATTGGATTAATGCATCCAAGACAAACAATTTTAGTCACGACTTTTCCTATTAATATTGTTCCACTTGCTTGGAATTTAATTATAAGTAGAAATCCTCCTATTGTAGGAATTTCTGTGTCGCCCTTAAGATTTTCGCATAATTTAATTAAAGATCAAGGAGAATTCACAATTAATATTCCTACAAGCGAAATATTAAAAAAACTAATGTATTGTGGTCAAATCTCTGGGAAAAAAGTAAATAAATTCAAAGAAACTGGCTTAACATCATTAGATGGAATAAATGTGAAGTGCCCTCGAATAAAAGAGTGCATTTGCCACATAGAATGTAAGCTGATCGATAGTAAGGTTTACGGAGATCACACTTTATTTATTGGTAAAGTTGTAACATGTCTAGGAAATGAGGATTTTTTAAAAAATAATAGAATAGATGTTAAAAAAGTAGAAATACCTTATCATTTGACTGGTAGGAATTTTACTTTTAATCAGAAAAAAATTTATCGTGTTTAAACAAATTGAGATCCATTATACTGGAAAAAACATAGAAAATATTCAACCTTTTTGACTAAAATAAAAATATGGGACACAAATATCGTTTGCTCCAAATGATTTCAAAATGTAGAAAATCATTTAAATCTTAAAGAGCGTTAATTTCAGCATATTTATATTTATTAAAAATCTTACGAATTTGTTCAAATAATTCTAAAACATCGTTACGTGAGATCATTTTTTTTTGTTTAGTATTTTTAATATTGTCTGAAATTAATTTTAACTCGGGATAAATTTTAATGAGATTCGAAAGATTATTTTGCTCAATATCAAGTAAAAGTTTTTCAACACCACCAAACTTATAATTTAATCGATATACAAGTTGATCAACAATATAGTCAATAATCTCTAAACAAATGAAATAACAGCTGGAATAATCCCCAGAACGAAAACAATTTCGAGTAAAATTGAGTCGAAAATTGAGGTCTTTAATTTTGATTGCCTTATTGGTTTTTTTAATATTGATTTTATTTTGTCTCTTATCCTTCAATAAAATCATATTGATATTCTTTTCATTCTTTTTTACTTTTGATGATTTTCTTGAGATATGAGTCTCTTTTACCCAAGGAACTTGTAAAAGAAAGGGATTTTTAATCGAGGGCGTTCTAATTATACATTGCCCCTTTTCTAATAAAGAGAGATACATATACTTCTCTTCGGGTAAATTTAATAATTGAGCGAAATTTTTTTTCTTAAAATGTGTTTCAAAACCTATAACCAACCCCGAATTAGCCAAAATATTTTCACTGATATCGGGTCTTGTGGCAATAGCCATTAAACTCTCACCCGTACCTCTCTGGAGCAATGCAATATCTTCAAGATATGTGCTAATTTTATCATTCTGAGAACTTTCCTTAGGCATAAAGTATGTTGCATCGTCAACAATTGTTAGATGCTTTAACCTATTAAATATACCGGCAGAAACATTATAATCCCAGATATTCTTTAAAACTAACATTAAAAAGAAATAAATATCTTCTTTATCTCCTCCAAGTCTAATGATTGAGTTCAAATTCAAAATACAATTATTATTTAAAATTTTACTGATTGGTATTGAATTTTTATTATTAAACACTTTTTTCAAAGGCCCTTCCGAAAATCTCCGAATTCTGTTTTTTATACTAATTAAAGTTTGCGCTAATTGTGGAATTTCATGTTTATGATTCTTAAAATATACATTACAAATTTCATAAAAGTTTTGCCAATTTTTTGAATCTTTACTTCTACATACTTCTGTTAAAACATCTACAAGAACTTTCTCCATTTGAGGGGAAAATTCACTTGAAGAATCAATTAATCTGGTATTTTTAAACATTCCAAATATTCTTTCAGCATGAATTAAGGGACCAACTGTTCCATGATTAAAAATATCAATAGAAAAATTCTCACCAGGAGAATAAATTTCAAGATCTTTAAAATAATTCTTAAAAAAGTCGAAATCGTTCTTTATTTGAATGATTAAAAAATCAACATTAAATTTTCTAATAAAATTAAATAAAAAGTTTTTAACAAAATTTGTTTTTCCTGCTCCCGTTAATCCGCTAATGAAAACATGTCTATGCAGATCCTCTTCGCTTAGAAAAATATTGTGCTTTTTTTTATATTTAGGTCTTTTTAACAAAAAAGATTCTTTTACAACTAGGGATTTACCAATTTTAATCATTCCACTTTTGGAATCTTTCCTAGAAGGTGCGTCTAAATCGATTAATTCTCTCTTTTTTTCAATACTTATAGTTTCATATAGCTTATTTCTTTTGACATTATAATCTCTTTGGATTTTCCCCCATTCTTTATATTTAGTCATATGCTCTATTTTTCATGTTTTTTTAATCGCTAATTAGCCTTAATCTATCTTTCTTTTACATTATCCCTTTACTTAAATTATTTATAAAGTCCTTGAATTTTCTTTTTGATTATTTAATACAAAAATAATCATCACTACGATTGAAATAAAGAACTTAATTAAAAACTCTCAAATATGTTTTAAAATTGTTATTTCTTTTTTTCTTTTAGAAACAAGAATCTCTATTTTTATACTTAAATTAATGTTTTGCTTTGATTTCTAACATTATTCTACTTGTTTCTATCTTTATAAATGCAAGGAGAATAATACAGCTTTAATTGAATCTATTCAAAGATTAAGATATAATATTTATTTACTAACTTCATTTGAGGCTTTTAAAATTTCATAAAACGAATCAATATTGAGTGATGCGCCGCCAACTAATCCACCATCGATATTAGGCTGATTAAATATATCCTCAGCATTATTTGGTTTTATAGAGCCGCCATATTGGATCCTAACTTTTTCTGCAGTATCAAAATTATAAGTTTTATTTATATATTCCCGGATAAATTTATGAACTTCTTCTGCCTGTTCAGGTGTTGCTGTCTTTCCAGTTCCAATTGCCCAAACAGGTTCATAGGCAATGATCGTTTTTATAATTTCTTCCTTTGATAAATCCTTAAATGTATTTTTCAATTGATAATCGATTATCTCTTCCGTCTTCCCTTGTTCCCTTTCTTCAAGCTGTTCCCCAATACATACAATTGGATTCAATCCAATAAAAAGCGCTTTTTTTAACTTTTTATTTATCAATTCATCTGTTTCTCCAAAAATATTCCTTCTTTCACTATGTCCCAATATAACATAATTACAACCGACATCTTTAAGAAAAATAGGTGAGATATCTCCCGTAAATGCACCCTTATCTTCAAAATACATATTTTGCCCAGATAAATTAATATTTGTGTCTTTAATTATTTTTGAGACTTCATACAAAACAGTAAAAGGCGGCGCAATTACAATATCAACATTATTTAAATCCTTTACTTTGGAAATTAATTTCTCAACAAACATCTGGGCTTCTTGTGGAGTTCCCAAGTGCATTTTCCAGTTTCCTCCTATAATCTGTTTTCTCATTTTTAATTACGCTCTAAATTTTGTTGTTTAGTTATATTTAACATTTAATTTTAAAATATTTTTTTCTTTTTATTCTTAAATATCGACGTTTTAAATCTAATCTAATTGCAACTAAAAAGATTTAATAATAAATTTAATTTAATTTTGTAAAAAATCTATGATAATCTTATTTATTTCGGGAGCTCTTGATAATGTCATAAAATGTCCTGCTTTTTCAATAATTTTTAAGGTACTATTTGGAATTCTTTTATCCATCTCAACCATAGATGATTTGGGGGTTAATCTATCGTGAGAAGCTGCAAGTAATAAGGTTTTATTTTTAATTTCACTTAATCTTTCTAATGTATTATGTTTCGCAATGGCATGTGCTCGATTTTCAATATCTTGAGGAGTTGGTGGGTCTATTGTACTTTCTCTTATAAGCTCCTCTACTGACCAAATTCCATGGAATTTTTTCTTAGGATTAGCTTCCATTTGTTTTCTAAATTCTTTATAATATAATACTCGAGACTTTTGCCAAAATTCTTTTACTGGATCTTCTTTTAATCGCTTTAAACTTTCAAGATAGGATTTTTTTAACATTTCAGCTCCTTGCTCATTTGGCATACCTGGATTAGTAGTAATTAATACCAATTTATTTAAACATTTAGGATATTTTAATGCAAAATGCTGAGCAATCATCCCACCCAAGGATCTTCCAATTAAATGAACTTTTTTGATATTAAGATGATCCATTAAACCTTTTATATCATCTGCAAACATCTTCATAGTATAAGGTTTATTTGGGCGGTCGGATTTACCAGAACCACGAATATCAAATGTGATTACTTTAAACTTTTTACTTAACGACCCCACTTGTGAGTTCCAAATTTCTTTTTTTGCACCGAACCCATGAATTAATATTATAGGAATATTATTATCGCTGCCATAAATTTCATAACAAATTTTTATTCCATTAATATCTGCAAAACTCATAATATTATAATATTTACTTCCAATAATAATAACTTTAATGAATGGTGGAAATGCTCAATTAAATATCAAATAAATTTTTTAAACCATTTTTCCAAACATATTTTTATTGCATCTCGGGCTTTTCTGAATCCCTCAATGCCTTTCATTGTTGGATCGCGAATGTCTCCATATTCTCCAGCAATTTCTTTCAACGTATAAATCTCTTTCCCGTCCGATGCCCCAAATTCCATAATTTCTATTTTATGCTTATTTGTTAAGGTTAGAATCAATTCCGCCTTTTCGATAAATTCTCGATGTTTTTTTAAATCTATTGATTCGTAATTATCGGGTAATTCTATACCCAATTCTTCCATAACCATTTTGGAATCTAAAGAAATGAGCATCCCATCCCTTGCATGAGACGATATCCCACCTGAATAGACATCGACATTATATATGCCATTATCTGCAAGCATTTTCTTTAAAAAACCTACTACCATTGGACTCCTCGCGGTATTAACGCTACAAACGACCAATATAGACTTATAAGGAAAATGCATCTCTTTTCTACTCATTTTTTTTACTACTAAAAGAAGTTAAAATTTAAAAGAAAAAATATAAAATAATTAAACGGCGTTATATTTTTCTAACAATGCTTGCGGACGCGCTCTATGAAGTTTTAAATTAAGTTCATCGTATTTATACCCCATTGCAAGTGCTAACAACTCAGTTAAATATAATATTGGAATATTATAATCTTTTTCAAACATTTTTTTTAAGATTCGTTGGTTCCCATCCATCTGTTGGAAACATGCAGGGCATATTACTACGAAGCAATCCGCACCTACAACGAGCGCGCTATCAAATTTTTGCTTTAAAATGAGCATTGCTGGCTCTTCTTCAGTATTTCCAACACCCGCTCCGCAACATAAAACTTCTTCATCGTAATCAACTGCAGTTGCACCAGTTGCCTCAACTAATTCACGTAGACACTTGGGTTCCATAGGATCGTCCCATTGCATGATGTGAGATGGTCTAGCGTAATGACATCCCGTATGGCAAGCGACTTTAAGGCCAGTGAAAGGTGTCGTTATAGCTTCTTTAATCTTTTCTATGCCCACATCTTCGATTAAAATTTGCACAAAGTGTTTTACACTAATTGTCCCTTTAAATTCTCGACCAATCTTTGCCAGAACTGCATTTATTGAAGCCCTTTCTTCTTCACTCTGTTTTAATTCGACATTAACTGCTTTCAAAGTCTGAGTGCATCCATTGCATAAAGAAACGATAGATCTGCCGTCATCTTCTGCTATTGTGAGATTTCTTGCACTCATTGCAGTCCAACTTTTATGATGCACTGCATTAAATCCTACAGGATCTGGGCAGCAACCGAAAGGCGCATCAGATGTTTTTATTCCCAGTTTGTCAAAAACTTTTCTTGCCGAATCTTCTATGTAAGGAATTCGATTTTGAATGACACATCCAGGGAATAAATCATATTCTTCCATTATTTTACTCCCTCTTTCTTTTCTTCTTCTAATGGACCAATTATTTTCACAAGCCCAGTTTCCTTCAGTAATGCTCTAATCTCTTTTTTATTAACTTTTGGTGCTTTGGGTAATCCCATCTGGTCGCGTCTTCTCTCTATTGCTGGTGCTAATGGAATAGCCTTACCATGTTCTAAGATAAATTTTGCTTGAGTGGTATAATACTCAGGAGCTTCTCCTTTTTCAACACTCATATTTTTTAATAAGATAAAAATCTCGGTTAACTCAACATTCTGAGGACACATTTCATCGCAAGTATCACAAACAGTGCAACCCCAGATATTAAAGTTATTTTCGGCACCTAATAATAAATTCTCTTTAAGCCCTAAAAGTGAATTTAAAATTAATTTTCTCGGGTTATATCTACCCTTAGTTACTTGAGCCACTGGGCAAGCTCCAGAGCATGTTCCACATTGATAACAGTAAGCAAGTGTATTCCCCAAATCTTTTTGGATAATACTATTACGAAATTCAAAATCAATAACTGCCAAATCGAGTCACTATTTTTTTTAATAATTTAATTTTGTTACAATTCCAAAAAATAAAAGACTAACTCTATTCAATCTTAACATTTTTTCTAAATTCCTTTAAAAGAATTATTAATGAAAATTAAAACCCAAATAATTTGATTTATTTCTTTTAAAAATTTTTTTTATATTCGATTTTAGTAAAAGGACAAGATTCAATACAAATATTACACCATATCGCGGTATTTTCTGATAAATTCCTCAAATGTGATATTGCGTAAGGTCGACATATATCCTTATTATATTTTCCATCAGGAAATGCGCTAGCAGGGCATGATTCAATACATATATTACATTCTTTGCAATATTTACTTTCAGAAATAGGCGTTCCACATACCAATGGAGCTGTTGTAGTTAATGCTCTTAATCGCACTTGTGAGCCAAAATTTTCAGTAATCAGCAAATTATTTTTCCCAATGGGACCTATTCCTGCTAATGCAGCTGAATCTTTTAAAAATAAACCTGGGGAATATGAGATTATTTTGGAATCGTATCCTTGTTTTTTAATAAAATTTTTTACCAAATTGCAAAAATTCTCCAATATTGCATCAGCAAAATGATAACTTTTGCCAGTTTTTTGATTTTGGTTCCATGCATCAAGAATTATGTCGTGTAAATGGAATCCAAGAATTATGACGGTCTGAGACCCTTTTAAATAGTTTTGAGGTTGGTTATCCTCTGAAAATCGATTATAATGTTTGGTATCTGCAAATCCAACTATATCTATACCAACTTTTCTGCAATATTTTCTAACTTTTTCTGTTAATCTCTTATTTCGCTCCATTCTGAGTTAGCATCCCATAAAATTTTTTAATTTTTATTATTTATTACAATTCCAAAAAATAAAAGACTAATTTATTTTTTATAGAATATTGGGTTTTGATATGGAATTCTAAAGTTCTTTTTTTTTTTCTTTTGAAATCAAGGCGTCTCTTTTTTCTACAAATTTTGTCCATTTTTCAGAAACATCTTTTTTTTCATCAAATAAAATCTTTAAGTCCATATCAAAAAACTTATTTTCTTTATATTTTTTTACAGGTGTTCCCATATAAATCCAGCCCTCTTCTAATTCTTGATCAACTGCTGTTAATGAATATGCAGATAAAATACAATTATCTCCAATAATTGTTCCGGGCATAACAACTGAATGAGTGCTGATTATTACGTTATCCCCAATTTTAATTTTTTTAATGATCAGATAATTTCCAATAATGATACTACCAAAAATTGAGGAACCATCCCCTAATGCCACATTTTTTCCTAATTCAACAAATTCTAAAGAGATATATCCACCGTAAGTAGAATTAGAGAAATGAGTTTTTACACCCATTATTTTAAACAAAATTACATCATGCCAAGGAATTGGGAAAGTATGACTTATCCACGCTGCCCATTTTTGAATAATTGATCGGAGGCTCCAATAATTATAGTCTTTATTCTTAGGATCTCTTGGAAAAACTCCTTCACGAGGTTTATGAAACAAATTTACACAAATTAAAGCTAATCTAGCAAATATTATTGAGCTAAAAACTAATGTGAGATATACAAGAAGTAATTCTAATGGTAATAAGAAATAGAATAACATTGGAGTATTGATGTAAAACATTCTCCAATAAAACCAAAATACTATAATAGGAGGAAAGAAACTCACCCACATTAAAATAAAATATATAATAAGATATCGTTTCTTAGATAAGACATTTGTAGTAAATGGTGGAATTTTTAAACTGACAGGTTGAGCCATCTTTAGTTAATTACCTCTTCTTAGATTTTTTCTGTAAACTTTATTCCTTTAGCAACATCTTTCATTATTCTAATATCCCTATTACTTTCCGCATATTTATTTGGTTTAAACTTTTTGGCAGGTCTTCCGATATAGACCCAATTTGGATCTAGTTCTTGATTAAAACTAGTCATCGTTCCTGCGCCAATTATTGTATTCTCTCTTACAATTGTCCCTGGAGATATTTGTGCTACGCCTCCCAATACTACATTATCTTCAAGAATAACCTTTTTTATAATTAAATAATTTCCTATTACCATACTACTTAAAATCGATGAACCCTGCCCAAGAAAAACTCTCTTTCCAGTTTCAACAAATTCTAAGTCAATCCAGCAATCTAAAATTGAACTTGAAAAATCTGCTTTGATTCCGATCCACTTAAAACCAATTATGTCAATGTATGGAATTGGGCTATTTCGCATAATCCATATAATATATTTTTTTAAAACTCTTCTAAGGCACCAGAAATTGTATTCTCGCTTCTCTTCTTTAATATTAAAAACACCTTCTCTAGGTTTGTGAAGAAGCTCAACGAAAATTAATATGAGTTTTGTAATAAACACTGAAGTGAAAATAAAAATGAAAAAATCTATAAAAATCACCCATGGTAATATCAAATAAAATAGTGGAGGTATCCAGGCATAGTCCCTCCAAAAAGCAGTAAATTGAAGTATCACTAAGGTTCCACTAAACCATATAATCGGAACATATAACCAAATATATTTTAAAGAATTTTTTTCAATGGGATTGTTTGTTAAAATATCAATCTCTATGTCATTTATATCGGATAATTCATTCATGGCTTTAAGAACTTCCAATTATTATAGTTTTTTCTTTAGACCTATTTGTTCTTCGCTAAGTTTCGTTAATTCTTTTATTTTTTTAGTAAATAGTTTTCTCACAGGCATTCCTATATAATAGTTATTGCTTTTCAAAATCTCATTTTTTGCGCTACCAGATACTGGAAACATCACTACATTATCCCCTATCTCTGTTCCTGGCGGAATACAAGCAAATGTTGAGAGACAAACGTTATTTCCTATTTTAATGGGAAATAATTGAACATTTCCAAAACTTCCTTCTACTAAATGGCTAGTTAATACACCATTTACTCCAAAATAACAATTTTTTCCAGTCGTGATATATTTTTCACCACAGACTTGTTCTTCTAGAGTTGTTCCTTTGCCATAATTAGTTGTTCCAACGAAATTGAATAGTTTAATAGCGAGCCAAGGAAAAGGACTTTTTGTGAATGCCCATTTAGGATATCTTAAAATATATGATCGTATATGGTAATATTTTAAAGCTCTACTATTTTTTTCTCTCGGAATAATTCCCGCTTTCATTGGTTCCAACTTCTCTGTATGATTATATATCAATTTTAAGACAATTGCTACTAAAAAGAGATGGATTAAATAGCTTAAAATTATAATTCCAGGAGTAAGTAATATTGTAATCAATGATTCTGGTATTAAAATAAGATCAAAAAAGTTTGAAACATTTAATACATTAGGGATAAAGAAATTCATAATAAAAAATATAAATATTATTCCAGCTACCCCGAAAGAAAAAATGTGCATTGAAATAAAACTAAAAATGTAATAATATTCACTATGTATTTTTCTTTTTTCTTCACTCATTTTTTTCCCTTAATTTCTTAATATGAGCATTGAAGTTTGTTTAATAAACTTTATTTAATTAAAAATAATAGAAAAAAAAAGAAAAATTGAAATTATAAATTGTTATATTTAAAAATTCCACCAATTAATTGCCCAGTGCTGATACCTGCATCACCAGGAGCAACTAAATCATGTTCTAAAAATATCAGATCTTCCTCAAGAATTAGATTTTTGATTGTATTACTAAATAAATAATTATATGCAACCCCTCCTGTTAACCCAATTTTATTAATTTCATTTAGTCTGGCCACTTTAATGGCAATATTTGCAAAAGCTTTACCGATCTCAATTTGAAATGCTGCAGCGATATCTTCTCTTCTATTATTTGAATCTTGTAATAATTTTAAAATACCAGTAATTATTTCCGAGGTCTTAATTATATATTGTCCATTTTCTTTAGAATAATCTATAGAGAGTTGTATATTCTTTGGATTTCCTTTAGAAGCTAACCCTTCCAATCGAATAGCTGGCTCACCTTGATATGTTTTAATATTACACGCGCCTAATAGATAAGATACAACATCAAAAATTCTCCCGGTAGCGCTAGTTAACGGAATATTTTTGGAGGGAAAAATTCCTCTAGAATTATTAAATTGTGATATAATCCCCTCTAATTCAGTAATTTTATATTCTAAATCATTTATCAACCCAATTTTTTCAAATATCTTTTCAGAGTCTTCGACTCCTATAGTATTTAACAATATCGAGGCGAACATTCTTCCTGGATATTTTGCACATCGATCTCCTCCAACCATGGGTTGATATTCTAAATGACCTAATCTTTGATATTCATTGTAAGAACATAATAATATCTCTCCACCCCATACTTTATTATCTGGTCCAAAACCTACTCCATCTGCTGAAATTGCAATGATTTGTTCATCTGAGGTTATTCTATTTTCAGCCATTAAACCTAAAACATGAGCAAAATGATGTTGAATTGGGAAATAATTAATCCCATACTTTTCAGCAAGTTCTTTAGCATATGTTGTTGTATAAAAAGATGGATGTAGATCACATGCTATGAATTCAATTTCTTTATCTTCAATTTGCAATAGATTTTTTATATTAAAAAGTGCATTTTTTAAAAAATTAAAAGTTTCAAGACTTTTAATATGTCCAATATGCTGAGTTGGGAATACTCTATTACGTCGTAATACTGCACCGGTTACATTTAATTCAGGACCTGTTGCTAAAGCACCTGAAATCTCAACTTCAAAAGGCAATGGTAGATATTCTGGGACATATCCTCTAGATCGACGTATCAATTTAACTTTATCATTATGAACTCTTAAAACACTATCATCACATCTCTGGAAAATTGTTCTATTATGTAAGAGATAAATATCAGCAAGGCCTTTCAATTGCTCAAAAATCATTTCATTTCTTATTCCCATAGGTAAATTTGATACATTTCCGCTAGTATAAATTAATGGTTTTTGCCCTATAAAATCAAAAAGTAGATAATGAATCCCGGCGTATGGTAACATCACACCTATTGAACTTAAACCTGGAGCCACTTGATTTGAAAGTATTCCATCATTAGATCCTTTTTTTTTTCCAAGAATAACAATAGGTCTTCTAAAAGAAGTTAATAACTCTCTTTCCCTCTCAGAGAATATAACAAAATTTTCAAGAATCTCTAATTTTGGGGTCATAATGGCAAAGGGTTTGTATTTCCGCTCTTTTTTTCTATTTCTTAGCTCTTCTAATACTTTATCATCTTCAGCCAAACAAATTAAATGAACTCCTCCCATTCCTTTAACTGCGGCAATTTCACCACTATTAATTCTTCTGGCTGTGATTTCCAAGATTTCCTTTATGGAATTTGTTTCAATTATGTTTTTGGATCTATCATATAACTGGTATTGTGGTCCACAAACTGCGCAAGCAAATGTTTGGGCATGAAATCGTCTATTATTAAAATCTTTATATTCCTTTACACATGATGTTTTGTCCTCATTACATAATGGAAATTCAATCATAGTACTTCTCTCTCGATCATAAGGTAAAGCATTAACAGTCGTATAACGTGGACCACAAACTGCACAAGCAACAAAAGGATACATATAATATTTTTTTTTATTTTTATATCTTAAATCTTTAATACATTCTTCACAAATTGCAATATCCGGCGGTAATGTAAGACTTATTCCACGACCTTTCTCACTTTTCCGAATCTTTAAATCTTTAAAATCCTTATCAATCTCTATTTTTCTAACTGAAATTGATTCAATATAGGAAATTTTTGGCTTTTTTACTTTAATATCCTCAACAAATCTATCCAATAATTCTTCTTCTCCAGTGAGAACAAGATGGACTCCCGCATTACCTCGATTTAAAATATATCCTTTAAATCCATGTTTTCGAGCTAAATTAAATAAAAATGGTCTAAACCCAACCCCTTGGACAATTCCCGTGATATTTATTTCGATTTTAATATTTTTCACTTCAATAGGTGCAGTATTAATTTTAATTTATTCTCAATAATCGGAATTGATAGATTTTATTTTAATTTAATTTAATTAAATTTTAATGCATTCTCAATATTATATTATTCATGGAAAGCGACGTAAAAGGCTCAAAAATTATACGTTTAGCCCATGGTGGTGGAGGTTCTCTTCAGTCTGAACTAATAGATTTTATTGTAAATGGGATTGCTCAAAAAAATGTTAATAATGGTATTGGTGTTGAAGAATTAGATGATGGAGCTACAATTCCCTTAAAAAATTATGATAAAGAGATTGTAATAACTGCTGATGGACACACTGTTTTTCCTCTATTTTTCCCAGGAGGGGATCTTGGAAAATTAAGCATATGTGGAACGGTGAATGATATTTTAATGATGGGAGCTGAACCTTTAGCTTTAAGTTCAATTTATATTATTGAAGAAGGATTTAAATTTGATATATTAGGAAAAATTGTTAAGTCTTTTAATCAAACTGCTAAGGAGGTTGATATTGCAATCATTGCTGGCGATACAAAAGTAATGCCTAAAGGATCATTAAATGAGATTATTATTGCAACAACCGGAATAGGGATTAAAGATAAGGATATAAAAATGTGTGATAATAATCTAAAGGCTGGCGATAAAATTATAGTTACTGGTTCAATCGGCGATCATGGTGCTGCTTTAATAGCAAAAAGAGAAGGATTAAATTTATCGACAAATTTAGAATCGGATCTTGCACATTTAAAAGAAATATATCTCGCAATTAAAGAAGATATTAAACAAAATCATATTCATGCAATGAAAGATCCTACTCGTGGAGGCATCGCGAGCGCGCTAAACCAATGGAGCTCCAAATCAAATATGAGCGTTTGGCTCGACGAAGAAAAAATACCAATTAAGAAAGAGGTTAATGCTGTATGCGATATCTTAGGTTTAGATCCAATGCAAATGGCTTGCGAAGGGAAAGCATTAATAGCCATAGATTCGAATTATGCTGATGCAGTACTACAAAAAATTAAAACTACAAATCTTGGAAAAGAAGCCGGGATAATTGGAGAGGTAAAATCGGAGGAAAAAAAAAAAGTATTCTTAAAAACAATAATTGGAGGAACCAGATTCGTAGATATGCCTTTAGGGGAGTCCATTCCTCGTATATGTTAAAAATATTATCATTTGAAAATTAACAATAAAAAAAAATTATTAATAAAAAATGCAAATATCAGGAACAAAACAATTACGAGACAGAAAAGTCTCAGAAAAAATAGTTCATATAATTAAAAAATTATTAAGTGATATTAATAGAAAGATAAAAATAATGCATGTGTGTGGAACACATGAGCATACTATTTCTAAATATGGAATTCGTTCAATCTTACCTAAAGAACTTGAAATTATTTCCGGTCCTGGATGTCCCGTATGTGTATGTCCTGCAGCCGATATTGATAAAGCAATAGAGATTGGAAAAA
>Ga0209986_10002847_pt1 | contig 15487 bp, 17 predicted proteins | sample BlataG_FD_183168 | JGI IMG/M metagenome (GOLD analysis project Ga0209986, IMG submission 183168) | Deep subsurface microbial communities from Black Sea to uncover new lineages of life (NeLLi) - Black_00105 metaG (SPAdes) (version 2) | ecosystem: Environmental > Aquatic > Marine > Oceanic >...
TAGTAGGAGGAACCAATGCACTTTGTCCATGACCCTAACGCCAACTTGGAGGTGTGATATGAAAAATACCGAACTGGCTTATATTGCTGGAATTATTGATGGTGATGGCTCTATAGGAGTAAATAGGTGGAAAGGTGGTTATAGGATAGCTATACAAGTTTGTATGAGAAATCCTAAAGTGCCAGTTTGGCTAAAACAAACTATAGGTGGTTGCCTAGTTGAAACATCCAAAGATAATAAACCACTATATAAGTGGGTGGTAAATGGCGAACAGGCTAAAGAACTATGCCAGAATATCTTACCCTACCTGGTTGAGAAAATTATGCAGGCTAAGGTTATCACACATTTTCCTGTGAATAGAGTTGGACAAAAATTTACTGAGGAGGAAAATATATTAAGGGAGACATTATGGAGCATTGTCAGTGGTGAAAACAAGTGCCATAAGAAGGTTAAGGAATGAATTTTGCTCACGACCCACAAAAGGGTTTCTATTATTATGGAGAAGAGCCTCCACATGGCAAAATATACCAACAATACCTTATTGATTCCAAACCTAAGTTGGTAGGCATAGATGTAGAAACTATCAGCCTCAAAGAACGCATAGCCATTGGTGTAGGTATATCTGTTAAACCTCTGACCAGCTTCTATTTTGTCCTATTCCCTGAACCATCTCCAGCCACTCCTTGGCACCTGTTGAAAGACCCATCCATTACCAAGGTATTCCACAATGCCTTATTTGATTTGTCAGCCTTGAGAGAGTATGAGGTGGATACCACCAATGTTAAAGATACCAATGTTATGGCTAGACTCCTCTGCCACAAGTTTAATAGGTTGGTTGAGTTGTCCTGGATACATGGAATGGAAGTGCATGAGGTTACTGAGTATCTACCAAAAGGTGGCACTACGCTGGATGTTGACCAAGCAGTTATGGCTAAGAAATGTATGCAGGATAGTGGAGCCAGTCTCAAACTATACTATGACCTTTGGGAGGACACAGACCATAACTATCTGGATATTGAAATGCAGACCATACCTATAATGATTGAAATGTCCAATAGAGGATTGTTAATTGACCAGGAAAAAAGACAACAGGTAGAGGATGAACTAACTGACCAGGCAGATTATTATAAATCCATCTGTGAAGAGGTTGGATTTAATCCTGGTTCTCCTCAACAGGTAGCATACATATTAGCCAATAGAGGAGCTTATTCCTACTTCACTAAACTACCCTTCACCAAAGGTTATGGTAGAAGAAGTTTATCCACGGCTGAGGAAATATTGGAGAAGATGGATGACCCATTAGCCTCTGTAGTATTGCAGTATAGGAAACACTCCAAACTCCTATCTACCTATATTAAACCTTGGGCTAAGGAGGATAGAGCTACTACCCACTTTCATCTGGATGCTGCTACAGGCAGACCATCCAGCACAGATAGGAATATGCAAAATATACCTGGTAAGAAATCCAACATAACCAACTGTAGGAATATAATACTACCTGATTCAGGAATATTTACAGACATGGATTGGAGCCAGCTAGAATTGAGGATATTAGCCTACCTCTCACAGGATAAGGAAATGCTCCACATCTTTGAAACTGGTGGGGACATTCACCAATCCACAGCAGAGTTCCTAGGTATTGATAGGAGGATAGCCAAAAATGTAAACTTTGCTTTAATCTATGGAGCCACTGATGAAACCTTAATGGAGACTGCCCACATTAGGTCATTGAATAGAGCCAAACAATTGAAGCAGGGTATGTTCCAACTCTATACTGGTGTTGGAGATTGGATTGATACCATACATCATAACGCTACCAATAGTTGTAGAGCTAGAACCTTGTTTGGTAGGAATCTTAGGCTACCAGCATTGGATGAGGAAAGGTTGGATGGTATACAGAGGAAGGCTGTGAATTATCCTATCCAAGGAAGTGCAGCAGAGATATTGAAAAGAGGATTGATAATGTGTAAAGACCTGCCAATGGTTCTACAGGTACATGATGAGTTGTTGGTTGATGGCTTTATCCCTGATTATAGGTTCAAGCCATTGGAGAGTATAGCTCCATTCAGGACACCAGTGGAGATAAAATATTTGGAAAGGTGGGAGTAGTATGAGGTTACCAAATATGCCAAGGCATCAATATTGTCCAAACTGCCATAAGACCTGTAAGAGGGTTAATAAAACCACTGGCGGAGCCAATTACCACTGTCCAACTCATGGAAGATTTTTCATCAGGAGATAGGGATAATGGATGTTAGAGTTGTATTATGGAATGAGATACCAAAGGAGCATTGGAATAGTGTGTTAGAACTAATACCTATAGGTAGTTATATTAAGGACTTACCCTACCAGACAAATACTCTCAACCTATCCATACCAATACCCAATAAAACCATATATAGTAATGTGGATGATGAAGGTGTACCAATAACCGTGAAGGAATTACAATTCCAACAAGTATCAGTTACCAATCCAGACGGCATAAAAACTACTGTATGGAAAAGGACACAATAGAGGCTCCTGGTGTTGCCGTTCCAAGAGCCTCCCAGCCTATGAGCCACATCTTTGGCTAGGCTGGCTGTGTAACTGGTGTGGTTGATAGCCGTTTCCTATATTCAGCCTTGTCTCGGAGAATTGACCAGAACTCATTACGCCTTTCTAGTCCTTCCTGCCTCCACCTAGTAGCTATCTCTAGGTACATTCCTGCATTAGCTATTCGGTTCTGAGCCTCTGTGTTCCAAGCATCAGCTTTATCTGTGTACCTGGCTGCTTCGGTGAGGATATCAGCCCTTTTCTGCTCATGGGCTCTGGCTATTAAATAGGCTCTCTCTGCTATAGCCACCTGGACATTGGCATAATCCCTATAAAGTTCAGGAACATTATCACCAACATTGACAGTATTTATTTTAGGTTCACCGCTACTTAGAAGGCTTCCAGCCTCACTTAGGGCATTTGACGCATCCGTCAGCATGGAATTTTCAGCAGTCCAAACATCCACAGCATCGGATAGCTCACCATCCAAAGCAGTCATTTCAAGGGTAACTTTGTCCAATGCATCATCCACATAAGCTATGTCCTCAACTGCCTGATGCTCATATTGGATAGCCTTCATCAATAAAGCATAGGCAGCAGCACCTTTACAGATGACCTCATCCAGGAAGGCTGGATAGCTAGGAGCAGCAGCAGCCAATGGAGCAGTATGAGGCTTCTCATAATAGATGGCTATATGTTCCTTATCTATAAGTTGGATTTGGGACTCTCCTGTTTTCTGGCTGCCTATATACATAAAATTATTCCAGATATTATAGGACACTTTCTGTTGGGGAACCTTGTCAGCAGGATATATCGCATGAACCACTCTTGTCATATTGGTAATGATGGCTGACAGGTCTATACCAAGAGTATCCTTCTTATAGCTAATGGTACAATCCTCCTCACCATTATCTATTTCCTTGCCACTAATATGGGTTATTTTACCGTTGATATAATCTATGGTATAATCGGTATCTCTGGTACAGGCCTTTCCAGCACTATCCTTAACCGTCTCGGACTCAGGCTTTATAGGTTTATAAGCCAACGATACATATTCTCCAGGAGTATCATCTGCATCCCATTCCTCATCAGTAACGGTTTGGATTATGGTATGCTCATAGACAGCCTCTAGTGGATAGAACCTACTAAGGTCATCAACAGCCCTTTCCACACACCTGGTTATTTCGGTGCTGGTCCAAAGAGTTACATCACCTTTCAAATCTCTCCAAATTTCTGTTTGGTATTCACCTATGTAGCGGGTATCAAAACTCATGGCTCACCTCCTAATCTTTTGGGCTATGTCCTCACCCACAGCAGGGAATCTTGGTCTCCTAGTATCTACAGGCTGGCTAAGAGCCTTCTCCAATCTTCTAACTATAACCTCCAACCCAGCCTCAGACGGTTTAACCAACTTATATTTCCTAGGAACATCAGCCTCTCTAAGTGGTGGTATTTCTAGCATCACTCCTCCTTTATATCCACCTCTGTCTCTACACTACCATCCATCCTCTGTAGGTATTGTATGATGCCTTGCTTCCTGAACAATTCCTCTAACACTGCCTTCCTCTGTGCCTGCAACTGTTGTAGCTGGGCATCAAGGGTAGCAACATCCTCCAACTGTTTCTGTATTTCCACCTTTACATCTAACTCCATAATTACCTCCTATGATAATGATTCAACTTGGATATAACCAGTCTTACTACCAATCTTTACCTTAATCCAACCTACAGTTCCACCAGACTTGTCCTCACCATCACTGGCTATTGCACCATCGTCAGGAAATGTAGCAAATCCTGACCAAGGAGTGGCTCCGCCTGATGCTCTAACAGTTATTACCCAGACACCACCAGTAAAGGTATGAGCAGCCAACTGCTGCCAAGCATCAAACATGGAAGTAACTCCATCTATGGTTCTACCAGCACTATTCTCATCAGTTACCTGACCTTGAACAGCCCTAATATCTCCACTGAGGTTACCCGAAGTACCTTTGAGGTAGCAATCAGCTATCAGTCCGATAAGGTTTGCACCAGCCACTCCATCATTATAGCCTGGCCCCAAAAACATACCATGGATTGTTTGGGTGCCACTAGCATTGGCTCTAGGTCTAACATCAAAAGCAAAAATGTCACCGCTGGTAGCCTCATAATCTCTACAGTTCAACCTAATCCGTTTGGTATCCTCCACAGTCTCCAATGCAAGGTGTCCACCTGTGCAGGTAATACTAAACTGTGAGGCTAGGGTGATTACTATATTGGTGCCATCAAAATCCACCTTAAAGTCATCACCTGTGCCAAGGACCAACTCCTCATCATCTACCAGTTCATAGTCCTCCTGTTTTAAGTTCATCTTGGTGTGGGTGATTAACTCACCCGCCGCTACTGCTGTTCCCCTTGCCATAATACACCTCCTTTAATTATAATTACAATCACCATAGTTATCTGTACCATAAATTCCATCTAATGGAGATTGGTAGTAACAATCATCATAAGAACCTACACCATAATAACCATATTGTATCCCATACGCACACATTCCATACATAGTGGTTCCATATATACCAATGGGCATCCTTGCCTCAAATAATATCTGAGCCAGCATACCATCTGGTATCCTTGGCCAACGCCTCTCCAAGTCCTCAAAACTCTTATACTTTTTTCCTGTCTTATCCCTCATTTTAATACTTTCCTGGTGGAATATCTGCTTTAGGTATGCAGAAGTAACCTAACTCGTAAGACCAACTCAACACCTCATCAGCCTTACAAACAGGTAATGTTGGTATCACTGGAGTTGGTTTACCTGATGGAACTACTAAACCAAAATCGGATGTCAGTCCTCCCAACACCATCTCCAGAGTATAGCTACCTGGAACCCAACGGTGAATCAAACTGGATACTCTAGTAGTAGCTACAGAAGGAAAAACATCACCAATGGTTGTAAAGGTCCTATCAATACCATAGAATGTTCCAGCACTATTGACAGCCTTAGCCCTAAAGTGGTAGGTTGTGCCAGGTGATAATCCAGTTAGGCCGGAGGAGAAGGTTTCACCTGTATTCTTGGTTTCTGGTGTGGTTGTGCTACCATAATCCGTGGTTAATCCCCATTCAAAACTACAAGCACAATCTTCCTCACCATCATAAACCAAAGTGCCATTGATGGTAGCTGAAGTTCCAGCAACTAAGGTGGCTGGGTCAGTAGTAACATAAGCATCTTTGGTGAAGTCACCTAGATAATAACTTCTCTCATGCCCAAATCGGATATGGAGTGACCAGCCTGTCTCCAATATGTTAATATGCTGACTGCCTATCTTAGGATAGTAACTATGGAGGAAACAAACTCCATGACTTGTTGCAGTACCAGTCCAACGTTCCTCCTCACTCCATACCCCACTTATCCTCTGCCTGATACAGACGTCACCACCAGCCTCTTGGATAATTAAATGGACAATATCATCCTCACTAATAGAGATACCAGGCCCAATGCCATAACCTGCATCTGCAAATTGCTCTACACTACTCCATACCCCAGCTTCCGAACGCTGCCTGTATTTCCCAGTGGACCACATAGCTAAATGTAGGGTATTATCACTATCCACAGCTATGGTTGGCCCATAATACCATGTGGTTGGTGAGTCCATACCAATCCAAATAGTGTTACCCCAGCCTCCAGAAATAGCCTTTTGCTTGTAGTACCACTTTTCCTCAGCTAAGATACCATAGGTCACATGGATTGTATCATTACCATCAATAACCAACCTGTTGCTACAGGTACTATAACTATGCCCATGGACAAGTTCATGTGAGAATGAACCACTACCAGGGTCCCAAAGATGCTCAATGACGTAACTGGCAGTTGTTAAGGAGTAGGAAAAAAGTAAATGGGCTAGGTTATTACTATCAACTGCCAAACTTGTTACTCTAGGACGAGCATCAAGTGGATAGCCCTCAAGGTCTACCTGATATATATTATATATTCCTCCCCAATCTCCATGCTTTCCACACATATATATGGCTACATTATTGGACTTGGCTACTACCCCTTTTCTCCTAATCCCAAAGGCTATATGGACATACCCATCACTATCGCTGGCTATACAGACACCACCAAAACCACCACCAAACAGCCAATCCTCATCTGTAGCACTATCCACATAGATTTCCTTGCTTACTACCCAAGTAGCACCATCATCATTGGAATACCAAATGTCTATTGGCTTTTCTTCTGTTGGGTCAAGGTTGTTGTTCGCTCCCATAGTACCAGCCGAAGCATACAGGTCTCCATTAGGAGTTCTGATAATCATGCCCTGATTGAGGATAGAACTACCTCCATAAGACAAACCAATTTCAACTAATCCTGGTATAGCCATCTATGTTCCCCTCGTATCATAAACCTTAACTCTATCATACAACTCCACCCTACAATCATGTGGGATTACTAGCCTGCCAGACATAATCTCAGCCTGTAGTTTGGATAGGATAGCATTTGCCCTGTTGGTAGCATCAGTTTGGCTGGTTATTGTAGGTGCAGTATATAGTCCAATAACCTCCATATACTTATCTATCTGGGCAGTATCCTGCGCCTCACCAGTAATAATAAGTTCTGCTACCCAACCTTCCTCCTGCTGGTTACAAAACACTATGACATGGTTGGGAACAATAATATTCCTTGATTCCACATACTCAAAAAAGTAATGGGCTTTGTAGGAGTAATAGCTCTCATTCACCTCATCATCCTCATGAGGATAGATTATTTGGAAAACCAGCCCAGTCCTAGCCCTCAAATAACACATAGTCATAGCCATCAGGACTTGGACTAAGGTATTAAAATCATCAAAGGCTACTTGGTTTGGGGAAAACTGAGGAACAAAGGTATTGATTATGCCATCATCCTGGTCTCCCAGAGAACTTAGGGAGAAGTTAAATCCAGTAGCAGCTACCAGCTCCGTTACTATGAGGCTTCGTAGGATACTATAAACAGTTTGGGTGGTGTAAGGCTGGTCATTGTATAGTGGAGGGCTACCAACCCTCAACATCTGTTCTCCCATGAGAGACCATGCTCCTTCTAAGGATACTGCTACTGCCAGCTTTCCTTCTCTGGAAATTTCAGCCTGGGACTTAACCCATAAACGAGGAGTTTGGACACAATCACCACTGTGTCCATAGCATATTTGGATGTGCCAGCCTGTCAGGTCTACAACAGCCTTATCACTATTGTCAAGGAGGATAATAGCCCAATCATTATAAGGTTCCTCATGGTGTTCTACCAACTTCTTCCTGTCGGTGTAGTTGACATAACCACCTGCAGGATTGCGGAATATCAATCCAACAAAAGGAGTTCCTGAGGCTGCTTCCTGAGCAGCTTGTAAGGATGAACTGATAGTCCTCATTTACCACCTAACTATAGCCACCAGTTACTTCCATAGCACTCTCTTCAAAAGTTCCTATCCTGATACCAACATTAAGGGGTATAGGTGGGTCAAAACTAAATACCCTTGTCCGCTTGCTGGCTACCTTAAACGTGGCTACCTGACTACCTGTACCACTGGTGGCATCATTGAGTATTACATATCTGGGGTCACCATCATTGTTGTAGACAATTAACCAATGCAACATACCAGGACTAGCCTTGATATTACCTGCCTCGGTTAATCTGGTTTTATTAGCTGCAATCATAATTATCTCCTCATCTAGCTGTACCTTCGCCTAAACTCTTACCAGTCTTGTCCCTGGCTATGTCATAGGCTATGGCAGCACACTGTTTCTGTTCCCGTCCACCTTCCCTCATACACTGGGCTATGGACTCGCTTATTGCCTCCCTAATGGAAACTATGGAACTATCTGGTGTTAAATTCTCAACTGCGAGTGGCATTATTCCTTCATCTCCTTTCCTATATCAGATAGGATTTGACTTACCCTACCAATACAGGCTGATTGTATGGCTGACCAAATAGTATCAATGTGGGCATTTTCCTCAATCCTAATATCAGTTATCCTCTCATCCTGATTCTTCCTGGTACTCATACTAAAGAAAACATCATTTTCCCATTTAAAGGTTACTTCCATTTCTTGTTCAGCCATCTTCCTTTGTCTCCTTTGGTCTCTTCTCCCTAATATGCTCTATGAATTTGGTGATATAAACAATCGCACCTTCAAGCCTAAGGATGGTGGCCTGGGCATTGGCTACTATTTCCTCCTGCTCAGAAAGTGCATCCTTCAGGTCTTGCTGGTCTTTCTCAAGTTGCTTAAGGATTGGTGCTCCCATTACTTCTCCTTAGCTAGTGGGAGGCAGTTGCCCACCTCCCACTATTTTAGATTTAGGCAGAAGGTGCATCGGAGTAGAGTTTGACATACCTGTTGTTACCGTTGACGATTACCTTGAAATAGCCAGCAGCAGTACCACCAACGGCAGTATCGGTATCATGCCAAACCAGGGACTCAGTGCTTTTAAGCTCCATGACGGACTCCCAGGCCTTATAATCACCCTTATTCACCAGGATAACTGTTGGGCCTTGGGTTACAGTTCCACGCACATCACTCATCGCCTCAAGCACAGCCATCACCGTTACGGTTCTGGTACAATGAACACCTGTCTCCAGCTTACCCTCAAAACACCTCATAGGCCCACAGTTGCCACCAGGTGAGCCCGAAGATGACTTTAAGATGGGATTGGACATTATGCCAACTATCTTACCACCTACGATACCAGCGGCGAACCTCGGGGATGTCTCAATACCAGTTATACCTGTAGTTCCACCTACAGATATATTTGGCTTGGTCTGAATCCCACAATGTTCACCAGTGGTCAGGGCATAGTCTCTACTGTTTATCCTATAAGGTGCATCAGCCTGGCTGAGTTGCTTATTGCCACCTACGGACATTACCTTGCCGCTAAATTGAACCATTACTTTCCTCCTTTTGAGTTTCCACTCACTATGCTACTACAGCAGCTTCCGCTATATCGTGGATTCTGCCTAGACACATGGTTGAGCCTAGAAGCACCGAGCCGTAGGAATCTAACCTCATCCCACTAGCATTGTAATCTTCCAAGCGGTCCCAGGTCCAAAGTTCATAAAGGTCACCCTCGCCTTCAGTACCACCATAGGCAAATGTGATACCAGGTTCCCTAGCCAGCACATTACCGAACCTAACACCAAAGAGGGATGACTCATCACCACCAGTAGCAGCCCTTATGTTCTCAGTAAGACCAGTACCAGTATTGGTCAACTCGGTCTTCAATAGGTAGTCGGTACGAACTATTGGTATACCCATCCAAAACAGGATTGGCATACCAATTTCGTTCAAGCCTCTGGTCAACAGGCTAATATCACCATGAGAGTAAAGGGTATCGGTAGACCAAATTCCCCTCTCTGAATAGGCTGCATCAATACGGATACCGAGTGCTGGCGCAACCCAAATCTCATCACAACCAAACTTCATAGCATCAATCAACCGCCTAAGTAAGGCAAGGCTGAGACCTGTAGTGCCCTCCTGGTCAAGGTTAAGGTCTGAATTAGTCAACACTGACGCAGAGTTTGGTGTACCTCTTTCGGCTACCAACGCATGGAGACCATCAAACTGGGTTGGACTTCCACCATAGGTAGTATCCGCATAGATGATTCGGTCGCCTAGTCTACGCTTCAAACCCTTCTCACACTCCAGGAGCACCTGTGCCCGATAGTCATTGTAGGTTCCATAGATGTTCTGGACGTAGCGGTCTAGCTTCCTCTGGATATAAACATACCTCAAGGTGGACTCCACCTGGTCATAGTCTACATCCTCACTCCAACTTAACTGGTCTCCAACAGAGGACTCCAACACAGCCGCCTCAGTGGTTGTGCTTTCCCTTAACCACTCTATTTTGAGTCCCGTGCCTGCGGCTTGGGCGACTGGCAACCTTTCTATAGGGTTGTTACGCTTGACATCCTCCTCAAAGACACCTGGTATTTTATGGCTCTGGGTTAACTTCTGAGCTTCAGATAAATCCTTCCAATGTCCCCCACTACTCACCATTTAACTTTACCTCCTTATGTTACTCTTGCTCTGCCCTTCTTGGCGTCGTGGTCCTCAAGTATCCTGTTGGCTCTATCCAACGGAGCTTCAGGAACACTTCCACCACTAGGGCCTCCTGTGCCAGGGTCGTATCTGGCTGGTACTCCTTGTTTATTCTTATTACCATCACCAAATACTCTGGCAGCTTCCTCAAGATTTCTGAGCTGAGGTAAAGTTTTATCCTTCACCGCTTCCTCGGATGCACCATTATACATTATTAGGGTATGGCGTATCCGTCCAGCAAGCTCCTCTTCAAACTTGCCAACACCCTCCTTGAGAGTGCCTACTTCAGTTTCCAGCTCACCCACTCTAACCTTCTGAGTGTCATAGTCACCATACTTGGTTGTCAACTGCTCTTTAGCAGCCCGCTCCTGCAAAAGTGTTGCATTGGACTCATCCCTGAGCCGATTAGCCTCTGCTAGTTGGGTATTGAATGAGGCTTTCTCGTTTTCCCAATCCTTCTCCTTCTGCTCAGAGCCACCTTTCACCGCTAACAAATCAGATTCCTTGACAAATCGGACTGTGTTACCTTCCACCTGCAAGTCAACGGAACCATCATGGTTAAAGGTAAAGTTCTCAGCCATGATTAGACCTCCTTTTACTCTATACTCCTATTATAGCAGTTAACATAACGCTTGTCAAGCTTTACATAAAAACTAGATTTGGTATACTTATTATAGTATATAGTATTAGTTACTTAATTATATACTCTACCTATTTCAACCTTTCAAGAGCATCAGCAAGTTCCTCAAACCTACTTATCCATTTTCTGTGGAATGATTCAGACCCACCGTATTCACCTTTAATACTTTCCCTATGGAACATAACATCCCTCTTCAATGTCATAACTGCCCAATAAATTTCTCCCTCGGTAACTGTCTTTGGGTCTTTGGATAGTTTTTGGAGTATAGTTATAATATCATCATAATTTTTAATCCATTCCCTGTCAAACGCTTCTGGATTACCTTTTCCAAAAATACGCTTGACATCTTGAATCCAACTTGCATGAGCACTACGGGCGGACTTTAACCAGGATAGGGATTCAGAAATTGTTTTAGAAGGCGGAGCTTCAGTTTTAGGTCTCATTAACTCCTCTTCTATTGAAGGTTTAGCAGGTGTAACTGGCACGGTTAGCTTTTTACCAGCCTGTCCTAATAAAATACTAGACCTATCAGCCTCCCACTTATCTATCATAACCCTTGCTTCTGGAGTTCTAGGTTTGCTAATATACCCAAATACATATAGGTAGAAGTCTAAGGTTGGGGATACCTGCCTAAGGGATAATCTAGCATCACTACGTTTGGACTCATACTCGGCAATGAGTTTCCTGCCTGTAACAGGACTAAGTATCTCCCTGATTTCCTCTTTGCGTATTAACGTGGTTGTATCAGCATAAAACTCCCTGATTATAGCCTTTTGCTCCTCACTATAGGACTCAAATATAATCCTATCCGAAGCCCTATAGCCTCTAATGTAGGCATTGTAAATATAACGGAAGGACACTTCCATAGGAGTTTGGTATCTACGGATGTAGGCATCAAATTCTGTCCGTTGTTCCTCAGTTAATGCCATCCTAACAGCCTCACGCTTTAACCAGAAGGTTAGATAGTCCCAATCCTCCTCACCAGTGTAAGGGTCAGTGTATTTTTCCAGTTTAATATCAAAATACAGGTTTATAGCCTCATCTAGAGGATATGTTGGAGGTACATTAAATCCCAGACGCTTGGCTAACTTCACCTGACCCTCAGGTGTCAGAGCCTCCACAGCATCAGCAAATTCCTTCTCCTCCTTTAATCTCTCTGTTTTGGAGGAATAGTCACCCCAATTCTTAGCATATTCCACACGCCATTCTCTACCAGTAAAATGCAATTCCTCTGTAGGATATATAAAACCTTGGTCAATATCAGCCTGTAATACTAACCTATCATCCTGATAATCCTTAACCCTCTCCCAATACTTATCTATCAAGGACTTCAAGTCAGCTACCTCTGGTGGCATTAGTATAGTTCCTCTACCAAAGTAAACCTTCCACTCCCAAAGTTCATCCAAAGCCATTCTTAGGTCTAATGGTAACCCACCAACCACGTCAGTAGGACGCTGGTGGTGCCTCCACAATTCCTTCTGGAACGCTTCTGACATACCAAGATGTTCCTCAAATAACTTAGTTACCTGTTTGTAAGCCTCTTTATAATCCTCTGTGCGGAGGCGGAATTGAGGGAACTGGGTACGAAGCAATCCAATAAGGGCAGCATCCTTGTAAGATTCATCCCAAAGTTGTTGCTCCTCGTCAGTGAATTTCTCTCCTCTGAGTTTCTTAAACCACAGGTCTGTACCTGTCTGTCCTTCAATTAGAGTACCTTCTGCCTCTACCTGTTTATTATCAAGGATTGTGGTTGTATAATACTCATGGAAGTTTTCATGGAATATTTTATCCTTTAACCACTTGGCAGATGATGCCACTCCTGGAATATCAGAGGCAACTAGGAGGTTTATACCTGACCTAGCTATTGGAGGCATGACTTCACCAAGCTCTATCGGGCGACCTGAGAAGTAGGGTGTTAAGACAATAGGAGCCATAATATGTATGCCTGGGAAGAATCCCCAACGCTGGGTATAATCTAATACCTCACCTGCAAAACCAAGGTTCTCATAATAGCTGGCAAAATCAAACCTAGTCAGTGTAAAGGTAGTTCCCATAACACTACCAATAAATGGGTTCATTTCTATATTAGGAATTGGTGTAGGTTGAAATCCATACTCACTATAGTTTTGGTATTTACCCCACGCTGCTGGGACACCTGGATGCCTCAATGCTGTTCGGGTTAGGAAGAACCAACGATAGGCATGGTAAGTCCAATAAGGATATATCATCTTCATGGTAGCACCAATAATATTCTCATTGGTGTAATCGGCAAAGGCTTTATAGTAATCCTTATTGGCTTCGTCTAAGGATTCTTGACGAAGTTTATTCCAATCGTCTTGGGTTACTAAACCCTTCTTACCTATTACTTTCTCCCTACCAGCAGCAGCATTATCTATCCAACCATGTAATGCCATCTCCTCATTAGGAGTTAAGGAATGTCTCATTTTAAGGCTAATTAGCTCCTGTTTTACATTCTCAGACTGTTGGAGGATTTTCTGTGCCATTATATCCACATCAGGACGCATCTTAGCCTGAGCCAGTATATTGTCGTATACCTGGGCTATTTTTTCCTCAGTAAAACCTTTGAATATATGAGGTCTACTCTCCGCTGACTGTTTCACCAACTGGATAAAGTAAGGCTTGCCGTGCATGGCTATATTATCCAGCATACCACTAGCCAGTCCATCTATATTAACACCAAATACATTGGCTATATCCTGGGTAGATAATGCCCTACCAGTAGCATTAACAGGAGTCAGCTTAGGTTCTGGTAGATTGTGGTAGAGTTGGGACAGGTCTCTGCGGGTAATAAACTCACCTGCACTAGGTATGGCAGATTCCATTCGGTAATTTTCCCAAAGTTCTGCCCTATATGACCTAAGGGCTGTGTATTCCTCAGGAGTCCTCATAGCCTTAGGCAAGGCAAAGAAATCATCTAGGAGCTGTCCATCCTGCCTTAATGTGGTTTCCCTTATTATATTACTAGCCTCAGACCGTTCTAGGACGGACTCCATAGCCACACGCTGTTTAGAGGTTAATTTCTCACTGTTAGCCAGGATTTTATTTTTAATTATTCCCAGACTAGAGGTTATGTCCTCCATAGTGTCTAACAATTCCTGCCTGGCCTTACGCCATAATGGGTCTATCTGTCCAAACTTGCCTGCCTTGTATAATAGGTCAGCATCCTCCATAGTTTGAGACATTAAACGGTGAGGAACAAATGAGGCTGTCTCAGACACAGTTTCATAATGGGTAAATATCTCCATCAGGTTGTTCCTAGTTTTAATTGGTGTTACTTCTATTTCATTGGCTACATGACGGAAGGAATCAGACACTTCAAATGGATAACGCCTAAGGTCGTCTATGGCAGCATCGGAGATTTGTCTAACAAAATCATCAATAGGGTCGATACCTGTGCCAACTTTAGGAAACTTGTCCTCAAACAGGTTCAAGACCTCTGGTTTCAACTTATTAGGTTCATCAGCATACTTAGCAAAATCCCTAGCAAACTGTTCATGTAACTTTCTTCCCTGGGGATGCGTAAAACTTGGAGCAATTCTGGAATGCTCCAACTCCTTAACCAAGCCTGATACAACTGCCTCAGACATATCTACAGTGCTACCATGCGCCTTAGCAAATGCAACAAAGAAGTCCACATCGTTTAGGTCAAGTAAGTCATCAGCCAAACCATGAGCAACCTCATGGAGAATTGTCCTTCTCTGAATGTGCTCCGCCGATTTGAAAACAATCATCCTACTGGCAGAATCATAATAGGCTGATATAGTCTCTCCTGCAGCCCTTACAGCATCAGGATTTATTTCAAATCCTTCCAAACTAGACCTCACCTGTATTGGCAAATCATCTACAGTATCTCTTATAACCTTTTGCAAATCAGGTGTAACTCCTTCACCCCAACGTATCTTATCCCAACCCACAATCTTTGGTCTAATTGGTAAGGCATTGAATACCTTACCTTCATATATCAGTTGCTCTCCTAATGCCTTGGCTCTAGGTGTTAGATGGTCGGCCTTCCTAAGAATTTTCATTATTTCACCTTGTTGTAAGGAGCCATCAGTCAGGATAGTTTTTAATCCTAAAACATCCTCAACACTGACTGATAGGCGACGGAACATTTCCTGTTCCAACTCATGTTGGCTCAGTCCTAAAGTTTGTTTACTTACCTTAGGACTGCCCTTAACCAGCTTTTGCATAGCTAGGTTAATATCCTGTCCAGCTACATTGTAGGCTCTTTCGGCAAGGTGTCTGG
>Ga0209986_10002849_pt1 | contig 15478 bp, 23 predicted proteins | sample BlataG_FD_183168 | JGI IMG/M metagenome (GOLD analysis project Ga0209986, IMG submission 183168) | Deep subsurface microbial communities from Black Sea to uncover new lineages of life (NeLLi) - Black_00105 metaG (SPAdes) (version 2) | ecosystem: Environmental > Aquatic > Marine > Oceanic >...
GAGGAGGCGGGGGCCAACTGCATCGTCACGGCCTGCGGGATGTGCCAGATCAACCTGGACACCCGCCAGAAGGGGCACCACATGCCGATCTTCTATTTCACGGAGCTGTTGGGCCTGGCCCTCGACCTGCCGGGCACCGACAACTGGTTCAAGCGCCACGCTGTAGACCCACGTCCCCTCCTTCGTTCGTTGGGAGGTTAGAGGCTGGAGCTTGGAGGTTGGATCGTTAGACCTTCCAACCTCTGATTTCTAATCTCTAATCTCCAAAAGGAACGCCATGCTGAAAACACGAAGGTTCAAGGAAATACGCGGACAGTACCGTCAATCGGATCATAGAGATGATAACCTGCTGGAAGGTTGACCATTTGGAGGTTGCCCAAGACAGACGTTAAAGACGCATGAGTTCCCGGAGGGACTGAGCGAAGAGAGGATAGCAAGCGGGTGTACAGCATAGGCTATGCACTCGCTTTTTGCTCTCATTGACGTGCCTTTCCTTCTATGCCAAAATCTGAAATGCCATGCATGAACCAGCGATCACTCGGAACATTCTCGACATCGCTTTGAATGAGGCGGAGAAGTACGGCGCCAAGCGCATCGTGGCCATCCACTTGAGGTTGGGACCGCTGACCCAGGTGGTGCCCAAATGCGTGAAATTCTACCTGGAATTCCTGGCCAAGGGCACCATCGCCGAGGGGGTGAAATTGTAGGTGACCATCGTGCCCCTTACCGCCCGCTGCGAGAAGTGCCACCTCGCCTCCCCGGTGGATGACTTCTGCTTCCTCTGTCCCCGCTGCGGTGGTGCGACGTCGGTAGCCTTCATGCCCTTGATGTCTACTCTGGCCCTCGTCGGTATCATCAACGGGCGCTGGTGGCCCTGAGCCAACGGGACGTCAAGGGCCTGGTGGCCTACCCCGGCGTCAGCCACCTGGGCTTCGTGGTGCTGGACATCTTCACCGTGAACGTCCAGGGTCTATCGGGGGGCATCCTGCAGATGGTCAATCACCGCCTCAGCACCGGGGCCTTGTTCCTTCTGGTGGGCATGCTCTACGAGCGCCAGCACACCCGATTGATCGAGGACTTCGGAGGGCTGTGGAAGCAGATGCCGCTGTTCGGCCTCTTCTTCCTGATAGTCACTTTTTCTTCCGTCGGTCCGCCCGGCTTGAACGGCTTCGTCGGTGAGTTCACCATCTTAGTGGGAACCTTCAAGGCCCATCCCGTTTACGCTGTCTTCGCCGCCCTGGGCATCATCCTGGGGGCCTGGTACATGCTCAGTATGCTTCGCCGTGTGATGCAGGGCCCGCTGGATAAGCCGGCCAATCGAGAATTGGAGGATCTTTCGGCCCGTGAGATCGCCGTCCTGGTGCCCATCGCCACACTCATCTTCCTGATCGGCGTTTTCCCCAACCTCTTCTTCGATAAGACGGGCACCTCGGTGACGGCTTTGCTGGCGCAGGTTGCCAGCCTCAGACCGTGAAACGCGAAGGCAAGCGTTCAGATGGTGTCATTGCGAGCGAAGCGAAGCAATCTCCCGCCTTCAATTCTTGGCAACGGTGGAGATTGCTTCGTCACAGAGCTTGTCCTGAGCCCTTCGACTACGCTCAGGACAGGCCTGTCGAAGGGCTCCTCCCAATGACAGGGTACAGCAGTGGCCTCGAACAAGTGCGCTGCCCCCCTGAACGGTTACACGTGAAGGCGTGAAAGATGAGTATTGAGATCTCCAGCCTGAATCTTGTAGCCCTCGCTCCACAATTCGTAATCATCGTCGCGGCTCTTGTCGTCCTGCTGACTGAGCTCTTCAGGGGCGAAGAGCAAGAAACCCTACCGGCCTGGCTCAGCCTGGCAGGGGTGATCATCTCCGCCGCTGTTTTACTTGTGACGTGGGGCAGTGAAGCGCCCAGCTTCCAGAACGTGGCCGCAGCCGACGGCTACAGTCTGTTCCTCAACCTGGTCTTCTTGACCACGGCGGGTTTATCCATCCTCATCTCCATCGAGTACGTAGCCCGTGAGCGGTGTCCTGAGCCCTGTCCTGAGCGCAGCCTGCCCTGAGCTCTGCCGAAGGGTCGAAGGGCCGTCGAAGGGGGGATGGCCTCCGGCGAGTATTACGCCCTACTGCTCCTGGCCACCGCCGGCATGATGCTGATGGGCGCCGCCACCGACCTCTATCAACGTAGGCGCCTTCGCCACCGCCATCGTCGTGGGCCCCGCCCTGAGCCCGTCGAAGGGTCAGCGCGGTGAGCCAGGTGTGGAGATAGCCGATTACGCTGGCCTGGCCTCTCGCAGCCCCTTGCTGGCGGCAACCATGGCCATCTTCATGCTCTCCCTGGCTGGCGTTCCGCCCCTGGCCGGTTTCATGGGCAAGTTCTACCTCTTCGGCGCCGCAGTCCAGGCCGACCTGACCTGGCTGGCCATCATCGGCGTCCTCAACAGCGTCCTCTCAGCCTTCTTCTACCTGCGAGTAATAGTGGTCATGTACATGGAGGAGGCTGAGGAGCCAAAGCGCCTCAGCCTATCCTGGCCCCTGAGTGTAGCGGTCGCCTTAGCCGCCCTGGGCTCCGTCGCCTTGGGCCTCTGGCCCTCGCCCCTACTGAGCATGGCTCAGCAAGCCATCGGTGCTTTGCTGGGAACTTAATTCCCCCCTTCCCTGGACAAGACGAAAACAAAAGGCCTCGCTACGTGTTTACCACGAGCAAGGCCTTTGCCTTGCAGGAGTATATGGTTCTTCTCCCGCCCAAGCACTTAGCCTAACGGTCGGCATCAGCGGCGCGGTTCACTGCCTCCGTCGCATACCGTGGTTAGACTCCAATGGTGGATTATCCGAGCTCTCTTCTAGCCTTGTTGAAAGCCACGAGGCTTCCTCGGGATAAGGATTGGGAGTCCAGATGGAGGATCTTGGCAAATTGCTTAGTTCCTTCCAACATGTCAATCAGGAAATGCTCCAGACTGATGATGACCTTTGCGCCCTCCTTCTTCAGATGCTCTGCCTTGTCTGACACTCTGATGTCGAAGTCTCTTGCAGGTGCATATGCGTGAACAGTACCCTGTCTGTAGACCCTGATGAGTTTGTCGGACACCTCCCGATAGCGTGGATTCACGGCTCCGAGAACCTCATCTATAAAGATCTTGCTTCTTTTTGTGTTTCCTATGCCACCTTCCCTGACGCGTTTGCCGTCTCCACAGTACAGAGCTCCCAAAAAATCACACCAGCATAGACATAGAAGGATTGGCTCGAAGAACCCGTAACCAACGCTTTTCTTTGGTTTCCTCTCTACATAAAGATACTTGGTTCGCTTCAGAACTTTCGCGAAATCACTGCGCAAGAAGCTCTTTGCTTCTCCCAAGGTATAGTCCTTAATCGGATACCACATTGCTCCACTCCTCTAATATTAATTAGACCTACTTCCTGACAGCCATCGTCGCCTCCAGCGCACCGGCGCGCACATCGGTGCTGCCATGGGTGGTAGCTGGCCCTGATTTAACCCCAACGGCGGCGTTTGCACAAATTCACAACCCTTCGCCAGGCTCAGAGCAAAGCGCCCCGCATTCTTCACCCCGACCGGTGCCGGTGGGCGAAGAATGCGGGGCGGCGTCCTGGGCCTTGCCCTGGTCGGGCTTTCACCGACAAGCAACGATAGCTTCAAGGCATACCATGCGCTTGCTGGGCGGCATCTAGCTCACACTAAGCCCCTATGCAGTCTTGCCCAACCCCTTGACTGTTACACTCTGAACCAGCCGAATGTTTACCCTAAGCCATTCGTTGACCAAATCCTGAAGGTCAACTTCTTGTTCATCTGCCAGTTGACTCATAAAGTCATCTACATCCGGTTCAAGGTAAACTGGGAAGCTGAACTCGGCATCAGGAGCGTAAAACTTACCACGCTCACCTTTGGAAAAATCATATTCTGCCCTCATAGGTTTCCCCCTCGATACTCCACTGCCTCTCTATCTGAGGCTTTGCGTGCTGAAATGATACGAATCTCGTATAAGTTTTCGTCTACTTGCTCAAACGTGTGCACAACGACACGTAGAACTGCACTGCTGTCAATCCCCATCGTTATCCACCGATCTTCGTATTCGCTATGTTCTTCATCGTAGACAGAAAGCTGATTGGGATCGCGAAACACGGTCGCTGCTCTACGAAAAGACACTCTGTGTTTTTGCACGTTTGTCTTTTCTTTCGCGGGGTCCCACTCGAATTTGTAATGCAATTGTCACTCCCATAGAGCCGATCACTCACCCTGATTATACCCCGATGGCGGCGTTTGCACAAATGCAAACCGCCCCGCTTTCTTCACCTCGACCGATGGCGGTGGACGAATAATGCGGGGCGGCGTCCTGAGCCTTGCCCTGGTCGGACTTTCACCGACAAGCAACGATAGCTTCAGGGCACACCAGCCTGCCCTATCGCTCTGGACGGTACAGCGCCACTGACATATCACCTACAAACTCTGGCAATTCTGAATGACCCAGCAACTGCCGCACAGCGTAGGCCTCGCCAATATGAAACCAATAATGGTAGATATTCCTCAAGAGCATCGTGCCAATGCTCTCCGGAAGACGTCTCCCCTTCCACTCAAGATGGGTCTGCAACAACTCGGGAGTAAGGGTATCCAAGTACCGATCAGCGGCACTGGTGATTGTACGCCAGGCATCCCACACCTCCTCCAATGGTGGTGTGCTAGCAGGCTTCCCATACCCCACCAATTGGTTCAGATTGGGCACCAACGTCTCACCCTGAGCCACCAACACCCAGTAGCTGTTCTCTTGGTTTGCCAGATGCCCCACGATCCAACTGATACAGTTCATCGGTTCAAAGCGACGACGCGCATCGGCATCAGAAACCCCTTCCAGGCAGCGCACCAACTCGCTTCGTGCAAAACGCAACTGGGTAACTAACGGATGGACCATCATATATTCCTAAGAAACGAGGTTCTTCGGCAATTTAGCGCTCAGCCATTGTTTTTGCCCCGAATCCGCCCTACGGCTCTGCCCCACCATGAATTAAACTTGCGGTAGGTGCGGCGCAGGCCGGATACGAGCCAGGCCCAACGATACCCAACGCGCCTCAGTAAGCGTTTCCACCACGGCAGCCTGGGCGCCGGCAACGGCACGTGCCATTGCACCACCGCCGCAGCCCAGGTCAGCCCAGCTCCGAAGCTGACCAAGACCAGGTGATCGCCGGGCTTTATCCGCTCCTCCTCGATGGCCTCACAGACAGCGATGGGAATGGAGGCACATGAAGTGTTGCCGTACCTGTCCAGGTTGACGAAGACCTTATCCATGGGCAACTTCAAGTGTTTAGCCGCCGATTCGATGATGCGCATGTTGGCCTGGTGGGGGATAAAAAGGTCAATGTCGTCAATCTTCAGTCTGGCTGCCCTGATCGCCTCCTTGGCCGCATGGCCCATGATGCGGCTGGCAAAACGAAAGACCTCACGGCCGTTCATGCGAGCGTAATGCAACTTTTGGGCTACCGTCTCGGCGCTGGCCGGGTGGCGGCTGCCCCCGCCGGGTAGGATCAGCAGGTCACCGCCCGAGCCATCGGCGCCGAGGGTGAAGGAGAGCACGCCGCCAGGGGCGTCGCTGGCCTGAAGCAGCAAGGCCCCTGCCCCGTCGCCGAAGAGGACACAGGTGTTGCGGTCCGTCCAGTCCATAATGCGGGACAAGGTCTCGGCCCCGATGACCAGCACGTTCTCATAGGCCCCGGAGATGATCAACTGGCTGCCGACGCCAAGCCCGTAAACGAAGCCTGAGCAGCCAGCGAGGAGGTCAAAGGCCCCGGCTCGCCTTGCCCCTAGAGCATCCTGCACCAAGCACGCTGTAGCGGGGAATAGATAGTCTGGGGTGGCGGTAGTCACGATGATGAGGTCCAGCCGTTCTGGGGCCACATCGGCCACCTGAAGGGCAGCTTGTGCTGCTTTGACAGACATGGTCGAGGTCGTTTCCCCCGGCTCGGCGATGCGGCGCTCGACGATCCCTGTCCGCGTGCGAATCCAGTCATCGGAGGTATCCACCATTTTAGCCAGGTCGTCGTTAGTCAGAACTTGGCTGGGAACGTACTTGCCCCAGCCTACGATCTGAGCATGTCTCTTTGCAGCCATATCTCTTAATCCTAGACTGTGAATTGGCTCATATGATACTACGTTCCGCCAAAGAAGACAAGAACACCAGTGGTCCCCACATCTTTAGAGCCTGCGGAAGATCAGGCAGGCGTTGTGCCCTCCCAGGCCCATGGAGTTGGGCATGACCACCCGCAGTGGGCAGGGACGGGCCTCATTGGGCACGTAATCCAAATCGCACTGGGGGTCAGGGTGCTGATAGTTTATGGTCGCAGGCATGATCTGATCCTGCAAGGCTTTGAGACAGGCTATGGCCTCCACCGCTCCCGCCGCTCCCATCAGGTGCCCATCATCGACTTGGTGGAACTTACGGCCAAATCATAGGCGTGCTTTCCAGAGACGGCCTTGATGGCCGCCGTCTCGTTGACGTCGTTGAGCGCCGTGCCGGTGCCGTGAGCATTGATGTAGTCGACTTCCCCGGGCGTTATTCCTGCTTGTTCCAAAGCTAGTCTCACGGCCCGAGCCATTCCTTCACCCCCTTCGGCGGGGGCGGCCATGTGGGTGGCGTCGGCTGTGGTGCCGCAGCCGATGATCTCGCGGTGGATCTTGGCCTCGCGTTCTGTGGGGTGCTCCAGGCTCTCCAAGATGAGGATGCCCGCCCCTTCGCTCATGGCCAGCCCATCGCGGGTGGCGTCGAAAGGGCGGCAGGCCGTCTCCGGCTCGTCGTTACGGGTGGATGAGACCCCCATGACGTTGAAACCGGCGAGAGCGATAGGAACGAGGGGGGCCTCGCTTCCGCCGCTGATGATGGCATCGGCATCGCCACGGCGGATCATCTCTGCTGCTTCGCCGATGGCGTTCGAGCCGGTGGCGCAGGCCGAGGCGATGGCCATATTGGCCCCTTGGCCCCGCAGGAGATGGCCACTTGCCCTGAGGCGGTGTCAGGGATCATCATAGGCAGGAAGAAGGGGCTTAGTCGGCGAGGCCCTCGGGCTTGCTCTTCTCGAATTCGGTTGACAGGGTCTCAATGCCTCCCACGGCGGTGCCGATGACGACCCCTACTCGCTCGGCGTTGTGGGCGTTGATGGTCAGCTCAGCATCCTCGAGGGCCTGCCGGGTAGCGACCGCGGCAAACTGAACGAAGCGATCCAGCCGTCGGGCCTCTTTGGGGTTGAAATGCTCTTGGGGGGCGAACCCCTTGACCTCGCCAGCGATCTGTGTCTCGAAGAGCGAGGGATCAAAACGGGTAATTCGTTTGATGCCCGAGCGCCCTTCCACCAAGGCCCTCCAGGCAGTCGGCACATCGTTGCCCACCGGAGTCAGGGCCCCCAGGCCGGTGACCACTACGCTCGCATTGTTCTTCGGCAGAAGTACACCTCCTGGCCACTTTTTCACGTTGTTTGAAGAATCCTTGGCACTTACCCATTTTGAGCCCCCCTGTGCCGGCGGTTTGGGGAAGCTGCCTCTCACCTGAAGTGGGGAGAAGCGAAATTCTTAAACTTTATAACACCAAAAGGGCCAAAGAGATGCGCCTGGCCCTACAAGAATTCATTATCCTAGGTGTGAGGCGAACCTTTAGGTTTCGACCCAGCGGCTCTGAGAATCATTGCCAAACGGGACAACAGTTGTTGGCTCTTGTTAGGAATGTTGCACATGCTATGCAAAATCGCTGATTGCCCCAATGTGTCGCGGCAATGATCGCCTAGAACACACGATGTACACCTACGTTGAAGATCGAACGGTGCTATGCAGGATAGCTAACAAGAGCGAAGCTCTCTTTATCTCCTCCCCGTTTGTCCGACAGAACGAAAACAAAAGGCCTCGCTACGTGTTTCCCACGAGCGAGGCCTTTGCCTTGCAGTAAAGCATATGGTCCTTTCCTCGCGCAAGCCGCCTAACGGCTGGGAGCTAAGCTGCGCCGGATCGTTCCATAATTTGATTTTGCCGCTGCATCCGGCGTCCGCTTCAGCTACTTGTTAGCCCGAAGCCCGACAATTGATATTAGAATGATCTATTCATCCATGGATCGATGAGCTGTATCCTGCTCGTCAATCCAATCTTCTTCAGACCACTTCATTCCCTTACGACCAGGAACTATCCTTATCGGTCCAGACTTGTAGTATTGGCAAGACTTTGGACCGTAACAGAATGTCTCATACCGATAGCGAAAGCTGGGGTTCCAAGGATCAATAATCATCTCTACCGGCATCCTACATCCCCAGATACAGCTTGTACATTTACTGCTGTATGTGCGCGCCGATAATCGGCGATGTCCTCGCCATCGATACGTCTCAAGATCGGGAGGCACTCCATGCCAGGGCGGGAGATTATGCCTCGATTCATCACCACGCTGCAGCAACTGCAACTTACTTGTGCGATAGAACTGAACCGGCTCCAAACGGGCATCAGCCACGGGTACAGACTCGCCGCTTACATTATCCCCAACACGAAATCGGTGCTTTTTCTGGGCCGCTTTACCGATGCCTATAGAGAAGACACGCGACTCGTTCCCAAGCATACCTTCGATAAGCAAGCAGTATCCCAAGTAGCCATGAGTACGCTCGTCGAAAGAACGGGTGAGTCGAATTCGAGGTTGAATTGAAATGACACGGCCTGACCATAATACTTTTTTCATCTGTTCTATTTCATATTGGCACGGACTGCGGGCTAACGGACAAAGTTTAGCCGCCGCGCGGGATTTGCACAACCTACCGCTCGACAAGGCCAACTACACAACCAAAGCGCCGCCGATATAAGGCGCGCCGATAGGCGCAGTCGGCTCCAATGAGCTGTTACGCGGCCAGGATCAAAAGCATGCCAAGCTTCCTCCAAGGCAAATCCTTGCGTCAGTCTCTATGCGCAGTCTTTTGTCAACACAAGAACATCTATTGGTCGAGCGATGATTTTCTTCTTGGCCCACTTCTTGTAGATATACGCGATGACCTCGAATTTGAACTTCACGTACTCTCTGTACTCTTCGGGTGTTCTCGGCCGTTTGAAATCTGGGAACTGAAGCAGCCTTGAATAAATGCCATCCAATAACTCCCAGGCAGCCACGTGGGCTCTGAAATCCCCGTTGCGGTATGTCTGGACACCGTTTTTCGCTGAGAGAGGGGTTTCTCCATCCCAGTTAAATGTACGCTGTGCATCTCTCCCAAGGAAGTGCGATTCCGGGGGCGCATATTGAGGCTTTAAGCCAACATACTTGAAATCCCGCACCCCTCCAATGTTTGAAAGATACCAGAAATCTGGATATCCGGCATCGTTGTACCCACAAATGTGAAAGCCCGAAGGGCTCTTTTTCAAGATAGCAGGCGGGACAACGCGATTAAGCTCCTCCCGTAAACTCTCGGCGAAGCTCTGGAGGCTAGGAGCCGATGAATGACGCCTTATGAAATCGGGCAGCCACCTAGACATATACTGTGGCCGACCTGCAGGATAGATCATTGCAAGCCCGAAGTGCGACACAGCTCCGTTCAAGTAGGGAATAGGGAAGAGTTTACGGCGAGTGGAGTCATAGGAACCATCCGGCTTGGAAATTCGGCCGTCGGCCGCTGCGACAAGCAGAGTCTCTTTCAAGCCTTCAAATAAGTGAATCTCGTTCAATATCAAAGTCATTGGACAGCCCTCGCGTGGCATCCAAGGTCTTCACGTCAAGTCTGGCCGCATAACGGTCGGGAGTTCAGCGGCGGCGCGGCTGATACGACGTGTCCAGCAACTCACGACACCCTCCAAACAGAGCGCACCTCAAGAGAATTCTCGACAGCGCCGTCCGCTGCAGCCATGTGTTAGGCAGCATCGTTAGTCGTTAACTCGCTCGTGAAAAATATATGCAGCGACGGGAGCTGAACGATCGATTCCAGCGCTGCAATGAAGAAGAATCGGTTTTGGCAGAGTATCAAACGTCTCTAGCGCCTGAATCCTGACCCGAGCGAGCTCCTGCTGGAAGGTGGATCGTTCCAACATGGGACGGTGTGCAGGATCGTCCCAAGGGATATGACAAACCTGGAAGCCCTCTTTGCGGTAGAACTCAATGAGGTTTGGAGCACCAAGGTCGACAGCATCGTAGTGACGAAGTTCTTTCGGATGCATGAGGCAAATGATACTCAAGATACCGTAATCACGTATTCTCTGTATCCACTGAAATACCGCTTGACGCGCGGTTTCTGGAAGGTCACGACCACTACCACCGAATTCTGGATGGTGGCGACACGCTCGATGGGCACAAGCTAGTTGACCATCAATCACCCAGAGCAGTAAATTGGAATCATCTCCGGCCTGAAGCCTCACTCCAAGGTTATGCAGGCCCTTTCCGATTTCGTTTGCCTTCTCTCTCATTTTGGTATCCATTTCGCGTCGATGATGCCGCCGTCGGGGTAGGAAGGCCGGTTACCCGCCGTCCCCCCCACAGATGTTGGGTAGGAGCGGTGGCGCACCTTCTTGGTTTCCCAAGCGTGTTTCCACCACTGCCCTCACGCGAACCGTGCGTATGAATTTCTCCATACACGGCTCTCTCTTGCTCTTTAACAATGGATTGCGGTGTCGCACACTTTGTTGTACCCCACTCCTCTATCGCTTAGGCAAGCCGTCTTTGGACTTGGGAGATGTTCTCCTTATTCAAGCATGTTAAAGCTCCACGTCGCTCGCCGTCTTGGCATGAGCAACTGCCTCCCTTCCCTCCCCCATCTTTCGATGGTTTCTTGAGTACTACGGCGGCTCGGCCAGCGATTGGACTTCTGTTCCACCCGGAGCTAGGCTGGTCCTGACGGACAGAGCCATCGCCTTCCCACGTTCAGGGAGTAGCCGTCTACGCCCAGACTTACGCCCCAACTAGGGCAGTTCGCGGCCGCAACGCGGCCCCGTTCATCCCGGCTTGTCCTACTGCCATAGGGGACAGAGGCCATAGGGCGAAACCCCGTTCACCATGCCGCACGGTCAAGCGTGGTTACGGATGAACTACCCTCCGGTATCAGCCTCTTTCCAGAGGTACCCTCGTACCTGTCATAGCCGGTTCGTGTTCCTAGCCATATCTGGACTCAACCTCGGCTCGCCACCCCTCCTTGGGGGTCGGAGGCTCGGGCCTTGTTCCCAGGGCTTCAATCGGTCGGTTGCTCGAACCTTCCGCCTCCCTGGTCAGGTTCACCCTCCTATGGCTGAGGGTGGGCTTATGCCATTGCTGCTGCGCGCTTCGTGGCGCACCCGTAGTCGAGTAGAGCATTGGCGCAGTAGCTTTAGGCTTACAGTAACTATGATGCCTCTTTCGAGAACATCACCTCAATCTGGCTTGCCATAACCCTGTTTCCAACACCCTCTCTAAAATTCCGTACGTTGGGTTTTCCCCAGTACGGCTTCAAGTTCAGGCGCCCTTAGCTCGCCATGAACCCTTCCCTAAACACCTACAGCAGACTAAGTCTGACCCACGACTACCTGTTATAGATGCCTAAGTTTGATTCATGCTTAGAGGTAGCAGCTCTGTTAACATCGTTATTCCATCTCTGAGTATGGACGATGTTTCCCCACTAACTCCTCCTGAACCCAGAGGCTCTCGCTCCACCAGGTTTATCATAATCCTGGCTTCTTCACTTATCAGCCTCATCCGCCAGTCTGGATATCTCCTCCTCACTTCCCTTTTACGGTTATAGAGGTAGGTCTTTGTCATTCATGGGCCATCCTGACTGACATCCAGACCTTCCGGGCTTTCTTCATTGCTCTTTGCAGAATCGCCGCCTTCATTACTCCGGGGCTTCATTACCTGCATATTGCGGTTTCTTCGGTAATGACACTGGCCATCGCCCCCTCACGACAGGCTTGGCATTTAAGCCTTTGCACCCAACAAGGGATATTTCGGAGCTTAATCCGTTCGCTCTCGCTACGGCTCTCCTGCTTGCTCGCACCCCAAAAGGATACTTTTACCACTGGGCTTCCAGGCATAAGGTCACCCTTTACACCTGCCAGTTATCACTAAGGCGTCAAACCGCAAACTACGCCTATGGGACTTTCACCCAATTAGAGCAATAAATAGCCTCGCTGCACCGTGAGGTTTTCCCTCATACGGCTCTCCGACAGCCTTCTTCCTGAGGCTTTCATAGTTCCCGTCACTGCTGCCTTATCAGCCTGCCACATCAGCCCAGCACCAATTTCAGTCACTACTTGGCACACAGACATAGTCCGCGCTGACGTTCTCGTGATTTCACCTTGGGTGTTGTTGTCCCGCATCCTGTGCGGGCATGCACCGTCACTTACCGCCCCGCTTGACACGGCTGAAGTAGGGTCCCTTCCCTCCGATGAGGTTATGTTGTCCTCATCACCAGTGTCGGGTCGGAGGAGGCGCCCCACAGGGCTAGCCTCCGTCCGCCGCCCAAACCTAGCGTGCAGATTTCCCGCACTAGGCTTTCACAAAGGTGCGTTTCAACGTCATGCAAGTAAAGGCATCAGTGAGACCAGGCTCACAAATCCCATCTCGCCGGCGCGATCCGAAGTTGGCATCATCGAATAGCAGCTCGAAGATCGGTTCCAACCTTATCCACCAATGAGTGGACCCTCCTTGCACCAGTTGGGTTGAGCCAGTCCGCAAGTCTCCTCGGACGCTGACTTATGGGTTTTTCACTTAGGGAACTTATCCGCGCCATCGCCCTTACTCGCTTGCTTGATGCCTCTCACCAACCACCTTTGCCAGCCGCCTTCCCCAGCCCACTCGGCTGCCTCGTCTCTTCGAGGTCACACAGCTTTCACTGCGCTTCTGGTACTATTCGGCTGTCCGACTACTCGGGGGGTGTAGTAGTCGATCCTGCTTACTACACCCCCCGAGCAGAGCTTCGCTTCCCACTTCGTTATTCACTTATAGGGTCGCTTATCCTGACGCCACTCAGGAACCCGACGAGTCCTCCTGGGGTCACGCTCAAATCTTCCGTACCGTGCCGCCCGCATACACCCTTCGGCAGGCTCAGGGCAGGCTCTTGGTACGATGGGTGGATGAGCGACGCCTTCGCCTCCATAGTGCAGGCTCGACCTTGCCCCATCCCTTCGGCCTCGCTCAGGACAGGCTTTGGCCGACCGGTTCATCATGGGATCTCTCCCTCGATTGCGGCCCGGTACTTCTCCTCATGCCCTTGGGATTCCACCGTTCGGCTGAGCTCACGACGAAGCCTCACGGTGGACACCCTGCCCTCCGGTGGTCAAGTAGAGGACAGGTTCGGCTTACTCCCAATGTCTGTAGGTTCTTTGGCCAGCTCATTTACTCCCCGTTTCCGGGCGAGTGCCTCAATTAGCCAAACCTTGGACACCCAGAGGGCCTCCCCTGCCCCCCGCTCTCTTTGACCTCCGGCCAGCGAGGCATTACCCCCGCTTTTGGATATAGCGCCCCTCATCCGAGCGCCAGAGGGACTTCAACCCTCCTGATCTGAGCGCTGCCCAGCGCACACTATGAACCCCTCCGACTTCTCACAGAGCATCTCCCTGAATTTCACCTCTTCGGCTTATATCAGCGATTACAATGGCTGTGGGCCACTGACCCTGTGAGACCTCTCCTGTTCCGTGAACCACTTTCCCAACATCCCGCCCTCCCTACGCCGGGGAGTTCTCCAGTGCTGCACTTCCAGCTTCTTCGCACCTTCCATGGCCTTCGCTCTCGCTGAAAAGCTCGACTCTCCCTTGTCCCCCTCTCGGGGCTAACATCTCGACGCTGCTGTGCGAAGCTTTGCTTCGCCGTTCACTTTATGTTACGGGCTGCTGGTTTGCACCTCCTCCTCGGAGGGATACAGCGCTTCAGCACAGCCTGTCGCCCGGCTGCACTGGTTGCCTGCTACGTGGCCTCCTGGCAGTTACCGCTCGACTGAGCCTGTCGAAGTCACGGTCGGACTTTCACCAACTAGCAGACGACAGCTTTCAGGACACACCAGCGGGTGTTAGGCTTGTTCTGATCTTGCTCCCTCAGCAGAGAGTGGCCTTGCCTCTCCTTCAGGTGGCAACCGTTTTCGAATTGCATCTACGGTCTTGGAAACCGATTTGCGATTCCTCCACCACAGAAGGAGAAGCAAGACACCTACAACATAGCCAACAACGGTTGAAGCTACAAAGCATGTGTATGTCCTGTTCGATTGGATAGTCGTGCTCAAGAGAGTAATGGTAAACGAGATTGCTGTTGATAGTAGGAATATCGAGAAATTCAGAAGGATCGAGTCAGGTGAGCCCTGTTCAAGAATCTCTAGCTCGGAATCGGAAACTTCATAAATGGTCAACGTATCAAAGCGAGCACGACGAATCTCCGGTTGAAACAATTGCACAGGGTCTTGGTGTTGAGTATGACTAGACATACTTACCCCCTGATGGTCCTTACAGATGCTTGTACCCTACCTGCATAACCTCCAAGATCTATGACGACATGCCAATGGCCGGCGTGTGGAGCTCGCAAACGAACAGGTGAACCCTTCGCAAGACCCCCGTAGTATGAGTGCCGTTTCCCTCTCTTGTACAGCGAGAAATTCGTATCATCTAGCAAGCGAACATTGGCTTGCTTATCAAGGGTGACTTCAACAATATCACCTGAGCCCAGTTGAAAATCATAGTGAAGAAAGTTCATCTGTGAACCTCCTTGGAACAAGCCTAACGGTCGGCTTCACTCGCGTGCGGAGCGAAGCGGAGCGCGTCGGGTGCAGGCCGGTGTTAGGCCGCAGTTTCTATGTCTTTCGCTTCCTCAAGCAGTTCGTCTCACACAAGCCACCTAGACCAAGCTACCAGATGCCAGGCAGCAAGCGATAACGTACTCGCTGGGCATAGTCTTTGTAACCGGGGAGTTCGTCCTGCAGTGTTCGATCTTCCAGCGCCGTCCGCGCGACAAGAAGGCACGCTATGAGTCCTGCTGGGATGATCGCCCACAGCGAGCCGAGGGCCAGCGACATTCCAAGAAAGCTCACAATGTATCCCACGTAACCCGGATGGCGGACGTAGCGGTAAGGCCCAGCGGTGGCAACGGTATGGCCTCGGTCCATCTGGATGCGAACGGCTGTCGAGAAGTATTTGTTTGACGCCATCGCCCAGCTAAACAATCCTTGCCCCAATACAAAGAAGGTCAACCCGATGAGATGAATTACTGGAACTAACTGAGGTGACCATCCAAAGCGCTCATCCAGGCCAGTCACGATCGGTACACCCAGTGTGGGGAGACCGGCGAGAGTCGTGAGCACGCTGTCCCAACGTTTGACATTATCTCCAGGTTGACCTCGCTCCGCGATCAACTCCGGGGGTAGGATTAGCACATTGATCACAAGTATCCCGAAACCCGCGCCGAGATAGGCCCACGCCCAAATCCAGTTCAGACGCCCTGACGAGATAAACAAGATTGCTGCCAGGATAAGGTACGTTATAACAACCTGGAGCATCCGCTTCAACACCGCACTGGATATGTTGGATTCTCCTTTTGATGG
>Ga0209986_10002850_pt1 | contig 15477 bp, 12 predicted proteins | sample BlataG_FD_183168 | JGI IMG/M metagenome (GOLD analysis project Ga0209986, IMG submission 183168) | Deep subsurface microbial communities from Black Sea to uncover new lineages of life (NeLLi) - Black_00105 metaG (SPAdes) (version 2) | ecosystem: Environmental > Aquatic > Marine > Oceanic >...
GAAGTTAAAATATTAAACGGACTAACATTATTATTGCTCGCATCTTTTGCTAATAAACTTGTAGTACCTCCACCAAATAAATCTTTTGTTACAGATATTATACTAAAACTTTGGTTTGCTACTGGCGCTCCTGCTGAATTAATAGCTTGTATTGGAGATGAAACGCTACCAAACACATCAGTGTTTATGCCCATGTTTTCGTTTTGAACGACAGTTGTAGAAGAAAGCGCTATGGGCGTAGTATTACCACTAGCTTGTTTAACCTCTAAATTAAGATCTTCAACCAGACCGGTTGTTGTAGTCTCCCAATATATATCTAACGCTGACTCAACTGCTTCTGTTTCTAAAATACTTAACGATATACCAAAATTAGAACTTGTAGTTGGCTCATCTTTACCTATTTTTTTTGCCGTGTTAAGTCTTGCAATATATGGATTTGCTTCACTATTATAAAAAGTTACATATTCTAAGTCAGCACCAATATTATTTTTATAATTAGCTTCTGCTAATGTAGATATATTTGCAGCGAATATAGGCGTGTTAGGTGGATTATATTGAACTACAGACGTAGATGTTGTATTATCAAAAGGTTCTACTCGACCAAACAACTTAACACTACTTTGAAATATTTTTTGATCAGGACCTACTTCAGATAAATCTCTAGGAATTTTATTTATATTATCGTTAAACAAAACTATATTAGAAGTTTCATGTACTTCAAAAGGAGCTCTTAGCGCTGACGTAGATTGATGAGGATAACCAGATAAAATACCAGGAAGATATACATTGTAATAATCTTGTTCTGTTTGTCTTACTACAAATTTATAAGAATACCAACCAAGTAAGTTTGGTTCAGCTAAAGTTATTGTTGCTGTAGCATTACCACTACCTCCCGTTACAGTTATTGTATCTCCGTCAGTATAGCCTTCACCCATTTTAGCTATTTCAACACTTGTTATAACACCAGCAGTAACAGTTATATCTACAGTTAAACCACTACCTGTACCACCAGTTGTAGCTACATTTATAGCATCTGAATAACCGCTACCGCCCGTAGCGATAGTTAAAGCACTAACAGCTCCAATAGGAACGTAAGTACCAGGATAGCCATTGCTAGGAAGAGTTGGTATTGCAGATGTAAAACCTTCTTTATTGTCAAATAAAACAGATAAACTATACCCAGGCCACTTATACATTTCATTAGTATTAGTAGTAGAACTAGGTGATCCCCAAGAAGCATATGGAACGTATATAGTAGAATTACCATATGGAACACCGCTTCCTGGATCGGTAGAAACATCTTTAGAAGACAATATAGTTGTAGAAGATCTTCCATATCTATCAGCTAAAACAACGCCTAACTGATAGTTTCTATTTTGTTTGAGCGTATGATTAGGATATTCTATTTGACTATAAATATTGTTTGGATCTAAAGCTCCAACAGTTGATGGCTTTTCTTTGTTAGCAAATCCTAAACCATAAGTTAACGAATCAGGCGAACTGTGCTTATCAATAAAGTTTCCATATATTATCCTATTGCTACTTGTTTCTTGAGAAAAAGCTCTAACAGGAACCTTGTCATATACTCTAGTTGTTTGATCTTCGGGTAATACTTTGTATGGTTTTGTAGATAAATACTTATATGTAAATACATTACTATTTGCATTAGCTTGCATGTTAGTATTAACAGCTTCTATAGGTATACTTTCTACAGATTTAATAGCTATTTGATCTGATTCTTTATATAATATTTCTACTTCTGTAACTTTTAAATTAGTTTCAATATCAGCATAAGGCATTTCAATATTTAAGTCTACTTGAGTAGCGTTATTTTCCATAAAAGAAACTACTGTACTTCTATAAGTTTGATCCGCATCATTACGTGCAAAATTACCATCAACACTAGGTTGTGATGATATAAAATAACCAGATTGTTTAGGGACAAAACAAGATTGACTAAAAGGAGCCATTATAGAATATTCGCCGTCATCAAATTTAAACCTATAACTAAAACGTATAAATCTATCTTTTACATAGTCTGGATCACCAGCCCAATCAGCGTCATAATCAGGATTTGGAGCTTCAAAAGATATATCTTCATTGTTTAAAACACTTACCGCCGGAGATAGAGCAGGAGAAAAATTAATTGTAGTTGTTGTAGATCCTGTAACTACAATTTTTTCATCTAACGCTAACGCTCCAATGCTTATTATTCTAGAACCTACAATAGGAGTAAAACCAGTATTATCTATAGTAACTTGATTTGTAATTGTCTGATTACCATTAACAGTAGAAGCAATGTTTATAGGTAAAAACTCTTGCGAAGGATTAGATATAGTAGATTTAAGCTTATTATTATAAGCCATATCTACAAACCTAACTGGATTTACCGGCGCAAACTTAGCTACAGATATTTGATCTTCATTTTGATAATATGTATTATTACCAGTCGCTGTAGTTACATTTATTTTTCTTGGTTGATTTCTATAATCAGTAAAAAATAATAAATTTTCTATCATACTAATCCCGTATATAGGACTATTTTTAGAAAAATTTAAAAAGCTACCTTCAACTAATTTTGTAAAAGTACCATTACCTTCATTGTTAAACTTATATATAAAACAATTAGCTGTGCTAGGAGCAAAATTATCTATACCACTAGCAGAAGTATCTATATAATCAGTATAAAATAAATATACGTTGTTTTGTGAAGTATCTACAAAATAACCTATAACATCTAAATGAGGTATTGAAGCTAAATCAGAATTTACTATAAGATTATTGCCTTCTATATTTTCTAATGCTCCAACATCTTCACCCTGTGATCTACTTATAGCCACGTTTTGTGCTGATCTGTACTGGCCTTTTGGAATTAATCGATCATCAAGATCTTGATTCATTTTAGACTGTACAAAATTATTTTGAATATCTGGCATTTAATTCTAGTGTTTTATCCATTTAGATTTACCACGCATTACTTGTACTATCTCGTTAGATTTTATGTTAGATAATCTAATTTTTGCGTTGCGGAGTTTTGCGCTAGCTTCTTTTTTAAGTCTTTGTATCACATACTCTGGCTGATTTATTCTACTAGATAATATAGCATGTCTTACGTAAGCATACACAGCTTCTTCTGCCATCTTTGGTACTCTAGTATTTAAATCACTTGAAAGTCCATCAGAAATATATTGTAATAAAATAACTTTATCTACTAAATTAGCAGAAAAAGAAAACTTACCTTCTCTTTCGTTTATTGTAAACCAACCGTTTGATTGAGCTGTTTCAGGGTTTAAACCATATAATTGGCCATAACCAAACATAGTGCCTCCGTATAAATAATAATAATCGTACTCAAATAAAGGATCATTTTGTAAAGCATTTAAATTTTTATAAGCATTATTTTTCCAACGATCTTCTGTTATTGAAGTACCTTCTATATTGTTGTTAAATGAATCTTGAATAGGAGTGCCTTTGTTGTCTTGAACAGGCATTTCACTAGGGTTGCTAGTGAGCGTAGTGGGATATATAATACGTTTAACACCTTGGGTATCAATCCAAGAAAGCTCTACATAATTAACATAATCTTGAGGTATTACAACACTTAAGTTGTTTGGAACTGTAAGCTCTTGAGCATTAACACTTCTAAGAGTATCATAGCTAAATTCTTGTATTGCTCTTTTAGTATGGAATATAACATCTGTGCGTTTTACGTTTGGTATAAGTTTACCAGCACCAACATAAGCTATTAAAAAGTTTTGAACTAAATCACCTAATTTTGTATACGCGTATGAACCGTAGTTTTCTTCTACAATATTGCCATAAGCTTTATCAGCAACAGTAGTACCATAATTACCTCCATCTAATTTTTTAAGTTGAACTACAACTATATCATTTGCAGCAACTGCACCTGTAATAGTAATTTTATTATCAACAACTGTATACGCGCTTGTGTATTCTGTAAAAGTTCCAGGAATGCCTGATGGGCTAGTATATAGTTTAAAATTATTTAAAGCGTAATCTGCAGACGTAGGTGCAAATGCTTTAAAAATTAAATCAGTATCAAAAGTTGTAGTAAAGCTTTGACCAGCACCGCCAATACTTGTAAAACTCTGAGCACCTTCGTAATATTGTCTATTGTTTTCTTGCATCATTGCCATACGTTAGCTTTTTGAATTTATTTCTTCTGATTGTACTGCTTGAGAAGCTGCTTGAACTATCTGTGGATCTCTAATTACAACTCCAGCATAAGCAAGTATGCGTAATATAACTTCTGTTTGCTCTGTATCGTCTAACTCAAATTGAGTAGAGGTTGCTTCATTATATATATAAGGACCAGAGCTCCAAATACCACCACCTAATTGTTGATAACCCCAAAGTACATCAGCGGGTTTACGTATATAACTAACCGTTATATCTGCAGCGTTAACAATTGTTGTTGGCTTTACAAATATATGTGTTTCACCTGTATTTACACCGCCAGTTCCTTTAACTACTTGTTCGTATAAATAAACAGGAAATTGAGTTGTAGGTTTTGTAAGTGGAGAAAGATTAAGACGTAAAAATTCGTTACGCTCTACACGTTGTAATTCTTTTTCATCTTTATATATAACTGTACCTATTCTATGTAGATCAGATGGTGGTAAAAAATAACCACCAGGCACGTCGTAAGTAGTATTACCTATAGTTTTAAATATAGATATACAGTTGTCAATATTTTTTTGTCTGTTAGCATATTCGCTATCAGCTTGTGGTACTCGTAATTGCTGGTTAAGATCTTCAAAATAGTTTTCAAATATATCTAACTGTACTTGTGTTGCTAATTTATTGAACTCTTCTGGTGTTATATAGCCTCGTTGTTCTTTGTTAAGAATAGACAACACCGTTGTATAAACAGTATTTACGTTTATTGCCATTGATTTTTTATTTATATACAGGGCGCATTACACGCCCTTGTATATTGTTACATATTATTCAAGTTTTTTCTCAATAGACTTGAAAACTTCTACACCTTCGTCTGTTTTTAAGAAAGCAGCAAAAGCTGAATATGGGTTTTCGTCAAAAGGAACTTCCATTAACTTCCTACCATTACTTCCCCATTTAAAGTAACGTTGATCATCTGATAATTTAACGATGTTTAACTCAGCTGCTCTTACAGCAAAGTTTCTAAGTTGTACATTTTCATCGCTTGCAAGATCTAAAAACAACTTTGGACTTGACTTAGCGAACAGCATTAAATCTCTTTTTAATTCTTTAGAACTCATGCTAGATACCTTAGAGCCAAGCTCAGTTCTTAACACAGCTTCAGCATGGTCTATATCCATTTGCTTAGCAGCATTTAAAGCATCTATTTGTAAGTTTAATGTATCAAGCTCGTCTTCTGCTATTTCTACTTTATCAAATTCATTATACACTTTATTTTTTAAAGGGTGATATAAAGATAAAAGTTTTTGAAGTGCTTGATTTGATTTGTCTACAACTAATGTACCATCTTTAAAAACAATATGACCCATTGTAGCTTCACCTTTTTGCTCATCTACAAACGGCGTGGGTTGATTAGTTGCATATCTTAATTCGCGTTGTTTATTTTGCTCTGCGTCAAAATATAATAGCGAATGTTTACGTGTGTGTTTTGAGGGTATTGTAAATGTTAATGGTGATTTATTGTTTCTAAGAACATATACCCTATCTTTTATTTCCCAGGTATTAACTGGGGCTTCTTTTGTTTTTGCCATGATATAATAAAATTAAATAAATAATAAAGGTAAATGTTACCCCTAACGTTGTATCAGGGGTAAGCATTACCTGTTTGATTACACTCCTTTGAATAATACAAAGTTGTTAGCGCCTTGTACACATAGACATCTTTCAGATAGGAAGTTTACTTCCATAGCATCAAGATCGCTAGTGAACGCACCACCAACAGAACCAGTCAACCACTGCTTCATACGACGATCATCAGTTTGTGATGCTCTATATCGTACGTGCAAGAATGGACGACGGATGTTAGTACCAAGGATTTGATCGTATACAGTTGAAGTACCAGCTGGGATTAATACACCTTCGATTGAGTTAACACCATCGATAGCTCCACGAGTAGAAGCATCGTTTAAGTATTTCCAATCAGTTTTGTAGAAATCGTAAGAACCTCTGCGGAATCCTGAGAAACCTAAGTTCAACGCCATCTCTTCAGAATTTTCGAATAATCCATAAGCAGTACCACCTTGTGCACCTCCAGAAATAGCTGCAAGCATATCATCAAAATCAAGAGATGTTTGACGTTGCAAGAACAACATGTTTTCTTCAATAGCACCTTGAGTATCTAAGTTCTTAAGAATTTCATCAAAAGCATCAAGTCCAGCAGCTGCAGTAAACCCAGTGTTTACGTTACCACGAGATTCAATAGCAGCGAATAAACCTTCAGTACCTGGGAAGTTTTCAGAAATTACAGAAGTTGCAGCTTTCTTTTCACCTTCAACAACTGACATTTCTAAATAATCTTCAAAACGCAAACGAGTTTCAGACTCAGCTTTTAAGTACCATAAGTAACCAGAAGTACCGTCTTCAGTAGCAACTTCTACCCAACCAATCTGCGCTGTGTCAGAACCAGAAACAACATACTTGCTTCGGATAATAACAGGCGTATTAGAGAATTGAGTGAAAGAAGGCTGAACACTGATGTAACCAGTTTGAGCGCCAGGAGTACCGGTAGCATTAGGAAGAGTAGATCCTTTTTGATAAGAAGAACCGTAAACAAATACTTTAGCACCTGTTTGAGAATCTGTAAATCCTAAGTCATCAAGACCAGCAGCAGTAAAAGGCTCAGCAGTGATAGCACCTGAAGAGTTGTTAGATGCAGTTACTAAACATTTTGCTTCGTTACCGTTAGCGTCAAGAATTACAATTGTGTCATTTACAGAAATAACGTTTTCTTTAAAAGTATCACCAGAACCACCTGGGTTAATATTAATAGTGTTAGCAGAAGCGTCAACAATAGTTACGCTATTATAAGCGATATGTAAACGGTTTTGCTCAGACCAGATAACCTGATCAGATGTCATAGGCATTTCAGCACCTACCATACGTAAGAAGCCTGATAACGTTCTGTTTCCATAACGCTCTACTTCTTGTTCATAAATTTCCGGCAAATATTGCGCGGCAAAAGTTCCACCACCAGTAGAAGCGTCGAACGTCAAAAAGTTGTCCGCTAAAATTTCCTGTCTTTGTGATGGAGTAATTGATCCAAATTGTGGAGATAAAGCCATTTTAAATAGTTTTATTAGTTAAATTTTTTAGTTTTGATTTTTAATTTTGAAGAATCAAGTCCGCTAATAGCTTTAACTTTTAAGCCACCAATAAATACATCACCTGACGTGGTTTGCCTAGGTTCAGTTGAAATATTTTTTGATTTAGCCATAACATCTTTTACAGCGTCAGCTTTGCCTTGCTCATAAAAGTGTTGCGCTATTGTATCAGCGTTTCTAGCAGCATATAACGCTTTATGATAGCCTTGCATATCTGATATTTCACCTTTGTCATTTAAGAACGTCTTAATGAAGTTAGTTATATCTGATTGTGCTTCAGCTGTTTGTTTAGGATTTTTAATACCGTATCTAAATTTATTCTCTCCAACTTTAAAATCAAAACCTTTGAAATTATCGTTTAGCAAGTTATTAGTGCGGTCTACAAAATTCTTATGATTATTTGCTACTGCTTTTTGCTCTTCATTGTATCTGTTAAAAAAGTCCATAGCTTTTTGTTGCTCTTGAGTTACGCCCGGTCTCAACTTGATTTCGTCGTAGTATTTACTCTTTAAGCCTTCTAAAAAGTTTTTGGCTTTTGAAACTTCCTCTTTAAACGCAATTTTCTTTTTGCGTATATCTTTTGGTTCATCTATATCTTCATCATAATCAAAATCTTCTAGTAAAAGACTAATATCTTCAGAATCAAGATGTGGTTTAGTTTGCTTGTAGTATTCACGTATAAGCGTGTTGTTATCTACGTTGGTATAATCAGCGTTTAGTCTAACGTAGTCTTCAACGCTACCACCAGTTTCTTCCATAAAAGAAACAAGTTTTTCAATATTTTCTGGTAGAACTCTCTGATCTTGTACAGCTTGTTCTACTTCCGTAGTCACAGGTGTTTCACCTGTTTTTACTTCTTCTTCATCATCTTGTACAATAGTGATAGGGGACTCGCTTTCTCCGGCAGGTTCTTCAACTGTTGTTTCGATGTTTTCTTTAGAAACTTCTTCGCTAACCTCGGATTCGTCGCGAATAAGTACCTCATCTGCGCTTTGCTCTTCAGTGGCATCGTTTTCTTTAATTATTACTTTAGTTATTTCTTGTTCTGGTAATTCTACTAAAGGTTCTTTCATGTTAACCTTAATAGGTTCATCAGAAGATTTACCTAATTGTTTTGGTTTTGTTTTCTTACCTTTCAATGAAAACTCTCCCTCTTGTTTTGTTTGATCTGACATAATATAATATAATAAAAATTAATAAAGTTTATTTTTAACGAGGTTCAAACTGTTCAAGTCCAAATCCTCCTAGCGAGTCAAACCCTGCTGACTCAAAATTTTTAGGTAGTTCATCGTTTTGACGTTGTGAAATCATTTCTGATTGTTGCGTGCCAATTATTCTAGCACGCTCGTCTTTACGATCCTCTATTTCTTTTTCTTTTTGCGTTTGAGCTTCAGCTTCTATCTTGGCTAACTGCATATCATATTGAAACTTTTGCTCCATTAGTTGTCTTTTTATTTGAGCTTCCATTTCCATTTTTTTAATTTCAAATTGAGACTTACCTTGCTCAAGTTGTAATTTACTTTCAGTAAGTGCTTGTTGTTTTTGAACTTCTGCTAAAGCCGCTTGTTCAGAAGACTGAGCGTTTGCTTGAGCCTGAGCTTGTATATTTTCTAATTGTATAGCTCTTTCTCTTTCAGCTTTTTGCCTTTGTTTTTGTTTTAAAAGCTGGTTTGCTAATTTAGTATTATTAATCTGTCTTATATCTATAGCGTCTTCTAAACCTATTTGACCGGCTTGTATAGCTATTTGAATATTTGCTTCTAATACTTGTTTTTCTTCTTGTTCTGGTTCAAGCTCTAAAAATATACCAAACTCATGCAGATTTAATTTTTCTATTTCTTGTAAGGTATTTACGTTTGAGTTATTTATAGAACTCATTAAAGCATTTTTCAATAGCGGAAAACTTAAAGCGTCTGAAGCTTTTAAACTAATATTTTCAGAAACTCTAATTGTTAAATACATTAAAGACTGAAGTATATGTTTTGTAGCTGTGTTAGAGGCTGCAGCTGCTAATTTTTGTAAACCAACTAGTGAATCTTTAGCTGGTTGACTACCGTCTCTTGCTTCATTTAACCCGGTTACATCGCGGATCATTTGTAAATAATATTGGTATGTTTGAACGAGAGATTGTATTTTACCTATAGCTGAAGAAGTTTGCAATTCTTGAATCGGAACTTTACCTCTGTTAAGATCACCATCTTGAGTTAAACTTCTACCTACAATACTACCAGTTTGGAAATACATGTTTAAAGCCTCTTGAGCGTTATACGTTGTTCCATTACCAAGATCAACTTCAGCTAAACCATCAACATCTACAAACACACCGTCAGGTACCATACGAGCCAACACTTGTTGTATTTTTAAATGTGTAAGTTGAATCATATCAGCAAACCCAATGCATTTACTAACAATGCTTTCAATACGACCTTTATACATACGTGGCGCAGATATATTATAATTCATCTGCACTTTTGTTTGATCGCTATACGGGCGAGTCATATTTTCAGCAAGCTCCCACTTAAGCATTTTTTCAAAACCAAGTATCTTAGCGCCGCTGTATAAAACCTCTATAGCTCTATGTACTTTATTGTAATTTTCAGCGTTTTCAGGTGGGTTAAACGAATCGTCTTTTTCAAGTGCTTTTTCAAGACCTTGATCAGTTTCTTTTATTTTAAATACTTGGTTGTTATAAGTTTTATACTCAAAAAATAAAACTTGAACTTGATTATATTGATCGTCTTGCCCATAATAATTACGCGTGTAATTAGCATCACCTGGGTATTTTTCTATTTCTTTTAAATCTTCTTGCGTTAAGTAAGGAAATAATTTTTTAACTTCTTGTAAGCTCATAGACTTTAATTCGCCTACGTAATATATATCCTCAAAGTTTGGATCTTCAGTATATGAATAAACTAAATTAGCTGGATCAACATAATCAACTGTAATTCCATTTGCTAGATTAAAATCAGTTTTAACAGCTGATATACCTAATACGGTTAAATCATAAGCTAATCTTTTTTTAATCTCGTCGTATTTGTTGTAGCTTAAAACATTTTCAATAAGTTCTTCTTCTGCAATCTCTACAGACTGTTTATAGTCTAACTGCATATAAAGTTCTAACTCTTGCTCTGTAGCTGGTAGTTCTTTTATTTGTTTATTAGAAAAGAAATTTTGACCAGTAAGTTGATTTAAGATTTCTATTTCTTTACGACTTTGCATATCGCTTATAGCGTTAAATATAAAGTCAGTTCTTTCTTTTAAAGCAAATGGATCTGTTGCAAAAGATTTTATTTCATAACCTTTATCGGTCATGCCATTTACAACAATGTCTACAAATTTAGATAACACTGCAACTGGTTTCCAGTCTAAGTTTAAATAAGATAAATCACCATTAATAGAAAGTTCATCTTTATATTTAGCTACAGACTGTTCGCCTCTAGCATAAAGTCTAAGTCTGTGAAAGTCTTGCCAGTTATTTCCGAAACGACCACCAGCGCCTAAGCCTTTGTCACCTCTAAACCATTCGTTTTCAATAGCTCTACCTACTTGATAACCGTAGTCATAAGTATTTTTTTCTGCGTCTGGTACTACCTGACTTGGAAAAGAACTATTAACATTAGTGTAAACCATCTATTTTATTATTTTTGAAGTATAACCTGTGTTATCATATTTTTTAAAACTTATATTCACTGGTTCTTTTTTAACCTCTGCTACCGGTGAATATTTATTTTTATTGCAAGCCATAATAGCTAAACCAGAACTTATCGTAGCATCAAACTTTGTTCTGTTGTTTATGTTAAACTTAGCCCAGTCTTCGAGCGTACGTTGAAAATACATCTGACCATACTCTGTTTCTTTTAAACCTACGTGGTCTTCAATATACGATTCTATAGCTGCAGCATGTACTTGCTTAATATCTTCAGATGAGTTTGGTATCCCACCTATTTCTCTTTCTGCAACCGAAAGTTTATTGTATACCTTGTCGGGTCTGTTTATAGAAAACTGTCTATAACCTCTTCGTTTCAAGTAATATAATAACCTTGGTTTGTTATTCTCTGCTAATATTGGCATACCATAAAAGTGTAATGCCATAAGCACGTCTTCGAAAAATATTTCAGCAGTTGGAGGTCTTGATATATATTCTAAAAAAAACATATTAGCAGGAGCATCTTCCATACTAAACTTAGTAAGCCCGTGTAAAGAACCTTTAGAACCTTTTTTGTCAACTGTACCTGATATGTCGTAAGAGTCACATCCAAAAGCACCTACGTGTTCGTTGCCGGGATATTTAACTCCATTCTTTATTATTACACAATTTTGTAATCTTGCAGGTGGAATCCATGAAACTAAAAACCTACCGTTATTATCTGGTATAAAATTAACAGTCGTGTCTTTTATTCCTCCTGCCCATTGGAAATTACCTTGAGTAACTAAGACTTTATTTCTCATATCTTCATTATAATCTATTTGCTCATATATTTTAGTTAGATTAAATAAAGATTCTTTTGCTTCATCTCTAAACGCATGCTTTTCAGTTCTGGGAAACTGACGATAGTATTCGTTTAAACCGTCTTGATCGTTTTTTAAACCATCAACTTCGTTTTCCCAATGCTCAATAACACCGTTAATTATTAGTTCACCATGCGGGTCTTTAACCTTATCTTTTGGCGAGTCGAATACAGGTAATCCATAAGCATCAATGAATCCTTCGTAATTCCACTCCATAGGTATGAACAAAGAATATAGTCCTGAGCTAGTCTGTCCGTTGCGGTTTCTTTGTGTAACGTCTGATGCATAGTATAATTTTTTAAAGTTTTCACCGCCTTTATCAAGCGAGTTACTAGTTGATCCCATCATACATTTACCAACAACTCTACTACCCAGTCTAAGCGTAGTCTTTGTAACACGCCAGTTATTTAATATGTTATCAGGTCTTTCCCATTTACCGGATTCATCGTGCACTAACAGTTTTAGTTTTTCACCGTCATAACTGTTATCACCTGTGTTTTTCCAGTCAATAGTTGTATCAAGACCTTCAAGCTCTTCGTCAACTTCACCTGCGTCAAGCTTACGTCTTGTTAATTTAGACGCTGGCACCCTATACGCGAGTTCTGTTTTTGGACGGTCCATACCGTCTTGTATTGGTTTAAAAAAGAAAGGATAGTTAACCGACATCGGTACTACCTTATCTGTAAACATTTTTTTTGCATCAGCCCCTGTCTTTGACAGTATACCGAATCTTGCGTCGCTTGATATTGTAGCTTGGTTGACAGTTTCACTTGATGCCATGAACGAAAAACCAGAGCGCCTGTTTTTGAGGTAACACATACCGTAGCATCTTTGATCGGCTTTACAAGCTTCCCAGAATATAAAGAATAATCTGTTTGATTCCCTAAAGTCTGCTGCCCCAACATCAATCTTGGACCACTGCAAGTACATGTAATGAGAACCAGTAAGATAAGTAGGCTTGTCTTTGTTAATAAACCAAAAACCATTTTCACGGCGATTAAACTCTTCGTCGATATAGTCATAATGTTTTTCTTTAAATGTAGCTGGGTATTTATTCCAGTCAAAAACACTTTTAATTTTTTCAAGATCTTTAGGGTAAGGCAAACGCTTCCACATCTTATCTTTGTTTTCATAAACAACTTCCGGCGTTTCAGGAAGTCCAATAATTAAATTTTGTATTTCAATTATCTCGCCTATAGTTCCGTCCTTACTTATAACAACTATATCGTGTTCTACATCATAACCGTATTTCCATTTCTTATATCTATTATTTTTCTTTATAATAGATGGTTTGATGTGATCTGTAATTGTTCTTACTAAAGTTTGCTCGTACATTACTTAGATCTTCCTTCAGCAAAACCTTTAAAGCTTTTCTGCTTAGTTTCTTTACTTGTTTCTTCAAGCATAGCTTTTTCTTCTTCAATACGCGCAAGTATTTCAAACGCATCGAATATAGCTAGCTTTTTTGTAGCAGCAGCGTTTTTTAAACGATCTGCAGAAACATCATCTTCAGTGTTAGTTATGATCTGTTCTTCTGCTACTTTAATAAGCTCATTAACTGCTTTTTGCCCAGCTTGGATTATATTGAGTTTCGCTTGTTTTGTGTTCATATTTAATTACAATATCTTTTGTTCGCATGCAATACAGCAGCTCATTGTCTATAACAAACTCAAACTCACTATTAGGCGTAAACCCAACTATATCACCGGGTTTTATATTTTTACTCTCTAGCGATTTATTTCCGTGCTTTAATATCCCAAGATGCTTTTTTTCTTTAGATAAATCTAGATCGTCCTTATTAACTATGGGAGCTACAAAACATCTATTGTTAAACGGGTGCCATTGCGCCATGCGTTTATATAGATATATTTGGTCTAGTTGACAGAAATACATGTCATCTTTAAAATATTTACTACTATTAACTTCTTTACCTTGATGGTTGTAATATCTTCTAAATATATTATGATGCACTATAACTGTATCACCTACTTCAATTGGTGTTGTTATCGCTAAAGGGGTAGACATTACAATAGCTTTATTGTTTACAAACTTGTGGCTTTCTATTTTAGAGTTAAGTATTAACTTCTTATCTCCAACCTTAAGTTCGTTGTCGTACCTCTCGCCAAGTGGTTTGATTATAAAATCGTATACACTTCTCATTAATATTCTAAATCATACTCAATGGATATAGCCATGTTGGAATTAAACTTTTTCCATGGCAATACCTCATTGTTTTTCTTTATATGAATATTATAAGAATTATCAGTATCGTCAAATAAAATGTATGCAATCTTATGACCGCCATAAACCTCTTGGCCTACAGAATAATGCATCGCGTCATTTTTATAATCAGAACCAATACTGATTTTTCTTATAACAGTTTCCATTATTCTTTTGTTTTTTCTTCTTCTACAATAGTATATTCGCCTGTTTCAAGGTCAACGCTTATACTACCATATTCTTTTTCAAGCTCAGCTTTGGTAGCTTCAATATCTTCATTTACGCCTGCTATCTTATGTAACGCTGCGTGCTTACGTGTTTCTAAAACACCTATTTCATTTACTAGCTTATTGAGCTCTTGTTGTTGTTTAACAACTTTATCTAGTTGTTCTTTTGTAATATTTGCCATTTAATTTAATTTAATTTAATTGATAGTAATATAGTTACACTATTTACTTTAAAATTACTTTCGCTAGTTACTGTAAGACCACCCTGCGAAAGTGTGCACGCCGTTACCCTCTTCTATTGTGATTTCTTTAGAAACCCAACCATTGGGGAATTGCACTTCATTTACAGCAGGTGTCACCACATTACCATCTTCGTCAAGTACAGCAGCTTCTGTTTCTTCTGTAATCTCCGATGCTTTCCATAGAACGTCAACAGAATACATATCAGATAATACAGGAGCAGTAAGTTCGTTACCATTCTCATCGTATGTGCCCTCTGTAATTACTACGTTGCCTAACTTAACAACCGTATGGCTGTGTGATGGGTGACTGTTTCCTTCCTCATCTTCTTGGTGTGGTAAAGCAGCTATAGTTGTTTCTGCTAAATCTTGAGTTTCAAACTCGTACTTCTTAAATATATATTTCATAATTAACTTGTTAATGATTGTAATTCGTTATCGCTTAATGCTGTGTTGTATAATCTTGCGTCTAATATATCCGCAACAGGTAAAAAACTTGAAAGATTTGCATTAAAACTAATTTGGTTTAAGGAAGAACTTGTAAAAATACAATTTGTATCACTACCAGAAGATACACCATTGATGTAAATTTTACTGTCGTTATACTTATATCTTACAGCAATTTTATAAGTAGTTCCTGCTACGTATGAACCACCGTTTATATTAAATTGATTTAAACCACCATCATTAGCCAAAGTAAATATATTACCGCCATCCAAACGTATATCTACTAGACCTATATTACTTGAGCCTGTTGTTCTTATTTGATAAAGTATTTGAAATTCAGATGTATCTTTAGGTATAAATTCAATATACATAGTACCTTCTGACTGACCAATAACTTGTGTTACATTTTCTTGATAACAACTTTCCGCACTCCGTGTTACAGCACTTCCTTGTGTTGGTATATGCGAAGTAGCGTAGCTTCCATCTTCTACTTGAGGTGCGTATATCTCAATGTCTCTTGCGGTTGCCCCTGAA
>Ga0209986_10002855_pt1 | contig 15464 bp, 13 predicted proteins | sample BlataG_FD_183168 | JGI IMG/M metagenome (GOLD analysis project Ga0209986, IMG submission 183168) | Deep subsurface microbial communities from Black Sea to uncover new lineages of life (NeLLi) - Black_00105 metaG (SPAdes) (version 2) | ecosystem: Environmental > Aquatic > Marine > Oceanic >...
ACCAGTGTTTTCGTAGTATTCGCCTCGCCAGCGGCCAGGATTACTTGGCTCCGTTCGCTCCCACCAGACCCGGGCCTCAGCCACACCACCGCTTTCAAAGTACTCCACCTTCAGGTGGTGCCAGCCCTGGATCAGGTTGATGGAGGCTTCGTAGGTTTGAGTAGCCTGTTCGTGCCACCGGTCAATGAGCAATTGGTCATCAACCCAGAGCCTGACCCCATCGTCGGTGGCGGTGTAGAACTCATAGCTTCCTCCTTCAAAGTTCACGCTCCTGGTCCAGCGCACCGAGAACTTGTCATTTACTACCCGATCATCACCGGGAGGGCCAAAGCCCCAGTAGAAGTCAATGACCCCGTCGTCTCGGACCAGGACCGGAGACCCACTGAGCTCTCTGTCATTGTAGTATTCGCCCCGCCAAAAAGCTTCTGGGTAGGTTATAGCTTGAGGTGTGGAAGGGAATGATACCACAGTTAGAGCCAGCGCTAACAAGATGACAACCGTGGCTTGGAGCGCCAGGCCAGCCTTCGACCTCTTTAGCGGAGATTGTCCCATTGTTCTTGAAAACATCTTTTCTCCTCCCTCTTGCTAAGATAGTTACAGCAGTTTTCGGCTTTTGGTTCGATTGATCATCACCCCCTTGGTATGACTTGCGCTTGCAGCGCAATCGGTTAACCACCTCAGCGAGGTGACCTACTGTTTGAACAAATCCGAAATCTGTCGGGCTATTTCATCGCGATTGGCTTGGGTGACTTCGATAATGGTTACCTGGGGCAAAGCCTTGACGCTGTCGGCCCAGGAGTGAGATCGCAGGGTGATAGTCCCCAGGACGAAGGTATCGCTGTGGATGGCTGCCCAGACTGTGTCCCTGAAGGCCTTGGAAAAAAGCTCCATTTTGCCAATCTCGTCAATGACCACGTAGTCCTTTTGGGCAATGGCCTCTCGGATGGCCGCCACGCCGATATCCTCCAGGTCGGCCAGGTTGACCCCGTATTTGCTAACCCTCATCGGGCTCTTGATGTCCACATGGGCCAAAATGCCCTCCTGCCCATCCAGGGTCACGATCTTGAACCCTTGCCGCCGGCCTCGCTCCTTTATCTCCTCGGTATAGAAGCCGCCTGCCTGGCCGGGCAGCCTCCTCACCACGTCCTTGATGATGGTCGTTTTGCCCACCCGAGGCCGGCCGGTCAACAGAATGGTCTTGCCCATGCTGGCATTAAGTATATCACAAATTGACGAAATTGCAAACTCAAGCAAACAGTAGCCTTGGCCTCGCCAAGCGTCCAGGGCTTACGCAGGTGGGTGCTCAAAACGCATGCTGAGTAGGCGATAGCCGTATCGAAGCGGCGTTTTGAGCCGGTCGCACACTTCGATACGCCCCTGCGGGGCTACTCAGTGTGCGAACTCGGCAAGTGCTGCATCATACCGCCGCGACCACCCCGGCCGATTGCACTGCCTTGGCCCTCACAATTTGAGCTTTTGATAGTGTGTGATATAATATGAGGCGAGAAGAATTGTTTCATGTGAAACATCTGAAAAACCATGGCTAAGATCTGCGACTACGAAGGCAGTTCATACTGTACTGAATTTTGGGAGGGCCAGGGACGAGAATACGAGGACCTGGCTGAGCGCATTGCCCTCCGCAAACTCTTGCCTCCTGCTGGCGCTTGTCTTCTGGACATTGGAGCTGGCTTTGGGCGACTGGCAGACCTTTACGACGGCTACCAGCAGGTCGTCCTGCTGGATTACTCCAAATCCATGCTGCGACAGGCCCAGGACCGATTGGGGCGAGAGGGGAGGTATATCTATATAGCCGCCGATCTATATGTTCTGCCCTTCATTGATTCCCTCTTCGATACCACGGTGACGGTGCGGGTGCTGCACCATGTGCAGAACATCCCCGCCGCTTTACAGGAGGTTCAGCGTGTGCTCAAGCGAGGGGGAGTCCACGTGTTGGAGTACGCCAACAAGCGCCACCTCAAGGCTATCCTGCGATACCTGCTGGGCCGTCAAAAGTGGAACCCCTTTGCCCCTGAGCCCTACGAGTTCGTCGAGCTCAACTACGACTTCCATCCGGCCTGGATGGAGGCTCGCCTGAGGGAGGCTGGTTTCGCCATCGGGCGGGAGCTGGCGGTATCCTCCCTCCGCCTCCCCCTCCTCAAGTGCCTCATCTCTCCCCGCCCCCTGGCCGCTTTGGATGGGCTGCTGCAGGGTCCCACAGCGTGCTTGAAGCTTGCCCCCAGCGTCTTCGTTCGGGCCGAGGCGGAAAAGGAGGGCGCCCAAGTCGAAAGTCGAGGCTTCTTCCGCTGCCCAAGCTGCCATAGAACCGACCTGATCGAGACGGAGGAGGCATTGACCTGTCGGGGCTGCGGCCGGGGGTGGGCCATAGACGATGGCATCTACGACTTCAAAGAGCCTATTACCCCTTGAGTCCTCTTGCTTGAAACTGCTAACTGTAGTATACTTACGTTGCATCCAGGAGCCGCTCGGCCACAGTAACTCAAAGACCACTGAAACAGCGGTTCAGATATGCAGTGCTATCCGTAATGGCATTCAAGACTAGACAGGTAATGCAGATATAACGCCTTAGGAGATTAAGAAATGGCACTAATCCCACCTTTCTTTCCAGACCGTGTTGTTGCCATCGGGGTGGACAGCTCCGAAGGGGAACGCAAATGGGTGGCTTCAGGATTTCTTTATGGCCACCATGTTGCCGATCTGGAGGATGGCCAATAACAATACATGGTCTATCTCGTCACCAATCGTCATGTTTTCGAAGGAATGTCCAAGGTGTATCTTCGATTCAATCCCCGGGCAGAGGGACCAGCACGGGAGTACACCCTTAATCTCTTGGATAAGAATAACTCCCCGCTATGGTTTGCCGATTCCAGCCCGAAAATAGATGTCGCAGTGATACCAATCAATTTCGAACTACTCAAAGGACATGCCATGCAGGTGGACTATTCTCGGAGTGACCAGCATGCGGCGAGCATTGAGAAACTAAACGAACTTGGAATAACCGAGGGAGACTTCGCATACATTCTCGGCTTTCCCATGGGGCTGATAGGCGGAGAACGAAACACGGCTATAGTTCGTAGTGGCTCGATTGCTCGGATCCGAGATACTCTGGCCAAAGCTAATCAAGAATTTCCTGTGGATGCATTCGTTTTCCCAGGCAACAGCGGTGGGCCGGTCATCTCCAAGCCAGAAGCATTGTCGATTCAAGGGACGAAGTCGCAAAGCACAGCGTACCTAATTGGCATAGTCAAATCCTATGTCCCCTATCAAGATGTAGCAGTGAGTTTGCAAACCAAGCGACCCAGGGTAGTTTTTGAAGAGAATTCAGGTCTCGCAGCAGTTCATCCAATTGATTTCATCGAGGACGCTATCGAAAAGCATCTGAAAACGGCAAAGGCCAATGAAAAGCAGGAAGAACAAAACGACGACTGCGTATAGCAGCGTGTTTGCGGGTTGCTTCTCTCACTCTAATGCCTTCGGCACTTCGCAGACACGCAAAACGTTATCGGAAATGTTCAGGAGTTAGAAAATGAACGCCATAATCTCATGCATTGAGAGCCTTCGGATGAAGCTGGATAGACATCTAAAGGGTGACTTAAAGGAGTATCCAACACGAATAATATTCATAGATCCATTATTGCAAGCCCTTGGCTGGGATGTGAGAAATCCAAACGAAGCCGAACTTGAGTATCCGACTATTGATGGAAAGTCCGTTGACTATGCGCTCAAGATAAACCGTAAACCAGTTCTATTCATAGAAGCAAAATCGTTAAATGATCCACTTACAGATGTCAAATCGATCACACAGGTAGTTAGCTATGCTGTTAATGCTGGTGTTGAATGGTGCATCCTGACTAACGGTGTTACATACAAAGTCTATCGCAGCACAGAGAAGGCGGAGGCCCCTGACAAGTTGCTTTTTGAAATTTCTCTCGATCCCAAAGACACTGAGGGCATGTCAATCCAACAAGTCGTAGGACTTTTTTCACGCTTCTCAAGTGATGCAATGGCGAGAGATGTACTTCCCAGGATCGGTGAACAGATCTTCACCACAGCCAAGATAAGAAAAGCTTTAGACAAACTTCTTATGGAACCTCCAAACACATTGATCAGACTTATACGCTCAACAGTTGGAGATGATACAATTAAGCCGAAGCAAGTGAAAGATGCCCTCCAGAGACTCTGGACCCAAACATCAGAAGTTCAGATTGCTTCAACTTCTGAACCTCGCGGAGAACCAACAAGAGTCAGAGGTAAAGAGTACAGTGAGGAGCATCATATAAAAGGGAAACCTCAAGAAGTTGTAGAATTATTTCGGACAATTGACATATTCTGTAGAGAACTTGCCCCAACTGACATTCAAAGAAAGTATCTTGCCACGTATGTTAAATATAGTCATGGCAAGAATATCTTCTGTTGTGTCCACCTTCAGAAAAGTGGGCTTCGTGTTGGGTTGAGGCTGAAATACTCAGACTTAGAGAGCCCACCCGAATATGTTCGTGATGTTTCAAACATTGGACATTGGGGAGTTGGCGATGTTGAATTTGCAATTGATAGCCTCGAGAGATTTCAAAGTGCCAAGGGCTTGATACAAAAATCGTTTGAGGAAAACAGATGAACACTTCCAATAGCAAAGCGTATCTGGCTTCGGTGCTTCGCACCTCTGCCCAAATCCAGCCTACGGCTGGACTTCAGATACGCTCAGAGTGTTAGCCGAAATAGCAAGCCGGAAGGAGAACATTCTGATGAAAAAGACTCTCTGCAATATACAAAGGCGAGCGGGTTGTCGAGTTGCCCGAAGACATTGATCTTCCCAAAGACATAGCGGTGGTGGTTGTGGTTCCAGACCAGGAGGATGAGAGGGAATTGCGCAGCCAGCTTCAGAGCGCTGCAGAGGTCATCTTCGCAAAGCTTTGGGATAACAAAGAAGACGAGGTCTGGAATAAGTATCTGCAGGAATAGGAGGCGTTAAGATGGCCACACAAACATTTTCAGCAGTTCTCCACAAGGAGGAAGGCCTGTATGTTGCAGAATGCCCCGAAGTTGGAACGGTTAGTCAGGGATATACCATTGAGGAAGCTCTCGCCAATCTGAAAGAAGCCACAGAGCTTTACCTAGAAGAGTTTCCCTTGCAGGTTTGAGAAAGATTGGAGTTCGCCAGACCCAAAGGTATGGCATATTTCTATCAAAGGAGGTCACGTTCATGAGAGTTTCTTGCTTACAAGAGAATTTGGCCAAGGGCCTGAGCGTGGTGGGACGAGCGGTGGCCACCCGCAGCACCTTGCCCGTGCTTGCAAATGTTATGCTCTCCACCGACAACGGCCGCCTGAAGCTTTCGGCTACGGACTTAGAGATCGGCATCAACTGCTGGATCGGGGCCAAAGTTGAAGAAGACGGAGCTACAACGGTGCCAGCCCGCCTTTTCATTGACCTCGTCAACTCCCTGCCGCCTGAGCGCATAGACATGGAGCTTATCGTGCGCACCCAAACCCTCAACCTCAAGTGCGCCCGTTACGAGGCCAACATCAAGGGTATAGACGCTCAGGAGTTTCCGCTCATTCCCTCGGTTGGTTCGACTGAGCTCACCACAGGCGAGGAAGGGGAAGGCCGGATCACTTTGGAGCCCGCTGCCTTCAGGAGGATGATAGAGCAGGTCGTCTTAGCCGCTGCCACCGATGAAAGCAGGCCGATTCTGACCGGAGTGCTGGCTAAGTTCGAGGAAAACCAACTCACTTTAGCCGCGGCCGATGGCTTCCGCCTCTCGGTGCGCACCGCCGAGCTCCCTGCGGAGACAGAGCCGACCAGTGTCATCATCCCCGGCCGGGCCCTGGCAGAGCTAGCGCGCATAAGCACCGATGAGGAAGCCATCGCCCTGGTCATCACGCCTGCCCGTAACCAGGTGCTTTTCCACATGCCAAATGTAGACTTGGTCTCCCAACTCATCGAGGGCAATTTCCCCGACTATCATCAGATCATCCCTAAGAGCTATTCCACTCGCACGGTAGTGAACACCAACAGCTTCTTGAGGGCCTGCAAGACAGCCAACATCTTTGCCCGTGACGCGGCCAATATCGTGCGCGTCCAAATCGCCCCCGGCGGAGAACTGGCACCGGGCCACTTGACTATCGCCGCCACCAGTGCCGAATTGGGCGATAACGTCGGCGAGATCGACGCGCAGGTAGAGGGAGATGAAAGCGAGATCGCCTTCAACGTCAAGTACCTTATTGACGTCCTTTCCGTGATGGATGCCGCCCAGGTAGCCTTGGAGACCACCACCTCCTCTAGCCCCGGCGTCATCAAGCCCATCGGGGACGTGGATTTCGTTCACGTGATCATGCCCATGCACGTGCGGTCAGACTAATGCCTACTACCTAATATCTAATGTCTGTTGCGGCCTCAGAACCAGAAACTGCCCCGCAATTAGCTACTAGATATTGGATAGAGAGTTGTGTTTGACCACAACCTATAGTGGTTGACCGAAGGATTTCTCTTCCCCCAACCTACAGTGGATAGCGATCTTTGAGTCAGCGACGTCAAACGCCCTCGCGATGATCGAGCTCCGAGGGCGTTTAGTCGCCTTAGCGATGGAGCACGAAGTGTACCTTAAGCATCTCTCCCTCGCCAATTTCAGAAACTACGTTCGCCTGGAGTTAGAGCTCCCCCCTGGCATCATCCTCATCCAGGGCGAGAACGCCCAGGGAAAGACTAATCTCCTCGAGGCTATCTACTATCTGGCCACGGCGCGCTCGCCTTACGCGACGGCCGACCGAGAGCTGATCAACTGGCTCGCCGAGGAGGAGGAACTGACCTTCGCTCGCCTGGTAGGCCAGATGCAGAAGGACGTAGCTTTGCAGCGCCTTGAGATCACCTTGCTTAACGAGCCAGCTTCTGAGGCGAACGGCTATAGCCTTAAAAAGCGGATTCGGATCAACGGCGTGCCCAGGCGTGTCCTGGACCTCATCGGCCAGCTCAACGTGGTCCTCTTTCTGCGCCAGGATATTGACTTGGTTGCCGGCTCACCCAGCAGGCGACGACGTTATCTTGACACCACCATCTGCCAGTTTGATTCTCGTTACCGCCGCACCGTCCGACGGTATGGTCGCGTCCTGACTCAGCGCAACCACCTCCTGCGCCAGTTGCAGAAGCGCCGAGGCAGTACCGATCAACTGCGTTTCTGGGATCAGAAGCTAGCCGAAGACGGAGCCCACGTGGTCGCCCACCGACGGAAGGTGGTAGCCGAGCTAGATGAATTAGCCAGGGCCATCCACCTGGAGTTAACAGGTCGAGGGGAGCATCTATCTCTGCGCTACGAGCCGAGCATCAGGATGCCCGACAAAGGCCACCAAATACCCTTGGGGCTTGACTCGGAGATGACCAATCATCCCTCCCCCCCCCGTAGGGGGGGCTGGGGGGGGGCGAAATCCAGCATCAGGGAGTCTTTCCTGGAGCAGTTGCGAGAGATCACCCGGGAAGAGATTCAGCGGGGCATGTCACTGATCGGCCCCCACCGCGACGACCTGCGCTTTTTAGTCGGTGGCGTGGACATGAACATCTACGGCTCCCGCGGGCAGCAACGCACCGTCGTCCTGGCCCTGAAGCTGGCCGAGGCGAAGCTCCTGGCTAAGGAGACGGGCGAACGACCCATCATGCTCCTGGACGAAGTCATGTCCGAGTTAGACGAGGCTCGACGCCGTTGTCTGATGAGGGCGATAAAGAATAGCCAACAGGCCATCCTCACCACCACCCATTGGAACGCTTACAGCCCCGACTTTCTGGCTCAAGCCACTTTGCTGAGGGTACAAGAAGGAAGAATTGAGGAAATAGCCAAGGGAGCAGAGGAGCAGGGTAGCAGGGGAGCAGGGCACAGAATACCGATTGCTTGCTATTGACTTGCCTTACTACTCTGCGACTTTGCTCCTTTGCGACTTGAGAGGCCGCTTGCTGGGGATGCCCGGGCGGCGGGGGTATTTTTCGGGCGTGGGGGCTATCTTTTCGACGACTACCAGGGAGCGGGGCTCGGTCAGATTCGGCAGCTCCAGAGACACAATGCAGCGCAAGACGCCTCCAAGTGTAGCCATGGCCCCTTCGGCCGCCTTCGCCTCAGCATCGCCCTCGGCCCCCTTCTGGGCCACGAAAAGGCCGCCCAGTCGGCAGAAGGGCAGGGCGTATTCCACCAGGACGGACAGTTCGGCCACCGCTCTGGCCAGGGCCAAGTCGTAGCGTTCGCGGTAGGCCGCATCCCGACCCAACTCCTCCGCTCGCCCCCTGATGACCTCCACGCCCGCTAGCCCCAGGCGGCTAACCATGTGCTCCAAAAAGCCGACCTTCTTGCCGGTAGCCTCTAACAGGGTCAATTGCAGGCCAGGACAAACGATCTTGAGAGGCAGGCCGGGAAAGCCCGCCCCAGCGCCCACGTCAATGACCCTCACCCCCGGCTGTTGACAAATGGCCCTCGTCAAGCCCTCGTCGGCCAACAGGCAAGTGAGAGAATCGAGGAAGTGCTTGATCTGAACCTGATCGTAGTCGGTGATAGCGGTCAGGTTGAACTTCTCGTTCCAGGCCACCAGTTCCCTGTAGTAGATTTCGAATGCCCTAAGGTGCTCCTCGTTCAGCCTTAAGCCTAGATGGCGGGCGCTCTCAGATAGCAATTTCATCGGCTTTATTTCTACCGGACACTCAGGGCAGGCGCGCTTCGCACTCAGAATGAGCCCGTACAAAAAGTGTCTTAGCATGCAAAAGTAGACGAGTAGAGGACAGCCGCTGAGACAGCGGGCGAACTACCCATTCTGGGCGACATGCAGTATCCTTCTGTCCGAGACCCATTGAGACTTGAGGAACCACGATCACCTGCTTGGAAGGCTTGCGGCAAAAGGCGCGCAAAGTGAACAAGTTGGACCAACTGATCGGCTATCTCCAGAAGCATCGTGCGTACATCCCCAACTAGCGGCAACGTCGAGTTCAATGTCGGTTCAATAGCCCTAATCCCGCCGAGCGGGCCTGCAGGGTGCTGGTGGCCCGTCGGCAGAAGCACAAGAGCATGTTCTGGCCACCAGGGGCGTGGACCCCTGTGTGCCTTGCAGACCCTGTGGCACAATTGGCACCGGCCACCCCTCGGCTTTTGCATGCTGAGAAAGCCTTTGACATATTCATTGTCAATCGAATTTGAGAGACCATCACCTGAGGAATTCCGAGGCCACGATAGCCGGGGCGAAGATCACTATGGTTATCAAGCTTACGGTGATGGGGAGGAGAGGTCCCGCTCTTCCTTCCCGCGCGTCCGTCTAGCCAAGCCTCGGATGGGGCGGCTGTGCTCATTCCGGCCTGGCAAGACCAGCGCGCGCGGCCCGCCCCCGACCTTAGTCGGCAATTTGACGGCCGATTGGGCCACTTCTCCCCAAGACCCAAGAATCGGACAGGTTATCTCATAAATATCTCTGGTAGGATCAAGAGGCCTGATGAGGACATCGCCAAGATGATTAGCCAATCCCGTGTATTCAATGGGACGGTTCTGAACAAGGGCTGGAAGAAAGGAAGGTAGATCACCGCTAACTGAAGCATGAAAGAAAGGGCCACTGCCAGCACAAGCTTTTTATTTTGAAATATGTTAATTCTAAACACCGAACGCTTTTCAGACCTGCAGTTGAAGACAAAGAATAGCTCAAAAAGAACCGTTGAAGTAAAGATCATAGTTCTTATTTTTGCCAAGCTCACGAAGTTTGTATTCCTCCAATAGATGAACAATAGCATCTCCATCAGGAAATCAACCATCGCTGCGGCTAGAACAAAGAGGAGCATGCCGTGAAAGATCCCCTCCTTTGGACTTCTGGGCTTCCGCTCCATTATGTCCTTCTCGTACGGATCAAAGCTCAAAGCTAGGGCTGGTAAACCGTCGCTTACTACATTTACCCATAGAATCTGGATTGGAAGCATAGGCAAAGGAAGCCTAAGCAGGGTCGTGCCAGCTATTAATAGAATCTCATCCAGGTTCGTGCTTAACAATAAGCGAACGAATTTCCTTATGTTATCATAGATCCCCCTTCCTTCTTCCACAGCCTTGACTATGGTGGCAAAGTTATCATCTGCCAAAATCATATCAGATGCTTCCCTGGTAACGTCTGTTCCCTTTATGCCCATTGATATCCCGATATCTGCCCCCTTAACTGCGGGCGCATCGTTGACCCCATCCCCAGTCATGGCAACAATGTGCCCTCTCTTCTTCAGGGCTTCGAGAACCCTTACCTTGTGTTCAGGCGATGTCCTTGCATAAACGACAATGCTCTCAACTTCTCTCCCGAGCTCCTCATCGCTCATTCTGTCGAGCTCAACCCCAGTTACGACCCTCCCATTTTCCGAAGCTGAACTTCGTTCAGCCAACATCCCTATGTCTTCCGCAATCGCTTGTGCTGTTAGTGCGTGATCTCCGGTTATCATAACGGCCCGGATTCCAGCCTTTTTACATTTTGCGATCGCCTCTTTAACCTCTCCTCTGGGAGGATCTATCATCCCAACAATTCCCACAAGAATCAAATCCCTCTCGATCTTCTCCGAGCTAAGTTCTATCCCAGAAGGGATCTCCCTGTAAGCAAAGGCAAGAACCCTTAACGCATCGGCTGCCATATCCTTAACTGTGAGGCGGGTCCTTTCTTTCTCATCCTCGCTCAGTCTTCTGACCTCCCCGTCTTTATAGATGAAGCTCGACAATTCGAGCAGGATTTCGGGAGCGCCCTTAACATATGCTACCCTTTTCCCATCTAGTTCGTGAACCGTCGTCATCCTCTTTCTTAAGGAATCAAAGGGTATCTCGGCAACAATAGGGTGTTCCTTCAATAATTCGTCTCTCCAGATTCCAGCTTTGGCCGCCAGCGTGAGTAATGCTCCCTCCGTAGGGTCACCGACTATAGACCAACCCTCTCTCTTCCCTAGCGAAGCGTGATTGCACAAGCAACCTATCTCTAAAAGAAGGGGAAGGCCTCTCTCCTTTTCAGGATCAATCGAATTACCAGCTTTAAAGAATTCACCCTTCGGCTCATAGCCAGCGCCAGTGATCTCAAAAAACCGATCGCTGACGAAGATTTTCTTAACCGTCATTTCATCTTTCGTTAGGGTTCCCGTCTTATCAGAGCAGATCACCGTGGTACAGCCAAGTGTCTCTACGCTGGCCAGTCTTCTAACAATGGCGTTTCTCCCCGACATCTTTCGAACCCCTAGTGCCAGGGCTACAGTAACGACTGCCGGTAGGCCTTCTGGGACCGCAGAGACTGCCAGGGCTACGGCCATCATAAAGCTTTCGAGGATCGGCTGACCCGCAAAGATCTCAATCGCAAAGAGTATGGCACAAATCAGCAGGACAAGGACCCCGAGCATAATACCCAAAGACCTTAGCCTTAGCTGAAGGGGAGTAGGCTCTTCCTTCGCTCTTTGAATGTGCTCAGCTATCTTGCCGAATTCAGTTTCCATGCCGGTGGCTACGACAACGCCCTTACCTCTTCCGTAGGTCGCTGTTGTGCCAGAGTAAGCCATATTCTCGCGATCCGCCAGGGGTATATCCTCCGGCAAGGCCTCGACTACCTTAAGAGAGGGGACGCTCTCGCCCGTAAGAAGTGATTCATCAACCTTTAGGTTCATCACCTCTATCAATCTGGCATCCGCCGCTGTGCGATCGCCCGCCTCGAACAGGACGATGTCACCGGGAACGACCTCCCTCGCCTGAATCATCGCTTCCTTTCCTTCTCTCATCACCCTTGCCTTTGGTGCGGCAAGGCTCTTCAATGCTTCTATTGCCTTTTCGGCTCTATACTCCTGTGCAAAGCCCAGGATCGCATTCAAGACTATTATGGAGGAAATGATGGCTGCGTCTGTTGTTTCACCCAGCAGGAAAGAAATAACGGACGCAAAGACCAAGATTACTATTAAGAAGCTCTTAAACTGCCTGGCAAGAATCTCAACAGCAGTGATCCTTCTTTCTTTCCTGAGCTCATTGAAACCCAATTCCTGCAGTCTCTTCTTAGCTTCTTCCTCTGTTAAGCCTTTTTCAGATGATTTAAGTGATCTCAAAGCTTCCAGAGCTTCGATGCTATGATAATGTTCGCTCATCACCTAACCTCACTTCAAGTATTTCAATGCATCAGAGTTGCCCGATCCAACGCTGGTAGAAGTGTTACCTTGGCAACTCCGAGGCTGCGATGGACAAAGCCAAGACCGCGCCGGCTATCAAGAACAAGACAAGGGAGAAGGAGAGAGCTTGGTTTTCCTCATTGCGCATCCACCTGGCTATTCACAAATGGATCGGCTAGTGCTCATCCCGGCCTGGTAGGACCATCCCGTGCGGCCCATCACATTGCCCACCGGGGTGTAGAAAGCGATGACGGCCAGGATCATCACGTCATAGAACAACTAGTTGCTTAGCATGCAAAAGTAGACGAGTAGAGGACAGCCGCTGAGACAGCGGGCGAACTACCCATTCTGGGCGACACGCAGCATCCTTGTGTCCGAGACCCATCGAGACAGGAGGGACCACGATCACCTGCTTGGAAGGCTTGCGGAAAAAGGCGCGCAAAGTGAACAAGTTGGACCAACTGATCGGCTATCTCCAGAAGCATCGTGCGTACATCCCCAACTATCGGCAACGTCGAGCTCAATGTCGGTTCAATAGCAGCAATCCCGCCGAGCAGGCCTGCAGCGTGCTGGTGGCCCGTCGGCAGAAGCACAAGAGCATGCACTGGGTCACCAAGGGCGTGGACCCCTGTGTGCCTTGCAGACCCTCTGGCACAATTGGCACCAGCCACCCCTCGGCTTTTGCATGCTGAGAAAAGTGTCCGGTAGCGGACGGCTTTGAAGAGCAGGAGGGCAGCACAAGACTATAGCCAGCGCTGACGTTTGAAGTAAAGTAACATGCCCCCAGCCAGGAGTATCATCAATCCGGTGATGAAAATGAAGGATTGGGGATGCCTGGCCAAAGGCAAGTAGATGTTCATGCCATAGATGCCTGAGAGCAGGGTCAGGGGTAACATAACAACCGAAATAATGGCTAGGATACGCATCACCTCGTTGATACGATACGAGATCACAGAATCGCTGGTCTCGCTCAACCCTTCGATGACCTCGCGGTGGTCTTCCAGTATGTCTCTGGCTTTGTTCAAGTGATCCACGATGTCGCCGAAGTAGACGTCCAGTTCCTCTTGTATGAATGGCCTGTCCTTTTGCTCCAGATTGGCGACAATGGCGATCTGAGGTCTGATGATCCGCCGCAGGGCAATTATATCGCGGCGCACTATGGAGATATCCTGGACGATACGCCGCATATCTTCGGTGAAGACCTCCTCCTCAATGACGTGGATGTTGGAATCTACTTTGTCCAAGATGGGAAAGCAGTAGTCTACCAAAGCATCTATGACACTGTAGAGCAGACGGCTGGCCCCGCGCCCCATGTGCTTGGCCCTGGTCCGCTCATACCGCTGGCAGTCGTCGAACAACCGATAGATCGGCCTGAGGATGCCATCGTGGACGGTGACGAGGTAGCCAGACCCGATAAAGAAATCCACTTCGCTGGGTCGGCTTACGTGTTGGTCGGGGTCGTAAACCGGAAAGTGCATAACGATGAATAAGTAGTCCTCATACTCGTCAATCTTGGGCCGCTCAATCTTGCTCAGGCAGTCCTCGAGATCCAGAGGGTGGAAGTTGTAATTGCGACGCAGCACCTCAATATCTTCTGGCGCTGGCCGTTCGATGTTGGTCCAAGTCACTTTTCCATAGGTGACGGTCTCAATGCTCATGGCTACCTCCTCTCTACGGGTTATTATACTACAGGCCGGGTAAAAGAGAAAAGTGCCTTACCTACATACCTGTATCAACACATCATCCAGATACATAGCCGTCTTGCGATTGCCTATCCCGTCGTTGTAGACATTGAAGTAAACTATGATCGTCTGCCCCCTGTAGGGCGTCAGGTCGAGGGTATGGTGCGTCCAGGTTTGGCTGTCAGAGCAGACTTGCGGCATCGCCCAGTCTAGAACCACCCAGGCATGGTCATAGGTGATCGCCCTTTGCCAATCGTACCGGGGGGCATCCTGAGAGAGGGGGTAGTACCAAAACGACAGAGTAGCGCGCGTTGCGTCCTCAGGAATAGTCACCGCCTGGCAGACGGAGGAATAGCTTTGGCCATCGCTCTGGTGGGTGATCCCTAAGCGCATAGACCAGGAACCCGACCTAACCACAGCCGTGGAGTAGCCCGCTGGGCGTGGGGTATCCTCGATGGTTCAGCACTCTGTCGTTTCAAAGCCGCCGCTGCAAATCAGCTCCTCGCCGGGAATTTGCGTTGGAGTGTTGGTTTGTGTGTTCAGGAGTGGCCGTAGGCGTTGTAGTTCATGTCGGCGTGGAGGTGCTGGTTGGTGTTGCTGTAGGTGTACTAGTCGGCGTCGTGGTGGCCGTAGGCGTGGCAGTTGATGTTGGTGTGCAGGTGTAAGTTGGCGTCTGCGTAGGTGTGCTTGTCGATGTCCTGATAGCCGTAGGCGTTGTGGTTGATGTCGGCGTGGAGGTACTGGTTGATGTGGGTGTGTTTGTTGGAGCCAGTGTGCAAGTGGCCGTAGGCGTTGGAGTAGGTGGCGGATGGTTTTTGGCAATCAGAGGCAAGTAAAGTTCAACAGAGGCGACAGAGACCGGCACATCTAGGGTGGGGCTGCCTCGATGGGCGAACCAGGAAAGATGCTCGTGGACGACGTCCCACTTCAAGGTGTACTGACCCGGTTCTCCAGGGGCTGTCACCAAGGCTGGGCTGAAGCTCGCTGTGTTGGCGAAGGTTACGTCTTCATACAGAGGGGTACGGTGATCGTACTCCGGCGGCTGCATCACCTGCTCCCCAGCTTCATCATACCAGTGATAGCCCAGGCGCACAGGGTTGTCCCCATCTGCTGGCCAGGTCAGGGTGCCAGCGTTCTGTACTGATAAGTCCACTTCGTAGGTATGACTCGTCAGCATGACTATCGGCGTGTCGTGATCGAGGAACCGAGCCAGGTACTGGGGTGTGTAAACCTGGATCTCCTGCCAAATCCGGCCGCGCAGATAGGGCAGCTTAGCGTAAAGGTAATCGCCAGGGCAGGCAGTGGCGGAGTAATCGCGGTGGCCGGCGATGTTGTAGGTAGTCATGTCCACGAAATAGGAGCTCTCGGTGGGGTTAATGAGGCTACGGCTGCACTCCCAAGCTGCCAGGTCCATCAGGGCCTCTAATAGGACTGTGCTCGGCTCGACGCTGGGGGGATATGGGGGCGCGGTGTTGCCGTAGCTGCCTAGGGCGCCGATCCCTACACTGCCGCGGTTGTAGCCACCGGCATGAGCACCGATTACGTCGAGGCCGCCATAGCGCCCTTCGTAGATGTTGCCCTGCCAGTCCACCAAATAGTTGTAGCCGATGTCACCCCAGTTTCTGATCACGGCATGTCGGTATTGGATAGCTC
>Ga0209986_10002858_pt1 | contig 15451 bp, 13 predicted proteins | sample BlataG_FD_183168 | JGI IMG/M metagenome (GOLD analysis project Ga0209986, IMG submission 183168) | Deep subsurface microbial communities from Black Sea to uncover new lineages of life (NeLLi) - Black_00105 metaG (SPAdes) (version 2) | ecosystem: Environmental > Aquatic > Marine > Oceanic >...
ACCCAACTTGAGAGTATAACTAAATTATTACCGGACCCTTCAATTTTTGTTTTTTCTCCAATTGAACAATAATCTGCAATAATTGTATTATTCATTTTAACTCCCTTAGAAATATAACAATGATCAAACAAAATTGAATTTGAAATTTCGCAATTATCACAAATCTTAGAATATTTTCCAACTATTACATTAGGACCTATTCTTGAATTGCTCTCGATTATAACATTTTGATCGAAAGCAACGGGGGGGATTATTTCTACATTTTTACCTATTTTACAACCTTCACTTATTAGTTTTTTCTGATCTTTACCTTTTTCTTGAAAAAGATTTTCTAATATCATAAAATTTCCATAAAAATAATCTTCAGGTAAGCCAATATCTTTCCATATACCCGAAATCTCATACGCATATAAATTATCTTCTTTCGCTAAAACTGGAAAAACCTTCCTTTCAATAGAAACAGGACGATCGGATTCAATATAGGATAATACTTCATTTTCAAGAACATAAATACCGGCATTTATTGGCATCGGTTTAATTTCAGAAATAGTATCATCTATGCTTTGTTTTTCTAGAAATTTAATAATACGAGAGTTATTATCAATAACTAGTGTTCCATAGCGCCGTGGATCCTCAACTGTATAACTACTAATAGTGCCTAATCCGCCGTAATTCTTGTGAGCCTTTAGCATTTGGGAAAAATCAAAATAACTTATAACATCACCGTTTAACATGAAGAAATTATCAGTTCCAATTAAATTTTCAGCCAATTTTACTGCACCCGCCGTTCCCATAGGTTCTTTTTCCTCTGTATAATAAATAGATATTCCCCATTTAGAACCATCACCAAAATAATTTTCTAGCTGATCTGACATGACACTTACAGCTAAAATTATTTCTTTTATACCAGCTTTGATTAATTGTTTGATAGTATTTTCCATTAAGGGCACATTAACGATAGGAATTAGAGTTTTTGGGATTGTGCAAGTTAGTGGCCTTAACCTTGTACCCCACCCACCACTTAAAATAACTGCTTTTGTCAAATACTTAACCTTCCTTTGTTATTTTTGTTGCATATTTAAATTTTCCGGGATCTAACCCTTTTATTAATGCTAATTTATAAAAAATTAATTGTAATATCACAATCTCCATAATTGGGGCTATGTAAGGGTTTGTTACTTGATGTTTAAATATATATAATCTTTTATTTTCATTCCTTAAAAAATTTTGATTAGTAATATGAAAAATTTTACCTACACTCCATTTTTCTAGCAAGTTCTTTATTAATTGAGAATTTAATTCAAAATCTGGTAAACTCGAAGAGAGAACTACCACTTTAAAATCTTCATTAAGCATCTCAATACACCCATGTCGAAATAGGCCAACAGATAATGCTTCCGACTTTTCTTTAATAATTTCTTTAAAATTTAGTGCAGCTTGATTTGCAGTTGCAATTGATGGACCTCTTGCTATAAATTCTAAGAATTTTACATCTCTACCTAGAAATGAAATTATTTTATCAATCTCATTACTTGCTTCGTAAAAAATTTTATAGAAAAGTTTTATTTCTTCAAACAAAGATTCGATTTCATGAATTTCTGATTTTATTGAATGCTTGCCATTAAAAAGATAATTCAGACATAAATATAAGGCTAAGATTGAGCATGTATATGTTTTAGACGTCGGGCCATTTTCATAACCCGCATTCATTAAAAAGCAAATATCACTAAATTTAAATAAGGAACTTTCAGGTTGATTTGTTAAACCAACAATTAAAGGTGACTTTTTAAAATTTCTTAATTTTTTTAATAACTTAACTAATTCCCCAGATTCCCCAGATTGAGACACACAAATAATTAATACATTTTGAAAAGATATATATAAATCTCTCTCTGTTTCCATTGGCAAAGAATTGTATAAAAACTCTGAAGTATCTCTTAGATCACACATTATGCCTTTAGAATTTAAAAAGTAATAAGGGATATAACAACAAAAAAGACTCGAACCCATCCCAGTGAAGATTATATATTTTATCTCTCTTAATTGAATTTCTTTTTTTAATTTAAACAGAAGGTCGAAACCCTCAGTTTGAAAATAATTTAATGTATTTTTCAAAGCAAAGGTTTGATCCAGAATTTCCTCTAAAAAATCATTCATATTTTTATTGGATTTCAATAAATTTTTCATCCCATTATTCAAAAATTGTTATATGTAAAGATTTTAATAATTAACAATTTATGTGAATAAAAAATAAAAGCCATAATAAATATATATAACTTAATTTAGTAATTCACTTAAAACGATAAATTTTTGATTGATATGTTGTGTCCTCACGGCTTAGACAATATTACCTGCCCAATATGCCGAATTGGAATTAAAGTAATGCCTCCCGTTCGTTTAGAGATTGAAGATTCTCAATCAAAAATATTGCAACAGATAAACCCGGCAATAAAAGAAATTATAGATAGGAGATCTAAAACATTTAATTTATTAACTGATATAAAACCAAATTTGAGTTTTAATCCAAATTTATTTATACCAGAACCACCTTCAATTGGCAAAATCTCATTAATGAACCCTCCGATATACAAAAGATTGAAGGAACTAGATGCTGAAATCCCTAAAGAATTTAATACACTTCAAGAGGTTTCAGTGAAACTGCCAGATGGGAAGATTAAAAAAACTAAATTATAATCAATTAGATCATAATTGAGTAATAGAAACTAATTTAAAAGCTCCCATCTATTAATATATATTATGGTTAAAATAGCAGCCCTGCAACCTTATCTTCCAACTAATCCAGTAGAATTCACTACTAATCCATATGATATAATTGGAAAAGAAGAAGAACAGCAATTAAAACAAAATCCAAATTCATTAATTCATCTCATTTTACCTGATGGTAAAGGTGATGAAATTTATCGAAATGCTGCAAAAGCTTATAAAAAATTTAAAGATGATAATATTGTTACTTATGAAAAAATACCAAGTATTTTCGTTTATCGTCAAGAATCTAAACAATTTAATCAACAGGGTTTTATAATTGGGCTTTCACTTCAAGATTATGAAGATGGGAACATAGTAAAACACGAACATACTAGAGAAAAACCACTCAGAGATCGTACAAATCACATTGTCTCAACTAATGTTGCTGCAGGGCTTGTATGGTCAGTATATCGTTCTGATAATAAGATTAATGAATTATTAGAACAAATTAAACAAAAAAAACCTAAGTTTGATTTTAAAAAATATGGATATCGACACATCCTTTGGCAAGAAGTAGACCCTAAAATTATCAAACAATTAACAGAACTCCTTAAAGATAAAAAGGTCTATATTGCTGATGGTCATCATCGAGCAGCTAGTGCTGCTGAATATCGCAAAATTAAATTGAGTGAATTAAAAGTATCTAATGATTATGATGCTCCATGGCAATATTTATTGTCTTATGTAGCGTCTGACGATCAAATTCGAATATTACCCTATAATCGGGTAATTAAACGATTACGGATGGAGGAAAAAGAATTTTTAGATAAATTAGAAGAAATCTATAAGATAACCCATATGAAACAAGCATTTAATCCCGAAAATAAAAATCAAATTGCCTTATGTATTAATGGTAAATGGTTTAAACTAACAGTTATAGATAAATCATTTAAATCAAAGCGTGATAGCTTGGATGTAGCAATTCTTCAAGATAAGGTTTTAGAACCAATTTTAGGTATTTCCGATCCTCGCTCTGATGAAAATATCTTTTTTGTAGGTGGCATCCAAGATCCAATAAGGATGGAGAAATATGTGGTTGATGGAGGAAACGATTTGTTTATCAACCTTTTTCCTGTTGATATACGAGATCTAGAATCTATTGCTGATAAGGGAGGAGTAATGCCTCCAAAATCAACATGGTTTGACCCAAAAGTTCTTTCTGGCTTAGTTCTTCACGATTTGGGTGAAAAATAAAAATATCATTTAAATTTGGAGTTTAGAAGATTGGGAAAAAAGATAGAGCCTACAAAAAGATATGGAACTTGCTCCAAAGATTGCTACGGTTCATGTGTATTTATGGGAGAATGGAACGACCAAGATCCTGAGAGGAAATTCCTAATTGCTAAACCTTTAAAAGACCACCCTTTCACCAATGGATTCTTATGCGCGAAATTAAATCAGAGAGAAAGATTACTGTACCATCCTCAAAGAATAAAAACTGCATTAATTCGGACGGGTCCTAAAGGTAGTAATTCCTTTAAATCGACTATTCTTGAAAATGCATTAAATTTTATTGCTGAAAAATTACTACAAGTCAAGAATGAATTTAACCCCTCATCTATCGTTGCGGCATACTATGCAGGGAACAACGGTTTAATCTCAAAATACGCTCCTATTAGATTCTTCGGTAATCTTGGTGCTACAATTACAAATAAAGGCATATGTAATGAAGGAGGATGTTCGGCTTTAGAAGAATTGTTTGGTACATATTCTACTACAAATACTTTCCAAATAGTTAATCCCAATAATCGCTTAATTGTCGTGTGGGGAAGTAATCTATCCGATCGAAATAATCACGCTTACTTCTTGGTTAAAAAAGCAATTAAAAATGGCTCACTTGTTGTTGTAGTGAATCCGATTAAGACTCAATTAGTAGAAAATGCTAATATATTTGTACAACCTTTCCCTGGTACCGACCATCTGATTGTCAAATTAATTTTGAATAAAATTATAACATCTGAAAAATACGATAAAGATTTTATCAATCAACATGTTGACAACTACAAGAACCTTTTTACAGAAGTTGAAAAAATTGATGAAAATAAAATATATCGTCAAACAGGCTTAGATCGTAAAACTCTACAAGAATTCATAAATCTACTCCTTAAATATAACCATAAAACTCTTTTTATCGTAGGATTTGGACCCCAGAAGTATTTTTATGGTGGAAAACTTCTAAATACAATAGCGCTAATTCAAATCCTTCTTGGGAATTTTGGCAAACCAGGAACAGGCCTTTTATTTTCTCAGAGTGACTTTAATAAAGAATTTCTGAATCCACTTATTGATTATATTACTATACCAAAAACATGCGCACCATATGATACTATTCCGCTTGTAAATCTCGGAACTTCCTTAAGCTCAAATAATTTCAAAATGTTATTTATCTATAATTTTAATCCAGCTAGTTCTCTCCCTAGTCAGAACATTCTTAGAAAATCATTATCCCGGGATGATTTGTATATAGTAGTATTAGACATGTTTTTAAACGAGACGACAAAATTTGCAGATATTGTTATCCCCGCAAAATTTGACCTCGAATGCGATGATTTAATCACGTCTTATTTTATACCCGGGATATCTATAAATCAAGGAGGTCCTTGTCCATATTCGGATTGTTTATCGAATTATGAGTTTTTTCAATTATTAGCTAAAAGAATTGGATGGACTGATGATAATTTTCTTCAAGAAAGTCAAGAAGAAATAGTTGAACAATGTGTTGGATTACTACCAGAGGCGATCCAACAAAATCTAAGAGACAATGGGTATCACATTCCGTTCGGAACTAATGATATCCCTTTTAACGATTTAAACTTTCCAACCTTTAATGGTAAAATTCAAATCCACAGCTCCCATATTAGTTTATTTGACCAAAAATTAGATGTTTTGCTACGGCGAAATAAGAATGAATTTTATTTACTCTCGCCGTCTCATAAATATTTTATACACTCCCAATTCGGTGAAATTCATGAAGGCTACAAGAAAATCTTCAGTAAAATATTCTTAAATCCTATTGATATTGAATCACTCGGAATAAAGCCACCACAAGAAGTACTAGTTTCTAACAAGTATAGTAAAGCGAGATATATCTTAGATCAAAATATCGCTTTAAAACCGGGCACATCTTTAATTTATTCTGGGTCGCCTTTTGTTAATAATGAATATGAGAACGTTAATATTTTTACTCCAGATAAACCTGAGGAATCAGGAAATTCAGGAGCATACTTTTCTACGGTCGTGAAAATTTCCAGAATTTAAAGCATTCGAAAAAAATTGATTTTTTAATTAATTTAGAAATATCTAAATCTGATTATTTTATAATTTTTTTAAGAAATCTGACATTTTTTCGGCGATTTTAGTAGCTGCGTGTACTTGTGTTTCTATGGTCTGAGCTCCTATATGAGGCGTAAGAATTAAATTCCCATTGAAATTACATAACTCTACATCTTTCAACGGTTCTTCCCTGTAAACATCTAACGCAGCTCCACCAATCTCTTCGTTTGCTAAGGCTTTTAATAAAGCTTTTTCGTCAATGAGACTTCCTCTAGCGGTATTAATTATAATAGAATTTTTTTTCATTAATTTTAGGTTTGTTTCATTGATAGTATTTTCTGTTTGAGGTGTAGCGGGGAGATGTAAAGATATAATTTGAGCATCTTGGAGCAATTCGTCAATAGATGAATATAATTTGCACCCAATGTTTTTGGCTTCTTCTATAGCTTTAGGACCTTTACTAAATCTAGAATAAACGCCAACTTCCATTTCTAACGCCAAGGCTTTCTTCGCTAATTGTTTAGCTATGTTTCCAAATCCGATCAAACCTACTTTCTTACCTTTCAAAGTGTAGCCCAAATACTGGCTTTTATTCCATTCTCCACAATGCATCGTTCGGTCCGCGTTTGAGATATGTCTAGCTAACGTAAACATTAATCCAAGGGCTAATTCTGCTACTGAAACTGAAGGCGCTTCTGGTGTGTTCAAAACTTCAATGTTTAACTCCGTAGCTTTTTTCCTATCGACATTATCCAAGCCTACTCCAGCTCTTCCGATCACTTTTAAATTGTTTGCATTTTCTAAGACTGCTGCGGTTAATTTGGTTCTTGAACGAACTACGATTCCGTCATATTCTCCAATTTCTTTTTTCAACTCATCATTTGTTATTGTGAAATTCTTTACAACATCAAAGCCATTATCTTGAAATATTTTAATTCCTTCTTCTTGGAGCTTATCACTAATTAGAATTTTCATTTATACCAATTTTACACAATTTTATTTAATTGGATAATACTTTTAGTAAATTAAGGTTTAAAGAATTTTTTGTTGGTCTTTAAAAAGAAGAATCGAAAATGACTGAAAAATTATATTGGAAATACCCTTATAAAACAAGCTTTAAAGCAGAGATTATTGAAGTTAAAGAAAAAGGCTTAATTCTTGACAATACATTATTCTATCCCCAAGGTGGGGGGCAAGTTTGTGATAAGGGTGTAATAAAAAAAGATAATAAGGAATTTAACGTTGAATTTGTATCCAAAGAGGGACAAAATATATTACATCATTTATCTGGCAGATTTCAGGATTATTTAAAACAAAAAGATAAAATTGATGGAAAAATTGATTGGGAATATAGATATGGAGTAATGCGCGCTCATTCTTCTCAACATCTTTTATCTGCTTTAATCAAAAATGAAATTGATATTGATACATCACATGCGAATATTTTTTTCGAAGATGTTTCTCTTCAAATTGCTCAGAGAATTACCTATGATCAATTTAAACATATTTTATTGGAATTTAATAAAATCTGTACCATAGAGAATCATCGTTTTCACAGTAAATTTATTCCTCTAAAAGAAATTAAAAATCAAAGAGAAAAGATTAGAGGAAAAATCCCAGATGAAGACGTCTTAAGAATTATTGAAGTGGAAAATTGTGACTTAATTTGCTGTGGGGGAACACATGTACAGAATTCGACAGAAATAGGACCAATTTATGTGTATGAATTTAGGAAAGGGAGAGATATTAAATTTATGGTTGGAAATAAAGCGATAAATGAATATTCTAAACAGAATGTTGATTTAATTCGCATAGCAAGTTCATTAAACATTCCAATTACTAAATTACCAAACAAAATTGAAAAGCAAATTGATTTAATTTCAAATCTTCAAGAAAAAAACAAAATTTTAGCAATAAAAACATTAGAATTGATTGCTAGAAATCCTAACATGACTCTAAATCAGATTAATGTGGGAGTAATAGAAACTGAAATGGATTATGAGATAATTTCTAAAAATTTTAGGAATTTTCCACCAAATTATTTGCTAATCATAAAAGATAAGGGAAACAAATTTATGGTTCTTTCGAATAGCCAAAATGCAAAAGCGGATGATGTAGTACAATCTTTATTAAAAAAGTTTGGAGGAAAAGGAGGAGGTAATCCTAGTTCTGCTCAAGTAACTTTACAGAACAATCCAAAGGATATTATTTCTGAAATAAAATTACTTTTAACATAGAAACTTTTATTTTTTTTATAAATCTTAAGATACTCTCAAATCTTTTTTTAGATAAATGATTTAAGCTTTTAAAATTCTCATTGCTTCGTCAATTGTTAAATTCTTTAACTCTTTTGCTTTTTTATAATGTTCTCCACAAAACCATTCAGCATAAGGTGGATGTCCAACCATTCCTTTTTTTTCCATCACATTCTGCCATTCTTTATCAGATCGACGTTTTTTAAAATATATTAACCCCCCATCATCTGGATAATCTAATCTTTTATGACAAATACAGCAAATTGGAGGTTTCATAATAAAATTTCCCGAATTTTTGTTTTTTATTACTTCTTTTTTTAAAAGTTAATAATTCAGTTAAAAATATTTATTTTTTGTATTATTTTTATATTTTTAAGGTTACCAAAAATTAATTATGTTATTATTATCAATTTCAAAAATGAATTGTAATGATTAGTCTAGAAGATTTAATAGATATTATATTAACCGAAGTGGACGGCAAAAATGCTTGGGAATGGGTTGCACATATTTCTCAATATCATAGAATTCAAGGTTCTGAAGAATATCATAAAATAGCAACAATTATCAAAGATGAACTTTCCAGAATAGGTTTACAAGATATAGAATTGTTTAAAGCTCCGGCAGATGGCAAAACAAAGACTTGGGAGTGGATTCCGGCTTATCAATGGGAAATCAAGTTGGGAGAACTTTGGATTGTAGACCCTACAAAAGAAAAATTATGTGATTACAGTAAAATTCCTATGTCTGTAATAACGCATTCAAAATCTTGTGATATAACCGCTGAGATAGTAGATGTAGGATCTGGTTCTTCAAAAGAAGATTATGAAAAAAAGGATGTAAGTGGAAAAATTGTTCTTATGTCAAGTTTAACATATTCTCACCATGAAATTATTGAAAATTCAGGAGCAATAGGTGTAATTTATTATCCTAATTTAAAGAGAACTGGAGATAATTATGATATTCACATATATAATAGTTTTTTTACGACTCATGAAAGAATGGATAAATCAGTATTTGGTTTTAGCATTAGCTATAAACAGGCAGTGCATTTAAAAGAATTGATGGAAAAAGGCCCAGTAAAAGTTCATGCTAAAATAGATGCTAAGTTTTCAGAAGGAAATCTAGAAGTAATTTCTGTGCCAATTTATGGTACTGAGCACCCTGAAGAGGAGATTATTGTCATCGCACACCTTTGTCATCCATCTCCTAGTGCAAATGATAATGCAAGTGGTTCAGCAGGAATTTTAGAACTTGCACGTACTCTTTCTTATTTAATTTCTAAAAAATTGATTGACCCACCAAAACGAACCATAAGATTTGTTTGGGTGCCCGAATATAATGGAACTATTCCTTGGGTTAAGAAATATGAAGATAGAGTAAAAAAAGGGATCGCTTGTATCAATCTTGATATGATTGGAGAACATCGATTAAAAATTGGATTTCCATTATTGATATTTTCAGCACCTTTTTCGACACCATCAATTTTAAACGATATAACCAAATATTTCGTTAAAAAAATTGCTGACCATCCCAAAGGCATTGCAGTTAATGGTACTAAAGCACCATTAAGTTATAGAATGAAAGCTTTTGATGGAGGTAGCGACCATACTGTTTTTGCTGATTCTTATTTTGGAATCCCTGCATTAATGTTAAACCATGATGATCCTTATTATCATTCTTCAATGGATACTGTTGAATATTGTGATTCTTCAGAACTTCAGAGAGTGATTGGAATTGCAGCATGTACTTCATATATATTAGCATCTTTTGATAAAAAATGGTTAAATGTGATTTGGCCATTAGTTCATAAAGGTATTTATGAACGGTTAAGTAATTCAATAAGTTTAGTTGATATTCTATTAATTGAGTTGAAATTAAGAAACGAAAAAATGGAGATTCAGCAGGTAAATGAGAAAATTGCATTAGCTTTTGATTTAATCAACACATCTCAAATTTATGAGTTCGATTTAATAAATTCAATAACAAAACTTGAAAAAAATTTAAATAAAAATATTTTTATTAGGTCTGCTTTAAGTGAAATTGATTTGTGGTCAAGCGACCAGAATATCAGATTGAAAGAAAGATTAAAAGTTTGTATTAAGAATATACAAAATTTAGATACTATTGATATCTATTCAAATCGATACCAACGTAAATATAAAGGTCCCATTGAGATGGATAGATTGATTGAAATTTCAAAATTATCTTTATTTAAAGAATTCACCGAAAAATTATCATATAAGTTTTTTGGGCCAATTTACGAAATTATTAACCTATTAGATAAAGGAAAAAGTATATTGAGAATTAGTAGCTTCCTTTCACTTCAATATGAACAAATAATTCTTCCAAGTACAATTCAAGAATTAGTGAACTTATTAGAAGATAAACAAATTATAAATAGATCTACGATTTAAAAGAAAGAAATTCTGAAAGAAAAATAAATAAAAAATTCCCAAATTTCCGATTAGGAATGAATTTTTATAAAAAAAATGAGAGATTTAAATAAATTAAAGTATTTCTTTTTATTTTAATTCTGAGACAATTTCTGCCAAAACATTTAACATTTCTTCAAGATCTTTTAAAGTTATTTCGCCCATATGTCCAATTCTGAAAGTTTTATTCTTTAAGGAGCCATAACCATTTACAATTCGATAACCTTTCCCCAGTAACATAGAGACCATTCTTCCAATATCGATGTTTAATGAATTTTTCATAGTAGAGACTGTATTTGACTCATATCCTTTTTCAGGAAACATATCAAAATTTATTTCTTTTGCCCATGTTCTTGTGCGCTTTCCAAGCTGTTCATGTCTTTCAAATCTTTTTTCTAAGCCTTCTTGGTTTAAAATATAGTCTAATTGAGCAGCTAAAGATCTAATCTGAGGAATAGGAGGAGTAGTTGGAGTTTGATGAACTTCATTCTTTTTAAGTATGCTAAGAAAATCGAAATATAGCCCTCGATTTTTCACTTGAGATGCTTTATTGATTGCAGCTTCTGATATCGAACACACTGCCAACCCTGGGGCAATAGTAAAGCACTTTTGAACGGAAGCCAAACAAACATCTATCCCTAATTTGTCAACCTCGACTTTTACACCCGCCATCGATGAGGTAGCATCCACACACACTAAGGCACCATAATCTTTAATAACCGGAACTACTTCATCAATCGGGTTATAAACTCCGGTTGATGTTTCATTTGATTGAATAAAGACCACAGAATATTTATCCTTGTTTAGAGCTTCTTGAGCGAATTCTGGCGTTATTGCTTTACCCCATTCGACACTTTCTTTCACTGAATTTTTACCATTACTGACTCCAATCTCATACCAACGATCTCCGAATGCTCCAACTGAAAAGAATAAGGCTTTTTCGCCTTCTTTACATAGGCACCTCACACAAGCCTCCATAATGCCTGTCGCACTTGATGTAAATATAAGGCATTTATTAGAAGTATATAAAACCTTTTTTAGTCCTTCTTCTACAAGCTGGTGCATTTCTGAATATGGTTTAGATCTATGTGTATCATTAGGCTTTGCCATTTCTTTTAATATTCTCTCTGGAACATACACAGGCCCGGGCGTGAATAATTTTAATTGAGAACCCTTTTCTTTATTAAAATGAATTTCAGACATAGTTTAATCAACATACATATTTTATTGAAAATTTTTATTTTAATTTATAAAATAATAGTGTAAACTTTGATATTATTTTTTATATTTTTAATTGACCAAGAATAATAATTATTTCCTTAATAAATAATAATTAAAAATTAAATCTATTTTTATAAAATATGAAGTATGCTGAAAGAATGGATCGACTGGGATCGGAAACTGCGTTCGAAGTACTCCGACAAATTCAATCTTTCCCAAAAGAAAGACAGGAAAATATTATTTCATTTGCAATAGGAGAACCAGATTTTAATACTCCTGAACACATTAAAGAAGCGGGAATTAATGCAATAAAAGAAGATTATACACATTATACACCTTCAGCAGGAATTCCAGAGCTCAGAAAAGCAATTGCTGATTATGTCTCTGAAGAAAGAAATATTTTAGTAGGACCAGAGAATATTGTGGTTTATCCGGCTGCGAAAATAATTTTGAGCTTTGCAATCCTTACATGCACTAATCCGGGAGATGAAGTTATTTACCCCAATCCTGGATATCCAATATATGAGAGTTTAATTAATGTATTTGGTTGTAAACCCGTTCCTGCCCAATTATGGGAGTATGCTGATTTTAATCATAATACTGATGAGCTACGAGAGCTCATAACCAATAAGACAAAATTAATCATAACAAATAGCCCGCAAAATCCTACAGGTTCGATTTTAAATAAAAATAACCTTGAAGCGATTTCAGAAATTGCCTTAGAGAATGATATTTGGATTTTATCAGACGAGATTTATTCGAATATGGTTTATGATAATATAAAATATTATAGTATAGCAGCTGCTCCCGATATGCAGCAAAGAACAATTATTTTAGATGGGTTTTCCAAATTCTTCGCTATGACAGGGTGGAGACTTGGGTATAGCATAACTAATACAACAATTGCTGAATATTTTGCTAAATGGTCTACAAATATTGTCTCATGTCCTGCTTCATTCACTCAGATGGCAGGATTAACCGCAATGTTAGAGGATAAATCTCCGTCATTGGAGATGGTAAGGGAATTTGATAAACGCCGTAATTTAATTTGCGAAAAACTTAATTCTATTGATGGAATTTCAGTTCGGAAACCAAAGGGGGCATTCTATGTGTTTGCGAACGTAACAGAAGCATGTAGAAAATTGAGATTAAGGGATTCTCTAGAATTCCAGGAATTTTTATTGGAAAAAGCGGATGTAGCAGTATTATCTAGAGATTATTTTGGAACTCGAGCTTCTGAAGAAAATCAGGAATATGTAAGATTTTCTTATTGTGTTTCTCAAGAAGATATTACTAAAGGAATAGATCGAATAAAATCAGCTATTGAATGAATTTCAGTTTCTAGATTTCACGATAACAAAAAGATAACCGAGATTTTGTCTAAGTAGATTTAGAACTAATCTCAATTTTAACTAATTAAAAAATATTTTATATTAAAACAATGAATAATTATTTACAATATTCTACAATAATAATTATAATAAAAATCAGTAAAGGAAGATTAAAAAATGAGTATTGATATATCTGATGGAATTGATGAGGGAAATTTAAGAATAAAGGTTCTAGCTACTAATGAAACTAGTGCAACAATATTGACTGAAGAAAGATTCAATGGAAAGGTAATCCAACCGGGAATTAGTGTTCCATTTATGCCTGCCGAGCATGGATTAGCAGTGAGTATTGAAGTAATTGATGGTGATACTACCCATTTATTCTTATTAGACACGGGAGGACCGGTGAATACGATAATAGAAAATTCCAAAAAATTAAAGATTGATTTAAATAAAGTTGAAAAACTCGTTCTTAGTCATGGACATACTGATCACTATGGAGGATTAACGAAAGTGATGCCAGAACTTAAAGAACGTACTGAATTCATCGTAAACCCTAAATGCTTTACTAATAGAAATCATATTGCTGTTATTAGACCAGGAGAAGAATTATCTGTTGAAGAAATGAACACTAAATATCGACAGTTAAAGAAAGAGAAAAAATTTAAATTTGATATAAAAATGCCGGTTTTAAATAAAACTTTTATTACTGATCTTGCAAATGAACACAATATAAAAATAAGTGAAACGAATCAGGCTGTAAAATTATATAAGGGAATCGCCACAAGCGGAGAAATTGAATTATTTAATAAAGAGGAAGTTTCAAAAGGATTTTTCTTAATCAATGAAAATAAAAAATTTGAGAAAAATTACTTTAGAGACGAAACTTCAATTTATATTAACGTAAAAAATAAAGGATTAGTTGTTCTCACAGGTTGCGGACACTGTGGGATTATGAATACAATAAAACACGGTCAGAAATTAACAGGTATTGATAAAATTTATGCGGTAATCGGTGGTTTCCACGAAGAATGGAACTCGGATGAGATTATAGATAAAAAAGTTAAGTATTTTGAAGAGATAAACCCGGAAATTATTTGTGGAATGCATTGTACAGGCTTTAAATTTAATGTAAAAATGTCAAAACATCCAGCCCATACTCTAGGTATTGTAGGAACTGAATTTCATTTATAATTTTTTTTTTTAATATCCAAAAATTTTGAGATAATACTCTAAAGCATTTTGATTTTTAGATTAAATATTTCTTCTTAAATTTCTTTCTAGTAGTATGAATGTTGGAAAAATGAATAAGAAAGGTCAAATTGTAATTCCAAAGGAAATTAGAGAAAAATTTGGGATTAAGCAGGGTGATACGATCATTTTTAGAATTCAAGGTAATAAAATTATTTTAGAAAAAATTCAAGGGAAAATGTCAGAAATTTTAAAGAACAGCAAACCAATTGAAAATAGTCTTATTTTTCAAAGAAAATTAAGAGAGGAATGGGAATGAAGGTTTATCTTGATACCATATTTCAAAAAGAAATTTTTATGAAAAAGATACTCTTGAATCGCATTTCTTTTTTCCATCTACTTTAGTTGAATATTATTTATAAATTAGAAATAATTGAATTAATACATGGATATTCCAGAAAAATGCCCTGGAAAAGAAGATGAAATTTATATGATAATAAATCTCATTCGACTTGCTATATCTTGCGTGATTTTATATTTTCTTCACTGGGGTTTTACAATTGGATTCTTAATTTATTGGATAGTGTTTATTTTTATATTTTTTGGTAGATATTTGTGTAATCGATGCATCTATAGATTAGGTAAGGAAGTTGAATCACCACAAGAATATAATGAAAAATATGGTGCTGAATTTAAACATCGGTTAATGGTTTCCTTTCCATTTTTATTAATTGATTGGTTTTTCGCGATTGGTATTGGAATATACATCATCATAGTCAATATTTCATTAATTCTAATTATTTTGCCCTTGATAATAATTCAATTCATATTAACAATGTATAACCTAATTTCAACACCAAAAAAACACTGCCCTGAATGTTTATTCCGGGAATATTGTCCAGTATCAAAAAAATAACATAATAGGAATTCTTATATTAAGATTGAAATTATAGATTTTTCTCAATTAATTCAAAAAGAGAAT
>Ga0209986_10002859_pt1 | contig 15446 bp, 7 predicted proteins | sample BlataG_FD_183168 | JGI IMG/M metagenome (GOLD analysis project Ga0209986, IMG submission 183168) | Deep subsurface microbial communities from Black Sea to uncover new lineages of life (NeLLi) - Black_00105 metaG (SPAdes) (version 2) | ecosystem: Environmental > Aquatic > Marine > Oceanic >...
CGACCTGCCCGTGGGAGCTATGTACGGAGCCGGAAAGGTCGTACTGCTCGATGGTGTCAAGCTGCTTGAAGTGCCTTTGTGGCGGAGTTATCTGGCAGGATGCATTCTGCTGGGGATTGCTCCCTGTACCGCAATGGTCCTCGTGTGGGGGTATCTGGCAAAAGGAAATGACTCTCACACACTGGTGATGGTAGCTATCAATTCCTTAACAATGCTTCTTCTCTATGGTCCTCTGGGCGGTTTCTTGCTGGGTGTCGGCCGCCTGCCGGTACCGTGGCAGGCCTTGCTCTTGTCAATAGGCATCTATGTGGCCCTGCCATTGATAGCCGGGTACCTCTCCAGAAAATGGATCATTGCCGCCAAAGGCGAAGCCTGGTTCAAGGAGAGATTCCTCCATTTTCTCACGCCGGTGACCATTATTGCCCTGCTGGTGACCCTGGTTCTTTTGTTCTCTTTCAAAGGGGAGGTCATTCTCTCCAATCCGCTCACCATCCTCTGGATTGCAGTTCCGCTGTTTATCCAGACCAACCTGATTTTCTGGCTGGCCTACGGCCTGGCAAAGCTGCTGAAACTGTCTTATGAAGATGCCGCTCCGTCGGCCATGATTGGCGCTTCCAATCACTTCGAAGTGGCTATTGCGACGGCCACAATGCTCTTTGGCCTGTCCTCCGGCGCCGCCCTGGCGACAGTTGTAGGTGTACTGATAGAGGTTCCTGTTATGCTGATGCTGGTAAAGATCTGCTTAGGAACTAAAAGCCGGTTTTCGTGACCGCCATCCACCCTGGATGAGTGTCTTGAACAGAAAACTTCCCAAAATGGCAAAACCGCTAAAGGGTTTTGCCCTACAATTTGTCATAGCACAATTAGAAAATGATATTACACTGCACAGTTTCACCTGGAGAGCAGCTTTCGAAATCATCTCTTAGACGTTGAGCGGGGTCGCCCAGCACCACCAAAATCGCCAGTATCCCTTTGAACGTAACCTGGCATGAACAGATGCCGGTGTCTACTTCAGCAGCAGCATCCGTTTGGTAATAGAGGTCTGGTCGCTTTCAAGGCGGTAAAAGTAGATGCCGGTTGCGACCGGTTTGCCGGACTGGTCGACACCATCCCAGATGGTTTTGCCGTGCCCTCTTTCCAGGTAACCGTCAAGCAGGACGGCCACCTTCTGTCCCATAATGTTATAGATTGACAGTGTGACCCGCCCGCCTTGCGGCAGGTAGAAATTTATGGTGGTGTAAGGATTAAACGGGTTGGGATAGTTCTGATACAGTTGATACGTCATAGGCAGGTTTTCGTCCGGCTCTCCCAAGAGTGACTCAAACATTTTCATAACATTCTCTTTGCCCTCACTCTCGGGACAATCAATAAGAGCCGCGTACATCTGCCGTGGGACATTCTTCTCAAACCGTTTCAATGCCACCGCTATGTCGACCAGGCTGTTGTCGCCGGTATGGGCCGCCGGGTGGGTTTGTGCCCAGTTCTCAGTCACGGCACAAATATCAAGGGCGTCAACCGAGCCTAAACCATCCGCGTCAGCATAGACCGAGGCTAATGGTGTCCACCTACTGCCCGGCACAAAGACATGAGCCGGTTTCATGCCCCAGGAAATATCAGCGCTGTCTGCCCTCTGGGGACCTTCATTGCCCCAGTACAGCCCCATCGGGAGAATATCTCGTTCATCGACCACGCCGTCGTTGTTGGCATCGCCGGGAAAGACCGCCGCGCCCGTATAAAACGTATCAACATATCTCCGATCAAGCGGATAACCGACTGTATCGAGGATGCCTCGTTCAAGAATCATCTCGATTGTGTCCAACGGCATCAGATAATCGGAACTGTTATCGACAAAGAGCAGATAATAGCGAGGGTCATAGATCAAGTTGGGGAAGTTGTCACCTTTGAAGCTCCGAAAAGAGACATTGTCGGTCAGAGTGTTATACTGTACCGGTTGATTAAACTGTATTTGAAACGGTTTCTGAGTAATGAGGATATCCTGCTCCTTACCCGGTTGGGGCAGAATGCTCTCCACTGTCAGCTGGCCACTGTCGGCGCCTGTGATTAAGCAGTCATACGCAAACTGTGCCGCTTCGGCGGCGGCGGTAATGTCTGCCAAAGAATTCCCCGCCAGGAGGGCGAACGCAATTGTATCAACCTGCCCGGGGTCTATGGTAAGCGGCCCGGCCGATACCAGTTGGAGGAGGTCCAGTCGCGTATTCATGTAGGTAGAACCGGAACCGAATCCGTCAGCAAGTGAACTGTACTTTTCCTGCTCCGTAAACCCATCATGTTCGGTGGACCCATTATCAGGATAGCGGACAAGTGAGTCCGCCCTGGCCGTCAGAGCAGTCGTCGTCGTTCCACCAACGACTTTCACCCCTCGAAAGTTTGAAAGCGCCAGCCCGTTGTTGTAAGCCATCCAGGCAAAGCCATCACTTGCTTCCCAGCCGCCGGCATTGGCGCTGAAGGCAACAATATCCCAGTCGAGATAAAACCCGAGGTAAACCCCGGCCATCTGGGATGAAGTGGAGTTTTTCAAGATGTAGCGAAGGATGACAAAATCATCATAGGAGGATATGTCGAAAGCATAGGACTGCTGAACAATCTCCAGACCCAGCGGATTTTCGGCCCGTTCATCAGAGAAGCGGGAAAACGTCTCCTGGGATGCCGTCTCCCCCGGCTCCATGAGTTCAATGTTTCCCCCCGGCAGGACTCTGAAATCACCATCCGGTTCTCCGATGGCATTTCTTACTCCATCGGAAACATGGTCGGCATCGGTACCGATAATCAGTCCCCCTTCATACAGGTCGTTGGCGCCGCCCTCGAAAGTGAAACCGACGCCGCCGGCCGGAAAAAATGAGTTTGTCCCCAACCCGTACGTCCCGAAGTTGCTGACGGTAAATTCAGTCTTGCCGATGTTGTGGGTAACAAACATTCGCTTGTTTGCCGGTTCCACTACAAAGAAAAGCTTGGCCGGCTGCGAATAATACCCTGTATCTCCCATGATGTCAAAATCAAGCGATAGTACCGATCCTTCGGTAATCGTATCAGACACAACAACCCTGATAATGTCAACGGAACGCACTGTGTCGCCCTCATAGATGGTTCCAAAATAGGCGCTGCCGTTGAGGACAATAAGCGATGGGTCGGAACCGGTTATTGAAGCCGAGACTCCAAAGACATCGGCACCGATATTCTGCAAAACCACAGCTCCTGCAACCGTATCGCCCGGTGCAATAGGGTCATGGTCAAACGCATACACCCGAATATTGGGATCGACGTTGGCGGGCGAGAGAGCGTTCAGCGCCGCCATGCAGTCAATTACGCCCCATCCAAAGTTGTTATCAGGGAGGGTATAGCCAAAATCGTTGGCAGTGGTAAGGATTGCTTCTTTGATTTCGTCGACAGTAGCATTGGGGTTCTTCTGTCTCAACAGCGCCACCAGCCCAGCTACATGGGGGGTGGCTGCTGAGGTTCCACTAAAATATCCATAGTTGCCGTTGGGTGAGCTGGTACGGATACCTGACCCGGGAGCGGTGACATTGGGTTTGATGGTCCCATTGCAGTCGGATGGCCCTCGGGAGGAGCTGAAGGAAACCGAGGGTGGGGTAGTGGAAGTGTTAATACTGCCGACGGCAAAACAATCAAGGGAGTCGTCGGCACGATTGGCCGGGTTGCGGATAGTGGCTGCAGCGGAGCCTTCGTTGCCGGCGGCGAAAATGTTCACGATACCCAGCGCCTCGAGGTTGTCGATCAGATCATAGAAAATGTTTATACACCCAATGTCCCTCACTCCCCAGCTATGATTGATGACATCGGGGACGTCGTCAATTGAATTGGGGTCACCATCGGGGTCAGCCGCCCACTCAAAGGCATCGATTATGGAAGTACCCGGAATGTCGATCACAGCGGCTGAGATCCATTTGGCGTCAAGAGCGACGCCGATGGTGTCACCGGTGGCATCATCATGCCCCACTAAGATACCCATTGCATTGGTTCCGTGATCAGTTGAAATACCGGGAATCGTATGGGGGAATAACTCCTGATTCAGTGGGTCAAACCAGGCTGCCCCTGAATCACCGTCATGGCCCTTCCAGTTATTGATAAGGGCAGGATGGGCGCCGTCGACGCCGGTGTCAAACGAACAGATCACCCGCCCGGCGCCGGTGTAACCGGCCGCCCAGGCGCTGTCGGCCTTTATATAAGTCAGGTTACCTTCCACCCCGGTCGAAAGAGCGGGGGCAGGGTCAACCTTATCGGGCATAATTGACTCGATTTTGGGTACGGCATAGATCATCTGTATGTCGCTGCGATCCGCTAAGCCGGAAAGCTCCCCTACGGCGACCTCGGCCTCAACGATATTGACTATCCAGTGCGGTTTAATGTTGGCCGCCAGGTTGTTGCTTTCCATCTCCTTAAGCCTCTGTACCAGAGCTTGCTGGGCATTGGTGTTGTTCTGACGGAGACGACTAACGGCAATTTGATACCGCCCTGCCCTGGTTGCCGCTTGAGCATTCACCGAGGCCTTAAACTGAAAGGCGTCATTGACGCGAGGAAGTTTGATCCATACTTTTACCAACTCGTTGGGCTTTTTGGAGGAGACCTGACTTACTATGTCGGCAGCCAATTCCCCTGACCAAGCGATTGACGGCAAACAGATAAACAAAACGAAAAACAGAGATCGGCATATTGTTCTCATATCAACTTTCCTTCTTTCATGATCCATAATATAATAAAATACAAAACGATAGTATGATTATAATAGTGTGAACTGTTCCAACTCTCTGAAAATAGTACGAAAATTAATCTTGGAAAATAGATCTGGCAAAACTAATGTAAGCGCGCAGCTAAAAAGAACGAGGAACAAGAATATGGATCAACAGCAACCACTAAGCCGCGAAGTGATGAGAGCGATGCTTTCTGATTTTGCCAAGAACTGGCTGGCTCATGACGGCCTCTGGTTTCAGGCGGTCGAAAAACAGTTAGGCATAGACAAGGCTATCGAGCTTGATCGGGAAGCGTGGGAGAAATTCACCGTCATTGAGGCCAAAAGGATTATGGCTCGCCACCACATCCCCGAAAACGGCGGCCTGGAGGGGCTGAAAAAGGCGCTGGGATTTCGCCTGTATGCTTTTATCAACGTGCAGGAAATCAGAAACGAGACGGGCAATTCGTTTGAGTTTTATATGGTTGACTGTCGGGTTCAATCGGCCCGGCGGCGCAAACAGATGCCTCTGTTTCCATGCAAATCGGTCGGGATCGTGGAATACTCCGGGTTTGCCAAAACCATCGATCCTAAGATCAAGACCGAGTGTATTGCCTGTCCTCCCGATGAGGCGGCCGGTAAGGAGTTCCACTGCGGGTGGAGGTTTTCGATTTAGGCCACCGGTATAACTGTCACCAACTACGGCATCGTGGGCGATGCCTTTGAGATTGTCCCGGCGCTGTCGAAGAAATTCAAAACCGAACTGAGCAGCTAAAGCTGGTTTTAGTTGTAGGACAGGAGCCCTTGCGCTCCTGTCATCATTTGAGCTTTCCCTGGGACAGGGCAAAAATCTCCTCATAAGCCCAATTTTTCGCTTGACATTTCCAGAGGGGGGGGTTATGGTTTTCTACCATAAGAAGATACGCAGGTGAAAACTCTTTGGTTGGAGGAAATACCCTGAATGGCAAGATTTCCCAAAGGTCAGAAAGAGATTCTGGCGTTGATACTGGTTTTTGCTACACTGGCAATCATGGTTTCGGTGCCATGTGTGGATGCAGCTATGCCACTGGATCTGGATGTCGTTACTGGTGATTTTCTTGTAAACGACGATTCAGTTTCATTTAGCTACATCGAAAGCATTGCCGTCGGTTATGATGATTTAGGAAACTTCATCGTGATTTGGACCGATACACGAAACTATAGCAACAAGTCTGACGTGTGGGCTGATGTTTTCTTCCAGAGGTATCTCGCTGACGGAACTCCAGTAGGTGCGAGTACCCGTGTGAATACCGAAATCGGTGCCGCTTGGGGAAGACCTTCAATTGGGGTCAGAGGGAACGGCAGCTTTATTATAACCTGGAGCGAACACTCTTATGACAACATCCTGTTTCAAATGTTTGACTCAAATGGTGATGCCGTGGTTTCAAATGTCATAGCCAACGAGAACGTTGATTCTCCTGAGCAATACAGTCCGGTCGTGGTTATAACCTCAAGCGGTAGTTTTGCGATTGTATGGCTTGCCGAAGCCCCTATCAGCGAAGATAACGCTGGTATCTGGGTACGGCTTTTTGATACTTCCGGTGCGCCGTCCGGTCCAGCAATGCGTGTAAACAATGATGTGGGAACCTGGGAATGGGGCTCACCATCGATGGCCAGCGATGCTTGCGGAGCATTCGTCATAGTTTGGAGTGACGAAAGAAACAGGGACAGCCTTACCCAGACAGGCAATAGGGACATTTATGGGCAAAGGTTTGACACTCTCGGCAATCAGCAAGGTGCAAACTTCAGAGTAAATGATGACACTACGCTTAGTAGCCAGGGTGCCCCCTCGATATCCTTCAATAACGCCGGCAATTTTCTCGTGATATGGAGCGACGGACGAGCAGGATCCGAAGATGATATTTACATGCAGTACTATGATAATTCAGGGACAGCCATCGGCGGGAATCTGAAAGTGAACGATGATGCATTTGCCGGAGAAATGGGTGGTCCAGCAATCGATTTCGGCCTCAATGATGAATTCGTTGCTACTTGGAGAGTTTGGTGGTCACAATACCCAACAGGGAACACTGCAATACTAGCAAAACGCTTTGCGTCACCATCGATGCCCTACGGTAGCGAGTTCCGAGTTGACAGCGTCCCCGACAGTGTGGACAAAGGTGCTCCCCTCGTCTGGCTTGATACCGCCGGTAACAATGCCTTCAACGTTATCTGGGTTGACAAAAGAATCACGCCCAAAGCCGTTGATTTTGGAAATCAGAATAATATCTACATACAGCGTTTCGAAAATAATGGCGACGCCATTGGGTCAAATGCCATGCTTGCCGTTGACAACGGAGGGTTGCCGCAATGGAACCCTGCCATTGCCTGCAACCCGGTCTTTGGGGATTATGTCATCGTGTGGGCCGACCCGCGAACTACCAATCCGATCAGTTGTTGCCCCAATGTCTATGGCCCTGATATCTACTCGCAACGGGTAACGCTGTCCGGCACCCTGGTCGATTCCAACATTGCGATTAGCGACTATGGCCAGGAAGGAGCAAGCGTCTTTCCTGTGTCAGTCGGTATGGATGCCAATAGCGATTTTGTAGTGAGCTGGGTTGGAAGACTTAGAAAAATACTCAGTACGGGCATCCCCATAGATACCAGCATTCAGACATCGAGTGGCCAGATGTCGATGAACGATTCCGGTCAATTTCTTATCAGTACGGCACAGGGTTCTGTTATGCCGCCGTTGGACCCCAACCGATTCTACGTTCAGAAATACAACTCTGATTTGACTGAGGATGGTCTGCCTATATTAGTGGATAGCTCGTTTGTCAGTGGAATAGATGTGAGTATATCGGCCTCCATGGATAACAACGTGCGCTTCGTCTGTGCCTATTGCGATCAAAGGAACGGAAATTCAGACATTTTTGCTGTTGTATATGATTCCAGTGGGCCTGTGGGACTCCCCTTCCAAGTGAACGACGATGGCGGTACGACTCGCCAAAGGCATCCCAAGTGCGCGGCTAATCCAGACGGTGACGGTTTCATCGTGGCCTGGATCGACGAAAGGGATAGCACAGAGGATATCTATGCCAGGATATATGACGCATCTGGCACCCCTCAAGGTACAAGTTTCAAAGTCAATGACGTTTTAACAACTAACAGCAAGTCGATCGCTGTTGCAACCTCAGTTGAGGGCTGGTATGTGATCGTCTGGAACGATAACCGGAGCGGGGCACACAACATCTACTGCCAAGCTTACAATTTAGACGGAAGCCGTTTTCCCACCTCGAATTATCTGGTCAATGATAGCACCGCCTTGGAGTATCCAAAGATTCTACCGAAACTCGACATTGGCTATGACACCCTGATCTTCTTTACCTGGATGGACACCCGAAACGGACGGGGCTGGGATATTTTTGGTAAGGTCTTGTCGAAGCGTGATATCGTCACTGCCGTTGAAGAGTCGGAATCAAGCTGGCAACTACCCATGAGGTTTGCCCTGCACCAGAACTATCCTAACCCGTTCAATCCGGAAACACGAATCGAGTTCTCTCTACCACGCACGTCCTTTGTGACAATCGAGATATTCAACATACTTGGCCAAAGAGTCAGAACCCTTGTGAACGAACGGTTGTCAGTTGGCTACAAGAATGTTACGTGGAATGGCAGAGATGATAACGGCTTAAGTGTTTCCTCAGGGATATACTTTTACAGAATTGTAACGGACGATTTCGCAGAGAGCAAGAAAATGATATTGCTGAAGTAGCCATAAGCGTAAAACCTCCCTTAGCACTTCAGCTAAGCAAGATCAAGGGCAGAGGCAATTCGGCTTCTGCCCTTTTGTAATACATTTGATCATGTCAGACGTCCGCCATGCGCGAGGCGTATTCGCTGGGTCAATCTGGTAGGATGGACAACTTCGATCTGAAAAACTCGACCGTCTTGCGCAAGCCTTCCTCAAAGCCGACATCCGGTTGGAAGCCGAACTTGGCCAATTTTTCTATTGAGGCAAAGGAATGACGGATATCCCCCGGTCGTGGTGGATCGTATTTGGCTTTGACTTGTACCCCGATAATCGTGCATAGTTTGTCCAGCAGCTCGTTTAAGGTGAACTGGCCGCCGCAAGCCACGTTAAAATGGGCGCCGACTACCCGGTCATTGGTGGCTGCAAGGATATTAGCCTCGACACAGTTATCGATGTAGGTGAAGTCGCGCGACTGCTCACCGTCGCCATAGACCGTCGGCGGCCTGCCGTTAAGAAGAGCGGTGATAAACTTGGGGACCACAGCCGCATACTCGCCGGCCGGGTCCTGGTGGGGACCGAAGATATTGAAATATCGAAGGCTGACGGTCGGAAACTGGTAAAGCTCCCAATACACCCGGCAGTAGTATTCGCACGTGATCTTGGTTACGGCGTAAGGCGATAGCGGGCTGGGGGACATCTCTTCATGTTTGGGCAGCTCCTCGGATTCGCCGTACACCGACGAAGAAGAGGCATACACGAGCTTTTTCACGCCCGCGTTTTTAGCCGCCTCCAGCACATTCAAGGTACCGTCGATATTGACGGCATTCGACGTCAGCGGATTCTTTACCGAGCGCGGCACCGAGGGCAGAGCCGCCTGATGAAGAACATAATCTACTCCATCGACCGCCCTGGCGACCGTCCAGTAATCCCTGACATCTCCTTCGATCACCTCAACCGAATCGGGTAGTCCCTCGATGTTATCCTGTCTGCCGGAAGAAAAATTGTCGAGAATACGCACCTGGTCACCCTTTTCAACCAGGTGAGCTGCGATATTTGATCCGATAAACCCTGCGCCGCCGGTTATGAGAAATCTCATGTTTACGATAAGCCTTATTTCATGCTGCGAGTCTGTTAATAAGTATCGGTCTGGTTACGCCTTGTTTAACTCGTCTCAGTTGTCACTTCAAGGTTGATGTATCATAATCGATAGGATATTAATGATATAAAGCCGGTTTGTCCAGTTAATCTCATGCAATTATTCAAGCAGCAACGAATGTCGGGTTTCTCCCCGCCTTAGGCGGGTCGGGACCCGACCTACAAACTCTCAGTAGAGGTTCAATATATTGAACCCATACGCAGGGTAGCCCGCTGGCGGCTGGGGTTTTCCGCGCTGTTCAGTAGCAGGGTGGTCCGGCGGTATCAAACAGGTAGTTCATGTAATAAACGACGTCGGCAACGTTGACATGGTTGTCGCAATTAGCATCGGCGCGGCCGGCCCCACCAATCGGTGCGGGACCATCCAGCGTGATAAACTGCATCAGGTAATTGAGGTCAACGACGTTGGCCTGATCGTCGCCATCATAGTCGCCGGGAGTATAAGCCTGCGAGCAGTTGTACTTCAACAAAACCGCCCAAGACCCAACCAGCCCACCGGCGTCATACCCGAAGGCGAGGAAAAAGTAGGGATTATCCTCGGTCAGCCCGGTTGGCGTCCAACTGAAAGACCAGCCATTGGCTCCATTTAAATCCGCTCCAATAAGGCTGCGCGAAACGGCCCAGTCCTTGGCCAGAAGGGATACCATCAAATCCACGCGCTGCCAGTTCCCGTTGTACTGCACTTGATTCGTACCCAGGTAAGTACGCATGGCTACATCCACGAGTGTTCCGGTCAGGGGATCAGACAGGCGCACAAGATAACTGCCATCCGGCTGTTCCCACTCGCTGAAACCGTCGACCGCCAGCCAGTTGCCGGGTGTTCCTCCCAACCCGATAATCACGGCTCTCTCTTCCTCCTCAATCCAGCCGCGAAGGAGGAAGTAGTCGGGGTTTCTACGGTAGTCAAAGGTGAGTTCATTTCCGTGCGTCGCGGAGTATTCCTTCAGCCCTGCCAACAGACACTCGTCGTAGGTGCCGAGGTTTTCTCGCGTTGCAAACTTTTCCGCCAGGCGTTCGGCAACAATGTCGATCGACATGACATCAAGATCTTCTTTCATCAGTTCTTCATAGCCGCGGTCAAACCATAGCTTGACGGCGATGGCAGCTGCTACTGGTCCGCAGTAGTAGTCACCATATTCGCCGTTGGCGGCATGGTTGCTGTCACCCGGATTGCCGTTGATATCTCCCAGCGTCGACTGATTCAGCGTCACCAGGCCGGCGGAATAGTTAATCTGGGCATCGTGTCGGTATATCTCAATGAAGGAGAGATCTTCATCGCTGCTGGTCATCAGCAGTTCCAGCGGTGAACAGAAGCCGGAGCCATTGTTCGGTGAAGTAATAATCGGGATGGGCGGCGTCGGTTCAAGATAGACGGCAATGTTGTTAGAAGAGCTTCGTCCCAGAGTATCATAGACGGTGGCGCGCAGAGTGTACGTGCCTTCGGGCAGCGAGGAAAAGTTCCAATTGAGGCTGAATCCATCACCAGTGCCGGAGTTGTCGACGCCGTCACGCAACGCTTTCAGGCCGTCAAAGTCGCGGCCGATTTCAACATAGCTCCCCCCCGAAGAATACTCAAAAGAGACATAGTCGATAATCTCCGAGCCGGATGTATCCCAGACCCACAGATCAGTGGAGCCAAAGAGGGTGTCGTTGTTTTCGGGCGCGATCAATGAGAGAGCCGGTTCGGGTTGGCTGCCATTACCTCCGGGAATACCGGCGGCATACAGCACCAGGCGTCCCGGGAAGTTCCAGATCGAATTGTTGTTCAGATCAACGTAGCCTGTGGTGCTGTCCCAGATATTGTACGAGGTGCACTGAATGGGAATGTCATCGGTGATCACCGCCGGGCTGTCAGCCGGGTCGAGGGCATTGCCGATATAGAATCCTGCAAAAAACGGGCCGTTGACCACGCACGGCGTATCCAGCGGGACCCATATCTCATAAAGGCCTGTCCCCGGTATCTGGACCTCCCATTCACTGGAAATGGCCAGGAGATCGCCGGGGAAAGGACAACCAGGTACAGAGTTGTCCATTTCCTCCACGTCGACTGAAACATACAACAGCGGCGTGCCGAAAAAGTACATGGCCATGACGATTTCCGTCACGGTGAAAGGATACGGGCTCGCGCAACTGGCGACCGGGTCAAGGTGTTCCTTGTATAACTCGTTTCCGATAACCCAGCCGTCAATCTTCCACACGGCCCCACTGTCGTGGCGAACAATGCAGGTGTCCGCTGTAGCCAAACCGGGCCTGATTCGTATCTCTTGTGACGGCAAATCACCGATTCTGACCAGTCGTGCTTCTTTCTTTTCGACGGCGTTTATTGGTGCCGTGAGCAATAACAGAACAAAACATCGCGTAACGATCGGCAGACGTGGCATCGGGTTATCTCCTCATTCTGTTCAATTTTTGCCTTTTCTTGATTATCGTTCATTTTCGCATATACTTGACAGGCATAGCCTGACTTTAGGCAGAATCTGACCTCAAGAACCCGGAGTGTTCTGCACTGGCAATGAACGAACGTCCCGACAACAACCGAATTGAGCGCAAACCGGCCTGGCTGAGGGTAAAAGCCTTCACGGGTACAGGCTACGATACTGTCAATCGCCTGCTCAAACGTCACGGGCTGAACACCGTATGCCAGACGGCAAATTGTCCCAACCGGGGGGAGTGTTTTAACCGGGGAACAGCTACTTTTCTCATTTTAGGGCCGGTATGCACGCGCAATTGTCGCTTCTGCAATATCCGGCCGGGGAAACCAACGCCTCCTGATCCCGATGAACCCCGACGAGTTGCCGGGGCAGCCCTAGAGATGCAACTCAAACACGTGGTCATCACCTCAGTAACCCGGGATGATCTGCCGGATGGCGGCGCCGTCCAGTTTGCCGAAACGGTGCGCTTGCTCAGGCGCTGTCTTCCGAAAGCAATTGTCGAACTGTTGACCCCTGATTTTGGCGGCTCACAAAAAGCCTGGCAGACGATCCTGGAGAGCTCTCCTGATGTCTTTAACCACAATGTCGAAACGGTACCGCGTTTGTATCCGCTGGTCAGGCCGGGGGGGGACTACCAACGCTCGCTGAAGTTGCTTCGTTGGATGCATGAAAATTCGAACGTTGTCACCAAATCCGGGCTTATAGTCGGCATGGGGGAGTCGTCCGAGGAACTAAAGGCTGTATTTGCTGACCTGGTCCTAAGCCGGGTGTCTATTCTCACAATTGGCCAGTACCTGTCGCCATCAAAACATCATTTTCCGGTAGTTCGGTACCTGCCGCCCGATGAATTTGTTCGGCTGGCGGAAGAGGCCAAAAGGGCAGGCATCCCCACGGTGGTTTCGGCGCCTCTGGTCCGCTCGTCTTATCAGGCGGACTTTGTTTTCTCTCAACGTTAAATTCGGACAGGGCAGATGAGGACATCTGCTGTCCACGAAAGTCTATCTCTACTATGATCAATATCTTGGGGTGCTGTCATGCGACCCCGCATGACAGCCTTTTCGCAATTAGGTGTCGGGCGGGGTCGCCCGACACCACCAAACTGCAGGAGTCGGAAACTCCTCCCCTACAATAAATGGCAGGAGTCGGGGACTCCTTCCCTACAACTCTTACGATCAATCTTTATACAAAAGCCTTTTGACCGGTGGCCTTCTGTTACCGGTGTCCGATAGAGGCATTGTAAGTTTGGCCTCGGAAGGACAACCATGAAAGACAACAACAAGATCAATATCCTGGTGGTTGACGATGAGAAGTATATTTGCGACATCATCGTCGAGGTTCTGTCGTCCGAGAATTACCATACAGTCTCCATCTCAGACCCCAAACAGGCTCTGGAATATATTGAGCAAAAGCCGGTCGACCTGGTCCTCACCGACCTGATCATGGGAGAGTATTCCGGGGTGCACATTCTTGAAGCCACTTTGGCCAACCACAGTGACGCCATTGTTATCCTGATGACCGCTCATCCGACGGTGCAAACAGCCATCTCGGTGCTGAAAAAGGGTGCCTATGATTTCCTGCTCAAACCGTTCAAACTGGATTTGCTAAAGGCCACGATCAATCGCGGTCTCAAACACCAGCGGGTTGTACGGGAAAACCTGAGTCTGAAAGGGCAGGTGGAGTTCCTCAAGATTGCCAACGCCTCTCAGACCGGCATTGAAATCGACAGTTTTCTGAAACTGGTAGTCAGTGCCTGCAAGAAGGAGATGTTGGCCAGGGCGGCCGGCATAATCGAAATCGACCCGGGAAGTAAAGAGCCTTTTCGGAAGATCTGTGACTCTGACGGGGAAGAGTGGGGCCGGGAGGTACTTGATGAGGCGACGCTGCAGCAGTTCGCCTACACCAAGAGTGCCAGACCTGTCGTTCAGACCGAGACTATCACAAAAGAGAATGGAGCGGCCGTCAAAACCTTTATTTCTCAACCGATTTTTATCCGACGCCGGCTGCACGGCGTGATCAACCTCCTGGTTCTGACACGCTTCGGCAGCGTTACCCCGGGTCAGTTGGACGTTTTGACCATTTTGACCAACTCGGCGGCGTCGGCGATTGCCAACCACAGACTGTACCAGGATGTGCAGTCCTCTTACCTGCAAGCCATCCGGGGTCTGGCCAACGCTATCGAAGCACGTGATAAGTGCACCGCGGGACATACCGATCGTGTTTCCAAGCTGGCCGGACTGGCGGCGCGTCATCTGGGATGGAATGAATCACAGATTCATGACCTGGTGATGGGATGCTCGCTGCACGACATCGGGAAAATTGGCGTTCCCGACTCGATCTTGAACAAAGCGGACAAACTTACAGAGGAAGAACGTCAGTTGATGAACAGTCACCCCAAGATGGGGCTCAAAATTATCCAGGGGATCGATTTGTTCAAGCCGGCTATTCCTTACATTACCGCTCACCACGAACGGTACGACGGAACGGGATATCCTCAAGGACTGAAAGGGGAAGAGATTCCAATAGAGGGACGACTGCTGGCGGTCGTGGATGCCTTTGACGCCATTATGGCCAACCGACCCTATCGAAAGGGGGCCGGTCTCAAGGCGGCAGCCTCAGAGCTGGTCAGCTACAAAGGGATACAGTTTGACCCCAAGATTGTGGATGTATTCCTTGAGATGCTGGCCCAGGAACAAATCGATTTCGGGCAGATGTACGGCTGCGATGAAGATACCGGCTTCCTGCGCGAATTGCCGGTCAGCGAAAAGGTACCGGTGTAAACGAGAACAGAAGTATCAGCAGTGAAATAATCCCCATGGTCGTAGCAACAGCACCGGGATGTCGATTGTCATTCAGGGTGGGGGGATGTTTGACCCCGAAGATCAAGCCAAAAGCGGCAAAGAACCACCACATCGGTGACTGAAATCCGAGAACGATTAGTCCCACCATAGCTACGCGACCCAGAATAAACTGTCTGCGCCGGCTCAATCCATACAAGATGTGACCGCCATCCAGTTGACCAATCGGCAGCAGGTTTATCGCCGTGACCAGCATACCGACCCATCCGGCAAAGGCTGCCTCAGTCAGTCTGTAATAGAACCCCTCCGGGGCCGGACCCACCAGCGTCAGCGTGGCAAGGCGCATGAGGATCGACTCGCCTTCCATCGAAAAGCCCAACTCTTTCAGGCTGAACGCTTCGGGCGGCAGATAAGTTGACTGTGAGAGCCCCCACAGCAGCCAGGCAATTGCAACCACCCACCCGGCAATAGGCCCGGCGGCGCCAACCTCGATCAGGTCACGTCGATTCCAGAAGGGAGATTTTGATTTGATGATGGCGCCAAAGGTGCCAATGATGTTGGGGGCGGGAATGAAGTACGGCCAGGATGTAATAATGCCGCGACGTCGGCTGGCGATGAAATGC
>Ga0209986_10002860_pt1 | contig 15438 bp, 12 predicted proteins | sample BlataG_FD_183168 | JGI IMG/M metagenome (GOLD analysis project Ga0209986, IMG submission 183168) | Deep subsurface microbial communities from Black Sea to uncover new lineages of life (NeLLi) - Black_00105 metaG (SPAdes) (version 2) | ecosystem: Environmental > Aquatic > Marine > Oceanic >...
TGCTCTTGCCGCTGCCGGATGCGCCGATGACGGCCACAAACTCCCCAGCCGCCACGGAGAAGCTCGCGCCGCGCAGCACGCGGAGGTCCTGCTCGCCCATGCGGTAGGACTTGTGCAGGCCCTTTGCCTCGATGGCGAGCTTACTCATATCGGAGGGCCTCCACGGGCTGCATTCGGGCGGCGCGGATGGCCGGCACGACCGCGCCAAGCACGCCGGCCACGATGGCGCCGACAATTATGACGAGCACCGTCCACGGGTCGACCTCGTTGGGGATTTCCGCGAACATGAACCGCTCGCGCGACCACACGCGGAAGTTAAGCCAATCGTCAAGCCAGTCCTGAATGGAGTTTATGTTGCGCACGAAGAAGTATCCGCCTGTCGAGCCGATGATCGAGCCGACCAGGCCGATCACGGCCCCGTAGGCGAGGAATATCCCCGCCACGCCGGGGCTGGATGCGCCAATGGCCTTGAGCACGCCGATGTCGCGCGTCTTCTGAACGACGATCATGTAGAAAATCACGAACACCAGCACGACCGACACCAGCGAGATGATGCCGAACATCACGATCATCAGCGTCCGCTGGGTCTCGATCATGCTGATCAGGTCGATCTGCCGCTCGCGCCACGTCCGGGCGTCGGCGCTGGTCGTCAGCACGTTGGGGACGTCGTTGGGGTAGCTCTCCGAGTAGTCGCGCTTAAACTGCCGCCACACGGCGTTGATTTCCTCGCACACTTCCCGCAGCTTGGCCTCGCTGGTTACGTCGGAGCGGACCTTGATCTGTATCTGCGAACAGCGGGCCGGTGCGACGCGACCGTCGATGGAGGTCTGTTCGGCCATGTCGTTCAGGCGCTGGAGCTCGTCGAACGGCAGGTACACGGTCTTGCCGTCGATGGAGGCAACGTCCGTCGTGCAGTCGTCCACGACCGTCAGTCGCCGCACGTTGGGCGATAGATCCGTCAGCGATAGTTGCCTGCCTATGGGGAATACGTACAGCGTAATCTTCGAGCCGGGCCCGACGATCCGAACGGTATCGCCCTTTCGCGTGCGGAAGCTGAGCGCGTCTATGCCGAGCCCGAGAATCACACGATGAGGCCAGGGCTCGATGGTTTCGACTTCGAGCTTCTTGATGACGTCGTCCAGCCTGGTTATGTCCGTCATCGCCGCGGTAAAGCCCACCGCCCTGCGAGCCCGCCTGAGAACGCCGTAGCGCCCCGGCGAATCGGCCGCCTGAACGAGCAACTCATCCAGCTCGACGATGTTGTCCTCCAGCACGGTGAAGTCGCCGCCGGTTGAGTTGACCTCGTTGAACGCGGCGCGTAGGTACTCCAGCGCCTCGGCCTTGGCCTGCGCGAGCTCGATATTCGCCAGGCCGCGGCGGAGGTAACCCTCGGCGTTGGCCAGGCGGTCCAACAGATCGTCCGTCGCCTCGGGCAGGTTGGCGTCGTCGCGCCCGTCCCGCTCGCGAGCGGCGACAGCCCGGACTTCCTCGATGTGTGCGGAGACCCTTTCAGCCAGCAATTCCGCCGACGGGTCGAAGGTCGGCTCGGCCAGGCCCGCCTGAACGAACAAGCCGTCTTCGAAGTCCGTTACGGTGACCGCTTCCGGCAGGCGGATGCCGGCGATCTGCACGAGCATTCGGTAGTCTGCCTGGCCCGGTATGCGAACGACGCCGTAGCTGTATATTCTCGGCGAGGCCGCCTCCACCCGGTCCACGTCCTCGACGATCCTCCTGATCAGGTCGTCGTAGCGCGGTATGCCCGCTTGGCCGTACGGCTCGAGAACGATGTCGCCGAAAAGCCCTCTCGCCGCCCGCTCGATTTTGTTGACGAAGCCCGTCATCACACTGACGACGATGAGCATCATCGCCACGCACAGCGCCACGCCGAGCACCGCGAAGTACGCGATGGCCCGGCGGCGGAGATATCGCAGGCACAGGACGAGCTTGTACATTTATGTGGTCTGCCCTTGGCCGGTCTCGGGGCGGAGCATGGGGAAGAGTATCACGTCGCGTATGGACTGCCGGCCGGTCAGCAGCATGACGACGCGGTCGACGCCGACACCCAGCCCGCCGGCCGGCGGCATGCCGTGCCGCAGCGCCGTGACGAAATCCTCGTCCATCACGCGCATTGTCTCGGCGCTGTCCTCGCCGCGAAGCTGCCCGCGCAAGTTGGCCTCCTGGACGGCCGGGTCGTTGAGCTCCGTGTAGGCGTTGGCGATTTCCATGCCCGCGATGTAAAGCTCGAATCGCAGAGCGATGCTCGGGTCGTCTGCCTTGCGGCGGGTGAGCGGGCACAACGCAGCCGGGTAGTCCAACACGAACATGGGCGTATCGAGCTTGGCGAGGGCCGGCTCGACGACGGCTTCGAACAGCTCGTGGGTGACCACGGCGTCGTCCTTGTCGGCCTCGTCGATGCCGCGCTTGCGCGCCGCGGCCCGCACGGCCTGGCCGTCGGCCATGTCCAGGCCGGCGTGCTCTTTCATCAGCTCGCCGTATTTCGCCCGAGGCCAGGGACGGGTGTAGTCGATCACCCGATCGCCGTACGGCAAGGCCGCCTTGCCCTCGCACCAGAGCGACTCGGCTGCGAAGAGCGCGTCGAGCTCGCCGCGCTCGGGCAAGTCCTCGGCCGAGTCAGCCTGCTGAAGCTCGCCCATGCGTTGGTGGGCGACCTTGGCCTGCTCGACCGCAGCCGGCACGCCGATACGCTCGGCGGCAGTGGCGATCAACTCCTCGGTGATGTCCATCATCACGTCGTAGTCGGCGTAGGCCTCGTAGAGCTCCAGCAGCGTGTATTCCGGGCTGTGGTCCGTGCTCAGGCCCTCGTTACGGAAGACCCGGCTTAACTCGAAGACCCTCTCCATGCCGCCGACCAGCAGGCGCTTGAGGTACAGTTCGGGGCTGATCCGCAGGAACAGGTCGCAGTCCAGCGCGTTGTGGTGCGTGGTGAAGGGCCTGGCCGCCGCCCCGCCGTAGATGGGCTGCATCGTGGGCGTTTCGACCTCGACGTAGCCGCGCCCCTTCAGCACGTCGCGGAAGTGCTCCAAAATCGCGATCCGCTGCTTGAAGGCCGACATCGACTCGGGGTTCGTCATCAGGTCAAGGTACCGCTGGCGGTAGCGGATCTCGGTGTCGACCAGGCCGTGGAACTTCTCCGGCATGGGGTTGAGGCTCTTTGTCAGCAGCGTCAGGCGGTCGGCCCAGATGGTGATCTCGCCGGTCTTGGATTTTTGCAGCAGCCCGGCGACGCCAATGATGTCGCCCAGGTCCAGCAGCTTGGCGAGCTGCCAGGCGGTCTCGTCCAGGGCGTTCTTTCGGAGTGCGATTTGCATCTGCCCGGACATGTCGCGGACGTGGGCGAAGATCATCTTGCCCATGTCGCGGATCAGCACGAGCCGCCCGGCGACGTCCGCCGTCTGGCCCTCGACGCCGTCGAGATACCGCGAAAGCACGCCTTCGACCGGCTCGGCTGTGTCGTATCGCCCGCCGTAGGGGTCGATGCCGAGCCGACGAATCTGCTCGAGCTTCCTGGCGCGGTCTTCCTGCACTTTTTCCAGCATGGTGAGACTTCCTGCACAGACGTCAAGGTGAGCATCATCGGCCCCCGGCGGGCCTAAGTCAACCCCGGCGGCCGGCGCGAGGCGTTCCTCACGGCGCCGGAAAGAAGGATCAGCAGCGATGAACACGGATGGACGCGAGGGAGTCTTCCTCTCTGATTTCTATCCGCGTCTATCTGTGTTCATCCCTGTTGCATTCAAGAGCGTCTCGGCCTAAGAAATCATGGTCGAGGTCAACCAGCCGCGCCAGCCCGGCCGTGATTGGGTCCTTACCGGCGAAGTCCTCCGGGCCCGACACGCCGGCCCGGCGGCGGAAGGTGTCCTGGACGTCCCGGCCGATCTGCGGGAGGCAGTTCTCGCCGGCCTTCTTGGTGATGAACTTCCACGCCTGGCCGACCAGCATGTTCGGAAGCATGACCTGGATGGACCACAGGCCGGTCGAGCCCGTCCGCATGGCGATGTAGCGGGCCAGCAGCAATGCCCCCGCCCGCACGTCCCCGCGGACGAGGGTCGAGGGCTTGTGCGGCAGGAGCGGGTCGAGCACTTCCATCGCGCCGGGCCCGGCCACGGTGATCATCGACGTCTTGAACGTCTGGTCGTCAACCTTCGCGCCGACGTCGGCGGCGATGGCCTGGAGGTGGGCCAGCACGGCCGGGCGGGCGGCGGCGTTGGTCGTGAGGACCCAGAACTTCGCCAGCCGAACGACGAAGCACACGTCGATAATGACGCCCGCCTCGTCGCAGACGGCCGTAAGCAAGGCGGTGTCGTCCTCCTGTGTGGCGGCGTCGGCCGTGCAGGCGCGCTCCAGCAGGTCCAGCGCGCCGTCGCCGGCGACGCGAATGCGCCCCAGGTGCGACGAGTCGAACACGCCGGCACGATCGGCGAGGGCAGCGGCTTCGGCTTCGGCGTCGCCGTAATGGATCGGCACGAGCCAGCCGTCCCGCTCGGCTATCTCCGCGCCGCCGGCCAAGTGCGCGTCGTGCAAGGCGAGCCGGAATGGTTGCGATTCACCCATGCCCGCGAACATAGACCACGCCCAAGCCCCTGTCAACGCAGCCGCCCTGCAAAGCGCTTTTGCAATCCCAACCGATTGGCCGTACCATTCGCCTGCGTCCGGCGGCCACGCCGGCGCGACGCGACCAGCAACGCCCTATGGAGACACCCATGGCCGATATCATTGAACTGGCGGACCAGCTCGGAAAAGCGATCGCCGACACACCAGCCGCACAGGACTACCGGCGGACCCGCGAGCACATGAACGCCCAGCCCGACACGATGAAGCTGCTTCAGGACTTCATGGCCCAGTCGGACAAGATGATGAAGGCAACCCGGGACAACCAGCCCATCGAGGTCGACGATAAGCATAAGCTCAACGAGCTGCACCAGTCCCTCGTCTCACAGGAGGCATACAAGGCCTTCAGCGCCGCGCAAGTGGAGTACTTCGACCTGATGCGAAAGGTCAACGAGAAGATCAACTCCCACCTGAGCGAGATCGAGGGCACCGCCGCCGAGCCCTCGGCCGAGCAGTAGCGGCCGGCATAACGGGAGCGGCGGCGGACCATGCGGCCCTTCAGCCGCAACGGGGCAGGCGGGTGCTGCCGGAGAGGTCTCACACAGGCATCGTAACGTGTCCGCTGCGGGCGGATTGCTCAGCCAGCAGGCACAGGCGGGTCGTCACGGCTGCTTCAGCGGGCGGGCAGGGGGGCTGCTCACCGAGCAGCTCGCGGATGAACTGCTCGGTGTCTCGCAGGGAGGGGTCGGTGTCGACGAGCGGAATCACCTCGGCCGAGCCGTCCTGCCGGTGGTGCGTGAGTACCTGATCCCGCCAGGTGAAGCGGCTATCCGTGCCGATCAGCTCGAACCGCAGGAAGTCTCGCTGGGCGGGCAGACCCATGGTGTAGCTGATGTGCCCGCTCGCGCCGCCGTCGTAGCCGAAGAACATGCTCGCACTGACGGCTGAGAGCTCTTGGCCGGTCCGGCGCTGCCACATGCTGCCGGCGACCCACGCCGGCGGGCCGAACCAGTCGGCGACCTGATCGGCGAAGTGGAAGTTCGCCAGGGCGAAGAACGACCCGAACACCTCTGCCCGCCCGTACCACTTGCACACTTCCGGCATGGCCATCGTGCCGCGGATGGCTACCGGCTCGCCGAGCTGCCCCAGCCGCTCGCGCACGGCCAGGTGCTGCGGCTCGTGGCGGGTAGTGGTCCCCACGTGCAGCAGGCGGCCTGTCTGCTCGGCGACGGCGACCAGGCGATCGACCTGCTCCAGGGATACGGCCAGGGGGTATTCCAGCAGGATGTCCTTGCCGGCGAGCATGGCCGCCTCTGCCATCTCCGCGTGAAGGTTGTTCGGCGTGCAGATGCACACGGCGTCGAGCGCGTCGTCAGCCAGTAGCGCCCGCCAGTTGGTGGTGGTTTTGTGGACGCCGAATTGCCTGGCCCGGTCGGCGAGCAGGGACTCGTTCAGCGTGCAGAGGTGGCCCGCCCGGGCCGAGTTCAGCCCTGCCAGGCATTCCAGCCGCCGCAGCCCCATCCCCGCCAGGCCTATCACGCCGATGGTCTTCATCGCTGGTTCTTGTTCCGGCAGCGCCGGTCCGCTCGACGCAGCGCTGCGTTGTCATCGTGTGTGAACGACCCAGCCACGCAGTGGCTGGGCTTTGAAATCGTCCCGCGCGCGAGGCGCTCTGAATCGTCCCGCGTGCGGGGCGCTCTGAACCGTTCCGCGTACGAAGGGGTCTGAACCGTTCCGCGCGCGGGGCACAGAGCTTTGTATCTTGTTTCTTTGGATTTGAGATTTGTCGCTACGCTATGCCGTCCTTGGCGGGCGGCTCGCCCTTTGGGCGATGCTTCCACCGGCGGTGCACCCACAGGTACTGCTCGGGGGCGGCCCGGACGACGTCTTCTAACGCCTTGGTGTACTCCTGTGTAATCCATTCCATTGGGTTGTCCACATCGGCCCATTCGCAGGGATGGATGATCCGCTGGACGCCGATTTCAAAGTTGAAGCTCTCCGTCAGCCGACGCCCGTAGCCGACGATCACCGGCACCTCGTGTTGCATCGCCAGCAGGGCGATCGACTTGTAGGTGCTCGCCTTGCGGCCGAAGAAGTCCACGAAGCAGCCCTTGCGCCCGGCGTCCTGGTCGGCGATGAAGCTGACGGCCCCACAGCTATCGAGGATGTCGTCGGCCTGCTCGGTGGCGCCTTTCTTATCGAGCACGGTCATTCCGTTTCGCTGCCGCACGCCGAGGATGTGCTCGTTGAGGTAGGGGTTATCGAGCGGCCTGGCGACTGCGTAGACGGGAAAGCCCACCGTCGCCATCGCGTAACCGATCACTTCCCAATTGCCGAAGTGGCCCGTGAGGTAAATCGCCCCGCGCTCCTGCCGCAGCAGTTGCCGGATGTTCTCCTTCTGGCCGGTAAGCGCGAGGTGCCGGCGCCACTTGGCGGGCGTGACCAGGTCCGGCGTGAGCAGCACCTCCAGGCCCAGGTAGACCATGTTCCGCATCGACGCCTTGGCGACCTTGCGGATTCGCCTCTCGTCCCAGTCCGGGAAGCTGCGGCGCAGGTGTTCCTTGGCCCGCCGGCGGTGGCGATGGTCGAGGTAGAACAGCACGTTGCCCATGTGGAAGGCCGTAACGTAGTTGGCCTCCACGCCGAACATCTTGATGAACATCTCGAACAGCCTCAGGCCCAGGTACTGGAGGCAGTCGACAAACTTGTTGCGCGGCTTGGCCATGGGTGGTGCGCTTCAGGCTGTCTCAAAAAGTGCTCTTATCTGCTGCGCGACGGGGCTCCTGTCCCGCCGCGTTTAAGGCGCTGTTCCTGGTGACGGGACGGGAGCCCCGCCACCCGTGGTTACAGTTCCACTGCGCTAGCCGCTACAGGCGGCCTTCAGCTCGTCGAGAATTTTCATCGCTTCGCTGACGGCGCCCTCGACGGGCACGAGCGTGGGCTCGGCGTCGGTGCGGCGCTTGATCTCGACGTTGCCCGCTTTGAGCCCGCGGTCGCCGACCACCACCCGCAGCGGGATGCCGATCAGGTCGGCGTCCTTGAACTTCACGCCCGGGCGGGCGTTGCGGTCGTCCAGCAGCGCGTCGGCCCCTGCGGCTTTGAGCTTGTCGTAGATCGCCGCGGCCGTGGCGATGACCTTCTCGACGTCGCTATTGAGCTGGATGACCTCGATCTCGAAGGGGGCGATGGTAACCGGCAGAGCGGGCCCGTCCTTGTGGGCGGTCAGCTCGATGGCTGCGGCCAGGATGCGATTGATGCCGATTCCGTAGCAGCCCATGATGCAGGGCGTTTCCTTGCCGCTCTCGTCCAGGAAGGTCGCGCCAAGCGCCTCGCTGTACTTCGTGCCGAGCTTGAACACGTGGCCGATCTCCACGCCGCGCGAGAATTGCAGCGGCTGGCCGGCGTGCGTGTCGCCTTCGGTCGCGTTGCGGATGTCCGCGACAAGCACGTTGTCGCCTTCCAGCGGGAAGTCGCGCCCCGGCACGACGTTTCGCGTGTGGTGGTCGGTCTTGTTCGCGCCGGTGACGCCCACGGCCATCGCAGCCACGCCGTGGTCGACGATGAGTCTGTCGACCTTGCCGGCCACGTCCATAGGCCCGGCGAAGCCTGTCGCCGCGCCACTGACGCGCTGGACTGTCGCGTCGTCGGCCAGCTCGATGTGCTCGCCGCCGACGGCGTGAGAGAGCTTGGCGTCGTTGATGTCGTGGTCGCCGCGGACCAGCGCGACGACCGCTGCCTCGCGGCAACTGAAGATGAGCGTCTTGATCATCTCAGCCGGCTGGGCGCCGAGGAACTCGCACACCGCGTCGATCGTGCCGACGTCCGGCGTGTGGACCTGCTCGGTCGCCGGAGCGTCGACCGGCGGCGCCTTGGGAAGCGGGTCGACGGCCGCCTTTTCGATGTTGGCTGCGTAGGCCCCGTCGGCCGTGTGGACAATGATGTCCTCGCCGTATTCGCACGGCACCATGAACTCGTGGCTAGCCGACCCGCCGATCGGACCGCTCTCCGCCTCGACGATCACGTACTTCAGCCCGCAGCGCGCGAAGAGCTTGCAGTACGCCTCGTACATTTTCCGGTAGGACTCATCCAGCCCTTCGATCGTCGCGTCGAAGCTGTAGGCGTCCTTCATGATGAACTCGCGGCTGCGGAGCACGCCGAACCGCGGGCGGAACTCGTCGCGGAACTTCGTGGAAATCTGGTACAGGTTGATCGGCAGTTGCTTGTAGCTGTTGACGTCACCGGCGACGAGCGAGGTGACCACCTCCTCAGCCGTGGGGGCCAGCACATTTTCCCGCCCGTGGCGGTCGGTGAAGCGGCACATCGTCTCGCCGTAGTCCACGTCGCGGCCGGTCTGCTGCCACAGCTCGACCGGCTGGATGGCGGGCATGAGAATCTCCTGCGCACCAGCGGCGTTCATCTCCTGGCGGACGATCTCGGTGATCTTCAGCAGGCTCCGCCAGCCCAGTGGCAGGTAGGTGTATGTGCCGCTGGCCACCTTGCGCATGAACCCCGCGCGGATCATTAACTGATGCGAGGGAATCTCGGCGTCGGCGGGCACTTCCTTGACGGTGGGTATGAACAGTTGGCTGTATCGCATAGTCGCCTCATCGCCGCGCGGGGGAGCTTGGCCCGCCGGCGGCGCACGAAGGTGGTCAATCGCGTGCTTATAACCGCTTGGCGGGGCGTTTTCAACGCCGCTTGGCCGTGCTACAATGCCCCCATGAACACCGAACGACGATTCATATCCGACCTGACCCCCGGCGAGACGCTCGATCAGGTGTTCCTCGTGCGGGACAAGGACCTCCGTACCACCAAGACCGGCTCGCTGTCGTCGTGACTACGCTGGTCGATCGCACGGGCACGCTGAGCGGCCGGCTGTGGCAGGCGTCCGAGGCGATATACAACTCAATCCCCGTCGAGGGGTTCCTGCACGTAAAGGGCCGCACCGAGGACTACAAGGGCGCCCTCCAGTTCATCATCGACGCGTGCCGGCCATATGCAGCCGACAAGGTGGACCTGGCGGACTTCATCCGCACCACGGGCAACGACGTCGAGGCGATGTGGGCCGAGCTGCTGGAGATCATGCGGGACATACAGAACGAGCCCCTGCGCCTGCTGATAAAGAAGTTCGTCGAGGACGCCAGGCTCACCGCCGCCTACAAGCGCGCCCCGGCTGCGATGCAGATGCACCACCCGTTCGTCGGTGGCTTGCTGGAGCACACGCTCAACGTCGCCCGGGCTGCCAGGGCGCTCATCCCGCTGTACCCGCAGCTCAACGCCGACCTGCTGCTGGCGGGCATCTTCCTGCACGACATCGGCAAGACGGCCGAGCTGTCGGCCGCGACGGCCATCCACTACACCGACCGCGGGCAGCTCGTCGGGCACATCGTAATCGCGGCTGTGTGGATTCAGGAAAAGGCCGCCCTCGTCGCCGAAGAAACCGGCGAGCCGATTCCCCCGCGGACGATCAACCTGTTGCAGCACCTGGTACTCAGCCACCACGGTGTGCACGAGTACGGCTCGCCGAAGCTGCCCGCCATTCCCGAGGCCTTCGCCCTGCACCACCTGGACAACCTCGACGCCAAGGTGTGGATGACGACCAACGCCGTCGACTCCGACACCGACCCGGCCACGTCCTTCACCTCCTACCTGTCGCAACTCGAGACGCGCGTCTACAAGCACAGCCAGGACCTCACCGACAGCCAGCCCCACCTGCCGACAGAATAGCCCGCTCGGCGCTTGCGTTTTCTCGTGAGGGGGCATATACTTCCACGTTTCTCGGCCCTGGGGGGGCGTGCATTGGGCCGGAGGGAATACGACGACAGCCGGACGGAAGGTCCCGTGAAAGACAGATTACTTCAGGCGGTCAGCAGGAACTCGGTCGACTACCTCGATGTGAGGTATGAGGTAAGCGACCTGACGCGGATTCACTACCGCCGCGACGAGTTGGAGTCGATGTCGTCCAACCGAAGCGGCGGGGGCATCGTCCGCGCGTGCTACAAGGGCGGGTGGGGGCTGATGACCTTCGACTCCCTTGACGACCTCACCCGCGCCGTAACAGAGGCGCGCGAGTGCGCCCGCATGGTCGGACGTAAGAAAACCAGGCTGGGCAAGGCGGACAAGATCGTCGACGCCGAGATCGTCGCGACAATGAAGCGCGACCCCCGCGGCGTGTCGCTGGCCGAAAAGGCCAAGATGATCGCTGCATACAACGAGATCCTCATGGGCGGTGAGGGCGTGGAAACTTCCGACGTGTCCTACAAGGACGAGTTCCGCACCGTTTACTTCGCCTCCAGCCGCGGTGCGTACTTCCGCGAGGACCGGCCCACGTGCGCCCTGTCCCTGTCGGCTACGGCCCGCGACGGTTCGCTGGTGCAGAAGGCGTCAGAGGGCAAGCGGTCGAAAAACAACTTCGACGAGCTGCTAGGCCAGGAGCACCTGGCCGCCAAGGCCGCCAAACGCGCCACCGATCTACTGAAGGCGCCGGTGTGTCCGGGGGGCAAGTTCACGGTCGTGCTCGACCCGGAAATGGCAGGCGTGTTCATTCACGAGGCGTTCGGGCATCTCAGCGAGGCCGACCACCTTGAGTACAACAAGAAGCTCCGCAAGCTCATGCACCTCGGGCGGAAGGTAGGCCCCAAGATCCTGAACGTGGTAGACGACGGCGCGTGGGCTGGCAAGGCCGGCACGCATGCCTTCGACGACGAGGGCACGCCGACGAGGCGGAACTATCTTATCAAGAACGGCAAATTGGTCGGGCACCTGCACACGCTGGGGACGGCCGGCAAGATGAAGGCTAAGCCCACCGGCAACGCCCGGGCGGGCGGCATCAAGAACGCGCCTATCGTACGGATGACCAACACGTACATCGAGGCCGGCTCGACCAGCAACGAGGACATGTTCGCCGGCATCGACAAGGGCATCTACGCCTGCGGCATGTGGGGCGGCAACACGCAGATGGAGATGTTTACCTTCTCTGCCGCCCACGGGCACATTATCGAAAACGGCAAGGTCGGCCCGCTGATCCGCGACGTGATGCTGGCCGGCAACGTGTTCAAGACAATGCACGCCATCGACGCGATAGGCGACGACCTGACGATATGCGAGCGCGGGGGCCAGTGCGGCAAGGGCGGCCAGGGCGTGCTGGTGACGCTCGGCTCGCCGCACGTCCGCATCCGCGACGTCGTCGTGGGTGGCCGGCAGCAGAAGCGGCGATAATGAACGACACATTGCACAATACGATGAAAGGTACCTTCGCCCGCGGCATCGACCGGGCCACTAAGGCTGGCGCGTCGGGCGTGAAAATGTCGTTCTTCCAGAGCGAGTCGATCTCCTGCCACTTTAGCGGCGGGCGGCTTAGGTCGACCGGCTCCAACCGCGGACTCGGCTACAGCGTGGAGGTCATCATCGACGGGCGCATGGGCTCGGCCAGCGCCAACGACCTTGACGACTTCGACAACATCCTCGCCCGCGCGATGGAGATGGCCGACATCGGTTCGGCCGTGCACTTCGCCGGCTACCCCGCCCCGCGGGAGTATGTGGAGGTGCAGACCTGCTGCCCCCGAACCGAGGCCATCACCCGCCAGGAATTGATCGACGCGTGTAAGATCATTAACGACGGCCTGCGGAGCCACCGCCGCGGGCTTTATGTGGAGGCCGGTGGGTCGCGGTCGGTCTGGCGGTCACTGCTGATGACCAGCGGCGGCGTGTGCCACGAGAACGAGAGCACCAGTTGGGGCCTCCACGGCGGCGGCCAGCGGACCAAGGGCACGGACATGCTGCACTTCGGGGCCAGCAGGGGCTGGAAAGAGCTCAACGACCTGTGGGATCCGCAGTATATCATCGACCGGGCGATCCACGACCTGACGCTCGCCAAACGGATCGTCCCCGCGCCGTCCGGCCACATGCCGCTGCTGCTGGACCCGGGCGTGCTCGGTGCGTTCCTCTCGCCGGGGACAGACGGCATCAACGGCCGAACCGTCGCGATGGGCGGCTCGCCGCTGGCGGACAAAATCGGCGAGATGATCCTCGACCCGGTCTTCACGATAATCGACAACCCCCACCGCGATTTCAGCCACTCGGCGGCCAGCATGGACGGCGACGGCGTGCCGACGGCCCGACACACCGTCGTGGACCGCGGCGTACTCAAGATGTTCCTGTACGATCTGGACACCGCCGCGATGGTCGGCGCCGCCCCAACGGGCAACGGCGGCTGCCGCCTGCGCGGCATGGAGATTCCCCCCGGCGAAAAGACGCACGAAGAGCTGCTGGCGTCGATCGACGAGGGCATATACCTGAAGGGCATGCTGGGCTTCGGGCAGGGCAACATCGCCAGCGGGGATTTCTCCGCCAACGTCTCGCCCGGCTACCTCATCAGGGGCGGCGAGATCGTCGGGCGCGTCAAGGACACGATGATCGCCGGCAACCTGCTGGAGCTGATGAAGCAAAACGTGCAGTTGTCCAGTGACTACGACGAGCCGGGACGAATCCCCTGGGCCGTCGTGGACGGCGTCTCCGTCAGCTCCTCGGCGGGGTAAGGCGACCTCACCGCCGCAGCCGGCCGATGCGTGCGACTGCAATGGCCGGGCTCGCCTCGAGGGGACCCTAGAGCTTAGCCGGCGACAGTATGTCGCCGGCGACGTCCCAAACCACGACCGAACGAACGCCTGACCACAGCGCCGCCGCGCCGCTCGGCGTGCAACCCACCTGTCGGGCCCTAGCGCTGTGCTGGCAGGGCCACAAGCTTTCGCTTGTGGCTTAAGGCCTTGGCTTCGCCAAGGCCGACGGGACGAGCATCGCTCGTCCCTGCCAGTCCTGAGTCAAATCGAAGGGGCAGCCCGACGCGGGCTGAGGGCGGCCATGGAGGGCAGACGAATGCGATCCCACCCGGCGGCCAGGGAAACAAGCGAGTGGGAAACGCCAACCTCGACACCAACCAAACGAGCGGGTGACCAAAGCTCATTCTCGCTCTCCATGCCCACGCTAGCGTGCGCACGCCATCCGCCATATGATAGGGGCACCAAAGACACCATGACCCGGGACGACATATGCGACAATCGAGTGGCGGCTGGCTTAGGACGCACGCCATGAAGGGCGCTCTCTATTTGGCGTTCCTCTGCCTTTTGGCTGTCGGGGTCTTCTTCGGCTTCAAGAGGATGGCGGCCGAAATGGGCGTTGCCATGTCAGTAGCTGTTGTCTGTCTGGGCTTTGCGCACATTGACAAGCTCAAGTCGTTCAAGGTGGGCGGGGTAGAGGCCGTGACAAGAGAGGCCGTCCAGGCAACAAGGGACGCCTACGCCACGATCCAGTGTGTCAATAAACTCGCCAGCATGCTCGTCAAGGCTACTCTTGAGGTCATGGGTCGCTCTGGCCGATACGGCGGAATGGCAGCGACAAAGCAAATGGAGATGAGGGACGAGTACTTGGCCATGCTGGAACAGATGGGGGTGCCAAAGGAGCAGACTCAGAGAGCTGCGGAACCATTCAACCTCATCTATTGTTGCGATCACGTAAGGAGAGTCATCGAGGCAGCAGGGAAGGTCTGCCCAGACAAAGACCGGAATACGTTGGTGCGGGATGCAAGGGTCTTGTACGACTACAACAAGGGGACTGTTGCCAGTCCAGATGAGGTGCGGGCATTCCTGAACGGTCGGGGCCTGGCGAGCGAGGAGATAGATGATCTTCTCGACGCGTATCGGTACTTCAACGAACACCACCAATTTAGGGACCCCGACGCCTGGGCGCGCCAATAGGCGACGACACATTGACACCCTTTTCATGCCCACGCAAGCGTGGGCATGCCACCCAGCTGAGGGTCGGCCGGTCATTCCGACAGGGATTCCTTCAGTTCCCGGCTGATTCGGATTGCGCACCAGTCGCGGCCGCACATCGAGCAGTAGTCCGCGTCGAGGTCTGCCCCGGCGTCGCGGGAGCGGATAGCGACGGCTGCTTCGGAGTCGTAGGCCAGCTCGAGCTGGCGTTTCCAGTCGAAGCTCGCCCGGGCTTCGGATATGTCGTCGTCTTGTTGGCGGGCGCCGGGGTGGCCGCGTGCGACGTCGCCAGCGTGTGCGGCAATCTTCGTGGCCACGCAGCCGATGCGGACCTCCTCCGGCGTCGGCAGCGACAGGTGCTCAGCCGGCGTAACGTAGCACAGGAAGCTCGCGCCGCAGGTCGCAGCGGCCGTAGCGCCGATGGCGGCCGTGATGTGGTCGTAGCCGGGGAACATGTCCGTCACGACGGGCCCGAGCACGTAGAAGGGCGCCCCGTCGCAGATTTCCCGCTGGCGCGTCATGTTCATTTCGATTTCGTTGAAGGGGATGTGGCCGGGGCCTTCGACCATCACCTGCACGCCGGCGTCGCGTGCGCGGCCGACGAGTTCGGCCATCACGTCCAGCTCGGCGAACTGTGCCTCGTCGGACGCGTCGGCCAGGCAGCCCGGCCTCAGGCCATCGCCGAGGGAGTACGTCACGTCGCAGGCGGCCATGATCGCGCTGATGTCGTCGAACAGCTCGTACATGGGGTTTTCGCGGTCGTGGTAGGCCATCCACTTGGCCAGCAGGCTGCCCCCGCGTGAGCAGATTCCCATCTTGCGTTTCATGGCCAGGGGGATGTGGGCCCGGAGGATACCGGCGTGGATGGTGAAGAAGTCCACGCCCTGGTCGGCCTGGGCAGCGATGGCGGCGAGGATGTCGTCGCAGGTCAGGTCCTCGACGGGCTTGCCCGCGATCATCGAGTACAGCGGCACGGTGCCGATGGGCACGGTGGCTGCGGCGATGAGGTCGGTGCGGATGGCGTCGAGGTCGCCGCCGGTGGACAGGTCCATGACGGCGTCGGCGCCGTACTGCACGGCCCAGCGGAGCTTGGTGAGCTCCA